>JACCDG010180281.1_pt1 | contig 11885 bp, 10 predicted proteins | sample 7442471 | NCBI WGS metagenome assembly JACCDG01 (sample SAMN15323444, study PRJNA562643) | freshwater metagenome | isolation source: river surface water | place: USA:Blue River Watershed | collected 2017-08-17
CTGTGGCTTGTCCAATCGCATTCAAAAACTGCAAGCCAAGCTCAAGCTCTTCGTAGTTGAGTTGCGTCTCTTGTGCAAAAGCATGTAAGTGCTGAATGAGTGAGCGCAGCACCGTGCGCAAACGCTCCGGCTGCGTGCGGTCGTTTTCGGCCAACACAGCCGCCAACAGCGAAGCGGCATCTGTGGGGCTGCCTAAATGGGATGAAGTGGACATGAGCAAAAGCCAATCATTCAATGCGAACGTTCGCATTTTTAGCCTTTATGCGTGATAATTCAAGCCAACAACTTGCGTTTTTTATCAGTGGAAACCCGCGATCTCAAGCAGAATGCAAAGGTTCGCATCATTTCTCGCTTTTACAATGATCCGAATGTCGAATCATCCCAGCAACACCGCGTCATTGCCACCCCCACCAAGGAAGCAAGCATGAGTGCAACCTTGCGCGATGTGGCGCTGATGGCAGGCGTGCACACCGCCACCGCAGCGCGTGCGTTGTCTGAGGCCACACGTCACAAAGTGGCCGCGAGCACCCGTGCGCGGGTGGAGCAAGCTGCCACCAAACTCGGTTACATGGCGCACGCCGCGGCAGCCACCTTGCGCACCGGGCGCAGTGGTTTTGTTGGCATGCTCGTGCCCGATTTGGCAAACCCCTTGTTTGCGCCCATGCTCAAAAGCGCAGAAGCGCGTCTGCGCACCAAAGGGTGGACGATTTTGATCGCGCAAGTGGCGCCGCATGAAGAAGACCGGTTGACGGCCTTGCGCACACTGATCACCAAACGCGTGGATGGTTTGATCTTGGCAACATCCCAAAGCAACGACCCCATCTTGACGATGGCAGCGCAACACAACATTCCCACAGTGTTGATCAATCGCGGTTTGGGTGACCGCCGTTTTCCGTGCGTGGTCAACGACGACAACGAAAGCATGCGCTTGACCATCGCGCATCTCAAAGGCTTGGGACATCAACATTTTTTGCACTTGTCAGGCCCGCGCAACTCGAGCACAGGCATGGCACGTCTTGAAGGCTTCAAACGTTGGGCAGGCAGCAAACACGCGGTTGTGGATGCGGGCAATTTCACACGCGAAGCGGGTTACCAAAGCATGCGTGCGCATTTACTCAAAACACCGAGTGGTTGCACACAAACTGCGGTGGTGTGTGGCAACGATTTGATTGCGCTCGGTGCAATTGAAGCCATTCGCGAATCAGGCGGTGATGTACCCAACGATTTTTCAGTGGTCGGACACAACGACACACCCTTCATGGATTTGGTTTCACCCGCCCTCACCACCGTGCATGTGCACACCGATTTGATGGGGCAAGAAGCAGCAGATGTTTTGGTGCAGCGTATGCAAGCCCCGACAAGTGCCGTGCCTGCATCGCGCTTGCTGCATCCTGATTTGGTGCTGCGCGACTCCACCGCCAAGCCGCGCGTGCAGAAGATGTTCAAGCCAAAGCGTTGATGGCTTGCGTCAATGCTTCAGGCGTCAAAGGCAAGCGATGCACACGCACACCCAGCGCATGAAACACCGCATTGGCAATAGCCGCTGTGGTGGGCCCTTGTGCAGCTTCACCTGCACCCAAGCTCGCTTGATCTGAACGCGCCATCAACTGCACATGCACTTGTGGCACTTCGTTGAAACGCAAAATGGGATAGTGCTCCCAATCGTTGCTGGTGATCGAAGTGTCATCAAACTGTGCGGCCTCTTTCAACGCCCAACTGGTGGACTGAATCGCACCGCCTTCTAACTGCAATTTGGCGCCATCGGGTTGCACCACCAAACCGACATCAGCGACCACCCACAAATGTTCAACGCGCACCACATCGGTCACATGCACTTGCGCAACCACCGCACAGTACGCCCCTTTGCCTTTGTAGCGCGCATAGGCCACGCCCACACCGTGCCCCTCTTGCGATTGGCATTGCAGACGCAAGGCGCTCCATTGCGAAGCATCTGCTACTGATTGCAACACATCGCGTGCACGCGCATCGTCAAGCAATCTCAAGCGATAGGCCACAGGGTCGGTGTTGCTCGCGTGCGCTAACTCATCCATCATGCTCTCTGCAGCAAACACATTGGCATGCGCACCCAATGCACGCAAGGCCGAAGTGCGCATGGGCCAACCCAACACGCGGTTGGCCAACACCTGAATGTGTGAGGCGCGGTACGGTGGCACGCTGTTGCGCTCGGCACCTGCCCCCGCCGCGGCAGCCACATTGATGGGTTCTAAAGCAGGAAATGGTTTTTCAGTTTGCCAACTGCCCAACAAGGCAGGTGTGGCAGCACGCCCAGGTCGAGAACTGTGGCCTTGGCTCCACACCTCTTGCTGCCAGTCCAGCAATTGGTGTTGTGCATCTACTTTGGCCGTCACGCGCACGGTCATGGCAGGCGCAATGGGTGACCAAATCATTTCATCGCGTCGACTCCACACCAAGCGCACAGGTCGTCCATTTGCGTGCTTGGCGATCCATGCTGCATCAAAGGCCACATCGTCTGCGCCGTTGTGACCATAGCAACCTGCACCTCGAACATGTTTGATGTGCACCTGCGCGTCTTTCAGGCCAAAGCTCAATGCCAAATCACGACGCAAAGCGAAGATGCCTTGCGAATGACTCCACACCTTGAGTGCAGTGCTTTGTGTGCTCTCAGAGGACCATTGTGCAAGCGCGCAGCTGGTGCCAATCGACGCATGGTGCAAGAACGGGCGAAAGTAGGTGGCGCTGAATGTTTGTGTTGCATCGACAGTGCCAGCGTTCGCGTTTGCGGCAGTGGTGGTTTTACCGTTAACTTCGACTTGCGTTTCAGCACTGGCCGTAGGTTCACCCGAAGTGTGAAACACCAGCGCATCAGCTGTTTGCTTTTGCAAATCTTGCGGCAAGGATGAAGCGTTCAACCCCAGCGGTTTGGCTTGCCAACGCAATGTTTGCAACAGCTGTTGCGCATGCAAGTTGGCATCGCGCTCGTGTACAGCCAAAACGCCAATCAAACCACCATCGCGCACCAATGTGCTGCTTGGGGGCCATTGCTGCGCCAAAGTTTGCGCAGCTTGCCAAGAAGATTCATCCAGCGTGGCATGCAATGCGTCTGAACGCACCATGCGTGCATGCAGCATCCCTGGCAACACCATGTCGTGAATAAAGATCGGCTCACCCTCTACCAACGCACGCACATCGGCGCGTTCAAGGTCATGCCCCACCCATTGCCACGCGCTGCTGGGCAACTTGGGTTTTTCTATGTCTACCGCTTGTTGCCAATCAATAAGTGGCACTAAATCGACATACGCAGCGATGCGCTGTGTGCCTTTGTGCACTAAGCCTGAGAGCACATGCAACTCTTCAATGTCACAACCCTGTTGCTGCGCACACTGCTGCAGGAATAAGTGCCGTGCATGCGCGCAGGCGTGTCGTATGGCCACACCAGAATCTTGAATCGACAAACTGCCCGAGGTCATGCCTTCATCGGGCCCACTGGCTGTATCAGCTTCGCACAGCATCACTTGCGCGAGCGATACACACAACTCTTCAGCCGCCAACACTTTGAGCGCATGCAAAATGCCCTGCCCCAATTCCACCTTGCCTGTTTTCACCTGCACACAACCATCGGATAAAAATTGCAACCATTGACTGAGCAAAGGGTTGGTTTTCAGACTGGCTGGTAAAACAGGCGTGGCTGTTGCGTTGGCGCTCATGCTGTCACCTCTTCGCGCAAAGCCTTTGAGGCACGCTGAATCGCACGCACGATGCGCAAGTGCGCACCGCATCGACACAAATGCCGGTCGAGTGCCGCATGAATTTGCGCCAGCGAAGGTTCTGCATGTTGTTGCAACAAGACCGTGGCGCTCATCAAAATACCGCTGGTGCAAAAACCGCATTGGGCGGCCTGCTCTTGCACAAAAGCGTCTTGCAGTTGGCGCAACACTTTGCGTGCAGCATCTTGCTGCGGGTCTTTGGCAGACTCGACCGTTATCACCTGTTTGTCTTGCACCGCCCACAAGGGCGTGTCGCATGCCGGCACCGATTGGCCATCCACCATCACATGACAGGCACCGCATTGCCCCAAGCCACAGCCCAAGCGGGTGGCACGCAGACCCAATTCGTTGCGCAAAGCATCGATCAAAGGTGTTTGATCGTTTTGATGAACCGTCACCGGTTGACCGTTGACTTGAAAGCTAACCATGATCTCTCCCAGAGCCATCGTGAGCGATCAATATAGCGGCATCTGTGTCGCCGTGTTGCGCTGGGCTGTCACCAAGTCAACAGATGGCTGCCCTCTCAAAGATTCAAGAAATGCGTGCGGTAGTGAATCAACTCGTCAATCGACTCATGCACATCGGCCAACGCCGTGTGCTTTTGCGCCTTCTTGAAGCTGTTGTACACCTCAGGTTTCCAGCGTCGCGAGAGTTCTTTCAAGGTGCTCACATCCAAATTGCGGTAATGAAACCACGCCTCAAACTTGGGCATGTATTTGTTGATGAAGCGACGGTCTTGCCCAATCGTGTTGCCGCACATGGGAGACACCGCTTTGGACACATACGGTTTGAGAAACGCAATCAACTGCTCTTGCGCTTGTTCTTCGGTCAAGGTCGATGCTTTGACTTTGTCAATCAAGCCGCTCTTGCCGTGCGTGCCTTTGTTCCACGCATCCATTTTGCTGAGCAATTCATCGCTTTGGTGAATGACCAACACAGGCCCTTCCACACGCACACTCAAATCGGGATTGGTCACGATGACGGCAATCTCCAGCAAGCGCTCGCGGTCGGGGTCGAGGCCAGACATTTCGCAGTCCAGCCAAACCAAGTTGAGATCAGATTTCGCCAGTGTGGGCGCAGCGGCAACAGAAGGGGTAGAAACATCAGACATAAGAGGGATTGTCGCGCATCCGGCCCACGCCCTTTGGCGCGCTTCCACTAAACTCATGCTCTATGACAAACCCCTCGCTGACCCTGACTTTTTTATTCGCTGGCGTGCTGATCGCCAACTTGCTGACCAAACTCTGGCTCAGCACGCGTCAAGTGCAACATGTGGCCGCACACCGCGCGCAAGTGCCCGATGCGTTTGCACAAACCATCAGTTTGCAAGCCCATCAAAAAGCCGCTGACTACACCTTGGCGAAATCGCGCGTCAGCCTCATCGATTTGGGTCTCGATGCCCTCACCTTGCTCGGCTGGACTTTGATGGGCGGTCTGGATTTGCTCAACCAAATCACGCAAGACTTGCTGGGCCCCGGCATGACGCAACAAGTGGTGCTGGTGGTCAGCTTTGCCTTGATCGGTGGCGTCATTGGTTTGCCTTTGTCGCTCTATCAAACCTTTGGCATTGAGCAGCGGTTTGGTTTCAACAACACCACCCTTGCCTTGTGGGTGAGCGATTTGTTCAAGGGCTTGTTGGTGGGCTTGCTGTTGGGCCTGCCCATTTTGTGGCTGGTGCTGTGGCTGATGGAAGCTGGCGGCAACCTGTGGTGGCTTTACGCTTGGTGTGCTTTGGTGGTTTACCAATTGTTTGTGATGTGGATTGCACCCAATGTCATCATGCCCTTGTTCAACAAATTCACACCGCTTGACGATGCTTCACTCAAAGAACGCGTGAGCGCTTTGATGGACCGTGCAGGCTTTACTGCCAAAGGTTTTTTTGTGATGGACGGCAGCCGCCGCTCTGCACACTCCAATGCTTTTTTCACCGGCTTTGGCTCTGCCAAACGCGTGGTGTTTTTTGACACGCTGCTCAAACAACTCAACGGCGACGAAATGGAAGCAGTGTTGGCCCACGAGCTGGGACATTTCAAACACCGCCACATTTTGAAAATGATGCTCACCAGTTTTGCGGTCAGTCTGGCGGGCTTGGCTTTGCTCGGTTGGTTGTCACAGCAAGTGTGGTTCTACACCGGCTTGGGCGTGATCCCCAACCTCAACGGTGGCAACAGCGCGTTGGCTTTGTTGTTGTTCATGTTGGTGTTGCCGCTGTTCACTTTCTTTGTGTCGCCTTTGTCAGCACGCCGTTCGCGCCGTTTTGAATTTGAAGCCGACGCGTATGCCGTGACCCATGCACAAGCACCTGCGTTGAGCAGCGCGTTGCTCAAGCTCTACCAAGACAATGCTTCTACCCTCACGCCTGACCCTTGGTATGTCGCGTTTTATTACTCGCACCCGCCAGCCTCACAACGCTTGGCGCGGATCAACGCATGACACTCAAGCGCATGCCGCTCAAGGGCACCGTGCTGCAAGGTTTGGTGGTAGCCAGTCATGGGCGTCACTGCGTGGTGGAAACGCCCGATGGTGAACGTCGCATTTGCCATCCGCGTGGCAAAAAAAACCAAGTGGTGGTGGGCGACCAAGTGCAATGGCTGGCCAGCACCGACGAAGGCACCATCGAAAAAGTGGAGCCGCGTCGCAATTTGTTTTATCGACAAGACGAGATTCGCACCAAATCATTTGCAGCCAATTTAGACCAAGTGCTCATCTTGATCGCGGCAGAGCCTGAGTTTTCAGAAATGCAACTCACACGCGCGCTGATTGCCGCAGAGGCCGAGCACATCACACCCGTCATCGCGCTCAACAAAAGCGATTTGACCGATGCGTTTGCGCGCTCATTGGCGCGTTTGACCCCTTACACCACCATGGGCTACACCGTGTTGCAACTCGCTTTGAAACAAGGGCAGATGAGCGATTTGGCACAACGCCTGCACCACAAAACCACGCTGGTGTTAGGCCCGTCTGGCACCGGCAAAAGCACGCTCATCAACCAGCTCATTCCAGATGCCAATGTGGCCACTGGAGAAATTTCGCACGCCCTCAACTCAGGCCGTCACACCACCACATCAACCACATGGCATTGGGTGGATGGCGACAGAAAAACGGGGTTGATCGATTCACCCGGTTTTCAAGAATTTGGTTTGCATCACATCGATGCCATGCAACTCGCGGCCTACATGCCCGACATGAAACCGCATGTGGCGAACTGCAAGTTTTACAACTGCACGCATTTGCACGAACCCGGTTGCGGTGTGCAAGCCGCTGTGCAAAGCGGTGCCATCAGCGCGTCGCGCTACAAGTTGTATGGTTTGTTGTTTGCGGAGTTGACGCAAGCGCCGCATTACTGAATTGCTCGCTGAAAAATTTTCAGCGAAGTGGTCGAGCAGCCTCAGGGATGATCAATCGAGTGAACATCAACCAAGCGAAAGATCAGCCAAGCAAGCGCGCCAAGGTCAAGAGCGCCAGCAGCACCATCCACATCACCACGCTGCGCCACACCAAACCCACCACACTCAGCAAATGCCCTCTTTCAGGCAAACGCCCAGGGGTGCTTTCGCTGTCTTGGCTGCGTGCGTCTTGTTGGTCATCGGCGTCATTTTCGTGTGCGGCATGTGAACTCAGCGCTTCGCCCCCCAAACGCACATTCAGCGCACCGGCTGTGGCGGCCAGCACCACACCATCGTTGTCATCAGGAAACCGCTGCGCATGGTTACGCCAGCAATCAATGACCTCTTCAAAATTGCCCACCACCGCGAAGGCCACAGCCGTCATGCGTGCGGGCAACCAATCAATCACATGCCAAGCCCGCTTGGCAATCGCTTGCAACGAATCACTCACCCAATTTTTGGTTTGTTGATTGGAAGTCCACCACAAGCGCGACACCCACTCGCCCATGCGGTACACCACCGCACCTGCAGGTCCAAAGCCCAATGCGGCCAACACCGTGAACCATGCCAGCACACCAAACACATGGCGATGTGCCGACAACACCGAATGCTCAATGACATGGCGAATCAACTCGAAACGCGGCAAGGTGCCCACAGAAACTTGTTGCCATTGCGCCAATAGCTCTCGCGCCAAGCGTTCGTCCCCAGCATCTAGCGCATCACGGATGTCGGTGAAGTGGTGGCTGAACTGGCGAAAGCCCAAGGACACATACAAAATCGCCATGCTCCACAACATGGCCACGGGCCAGCCAAACACCCACAGCAGCACCCAATGCACGACTGTGGCGGCCACAGCAGGTAACACCACCACCAGCGACCAAGTCAGCCATGCCAAGCGCACATCACCCGCGTCTAAGGTGCGGCTGACCCATTGAATCCAAGTGAGCAACACACGGTGTACCCAATTGTTGGGCGCCAAAGGACGAACTTGCTCAATGAAAAAAGCGAAGAGTAAGGCCAAGAAACTCATGCCCCAATGATAGCCGCGCCCCAGCACGCAACACACAGAGGGATTAATTTTTCAATGTTTTCCAGGCGGCCGTCCCCAGTGCGAATTGGTACAAGATGGTGGTCCAGTCCTTTGCCCCCTGCATAAACTGCGTGTAGGCCGTTCGTCGATCGAACAATTCAGGCACAAAAATGGTATCGCCCGGGTAGAGCGTCGAATCCAGAACGTTTTGACCAAACAAGCCCGTATTTTTGAAATTGGATTCGATGCTGGCATCCGCCCGAATCACCATAACGGCATTGATATCCGACTCTCTCGCCAACCCCGCCTTAGCCAAATAGTCTTTCACCTTCGTCCCGTTGTTGTGTATGAACGTCGATTCAGCGTAGACCGCACCAAAGACGCCCACAAAACTTGGCCTGGTAGGTATAAAGATTTCATCGCCATCCTCTAGCACCACCTCTGGAAACTTAGGAGACACAGGATTCAACTCAAGGGCAACGCGCCCGTTGGGTTTCATTGTCTTGATGCGACTCAAAAATGCCCTTTGAGCGACAAGCGTTTGTTGCGTGGCCATCAGCCCTTCTGGACTGATACTATTTTGTGCGCCCAAAGTAGACTGGGCATTGATTTCAGTCTCCACCCGCGCAATGGCTTTGGTCAAGTTGTCTTGTTGCAACTTTTGAGCACTCTTTCTTGAGAAATGCGTGCCATAAATGTATGCATCTTGGGTAAAGCCACCGCTGTATTTCAATAAGTCATTGATCGTCTCACCTGGCTTCAACTGATACAACCCGGGCGCAGATACTTCGCCGGAAATGGTCACAACAATTCGTCTTTTGGACTGCGGCAAAGGCAGCTCTTTGTTGCTGAACACAATCACCGTATCGCCTGCTATCAAGCGTAAGTTTTGATTCGGGTCTTTTTGTTTGATCGCACCTTGCAAATTGAAAGGTATGAGATTGACCTTGATCGACTCAGCGTCCAGCCTTTCGATGACGGCATACTCCCAATTGATCTCACTCAAGGTAACCTGCTCACTTTTTTTCAGAGCTTCCACGTCTCGCGGTTTGATCAAATCTTTTTCGAAGTGGGCATCTTCTTTAACGACTTCTTTATTTTTTTGAATGTAGTAATCTGGTTGTATCAGCGCTTGAGGCTCTGGAATCAGGTCCGAGATTCTCATACCCTCGTTGAATTTGAATCTGATCGCGCTCGCACTTGCAACTTTGAGGTTAACAGCGTTGACATATTGATGATTGATTTTTGACAAGTAAATCAAGTCACCATCTTTGAGAACGAATTCTCGCCCCGCTTGATCGAACGACCTCTCCTCTACGCTTCGATGGCCTTGCTTATTGGCACCCTCCACTCTTTCAATCAACACCTTTTTGGAGGCAATGAGTGTGTTTGCTTCACCCACAAAATCGATCAGCTGTCCCAACGAATCCTCTTTGTCATTCAACTCATAGATTCCCTGTCCATCAATCGCACCCAGCAAGGCTACTCGTTTGCCTACGGGTGGAAACTGAATCACATCGCCAGCCAGCAGCTTGACATTTCCTGAGCTTTCGCCGTTTTTTATGAAATCGTATAAATCAAGCTTAGCGACCTCTGTGCCGTCTCTGAGCAGTCTGATTTTTCTCATCGAACCAGTTGGCAATGGTCCCCCCGCATCAAACACGCCACTCACAAATGTCGACATACCAGAGAGCGTGTGCGCCCCTGGTTTTTTTGCATGTCCGACCACATAAATTTGGATGCTTTTGATTTTTGACAGAGTGCCACTGACGAAAAAACCTTTATAGATTCTGCCAATGTTGCGCTTGAGGATGTCATCTAAATTTTCCACCCGCGTGCCTGCGACACCAAAACTACCCAATTGAGGCAGAGTGATGCGTCCATCTCGGTCTACCTGTTGTCTTACATTGAACTCAACACTTCCCCAAACCTTCACATCAATTTCATCGCCCGGCCCAATCACATATTGAACAGGAGTTGGCGCCTGCGAGACAGGGGTATAACTTGTTCGAGCGAACAAAGAATGGCCATATGCATTCAGGTTGATGCCTGTGGTTTCAATGATAAATTTTTGAAATTGGTTTTTTTCCTCTGTCTTCTCTGTCTGATCCTTTTTAGCTTCAGCGCCATCTTTGCTGAAGTCCTTTAATGTAGGACTGTTGATATTTCCTAAATTGTTTTGCGTGCCAACACCAATTTTGTGAGCAAGCTCGTTTTGTAAATTCTGAGTTGCTTGCATCGAACCCATGGGTGAGGTAGCAACACTTTTAAGATTGGGAGTCGATCCTGAGAGCAAAGCATTGCCGTTTGGTTGGATCAAATCTTGCGCCATGGCCATTGGACCGAGCCACAAAAGACACACCAGCGTCAACCATCGGCTTGTGACACCATCGTTCCAACTTGGATGACACGATGCAGTGCTTTCGCCAAGGCTCTTTGAAAAACAACCATTTGAATCGGTCCGAAAAATAATCATAAATTACTAGTAAATTACTATGCTGCATAGTATTACTACTAAGTAATTACTTTTAAAGTCAGACAATCAAAAAGCGGTAGAAGTTCCTCAAAATACCTGCCGTCGCCCCCCAAATAAAGCGCTCGTGCGGGCCGTCTTGGTAAGGCATGGACAACCATTGGCGTTGCACGCCTTCAAACGCAAAGGTGTGCCAGCGGTGATGCGCAGGGTTCATCAAATAGGACAAAGGCACTTCAAACGCTTCTTGCACTTCGTGGGGATTGGGCGTCAAAGTATGTGTCGGCGCGATCAGCGCCACCACCGGCGTCACGTAGAAGGCCGAACCCGTCACATACTCGGGCAAACTACCGAGCACTTGCACATGTTGCGCGTCAAGGCCTACTTCTTCATGCGCTTCTCTCAAAGCGGTAGCCGGAGCATCGGCATCTTCTGGGTCGCATTTGCCACCGGCAAACGCCACCTGCCCCGAATGTGTAGACAAATGTGCGGTGCGTTGCGTCAACAACACCATAGGCTCGTCCCGCATGACCAACCCCACCAACACTGCCGCTTTAGCCGGTTGACGGTCCATGAATTTGCGCTCACGCACCAACTCGGGCGTCCAAACGGGTGGGTTGGCAAACCGATGGCGCAAGGCCGACTCGCTGAGCGCATGCAAAGGCACGGCGGGCAAATCGTGGTCCACCCGTGTCACGGGCACGGTTTTGGGGTCGAACGCGGGTAATTGAGACATAGAAAAAGCCACCGCAAGTTTTCACCTGGGGTGGCTGATGGGCAAAGCAGTGACGCTTAAGCCGCTGTTGCTGCCTTGGTGCTGGACTTGAGCACCAATTTTTCTTTGATGCGTGCAGACTTTCCGCTGCGGTCACGCAAGTAGTACAACTTGGCACGGCGCACATCACCACGACGCTTGACTTCGATGCCAGCGATCAAGGGGCTGTAAGTTTGGAAAGTACGCTCAACGCCTTCGCCGCTAGAGATTTTGCGAACGGTGAAGCCGCTGTTGAGGCCACGGTTGCGCTTGGCGATGACCACGCCTTCGTAGGCCTGGACGCGCTTGCGGGTACCTTCCACCACATTCACGCTCACGATGACGGTGTCACCAGGTGCGAATTCAGGAATTTTTTTGCCGAGGCGGGCAATTTCTTCTGCCTCGAGGGTCTGGATCAGGTTCATGTTTTCCTCTAAAGATCTTGGTCGCGCTACACAAAAGGCCTGTTGCACCCAATGTGCGCTCAACATGCAAA
>JACCDG010006823.1_pt1 | contig 11884 bp, 16 predicted proteins | sample 7442471 | NCBI WGS metagenome assembly JACCDG01 (sample SAMN15323444, study PRJNA562643) | freshwater metagenome | isolation source: river surface water | place: USA:Blue River Watershed | collected 2017-08-17
ATGTATTTGTCCTTTCTTTTGGTAAAACTGGATAGTATTTTCTTATGTAGATTTTATCAGGTAATATATCATTTACAATGTATAATCTTATATTTAACAAAGTAGCTAATTTAAGAGCAACTGTAAATACTGGATCTATTGTTAAATTATCAACCTTTGTACCCTCGGTTCTAAACATCAACGCCTTTGGTCTTCCATATCTTATCTCTATATAAATTCTATCAGCGGTTTCTACCAAGTCATATCCATCTAATGAATTTACAGATATTGGTGGATTGGTTCCAACAAACTTGAATATCAATCCTGTTGATATTTCATGGAATAAAAGATCACATCCAATTGTATTGCAAATATCAACTAATTTAGTTCTTTGCCAAGTTCCATTAGCAGTCATTGGATTGCCAAGAAATTTGGAATCAAACTTAAACTTATCTTCTACTATAGCGTTAATAGTTCCATCAATCATTGAAACATTATCTATATCAATCATAGCACAACTATCAGGTAAATTAGGTCTTCTGTGATTGTTTGAGAAGACAGTACCTTGACCAAAGATTCTATCTTGAGCTTCAAATAGTCTAAATTTCTTAATTATCATGGTGGTATATATTAATAATGGATATATAATTTATGAAAAATAATCTGATATATCCGTATTACATAAGTTATTTAACAAATAGACTGATAGAAAATAAGATAACTAAAAGTTCATTTGCCCTTCTTAAGATGAGTAATTCTAAATTTGATGAGTTTGTTGATAGATTCACAAGAGATGAACTTTTCAAAGAAAAAATGATAGAATTGCATAAGTCTGAAATAAGAGACCAAAAAATTGATGATATATTTGATGACATTACTTGAATCAATGAATATTGACAATAACAATATTCTATTCTATGAAGGTGTAGACTTTGATACTCTGCAAAACCATCCAAAAGACGGATCAAAAGGTTTCATAGTTTGTTTTTTAGAAAATTGGGTAAAAGAAGTTAAAAAGTATAATAGAAACAACAAGATTAAATCAGTATTGAATCATTTAGAATACTCCGACTTTGATTGGGAAAATATAAATAATAATTTTATTTGTATCTATCAGACTGACGGTATTGGTGTGAGTGAAATTTATAAAGTCATAAGAAATAAATTTATTAATAAACAACTACCAGAATCTCCTTGGATTCCGGTCTCTGGAATAGATGGAGCTTGGAAAATACAAATAGGAAAAAGTGATGATTAGGTTGTAAATATATACATTTCAATGAAGATTATGAAACATCTAATGAGATATGAAGGTTATACTGCTCAACAAAGAGTTGATGATATTTTAGATAAGATATCTAAGTATGGAATTTCATCTCTTAGAAAAGATGAGGTAGACTTTCTTAATGCTCATAAAACAGGAAATGAAGAAGAAATACACAAACAAATGGTATTTGATGAAAGTGATACTGTATTTGAAGATGATAACGGATACTTCAAGTTTGAATACACAGAGACAGTAGATCTTGGAGATGAGGTTCACTATATTGGAACTTTATATGTTCCAGATTTAGTTTGGCCTGGAGGAAAAAGAGTAGAAGGAAGATTAGAGGGAAAAATAATAGTATTTGGTAATAAACAAGTTGTTCCAGATTTCTATTATAATATTGATGATAAATACTCATATGATGTATTTGAGTTCTGTAATGGATTAGAATATGAATTAGATTCCTTCTTAGACTATGTAGTGGATGAGCTTGATGAAAAAAAGTAAAATCACATATTAATATATAATAAAAAATATACAATTGAAATGATTAAAAAGTATAATCAATTTATAAATGAAGAATTTGTCTTAGGTGCTCAGCCTAGTCCAACAACTACACCGGCTCCTACTACAACACCTGATACACCAACTATTCCAAGACCAACAAGACCAGGAATTGTTCCGACAGAAAGACCTGGAGAAGAAGACTCACCTTTAGCAGAAGTTGAACTTCCAGAAGAAGAAGGTTCAGAGTATATTGGTCAAAAAATGATGGCTGAACTAGCTAATGAGTTAGGAACTAACATAGAACCGGATGGATCTATAAACTATGAGGGTAATAAAATTAATTTCTTTTCAGAAACTGAGAAGTTTCATATTGGAAAAGAAAAGTTTGGATCTGTTGAAGATGTTCTTAACTACTTAGGTGGATCTTCTAAAGAAGAGGAAAACACAGAAGATAAACTATCTGATATTGATGAAGATGAATTTGAAAGAGGAGATGTTGCATTTGAATCTAAAAGTTATAGACATTCAAGATTAAAGAAATTCAAAGGATAATAAAAAATTAATATAATAAAAAAGACCATCTAAGATGGTCTTTTTTAATTTTAAACTGATTGATAATTTTATTCAGTTGGTGTTGAGTCTGATTGTTTTTCTTTTTGAATCTTGTTAATTATGTAACCAGATACCGCGAATTCTGCAGCCGCCCATAAAAGAAATTCACCCATAGTCAAAGTGGAATGTTTTTCAAGTAAGAAAAATATCATACCCCATTGAGCGATAATAAAAGCTGCTCCTGATTCTAATCTCTTCTTAGAGAAGTAAGAATCTTTTGAAGAGTAGATATTCATCATTTCTCTACAAAACCATTTAATGTTTTCCCACCCAAAAAATAAACCTTTTTTAGTTGTTTCTTGTGGTGTAGTTGATTTTTTTTCATTAGCCATAGTGATTAATTTATTTTTTCATAGATATATATTCTTGCAGGAAAATACACTTTTGGAATATATAACTAAGAATTTAAAAATTATGAGGTTATTAAAAATATTAAAATTTGTATATAAAGCTGAGCACCCACACTTTCTTTATGTTGATAAAGAACTTTACTTTAAGTGGGGTTGGTTAGTAAGAATGATAGTTAGTCTAAATAAAAACTACAAATCATGTGAGATATTTAGAAAAAAATACAAAACAATGGATGATTTTGTTGTTATAGGGTTAAAATATAACGGCAAAAATGTAAAAAGAAGAACTAGTGGATTTGCTAAAGAGTTCTTAGAAGAAAATAAAGAAACAAACTGTATCTATTGTGATGTGGAATTAAACAATGAAAATGCAACAGCTGATCATATTATTCCTATTTCCGAAGGTGGAAACAACTGTCAAGTAAACTTAGTAGTCTGTTGTAAGGATTGCAACAATCAAAGAGGAAATATGGACTTTTCAACTTTTCTGTCTTTTAAGAAGAAAAAAATATATAGAAGAGATTTTATCTAAAGATATTTTAGACCGTCTATTTTCTTATTATAATCCACTTCTTCAGATATCTTCTTTTTACGTCTAAATTTAGGAATCCATTTTATATCCAAAATATCTTGACTAAAAAAATCAATAAGTTTAAGTTTTTTATAAGGATTAGGAACAAGTTCAGATAATTTGTTAATATCTTTTACTTTGCTTATTCTATGTAATAGTCTATAAGGATCGTCAGTATTTTTCTTAGAAACAATATCCTCAAATAACTTCTTCCAAAGAAAAACGGGATAACCATCTTTTATCTTTTCTTCTGATTTTTTATAACCAGCTTCATCATTATCAAAAAAATACCTTAAGTCAAGATTATTATTCTCTAAAAATCTATAATCGGTGTTAACACCAACAAGACCTATTGAGTTAGGAAAGAAAAGAGAATCTAAATATCCTTCAAACACAGTTATTGTGTTTCCAAAGTCAACATTAAGAATATTAAAATAATATGATAGCTTATTGTATATTACAAGCTCGGTCATATCCGAATCAGAAACATCCTTTCCGATATTTACCCACTCTAATAAATTCTCATAATTATAAATTTTAAACATACGCTTACGACCTTCTTTAAGATTACGTATCTGCATACCTAATACTTTATTACCTCTTCTATTCAACATCACGATTATCCATTCAGCCTCATCTTCATTCTTCCAATATTTTGCTTGATAAATATTTTGATGTAATTCAGGAGATATTCCTCTACCACATAGATATTTATAAACACCACCGTTGATTTGAATAGGTTTGAAATCTGATATTGGTGTTAAATCTTGATTAAAAACTCTTTCTAGTTCAGCTAAATCTATTAAGTTCTCAAACTTAGCATCTACAAAGTCTCCTTCATAATCAGAATATGTCATAACACTATTTAAGTGTTCAATCATTTCTAACTTTTTATCAGGGTCTAATACTTCATTAAAGTCTTTACAGAATCTATCAAATGTTGTTTTCTTATCACAGTTAAAACAAATATAGATAAGTCTATTGTAATATAAATTACCTCTCTTGGCATGTTGATTCTTATGAGAATCTCCACAGTATGGACAAGCAAAATTAGCCCTATCTTCATAGGGTACAAACTTTCTTTTTTGTTGACTAGAGAACTCTTTATTTAAGATATTCTGAACTAATCCATTAATGTATAACTTATCCATCACATGATATATTACAAAAAAACTATTTAGTTTATTTTCATAAAATGTATATAATTACTATATTTGTATATGGCAAATTTAACAGAGATATATTTAGAGAATAGAGACATTAGAGATTCGGAAATTCCAGAGATATGGAGAGAAAGTTTCTTGAATTTCATGACTGGCCAAGCTTGTTCAGCGGAGGTAGATGACGATGGAAATGTCAAAGAATTCATTTACTACGCCTGTGATTTTAGAGCTTGGTATTATCAAAATAAACAAGCCATAGAAAGAGATATTAAAATAAACCAAGTTTATGAATAAAGGTAGATTTTTACATCAAGAAAAACTAACAAATCATTCTGATTTAGGTGTTTATGGTATATTCTCTACTTCAAAAGTAGAATGGAGATACTATGTTATTTCATATAAAAGCACCACAAACAATAAAATTGATCTAACTCCTGAGATATGTGGTTTTACAAGTGATTCAAGTATAGATGGTGTTGCTAGAAACGGTAAAGAATTTAAAACTCTTGAAGAGGCAAAAGAGTTTATTAATATTTATAAGACAAAATGGGAAACAGGATCCAATAACACCACTCAAGAAGTCAGAGCAAAAAAACTTGATAATATTTTAGATAGTGATAAATAGGTATCTTTTGTAAATATCATCTGGAAATTTACTATAGTCAAATGATTCACAAACCCTTATCATTTGTCTTAAAACACCAGCACTATGGAATGATCTAAACTTCTTTTCAAATTTATTCATTTCTTCGCTTCTGAAAAATATAAACTTACCCATAATATCTGATAAATAGGCAGATGTGTATCTATTCGAATAACGAGATTGACTATTTGTAACCATAAAGCTTTTCAATAAAGCAAACATATCTTCTTCATCTGGCATATCATCTTTATGTAGGCCCCAATAAACACCTCTTACTTGTTCTTTGTAAATTCGATTTTCTTCAAATTCACTTTTAATAGTATCTGTTAATTTTAGACTAAGTAGCCTTTTTTTAAGATCTTGAGTTACATCGGATAAAATATTAAACGATGGGTTTCCACTTTTATCAAGAGTATCATCACTTCTTTCTATGCCAAAATCAGACATTAACTTTATATCTAATTCTCTTTGATAGTCTTTATCTTTGAATTTATATTCTTTTGTAAATGGGTCTTTAATGCAATCTCTTCTTGAATAGAAGTCATTGTTGACCTTAATGTAAAGGTCAATTCTTGATTTAACACAATAATCGGTGTCTCCGTTTGAGTTAATTATTACCTCTATAACATTTTGATTCTTTGGATACAATATATCACTCAATAATTCTGAGTAAACCACATCATCCGCGTAAAAATACTCATCATGATATTCGGAGTAGCTTATGCTGTCATCAGGTGCTGCCCATTCATCTACATATTCTAACCACTTGGCCTCATTTCTATCAAGATAAGTAGCGACATTATTACAATATACAGCTCTTTCTCTTGATATATAATCATCAGACCACTCAGAATAAACCACATCATCAGATCTATAACCACCACTTGTATCTTGTAATGAGTAATAACCAGAATCTGGCCATAAATCTTCATCATTTGATAATAAATACTTTGTAGGACTATATGACACAAATGTATCCATATAGGGAAACTTTTCATATTTGTGTTCCCCAAGTTGAACTTCTAAGTTACTATAAGATGAATCATATGTTTTATAACCATTCTTTTCTGCCCAGTCACTAAATATTTCTTTATCAGAATCAAGAATAGTGTAGATTCGGTCTTGATACTTTTCACCATTTTTAAGATTCCAAAGTAAAGCTCTTCCAACTATCTTATCCGGATTTTTATCAGACCTCATTATCAAAAGTTGACACACTTCTGGATTTTTAGTATAAATATCAAAAAAATCTTGACATCTAGCATATCTCATACATGAGTTTCCAAGTTGACCTCTTACTATCTCATAATTAGACTCAAGATACCATTTTTTTATCTCATCTCCCTGAACAACTTCAAGATTTGTATCTTCCCCATCAAAAGCTGACTTATATTGATTCACAAATTTTTCAATATCTGTGTCTGATACAGAAGATTTATAGACATCAACAACAATTCTTCTAAGCCATCTACCAATAGTTATTTCTGTCCTACCTCTTTTCCAAAATTCATTTGACTTATCATTTGTTATACTTCTTGGTAAAAAATATACATCGCTATTACTATAAGTTTTAATGTCGGGAGTTCCTCTTAGAATTCTATTCACTTGTATAAAGGATATTGTATCATTCTTTTCAGTAACATCTATAAGTGTATAGATATCTGATACTTGATTAGAGTCTTCTGCAAGTAATAACAACTGAGCCATACCATTCTTTTTAGATATCCTACTTAGTAGACTTCTAAACTCTTCAGAATAATGTAATCGCATTGTTTTTTTAGCAACAGATTCAAAAATAAAATCAAAGTAGTTTGATAAAAACTTCATAGTGTATATATTAAATGAAATGATTTAAAATAAAAAAGAGAGACTTAATCTCTCTTTTTTGATTTCTTTTTCTTGACAACATCCTTTGATGTTTGTGCTAAATATTTTGTAGCTCTTCTAAAAGCGTTAGCTCCATCATCTTGTCTTTGGTCTGGTCCAACTGGATTTAAGTGAGCAGTCATATTACCAAACTGTGTGAATTTAAGAACAGAAGATTCTAAACCAGGTGTTTGATGAGATGTCTCTGTTAGACTACTATCCGGTTCAAATATTCTTGATTTTTTTGTAATTTGTTCAGGGTCTTTAGTTCCTTTTACTACAATTTTATAGATATTTTCAAATCTCTCATTGTGAAGATTATCAATTAAATCCTCTATGTGTTTTACATTTTTCAAATCATCATCTGAAAAACCGATCATTGCAGACCATTTTTGATTTGTTAATCTTTCTAACTCAATAACATGTTGATCCATTTCATCTATGAATAACATTAAAGCATCTTCTTTAGCTTTTTCAGGATTAGACGGAGAACCACCTCTTGATGGAGCAGAAACTCCAACAAAATGACAACTATTTAAGTAAGAACTTATTAGTTCATTATTACTTGGTCTACCTTTCAATATTCTTGGAAAATCTTCATCTAAAGTTCCAAATAGGTAACTAAACTTAACTAAGTGATTATACATACTGAATAATTGTTCTTCTGTTAATACATTATCAATTATCCACTCAACTCCTTTTCTCATACTTTCGCTTTCATGTCCACGAGCCGTGATAATTGCAAAAAGAGCACCGTTTGATAAACACTCTACAAAGTCATTCCAAGCTGGTCCTAATTTACCAGCTGATATAGCTTTTTTTGTATCCTCAATAAAGATTTCTGGACCAGCGGGTCCGTTATCTCTAAAATCTGAAAATGCGTGTTCAGGACTGTTATTCAACATTCTGTAGTTGTCTTTGTCATTTCTAACAATAGCAAACTCAGATGTTGAGACATCAACGGGTGTCCAAGAATCACCTTCTTTTTTTTCTAAGTGAATAACAGTTGGCATATTAAGGATGTTATCATCCCAGTCAAATGCGTAATAAAGAAGATAGTTTTCAGTAGTTACTAAATCTTCATTGATAAAGCTACCAAATTTTTTTATCATAATAAAATTACTTTCTTTTGTTAATAAATGATTGGAAAGATTCTAAAGCTGATTCATCTTCATTATCATCATCATCTTCTTCATCTTCTTCATCTTGAGATTGTCCAAATTCTTCCATTTCATCAGACTCTTCTTCTCCTTGAAGTTCATCTTGTGATTCAAAGTCCTCTTCTTCTTCACCAAACTCACCAAAAGATTGAATTTCAGATTCTTCTCCAGATTGGATTTCTTCTTCACCTTGAGCCTCTTCGCCAAGATTTAATGAGAATTCTTCAACAGTATCTTCATCTTTAATTGCAGTTACTGTCAATACATCTTCAGTCTCATCAATAACAATTTGATAACCTTTAACTTCTATTGTAGTTTTCATATTTATTGCTTATTATTTTTGTTTATATATTAATTTCTAAACATCACTTTTATAAAATAAACTTTTACCAATAAAGTCAATAAAAATAAAAAACTATAATATTTAATGAACTTTAGAAAATACGCAATAGAAAGAGTAAATAGTAATACACTAGATGATTACTTTAGAAAGATGCAAAAGAAAAACTTCACATCACAGATACTTGAACACAATGGAATGCCTGTTGATATTTTCTCGAAACTATTAGAAGATAGAATCATTTTTCTCTCCACAGAAATAGACGCCGATGTTTGTAATATTATAAAGGCACAACTTCTTTTCTTAGAAAGTGAAAGTGAAGATGATATTAAAATCTATATAGACAGCCCAGGTGGTTCGGTTTACTCCGGTCTTGGATTGTTAGATGTTATGGATTATGTCCGACCAGACATTGTAACAATAAACACAGGATTAGCTGCTTCTATGGGTGCTGTAATCCTCTGTTCAGGTACAAAAGGCAAAAGAAAAGCTCTCAAAAGAAGTAGAACCATGATACACCAACCACTTGGATATGGAGGATGGATGCAACAAGCTTCAGATATGGAAATAGAAGCAAAAGAAATAAATTCACTAAAAAAAGAACTCTATGAGATTATATCAGACAGAACAGGACAATCATATGATAGAGTTCATAAAGATGGTGATAGAGATTATTGGATGTCAGCATCAGATGCTAAAAAATATGGAATGATTGATGAAATCATTTCTAATAAGAAGAAATAATTAATCAATCTTTTTAATATATAAAGAGATGAAAAAATTCTCTAAGCTTATATTAGAAACAAAAAAAGAACTTTGGACTAAACATCCATTAGTTAATCCTGTTGATTGGGATGAGATATTCAAACCTCTAATAGAACATATTGATAATAATCTTAAATCTAAAGTACCTCCCCCTGGTGAAGGAGTATTCGGAAGTAATACAAAAGCTGCTTTAGATGAGTTAATAGATGCTATAACCGAAGATTATGTTGAGTACTATGCTAATGTAGTAGATGATGGTTCACAAGATTCATTTTTCTCAGCTTATAGTATTGATGTGGAGTGGAATGAACTCATGGATTGTCTACAACCTCTAATGGATAGAACAGAAGATATTGATGATTATCCAAGTTGGGATGGAGGCTATTGGTATATGAATCTAATGAACTTAAAGTATAAAAATACAGATGAGTTAATTGAGGATATATTGGATATCCATGGAAAACTTAAAATGTTTGATGTAAATCACAAAATAAGTTTACAAACTAATTCACTATCTTTTCATGTAATAAACTCTTCAACTGATGAATCTATAACAAAGGGTATTAAAAACTTATTAGAATTACCATCACAAGATCCTAAAAACTGGGTGAGTGGTCTAAAATCATTAAATATTTTTATTTATAATAAAAACACCGTACAGGCAGGTGATTTAGAAAGATAAACTAATCAACCTTTTTAAGTATCTTTTTAATTATCTCCTTCTTCTTTTCACCACCTTCTCCTTTGAACTTGTTCCAAATTCCAAAAACACCAAAAGCAAAAGAATCAGCAAAATCCTCTCTTGGATTTCTTGATGTGTATTTTCTACAAAAGTCAGCATCTTCTTTATGAATCCAATTAGATAACTTATGACCAGCTATTTCTCTACCTTTTCTTTTTTCCTCATATCTCACATACCCTTCTGGTACATTAGCTCTTCTATCAAGTTTTTTCCAACCAGATATAGCCTTCCATTCTCTTGAATAAGATACTCTTTCTAAATGGTCAACACAATGTCCAATTTCATGAACTACTACAAATAAATCATATGGAATATCATTTGTTCCATTTTCAAACTCTCTTTTGAACTTAAATATAGAAGGATTAAGAGTCATTTCTTTCTTTTTAGGAGAATCATGCCATCTTCCATGAACACCACCTAAATCTTTACAGATTATCTTATCAATTTTATTTTTAATAAATTTTTTATCAAACATTTTGAAAGCCTTTTTAATTAATTTTAAGTGGTTTATTGAAAATTTATCATCAATATCAACACCATATTCTTTATCAAAAAAGTCAATTAACTCTTTAACCTTTTTAGTAGGATCTTCTTTACTTTCAAAGATTGAAAATTCTTTAATAAATCTCATAGTTTATATATTAATTTACATAAAATAAAAAACCCACTAATAAGTGGGTTAATTAAATATGTATTGAAATAAGTATTAATAAGTATTTTTGAATGGTAAAATATTTGGATCTTGAGTTGTTGAAGCGGTAGCCACAACTAATAAATTTGTCAAAGCAGTAGTATATGTTGAACCAGTTGCTGATATATTAGCATATGTCATATATGCTTGATAGTAACCACCAGAATATGTTGGAACAGATTGTGTCACTCCACCTATACTTACAAGTTGTTGACCGTTTAATGCTGAAGATATGTAGCTAATTGTTACTGGGTATTTAGGATAATCCATAAAACTATTGTTAAATTTTAATTATATATTAATTTTGAAAATTAAAAAAATATTATTTTTTATCAATAACAACCAACTTAACACCGACATTATACTTCTTGATTATTTCATTTTCTAAAATAATTATCATTTCATTAGCCAAAGAGTTAGTATCAGACGCTGATGATTTTGCTCCTATTATAGGACCAATGCTACCACCATCGGGAAATCCAGATAATGTTCCAACAGCTTCTTTCTGTGGTCCAGTAACATTGAATGTAATTTTACCTGTGACCTTTTTACTGTTCTCGGTGGTTGGATTTAATATTCCAATAATATATTCAGTACCAGCTGTGTTAGTCCCGGTGGCATCTGAAGTAGTTGAAACGGTTCCTCCGGTACCAGATGATCCAGAATTATTCTGTGGATTACTTGATTCAGAACCTTGAGATATACTAAATGATATTGACTTACTCATGTATCTTTGTGAGAAATCATCTTTTCTAAAGAAGTAAAGTCTTATATCAACTGTGTAATCACCAACTGGATTTTTAGGATTAATTATAGATTTCAAATCAAAATAAGCAGAAGTTGGTTTAATTTCTGTTATACTCAAGTCTACCTTTTTATCATTAGGCGTTGTATAAGCCAAATCACTATTAAATATAACCCACTGATTTGGTATTGACTGTGACTTTATACTGAATGTCATAGCTGTATCTGATATTCTTGCAAGATCATCGGTTGTTATTTTACCGGTTAAAATAACATCTTGAACTCCAACATCTATCATTAAACTACCATCACCCAAAGCATCTACTATTTCGGATTTGTTTTGCTGAACAGCTTGTTCAGTAGCGCTCTGAGTAGCTGCTTGTGATTGTGTACCACTTTGAGTTGCGGCAGGTGCCGTGCTTTGAGTTGCGGGAGTCTGTAATGGATCCGATGTTTTATTACCACTGACAGATTTTATAGCTTC
>JACCDG011642740.1_pt1 | contig 11884 bp, 22 predicted proteins | sample 7442471 | NCBI WGS metagenome assembly JACCDG01 (sample SAMN15323444, study PRJNA562643) | freshwater metagenome | isolation source: river surface water | place: USA:Blue River Watershed | collected 2017-08-17
AGGAGTACCGAAGTACCCCTTTTCAATTCCGTGTGGACTGACTACCAATTTATCACCTTGTAAATTGTATCATCCATATTCAACAATACACTTTGGGTGTGTTCTTCCTCGGTGTCGGTGTCCCAATCATCACCCATTGTTTTTACAACCCAATCAATTGTGAACTCAATGTCTGACTCAAAGGTAATTGTACCCTCGGTTTTGTTACCCTCGATGAACCAATTACGTTCCTTAATTTTGTTCATAAGGTTTAACATAAATTCCTCGGTTAAAACATTTTCATCACAACCCTCAAAGGTAACATCATCGGAAATGTCGTCCATTTGAAATTCAATTACTCGGTTTTGGAAATTGTTCGGTTTCATAACTTGGTTTTTTTTATTGTGAATGATAGTACAAAGTAAAACTATTATATTGATATATCCAAATAATTTTTGTTAAAAAAAACAAAAAAGAAAGGGACTAATTGTCCCCCTCATTTTCGTTACTCCACTTTTCAAAAACCTCATCAAACATTTCGTTCTGAAGTTTTTCGAGTGTGTACCCATTCTCAATACATTCATCAACCCATTCTTCCCCTTCTGTAATACCTTCCCAACTTTCGTGTGGTGGTAACCCCATTTCGTTTTCCTTACTAATGTGTTCGTAGATTCGTTCTTTAACTTGTTCGTTTGTCATATAGTTTAGTTTAGAGTACAAAGGTAATACAATTATACAAACTACCAAATTTTTGGTATAAAAATTTTGTTAAAGAATTTTGTGAGGATTCCCGGACGGTTCAGGTTGAATGTTGTTTGGCGCGATACCCTCAAATGTAATACCTCGATGCCAAACAAATTTCGGTTACAAGGTTGTAACGTATTTACATCCGCATTTTTGACAATAAAAAAAGGTATCTATTAAGATACCTTTGGTGTTTGTTTCAGTCGGTAAGTTTACTTCACATACTTCACTCCGTTCAAACTGATTTCCTTTATGTTGTCAATGTTGTAGGAAACAACTTTTACTTTTCGTTCTTGGGGTTGTTTACTACTCTCGGACTTTTGATACATATAACTCTCAAACAACACTTTTTCAATAGGGTTACCCTCATAAAAGTATTCAACCTTTGGGGGTGTTTCATCAAAGTATTCACACATCAAATAATGTTTATCCAACTTCTCATTGTATAAAACACACTTTGAAATGTGTTTACCAATTTTGTTTTCATCTACCTCAAATTGAATGTCAATACCCTCTTTTTTACCCTCGTTGATAATTCTTGTAACATAATTCCCACCAATAAGAAATTTCCCAATGGACTTCTTAATGATTTTGTTAAAAGGGTTTCCCGTTTTTTTCATACGGACTTCGGTTTCAGTTACTAATTGTGTAAATGTAACTTTTTCAACTGATACTAATACTTTAATCAGTTCTTCATTTGTCACTTGGACGATTTCTTTGTTCTTTTTCATTTTGATTTGTTTTTGATTATGGTACAAAGTAAATGTATTCTTTTGATATAACCAAATTTTTTTTATACTTTTTTCTTAATAAAATGTTAAAGAAATTTTAGGAACTTTTGATCCCCAGGGATCAAAAATAATTTGTTTGGCACGAAAAACCAAATTTTTTTTATTAACAATAATGCCAAACAAAATCACATGATCAGCGCAGCTCGAGCGCAAATTTTAGAGCAACAAAAAACCCCAGCAAAAGCTGAGGTCTCTTCACAATTAAAAAAAACACAAGTTAAAACACTATAAACTATTTTCTTCTTCCTCTTCCCTCTTTACATGTAATACCACCGCAACCCATATCAGAACAAATACAAATGTAGTACATATACCAAGGATGAAAAGATATGCAAGCGTATCAAATATCTCCATTACACAAACATACCAACCATATTTCAGACTACCAAATTTATTTTATGTATTACCCATGCCAATCAATATCAAGCATCTGACGGTTTTTTTCTGTGGAATGCTTCTTGTATTACCTTAAACAAAAAGTCCGCTCCCAAAGTGGAAACGGACTTATCATAAACAATCAAAACTACTACACTCTTTGATATAATCTTTGTTGGTTATACTTAACTACTGGATTTCCAACCATAACCCCATATTCTTCGGTTACATTGTTGTAAATGTGTTGAGTATCGTAATTGACATACTTTGAAAGGATATGACAAAACCCATAATTACTATCATCTACTTGTTGTTGTTTAACGAAAGGTAGTTTACAATAAAATGCTTCGCCTACTTCGGAAACGAACATACCCGAATAAAACCCTTTGAGTTGGTGTAAATTAACGAATTGGTCTGCGTTGCACCAAATGTATATGTTATGTTTCTTTTCTTTCAAATACTTAACGGAGTTTTCGTCAATGATATACCCTTTTGTTTTGAACCTACCTACTGACATAAGTCCGTGCGGTGTTCCGTGTCCTAACATAATAACCCTATCGTGAGTTTTTATGAGGTCGTGTACTTCTTCTTGTGTTTTACCCCCCGTTACTATTGTCTTGTTCGGAATGTTGAAATAAATACCTTTCAAAAAGTCCGTTGAGGTGTCTTTTGGGTGAATGATTAGTGTTTTCATTTTTGTAGTTGTTTTGTTTATGATACAAATGTATAAAGGTTATTTGATAATACCAAATTTAATTTGTTAAAATTTTGTGAACGAAATTTCTTCCCCTGATCCAGATTCTGAACCAAGAAAATTGTTTGGCATTCAGTGCCAATCAAATTCCGGACTGGGCGCATGTCCCACAGTTCGTCTTGACAAATACGGAAATAAAAAACCCCCAATGTAGAAACATCGGGGGAAAATAAATATACATGTCAAATAAAAATCAGTTCCATTTTGATAATTCTTCTTCTCGTTCCAATTTTTTGTAATTCACTTTCATATCTTTTACGAATTGTTCGTAACCATACTTTGTGGTTTCAATGTAATCTATAACATCATCTTTTGTATCAAAATCATCAACCGATAAGTTCAATAGTTCGATTGTCAATTTTATTCTTTTGTCACTCAAATCAGTAGTAATTCCGTCAACCAAAAAATCGGGTAACATTTCTTCTTTTTTACTTTTGAATAACAAAGTCATCGTTTGGTCAATCTTTAACAAAATTCTTTCTTTCTTTGAAAGTTGGTCAATGTTCATTCCGTAGTGTGTAATTGTCATAAAATTGGTTTTTAATTGTGAATGATTTAATTACCCCACAAATATACAACAATTAGTTTTATATTTCCAAATTTTTTTTGTACTTTTTTTCTAACGAAATGTTAAAACGAAAACCCTGACTCCAGTCATCTGAAAATTGATTGGCACGCGCCAATCAAAATCACCGGATTCGCGCGACAGAAGGAGAAGTTGTAGAAATAAAAAACCCCAACATAGAAATGTTAGGGTTATCCTATTTGTTAATTAAAACACCTTACGAAGATAAACTATTCCTCAATAATTTCAAATTCATCCACATCAATTATAACACCTAATTGTCTTCCGTTATCCCACTTGACATTAAGTATGTCATAACCAATGTGGTAGATTGTTCCCATAGTCCCACTTTCAACAGGGTACGGGTCTTCTTTCATTTCAATTAGTTTAATTCTTTTTCCGATGAGGTCATTCGTTAATGAGTGTAACATAATGGGGTAGTTTTGTTTGTACAAATATAAATACTATTCTTTGATACTACCAAATTTATTTTTGTAAAAATATGTTAAAGAGAAACTTGAGGATACGGTCCCGGAACTGAGATGGTAAAAATTGTTTGGCATCACGCCAAACAAAAAATTAAAACAAGGTTTTAGTTATTAATTGGAAAAATTCTTCAAAGTCGTACACTTCTATTAAGTCTCTTCTTTGTTTTACTGAGGAAAATTCATGAGACCTCTCAAATAATAATGTTTTCATTTTATTGTTTTGTACTATAATAAACACAATATTACCATTACTATTCACGTTTTTATCATCATAATCAGTTTTTACGTACAAAACCCCATCATTCTTTTCTATATAATTCTTGTATTTTTCTTTATTCTCTGGTTGGTAATAATTTACGTTGTCTAAATTCACTTTAACTCTACCTAACACAATACCATATCGACCATTATTTGGAAACTTCACTTGGTCAAACATCAACCAATCAATTCTTTTGGACACTACATTTGTAAACTTATCAGTTAATTTATATGTTCCAATATCTTCTTTAACTATTTTACCCATATTATCACGATACCTTAACTCTACCACATGATAATTTGCATTTAATAATCTATCTTTTGACCTTTCATCAACATGTTCAGTTTTATCAAGTTCACCTAATTCCTTGACATATTCTAATAGTACTCGTCTAATTATTTTCTCCATTCTATATAAATATATTCTGAACCTAAAAAATTGATTGGCGTGACTATGCCAAACAAAATCACATGATCTGCGCACGGTGCGAAGGTGAAGTTGGTAAATAAAAAAAACCACCCCTATTGGAGTGGTTTAATTCAGTGATTAGATAGGGTTACAATTTCTTATCGGTATAAACATAACCTTGTCCAACCATACCTAATGCATCGTGGTAAGCCAAAGACATTGCATGATGGCGACCATCCGAAGTTTTTGAATTTTTGCAACCAAAGGTTATCCCCCAAGTTATCATACATTCAAACCCATAATCAACCCCAAAATGTTCTCTAACCTTTTGAATTGCGGATACACAACGACCTTTTTTTTCATTCCATCCTTGTGGTCTGTGAACCAAATAAATAAAATACATCATCAACGCATTGTGTGTGGGTTTACCATTTTTTGATAAAAACCCTTTAGGTAACATTGGTTCCTTTTCGGTTTCTTGCGTCAAACCAGCTTTTAACATTTCATCATAAATTTCGCTGTTTTGGGTTTTTGCATTAACCCACATTTGACCATCAATGATTTCAAAATTTTTCATCTTTTTATTAGTTTAATTGTGAATAATGATACAAAGATAATACTATTATACAAACTACCAAATTTATTTTGTTAAAAGTTTCTTAATGAATTTCTCCCGTGAACCAGAAATCCGAGATGCAAAAATTGATTGGCATGTAATACCACATCTACATCTGTCATACGATGCCAAACAAAATCACATGATCTGCGCATGCGCTGAGAAAAATACAAAAAGAGCAATAAAAAACCCCCAATGTAAAAACATTAGGGGTGACTATAAATAGACAAATCAAAACTATGATTGCAAATACGCCTTATCCTTTTTGAATTTGAGATGAAACGCCTCACTTCTTGTCATACCTATAAACTCATTAGGGGTAAAACTAATTTCATCGGGGTAATACTCAAACAACTTTTGTTCTTTGTTATCCTCGTATGTTACCCATACTTGTGGCATTGGGTCAAATAATGTTTTTGGTATATCCGTAATACGCGCTGAGATGATTTTTAATTCCATAGTTTATCTATATTTAAGGTTTAACCATTGTTCAAATGTAGAATATGTACCATAACCCCTCCATTCATTATACAACTCATTTCTTTGAATACACACATTTTTCGCCCACTTGTAAACCAATTCAGTTTCCTCAAACGTAGTAAAATTATTCCTACAATAATTTTCAAGAAACCCAACTGACTGACACCAACGAAAATAACTCTTTTCAGTTATACGTCTATTAACCCATTCATCACTTACCCTACCACAATCTTCGTATTTTTTTAGTTTATCAAACCCCTCTGACATTTTATCAATATCAACTTTGTTGTATAAACTCTCAACTACTCTCGCTATGTAATGTGCAGTCATATTATTATTTTTGATATTGAAGATTAACCCCAAAAATAGTGTTAGATGCGTTTTTAAATTCCCAAGTAGAATACTTCATTGCATTTCTTACTTCCCTTTTTGTTACCCTTTTGGTATTCGGTAACTTTCGGTATTCATACATACAACTTGAAAAAGATATTACAACTATCAGTAAAAGGATTATTTTTTTCATAATGTTTTCTTTTGGTAACAATACAAAACTAATAAAACTATTTTAAAACACCAAATTTTTTTCAATGTTTTTTTGTTAAAAAAAGTGTAAAACAAAACACCCAAAAAATGTAAAGTGAACCCTGAACCTGACCCCAGTCATCTGAAAATTGATTGGCACCTTTGGTACATTTAATATGAATGCCAAACAAAATCCGCTCGATCGCGCGAATCCGAAGGTGAACTTCTAATACGGACAAAAAAAATCCCCAACATAGAAATGTCGGGGAAATTATTAATCACGGTATATTTCAATACTAAAAACCTAATTCTTTGAGTGTTTCTTTCGTGACTTGAAAAACGGGTGTGTTATCTTCATCAATTTCCCCGTCAACTTGAAACCAAAGGTCAATGATTGTATTTTCACTATCACTTCCGTCAACGAAACCGATACTAACGGGTTTGTTGTACTCTTTTTCAATGTATCCCATTCTTTTGAGATTGTCATAAATCATTTTGATTTCTTCCTTTGTTTCCGTTCCGTGTGAAGTGAAACCATTTACATAATTGTTGTTTTCATCAACCATAAATGTCATTTCAACTCCGTAAGTGTTGTTTGTGTCTAAGTAGTTTTTGATGTGTTTCATCTTTTTTTGATTTTGTAATTTGTTTTGTTTACCCCACAAATATACAACTTATAGATTGATATTACCAAATTTTTTTTGTTAAGAAATAGTTAAGTGTTTTTTGGATACTGTCCGGGAAGACGAATCCAGAAAATTGTTTGGCACGTAATACCCCAACCACATCTGTATTACCAATGCCAATCAAATTCAGTAATCCCGCGGGCTGGGACGAAGATGGTGTGGTATAGACAAAAAAAATCCCCCAACATAGTTGAGGGACTTATCACAATTAAAACCGAGTTACCAACCCATTTCGTTACCCGTTTTTGAGGGACAACCACCACCACGAGTAGTTGTACATGAACTCATTGATACAACGATAACAAAAATTGTTAACAATACGAGTAACAACCCTTTTTGACCGATAGACATTTTTTTCATTTTGATTTGTTTTAGATTTTGAATGATGATACAAAGATAACAATAATACTTTTATATTTCCAAATTTATTTTGTTAAACCTTTGTTAGAGTCAATTAACAACATAATGAATGTGATTAAGGTAATAACCCCAAACCATACCCAACCCCAAACCAAATACCAACCGAAATTCCCCTTATCAGTAAAATGTTCGTACTCATACATACTACTTTCAGTTGTACCAGGTTCTGCACCAAGTATTAACAAAGTAATGAAACCAAAAATGACTAATGAAATTTGAAATACGTGTGGGATAATCTTTTTCATAATTGTATGTTTTAATTGTTTACACAAATATACAACATAATACTTTATATTTCCAAATTTTTGATGTTAAAATTTTCACAACGAATTTTTTTCCCGTGATCCAGAAATCCGAGATGCAAAAATTGATTGGCATCATTTCGGTGACACCAACAATATGATAATGCCAAACAATTTTCCGCACATGCGCAGCTCGAAGGTGATGACGACTTGTATGGACAAAAAAAATCCCCTCGTAGAAACGAAGGGAGTATTAACAATTAAAAAACAATTACCGATAACCTGTCATATATCTTGTATCGGGACAACCATACTTTGTTGTTCCACACGAACTCATTGAGAGTATTAACACTACCATTAACATAAACCCATACACAATCATTTTTAATCGTTTAGGTATTCCGTTTGTTATTAACATTACAATAACCAACGAAAACAATATCAACCCCGCAAAGAAGTTAATTAAAATGTCCGCGAAACTTTGGTTACTGAAATTCGTAGATAGGAAACATACGAACAAAAAACCCAAAAGTGAAAGTGTGAATGTCCATTCGTTGAAAGTGATTTTTTTCATTTTGATTTGTTTTAGTTTTGAATGATGATACAAATATACAACTATATCTTTTATATTTCCAAATAATTCTTGTTAATGTTTTCATAATGAATTTTCTCCCCGTGATCTAGATTCTGAACCAAGAAAATTGATTGGCACAATCGTTCTCTGTGTTATTCGTGCCAATCAAAATGACGCGATCTGTGCACGGTGCGAAGGTGAAGTTGTATGGACAAAAAAAACCCCGAACAATGTCGGGGTGTTTAGTTTAATGTTATTGATTAATCAAAATCAATTAAAGGTTTGAATGTTTCAAAATCTTCTTTTGATACGTTGTTAAATTCCGATTGGTCGGGTGTTAATGATGCGATAACCATATTACCCCAAATCATTGTACTACCAAAGACAACATAATCTTTGTATTTGTACATATCCTGGTCTTTATCATAAAAGATATTGAATTGTTTACCACTTGGGGACTCAACCCTAATTGCAGTTAAATTGTCCGCCTCTTTACCAACTAATTCAAAAACATCTTTGTGTTTACCAGAAAAATGTGTGTGGTCTAATTGTTTTGTCTTTGAGTTTACGATAATAATCTTTTTCATTTTGATTTGTTTTTAATTATTAGATTTGATTACCCCACAAATATACAACTATATCTTTTATATTTCCAAATAATTCTTGTTAAAATTTTCTTAATGAATTTTTGGATACCGTCCCGGAAGACACCTCCAGAAAATTGATTGGCATGTAATACCAACCCCCTATTCTGTATTACCGATGCCAACCAACATTCGGATCCGCGCGGTCCCACAGTTCGTCTTGTCCAAAAAAAAACCCCAACTTTCGTTGAGGTTAATTCTTGGTAGGGAAGGGAATTTTATCTTGTGTATTCGGGTATTTTTTCTATCCGATTATCAATGATTTCGGTTAATTGGTCAAAATATACTTCGTGATATTCGTTTTTAATCTTACCACTATTTGAAACCATATAAACTGAATACGTGTCCAAATATGAAAGTGTAATGATTACCCAACCTTTGTGATGATGTCCGTTGACTTTCAAACACAACCCCTTGTTAAACATATTGAGTAGTTTTTCAACTCCCCAACTCCAATAGGTCATTTTATTATGTGTCAATACTTCAAGTGTTTGTCTTGGGTCAAACTCCCTTTCTCCCTTTTGGGATACAAATTGGTTTAATTCTAAATGTGTCATAGTTTATAGTTTTGAGGTGATAAGGTCAATGAAAAATAAACTCGTACAAATAATACTGAACCCAAACAATAAATAAAGAAACCCCCTTGATACTTTGTCTTTTCTCATAAATTGTGAAAATAACATTGTTAAACCCATTGAGGATAACGATAAGAGTAAAAGTGTTAAAGTGAATTTGTCCATAGTAGTAGTTTTTTGTTTACACAAAGATAACGAATATACTTTGATATTTCCAAATAATTAGTGTTAATTTTTTGTGAAAGGAAATTCACCACCCTGAACCAAATCTGAGATGGAAATTTTTGTTTGGCATTCTTATTATCTGTAATACGATTTACCACACAAATGCCAAACAATTTTCCAACCAGGACAACGACTCAAGTTCCACCTCCACTTCAGTCCAAAAAAAATCCCCTCGTAAAAACGAAGGGAAATTACAAATGAAAAAACAACGTAATATTATATCAACCTATACCATTTCGGATTGTCCTCGTATTGTTCAATGTACCAACTGATATTCCTCAAACTAACCCTTTCCTCTATCCAATGTTTAGTCGGTACCTCAATTACCTTTTCCTCACTCCACCACACTCTACCCTTGTAAGACAATGTGTCCCTTAAAGACCATACACCCATTGGTTTACCATTTACGAACTTTACGTTCAGTTTAATCGTTTCGTGTTGTACCATAATTGTAAGTTTTAATTGTTTATACAAATGTATTACCATTATACCATACTACCAAATTTTTTTTGTAAAAACTTTGTTAATGTAATACCACCTGTCATCACCACCCTCGTCCGGTCACATTTTTGATTGGCACGTATTACCATACCACTAATATACAACACACCGAAATGCCAATCAAATTCTCCCCGTCAGATGTCCCTTCGCGGGTTCAATCACCAACAAAAAAAAACACCCCTTTCGGAGTGTTAATCTTTTGTGAAAAGTAGGTTTTACCCTACTATTTCATATTGTTCTTTGTTGAAAGATATTTGTTTGATACTATCTATTCCGTAGGTTAACCACTTCACTTTCTTTTCTTGTGGTTGTTTTTTACTCTCACTCACTTTAACCATATAACTTTCAAACAACATTTTTTCAATCGTGTTACCCTCGTAAATGTACTCAACTTTCGGTTTAATTTCATCAAACCTCTCAACACAAAGGTAGTATTTACTTTCGGTTTTCGTGTCAATACAAACCACTTTTGAAACGTGTCTTTTTCCTTTCATTTCCTCAACCTCAAATTCTTCCTCAATACCCTCATTTTCCCCATTTGTTCTAACACGTTTTCCGTACTCATTCCCCATAAGGAAATTACAACTACTTTTTTTCGTTACCTTATCAAAATAAGGATTACCCGTTTTATTCATTCTTACTTTCGTTTCAGTAACTAAATGAACAAAGGTAGATTTTTCAACTCCATTCAATAAATTGATTAACTCGGTTTTTGTAATCTGTGTCATAACTTGTTTTTTTAATTGTGATTGATAGTACAAAGTAAAACTATTATATTGACATATCCAAATTTTTAGACCACTTTTTTTTCATAAAATTGTTAAAGTTTTCCACACGATTTTAACAACTTTTTTTCGGTTCACCGGATCGCAATTTTGATTGGCACGACCTACAAAGGTCGTACTTCTTTTCCATATTACCAAATTTTTTTTGTTAAAATTTTCATAACAATATTCCGTGCCAAACAAATTCACATTACAAGGTTGTAACCTTTTTACATCCACCAAATTCTTACAAAAAAAAATCCACCCCTTTCGGAGTGGACTTATTTATCATAACCCAAATCAAAATTAAGGACTATTAATTCTCCTTACCATTCCGTTCCAACTCTCACGACCACGACAACCATAACCCTTTCGTGAACAACTTGTAAAGAAAATTGATAACCCAACCAATACCAAACAAACCATAAATACTTTTTTCATAACTTCTGTTTTTAATTGTTTAACAATACACAAATATACAATAATTACTTTGATATTTCCAAATTTATTTTGTTAAAATTTTGTAAATACCCCTCACCACCCGTGAACCTCCCACAAAATTGATTGGCGCGTACCATTCCGTTGATATCACCAATATGGTCAGCGCCAACCAAATTTCAGATGACCTGGGTCATCAACCGTTCCTCCTCAACCATACCCACATAAAAAAAGGTATCGTTTCCGATACCTCTATTATCCATTTTAAGACCGATTAAGAGTGTTTCTCAATTAAGAACCCTTGTATCTGTTTCCAATACTTTAAGAGTTTCTTGGTACACTTCTCAACGTGTTGATTAGATAAATGATTACCCCTCATAACCCATTGTGAACAATAAGACAAGTACCGACTATCCGAACTATTGAACCCAACCCCATTCTCATAATAGGTTTCTTTCGTCTGTTGTTCCTCCAACGTCTGTAATTGATACAACCGAACCAAAGACCTTTCAACCCAACGGACATCAGTCATTAACTTGTGTTGAATGTACCCCTTCGTGTAAGTAGTTTTGATTTCTTTCGTAGTCATAGTTTAGTAGTTTTGTTTCAACGAAACTAACATCACTTTTTGAAACTACCAAATATTTTTTGTTAAACATATTCACACTCAATCCACACCACACACTCTACTACAACTTCCTGAACCAACCGGAGTCCCCTGTATAAATTTGATTGGCAGGACCCCCCCGCAAGACACCCTTATTTAGTACACCCCCCCTCCCCCTGTATCCCCCCCTGCGTATAGGGTTTTTTCCTTGGTCTGAGAGGGGGGAC
>JACCDG011939044.1_pt1 | contig 11881 bp, 12 predicted proteins | sample 7442471 | NCBI WGS metagenome assembly JACCDG01 (sample SAMN15323444, study PRJNA562643) | freshwater metagenome | isolation source: river surface water | place: USA:Blue River Watershed | collected 2017-08-17
AGGTGGTTCTGGGGATGAAGCAAAACGGACGCGGCCAAAGAGTCTTGGATCCCGGAAGATCAGGGCATGCTTTCGACTATAGAGCACAAGGTGGTCGTGTTTGGTGGGGCGGTAGTCCTTGGATTCGGCCGACAGTTGGCCGGTCATGCCCAGGTGAATTCCCAGCCAACCATTCCGGCCAAAACGAAAAAGCATCTGTTTTCCATGGGTTTGAATCGAGTTCAGGGGTTGTCCGGTCAAGGTCTGGATTAAATTGGACAAGGAAACCCCACGGAAGACCCGCTTGCCGCCATGGCAATGAACCCTCAGCACTTTCTGGCCCAAGCCGCGCCGCCATTTTTGGGCGAAGTAATGGACTTCAGCTAGCTCAGGCATAAGTAAAATTTATGCGATTCCATAAAATATTGAAAATCAGTCTTTTAAAAAGTTTTACCTCGGAGACACCTCGGAGGTATCTCCGAGATGCCTCCGAGGTGCTTTGAGTTGCGGGTGAGGTACATACGAGGAGGTGGGGCGAGGAGGAGGTGAGGGAGGCGAAATGGAGGCTTGGGTGAGCGGGAGGTTTCGATATTTTAGTCAGATGGCGGTGAAATTAACCGGACATCAGATCGAGGTGGTTCTGTCCACCCTGGACGGCTGGAAACAGGCGGGGGGCAAAATCGTGCGGGAGTATAAATTTCCGGATTTCATGGCCGCGGCCATGTTTGTGACCGGGGTCAACCTCGAAGCGGAAAAGATGAACCATCATCCCGACCTGCAGCACTCGTTCGCCTCGGTAAAAATCGAGCTGACGACCCATGATGTGGGTGGGATCAGCGAACTGGACCTTCGTCTCGCCAAAAAACTCGATTCCCGGGCTCAGCCCTTGCTGGAGAAAGCCTAAGCCATGGCTCAGCGTGCTCTCATCACCGGCATCACCGGCCAAGACGGCTCTTATCTGGCGGAACTTCTTCTTTCCAAGGGGTATGAGGTCCATGGGGTGATCCGCCGCTCCTCCAGTTTTAATACGGAGCGCATCGATCCGATCTACAAGGACCGCCACGAGAAGGGGACCAAACTCTTTCTTCATTACGGGGACCTCAGCGATCCCAGTTCCCTGATCAAGATCCTCGGGGAAACCCAGCCCGAGGAGATTTATAACCTCGCCGCCCAAAGCCATGTCCGGGTCAGCTTCGATATTCCGGAATTTACCGGGGATGTCACGGCCATCGGCACGGTTCGCCTGCTCGATGCCATGCGGCAAGTGGCGCCCAAAGCACGCTTTTACCAGGCCTCCAGCTCTGAGATGTACGGTCTGGTTCAGGCGGTGCCCCAAAATGAAACCACGCCTTTTTATCCCCGCAGTCCGTACGCCGCCGCCAAGGTCTATTCCCACTGGATCACGGTGAACTACCGGGAGAGTTATGGGCTCCATGCCTCCAGCGGGATTCTCTTCAACCACGAGAGTCCGCGCCGGGGAGAAACTTTCGTCACCCGCAAAATCACTCGGGCCGTGGCCCGGATCAAAGCCGGCCTCCAGGACAAGGTGTACTTGGGCAACCTGGAAGCAAAACGCGATTGGGGTTATGCGCCGGAATATGTCGAGGCGATGTGGCGGATGCTCCAGCAAGACAAGCCCGATGACTACGTGGTGGCGACCGGTGAGACCCACACGGTGCAGGAGTTTCTTGAGGTGGCCTTTGCCCGGGCAGGACTGGATCCGAAAAAGCATGTGGCCTTCGATAAGCGGTACCTTCGCCCTGCCGAAGTGGATCTCCTGATTGGGGACGCCAGCAAAGCCAGAAAGAAGTTAGGATGGGAGCCCAAGGTGAAGTTCAAGCAGTTGGCAGAGATCATGGTGGATGCGGACATCCAGCTCCTCGCTGAGGAGCGCGCGGGTAAGCGCATCCGGGAGTAGGCATGAAAGTTTTTGTGGCCGGGCACCGCGGCATGGTGGGCTCGGCCGTGGTGCGGGCGTTAGAAAAAAAGCCGGGACTCGCCGTCCTAAGCCAAACCCGCCAGCAACTGGATCTGACGGATACCGGCGCCGTCGATCGCTGGTTTGCCAAGGAAAAGCCGGAGCAGGTGATTGATGCGGCCGCCCGGGTGGGCGGGATTCTGGAAAATGCGCGCCGGCCCGTGGAGTTCCTTCTGGAAAATCTGCGAATCCAAAACAATGTGATGGAGTCGGCTTTTCGTCACGGCTGTCAAAAGTTTCTCTTCCTCGGAAGCTCCTGTATCTATCCCAAACACGCGCCCCAGCCGATCCGCGAGGATTCCCTGCTCACCGGTCCTTTGGAGCCCACCAACGACGCTTATGCGCTGGCCAAGATCACCGGGGTTCGTTTGGCCCAGGCGTATCGGGATGAATACGGCAAAAGTGCCATCTGTGCCATGCCGACGAACCTTTATGGTCCCGGTGACAATTTTGACCCGGAAACCTCCCACGCCCTCCCGGGTATGATTACCAAATTCCACCGCGCCAAGACCAAGGGAGAAAAAGAGGTTGTTTTATGGGGAACCGGTTCGCCCCGACGGGAGTGGCTCCACGTGGACGACTTGGCGGGTGGACTCCTGGCGCTGATGGAGAAATATGACGACCGGGACATCGTCAATGTGGGGGTGGGGGAGGATTTAACGATCCAAGAGCTCGCGGAAAAAGTGCGGAAGGCAGTCGGGTTTGCTGGAGGCATCCGCTGGGACTCCTCCAAGCCGGATGGCACCCCGCGCAAACTACTGGATGTGACCCGAATCCGGCAACTGGGCTGGAAGCCGACCATTTCTGTCGACGAGGGCATCGCGGCCACCTACGTCTGGTTCCAGCAGAACGCCCCAGAAGCCCGCAGTTGATCCGCAGGCGCGGGGAAAAAGTTCTCACAAGAAGGTTGCCGAATCGCTCCGCTTTGCGGATCGTTTTACCATGTCCGAATATCTCATTTTGCAACACGAGCCCATCGAGGGGCCGGGGACGATCGCGGAGGAGATTCGCCTGGCTGGACATGCCGTCCGAACCATCCGGCTCGACCTAAAGGAGAAAGTCCCAACGGATCCCGCCCTGTTTGCGGGCCTCGTGGTTATGGGGGGCACCATGGGAGTCTATGATCAAAGCAAGTTTCCCTATCTTAAGGACGAAATCGTTCTGCTCGGCAAGGCGGTCAAAGCCGAAAAACCGGTTTTGGGAATCTGCCTAGGAGCGCAGCTTCTGGCCGCCTCCCTTGGGGCAGAGGTGAAGGCCGGGGAGAAGGAGATCGGATGGTTCCCAGTCCATAAGATGCCGGATGCCTGCAAGGATCCGGTGCTCCGTCGTCTTCCAGAAAACTTTCCCGCCCTGATGTGGCACGGGGACCACTTCCCCTTGCCGGCCGGGGCAGTGCATCTGCTCAGCACCCAGAAATGCGCGTGCGCGGGATTCCGTTTTGGGAAAAAAGCCTACGGATTGGTGCCGCATTTGGAGATGACCGCAGCCATGGTCGATGAAATGGTGTCGGCCTCCCGGAGAGAGTTGGCCGCCGCCCAGGTGGAGCCGGCGCAGATTCTGGAAGACAGTTCGGAATATGCCGAGCCGGCTGAGGAGCTGGCCCGGACGATGTGGAAAGCTTGGTTGGGGTTGGCGGTTTAAGTTTAAGACCAAGTTGAAGTTAGCGTTGGTGATGACGCGTACCGAGTAACCTGCAACCCGATTTTACCGCAGAGGCGCAGAGACGCAGAGGTTGGCCCCGACGGAGCGGGGCCCTACAGAGCGTTAGGCCTAACGATTCATCGACAGGCAGAGATCGGCCAGGCGTAAGGAGGCATCGGGCTTAGAGGCAGAGGCCAGCTTGGCCTTCCACTCTTTCCAGCCCTTTCCATTTTCTCGAAGGGCCTCCTGAATGGTCCGGACGGCACTGTCTCCGTCGGGCGTGAGTCGGGCGACCCCGATTTCCCGAAGAAGTGAGAAATTTCCCTCTTCCTGCCCCGGCACCACTTGGGTGACCAGAAACGGGGTGCGGGAAGCGATCGTCTCCTGGGTGAGCGCGCCTCCGGCTTTGCCGACGACGAAATGGTTGCGCGCAAGAATTGAAGGCATCTCCGTGGTCCATCCCAAGAGCTGAACTTTGCTCCGCAGGGGGCCTAGGGCTTCAGCCACTTTTTGGCTGACCTTGGGATCCCGCCCGGTGCCGATGGTGACTTCCCAGCCCGGCTGGGAGGCCAGCGCGGCGGCTAGCTCCGGCCCGCCGCGGAGGCCGGAGTTCAGGAGATGCAGAATTCTGGGGCGTTGTCCCGGCGGTTCATCCCCGGGGTGTGGATCGGGCGAGGCGAAGCGGGGATCCACCGGAAATCCGACTGGCTGAATTTTTTCGCGGGCAATGCCCAGGGCAGCGAGGGCGATGGCCGTCGGTTCGTTCGGGACGATCCACAGGTTAGCGCGTGCGGTGGACCACAGGCGGTGCACGGAAATGGAGTCGGTTACCACCGTAATCAGTTGAAAGGTTTCGCGGAGATCCTTGGGAAGGCGGGCGATGAGATGCGCATACACGGGGAAGGTGAGAACGACCACCTTGGGCCGGTGGGTCCGAAGCAGATCTTCGACCCGTCGCTGGGCTGCCCCATGAACAAAAAGGCTGTTTTCGATCAACGGCAGGCGGTGGCAGGTCGCGTAAAATAGATTCCAGGCATGGGGAGCCCGGTTGATAAGCGAGAGATAAAGGCGTCGGGCAAAATCGTTGAGGGCCGGTTTGGATTCGGCGAAAGGATCCGCCACCACCGCGTGTCCTCCCTGCAGTTGAATGGCGGCGGCCAGGCCCCGTGCGGCGGCGTTGTGGCCGTCCCCGAATGCCGCGGTAAGGATTAGAACAGGTGAAGCGCTCACATCAGGCCGTCCCGTTCCAGTTCGTCCAGTCGGCGGTCATCATGTTGGTCGACGATTTCCGTCACTCCCGGCAGTTCCAGGAGAATGTCGAGGCAAAGGGAGATTTTTTCGTTGGGCAAACCGGTGGTTTCAATGACGCGGCGTCCCCGGGTTAAATAGGCCCAGGCGAAATCCCCGCCCAGAAGAACGCGGAACTGCAGATGGTCCGAAGGGATCAGGTCCTTGGGGGACTGGAGAGGCGTGGTGGTGTTGCCGGCCTGGATGCCGGGAATCACCTGTTCGACTCGTTCGAAACGCGCCAACCATGAATCCAGGAAAATCCGGATGGTGTCTTCCGTATGGGGCTCCGCGAAAACGGCGACATAACCGCGAGAGATCATGAAAGGAGATGGGGGTGGTCCATATTCCGTGATTCCGCCTGCAAAAAGGAGTGGTTGAGGGGATTAACGCGCCTCGCGGGGCAGGGAGTCGAAGCGGGTGAAGTTGGGCTGGAAAAGAAGACGGATTCGGTCGGTGGGACCGTTTCGCTGCTTGGCGATGTTGAGCTTGCAGACGATTCCACGGTGGTGGGCCGGGCGAGATTCGGCCGTCTCCCCCTCCTCGGTAACGTTTTCGCCGGTGTCATTCTCCCGACTCAGGAGCATGACCACGTCGGCATCCTGCTCAATCGAGCCTGATTCCCGAAGGTGGTGCAGGGCGGGATCTTGGTTGGTCTCCTCGGGTTTCCGGTTTAGCTGGGCGAGCACCACCACGGGGATATTCAGTTCCATGGCGAGGGCCTTGAGACCGCGGGAAATCTCGGAAACTTCCACCTGGCGGCTTTCGCGGGCGCGGTCGGTACCAGAAGTGAGGAGCTGGAGGTAATCGACGAAGATGATCTCAATTCCGTGCGATTTCTTGAGACGGCGCGCACGGGCGCGGAGTTGGCCGATGGAAAGGAGGCTCGACTCATCCAGGAGCAGGGGTAAGTCGCTGATTTCGGCGGCGACACCACGGAGAGCGGTGATCTGGCTATCGCTGAGCTGGCCGCGGCGGATCTGTTCCGAATCGAGGCCCGCATGGGAAGAAAGAAGACGGAACATCAGCTGTTGCGCTGACATTTCCAGCGAGAAGAAGGCCACGGGATATCCGGGCCGGATAAAATCGTCCTTATCGACGTCGAACCGCTGCCGGAGGATGTGGCGCGCCATACTGAGGGCGAGGGCGGTCTTGCCAACGCCGGGACGGGCGGCGATGACGATCATTTCCCCGCCCTTAAAGCCGGTGGTCATCTGATCCAGTTCATCAAAGCCGGAAGGGATGCCGCTGTAATGGCCCTTGCCCTTGATCAGTTGCTCGATCATTGCGATCGTTTTGGGTGCCACTTCGGCGGCCCGGGTGATGCCTTGGGTTTCGCGCCGCCCGCGGATCTCAAGGATGTCGCGTTCGGCTTCGTCGAGAATGTTCTGCACCTCGTGAGGTCGTTCGTGAGCACCGACAACGATCTGGGCACAGGCCTGCTGGAGTTCGCGGAGCAGGCTCTTGTCGCGCACCTGTTCCAAGTGCGTTTTGGCGGTGAAGACACTGATGACTCCAGCCGCCAGTTCGCCGATCAGCGCGGCTCCGCCGGCAGCGTCCTGCAGTTTTCGGTCCGTCAGCCACGCCAGCAGGGTGGAAGGGTCGATGGCCAAACCGGTTTCCCGCATGGTGGAGATGGCCCGGAACATGACCTGATGGGCGGGAGCGAAAAAATCCTCCTCGCGCAGGCCCTTTTCCCGCGCCATGTCCACCGTCTGATCCGGATCCGCCAACATCGCCCCGAGGAGCGAGCGTTCGGCCTCCAGATTGGTGTGGGCGGGGAGACCCTCGATGGTGATGGGAGCGGGGGCTTCCCGACGTCCACGCGATCGGAGGGATTGAGCTTCGGCAATCACAGGGGTCTATCGTTCCCGAGAGGTTCAGAGACTCAACCAAGGGATGAAAGTTGTTGGGGAAGACTTTGGGAAAAAAGAGGATAAAGCAGAATAACTTCGGCACTCCAGGCGTGCCTCCCTCGGGCGGCGGGGGCAGGGTGGCGAGGTGCGACTGATCCTCGCGTCAACCTCGCCGCGCCGGGCAGATCTCCTGCGGGAGTCCGGGATTTCTTTCCGCGTCGAGTCACCCGAGGTGGAAGAGTGGTCTGCGGAGGACTTTCCTGAAATCCAGCCCGGTGAACTGGCCCGGGGGAATGCCCGGAGGAAAGCCCGGGCGGTGGCCGAACGTCATCCCGGTCAGCCGGTCTTGGCGGCGGACACGATTGTGGTGTGCGAGGGCCGCGTCCTCGGTAAGCCGGCCGATGAGGCGATGGCAAAGAAGATGTTGGGTTGGCTGAGCGGCCGGACCCACGAGGTGGTCACCGGAGTGGTTCTGGTTCTGCCGGATGGAAAGAAAATCCGGGAAAGCGTGGTGCGGACCCGGGTGAAGTTCCGCGATTTGGAGGGGTCGGAGGTGGAGGCTTATGTGCGGGAGGTTGATGTCTTGGACAAGGCCGGTGCCTACGCTCTGCAGGACGGAGGTGATCGTTTGGTGGAGCGGGTGGAGGGATCGCGGAGCAACGTGATCGGCTTGCCGATGGAGACGGTTCTGCCGTGGTGCGAGGATCTGGTGGCGGAGGCCGGGGCTTAGAGATTCTTTTCCACCGCCTCACGCAGGTCGCGGGGCTTAAAAGGGCCACGAAAACGGCCAAGAATTTTGCCGTCATTGCCGATCAGGATGGTGTAGGGGATGGTTTCCAGGGGTTGAATCTCGTCCAGGAGCTTTTCCCCGGGCCAGACCAGAGGATAGCGAACTCCTTGGCGTTCGGCAAAGACGAGGAGTTCGGCCGGCGGGGCATCGTCAAGACAGACCCCGAGAAGGACGAGTCCCTTGGGGCCGAACCTTTTTGCCAACTCGGCTAATTCGGGTAGCTCCTTGGTGCTGGCCGGACTCCAGGCGGCCCAAAAATTGATCAGGAGAAGTTTTCCCCGAAGGGAGCCGGTGTCGTAAGGCTGGCCGGAGACGAGATCCTTGAAGGACATGTCCACCGGCAGGCGGAACGGCTCGAGCGCCGGGCGGCAGGAGGAAAGGGCTAGCCCCAGGAAAAGGGTGATGGTGAGGAAGCGGAGGCCTGGCATCGGTCTTCTTGAATAAAAGAGCCGAGGGTCGGGCTCAACGCTCAAAGCAGGGGGCGCAAGCTTGCCCGCAGGGACAGGAAGCCCCATTTTGTTCTTTCATGTCCAACGCAGCCGTCTTCCAACCGGGGCAGGTAATTTTTCGCGAGGGAGATACCAGCCAAGAGGCATTTCGGATCCTGCGGGGACGGGTGGAAATCAGCCTTCTGGCCGATGGCAAGCCCGTGATCCTTGCTCAGTTGGGGGAGGGGGACATTTTTGGTGAAATGGCGATGGTCGACGAGCGTCCCCGCTCGGCCTCGGCCCAAGCCCTGGAAGTTACCGAGTGTGAAGTCCTCACTCCCGACAACTTCAACGAACTGGTCCTCTCCCGGCCCGAGGTTCTCATCCCCTACATGGCCTCCTTTTTTGAGCGGTTGCGGACCGCTAACGACCGGCTCCGGCTGGAAATGCGGCTACGCGCCAAGGCTGAGCAGGCTGCGGTAGCCGCCCCAGCTCCCGGCCCTATCGCTGCCCCGGTGCCGCGGGTCGTGGCCCCAGTGGTTGCCCCGGTGGCACCGCCATCCTTGGAATTGACCCGCACGGTCATGCCAACCGCGGCACCCGCACCTGGCGCTGCCCCCGCCGCCGCCAAACCGGCGGCGCCCCCCCCGCCTCCGGGCGGTTATCAGTCTGTCGTTCTTCAGGCGCTCACCGAGCATGCCCGGGCGCGTTTGCCGGAACCGGTGGTCACCATCACAAAATTTCCTTTCCGGATCGGCCGTAAGCACGAGGTGCAGGGCAAGGGGGCCACGGTCTTTGCCGCCAATGACCTCGCGGTCGCGGATGACAAACCCTACCAGATTTCCCGCAACCACTGCTCGATCGAGCGGGAGGGGGACCACTTCTTTGTCCGCGACCGCGGCAGCACCGTCGGCACGGTGGTGAATGACACCGCAATTGGCTTGGCGGAGGACACGTTGACGTGCGACTTGCGCGGCGGGGACAACGAAATCCTGCTTGGGGCCGACGACAGCCCCTTCAAGTTTAAGGTCACGCTGAGCTAAGTCTTTCCACCCATGCCGTGGCGGTAAAAGCCGGCATCATCCTCCATGCGTGTTCTGGTTGCTTTTGATAAGTTCAAGGATGCCTTGGGAGCGGAGGAGGCCTGCCGCTTGGTGGGCGAGACTTTACAACTGCGGAAAGCCGGAAGTGATCTCGACCTTTGTCCTTTGACCGATGGAGGAGAAGGGTTTGCCCGGATTCTCTCGCTGGCTGCAAAGGGCTCCTGGCACCGCCATCGCGTGACGGGCCCGCTCGGCAACTCCGTCGAGGGGGAAATTGGCTTGGTACCATGGAGTCATCTTTCGCCGGAGGTTCGGACACGGTTGGGAATTTCCCCGGGCCGGGATGGCATTCTTGGGGTGGTGGATATGGCTTCCGCCAGCGGCTTAACCCGAATTCCCCTCCAAGATCGAAATCCATGGAAAACAACCACCCGTGGAACCGGCGAACTTCTCCTGGCGGCGGTGGAAAAAGGTGCCGATCTGCTTTTGCTTGGAATCGGGGGGAGTGGCACCTCCGATCTTGGCTTGGGATGTCTGCAAGTTCTGGGTTTGCAGGCTTGGGACTCCCAGGAAAAGGAGATCCCCGTGCTTACACCTGATCAGTGGGGCCGCGTGGCAAATTTTACGGGGACTTTGCGCCGGAATTTTCCTCCTCTTCGGGTGGCGTGTGACGTCACCAATCCCCTTTTGGGGCCTCGTGGCGCAGTGCGTGTCTACGGTCCGCAAAAAGGGCTACCGTCCCAAGATTTGGAAGCGTTCGCATCCGTGACCGAGGCTACGGCCCAAAAACTTCTGCAAAGCACCGGGCGGCCTCGGGATTTTCTGGAGATTCCGGGGGCGGGTGCAGCCGGCGGCATCGGATTTGGCCTAATGGCGTTTGCCGGCGCCGGGTTAGTTTCGGGATCGGATCTGGTTTCTGCCTGGATCGATCTTTCCAGAAAGATCCGGTGGGCGGATGTGGTCCTAACCGGGGAAGGGCGCTTCGACCAGAGTTCCCTGGAAGGCAAGGGGCCCGCGGCCCTGGTTCGGCAGGCGCTCGCCGCCGGGAAAAAGGTGCATGTCTTTGCCGGTTCGGTGGAGGCGGGGCTAAACCTGCCGGCGGGACTTAGCGTTCATGCGATTTCCCCGCCGAATCTTTCGTTGCCGCAGGCGCTTGGCCGGACCGGGGAATTCTTGACCCAGGCCGTGTCGGAGGCCGATTTATCGGCTTAAAAAAGCTGGAGACGTCCCCCGTGGAAATTCAGGGGAACCGGCTGGTCCGAAACCCGGCACCGGGGGTGGCGCCGCAGTTCTTCCGCCAAGTCGCGGGAAGTCCAGATTTTTTCCAGATGCAGGGTGTTGGGAATAAACATCCAGCGCCTTTCGCCGTAACGGTGGCGAAGGGTAGTCACCAACTCCTCGTCATCCCGCAAGGTGCAGGGAATCGCCATCCGTTGCATGTCGCCGGTGGTGAGAGCGTTGATGCGGGTCTTTTCTTCGTCGATGGCGTCACGCAGGCGACGGGTGATGAAGTCGGCTAGGCCCACCCCGAAGGCGTTGCCTTGGGCTTTGGCGGCCAAGCCCAAGGCCGCGATGATGTGGATGCGGGGTGTTGGCAGGTCCTCAAATCTGTGGACACCGCGGCGCCCGATCACATTGGTATCCATGCCGGTGCCGCTGTAAGTCTTGCCGATTTCATCGACCACTAGGACATCGAGATCCTCACAAGGGAGGGTGGGGAAGTAGTGCCGGTGACGCTGCAGCAGCGCCGGCTCTTTTTTTAGGATCTCTTTCCCGGGCAGGGCGTGGATCTCGGCCGTTTGATCCAGCCCGTCCTCGAGCAGGGCCAAACCTGCCCAGATCTTTCCGGATTTCACCAGTAGGGAGCCCATCTCCTCCAGGATCCGGGGCATTTTCTCGGCTCGGGCGGAATGGAAGGTCTCGGCCGAGCGGATTTTTCCCATGCCGACCACCATCATTTTGGTGAGGCCGCTCTGGACCGGCCCGGCAAAACAGGTGTGGAGTTTGATCCGGTTGAGGACCAGCACCCCGGCGCTCTCGTAACAGTGGCGGTCCATCCAGACATCGCCGGTTTCCACGGCTCCGACCTTGATGCATTCCATGCTGGAGCGGATTTCCATCCCGGTGGATTTGGGAGTTAGGCCCAGCGATTCCACCATCGCCCGTTGACCCTCTGCCGTGGCACCGTTGTGGGAGCCCATGCAGGGGACGAGAAAAGGTTTCGCCCCGTGGTCGCGTAACCAGTCTCCGGCGGCCTTGGTGATTTCCACCAGATTGCTGATGCCGCGGCTGCCGGCCGTGATGGCGACTTCACCCTTAGGCGGAAATAGCCCTATTTGGTCGAGGGCTTTTTTGACCTCCGCGGCCACATCCCCCAGGGGTGCCGAAACGAGCCGCTGTTCGATCCGGTAAAGTTCCACACCTCAAATTACGCCCGAGGGGCGTGAGGGAAATTCAAATACGACGAGACTGTCTAGCCGGGGACTTCGGACTGAAGCGGGGCGTCGCCGAGTTGCATCGGTTCGAGAATGATGTCCTTCACCGTGGCACCGGCGGGAATCATCGGCAGCACGTGTTCGGTGTAGGGGACCATCACGTCCAGCACGTAAGCGGTCTTGGAGGCGAGCAGCCGTTCGAGCGCCGGTCGGACCTCCTCGGGCTTGGTGATGCGTTCGGCGGGCACGCCGAAGCCCTGGCAGATGGGTAGGTAGTCCGGGAAAATTTTCTGGGTGTCGTTCGGATCTCCCAAAAAGGTGTGGCCGCGGTTGCTGGAAAAGAAGCGGTCTTCCCACTGCACGACCATCCCGAGGTACTGGTTGTTGATGATGATGGCCTTGGCCGCAATGTTCTCTGCCATGGCGGTGGCCAACTCCTGCACA
>JACCDG012078378.1_pt1 | contig 11879 bp, 29 predicted proteins | sample 7442471 | NCBI WGS metagenome assembly JACCDG01 (sample SAMN15323444, study PRJNA562643) | freshwater metagenome | isolation source: river surface water | place: USA:Blue River Watershed | collected 2017-08-17
GCTAGAAGCCGGGGGCTTTGTGTTTGCCTCACAAGCTAGAACCCTCGGCTCCCCCACCCCTCGGGGCGGGAGTTGGGGGTTCAATCATTTCCAGCGCCCGCATACTCCGGCCGAGTTCCGGCTCCTGCCCTTCTTGCAGGGCAGGCGCTTGGCTGGCTTGGCGATCTGGACCGGCTCGGCGGCCTTCTCCAGTTCGGCCTTGAGCCGAACGATTTCCATGGACTGAGCCTCGACCACCACCCGGAGGACCGAGGTTTGGGCAAAGCACAGTTCCCGGGCCTCCAGAGGCCGCCTATAGGCCTCGGTGCAGTTCCCGGTGCATGAACCCTGCCCGAGGGCGGGAAGGCCGCAGGCGACCAAAAAAACGGCGGCAATCATGGTTCTCATGGCTCTCCCCTCCCCGGCTTCATGGTGTGGAGGAGGCAGTCCCGGGAGTAGAACCCGACATAGACCTCCACCGGGGTCTCCCTGACAACCCGGAGTGCATCGGCCAACACATCGGCTGGGATGCTCTTGGGGCGCTCGATCTTGGAGTGATAGCGGCGCTCGTCACCCACATCCCAGAACTCGCCCCTCCGCTTGTGCCGGGTCGAGGCGCGAGTCTCCTCGCCATAGTAAACAAGCCGCAGGGACAGGGGGAGCGGCCCCTTGCTGGAATAGCCGCCATCCCATGCGGCGTGAAATTTCCAGACCTTGCGCTCAAGGTCGGTGCCTCGTGAAATCTCGATCATGTGGAGACCTTCTCCTTGAGTTGCTTCTTGAGTTCATAGATGCGCTGGGTGGCGCGGCGGATGAGGTCCGGGGCAAAGCCAATCCGGCCATGCAGGTCCGGCTCCTTGAGCTTGGCGATCTGCTCCTCAGTGAACGCCATCTCCTTGAGCCCTTGGTCGTGGCCGTGGGCGAGGTAGCGATTGGCGAGGCGCATTTGCTGCCGGTTGCGCTCGTAGCCCTTGATCTTCTCGCGGATGGTGGCGGTCATGCCTCCTCCTCCATTGTGAAGTCGGCCCATTCTTGGGCATGAGCCGGGTGATAGAATGTTGCCGACGAGTGACCCTTGCGGGTCCAGACGTTCGCCCGGAACATCCCGTCGGCCATGGCAACTACCTCAGAGCGGGCGGCCGGAGCCGCCCTCACGAGATGGCCTAGTGCGGTGAAAGCCCATTTCACGGCCATCACTCCTTGTAGAAGATCAGGTTGAAGGAGTAGTAGGGCTCGCAGAAGCAGGAGCCGTTTCCGATGAGGGCCATGGAGGCCTCGATGGCCCACTCGTAGGGGCCGCTCTCCCAGCCGACCTCCCAATTCTTTCCATCCGGGCGGCAGTAGGTCTCCACCTCGGGCTTGTAGCCCATCTCCTTGCAGGCCTGTTCGAGGACCTTGTGGACCGCGAAGGCGGCGGCCTTGGGCGACTTCTTGCCCTTGGTCGCCTTCACGAGGCGGTCACTCAGAACCTTGGAGCCGAAGGTCTCGGCCTCCAGTTCCATCTCGGCAATCTTGTCGATGTCCATGTCTCTCTCCTCTCGTTAATGGTAGCTGCTGTAGCTGGCGGGCTTGCCGTCCCAGAGGGAGGCGTAGTGGCCCTCGATTTTCACATGGTCGGCCCCGGACACCCGGACCATGTAGGGCTCGGAACCCTTCTTGAGGGTCTCGCTCGGGAGAACTTGGCCGCACATCCAGCCCTCGTCTCCCCTGCTGGCGTCAATCTTCTCGACCTCCTGCACAATCAGGGTCCGTTCGCCCTTCTTTTCGACCACCTTGAAGAACTCCCGGTTGGTCTGGTCGTAGCCCCAGCAAGTCACGAGGATGTGGCCCACCTCGATCTTGCAGGCGAGCGCCTTGCTCTTGGCCGCCCGCTCGGCCTTGTACTTTGCCGAGGACTGGAGGCTCTCGATCTGCCGGGAGATTGCGCCGTCCCGGGCCGCGAGGGTCCGGTAGCTGTAGTGCCATGCGGGCCGCCCGGCGGAACCGATGAAGCACACGGCAAAGAACTTGCCGTAACCCTCGTAGAGGTAGAACTCGGCATCGAGTCCCTTGGGCTGGACCTTCACCCAGCCGGGCCGGATGAAAGCCTTGCGGGCCATCATCCGGTCCTCTTTTGTCATCAGCCGCTTGAACATTTCGGGGTCTCCTTTCGTCTCACTATGTAAACGAAAATCGGTGAACCGGTAATGTGGCGGGATGTCGCACTCAGTTGGGCGGCTTGGCGTGGACCGGGGTGCCGGTCACGATGGTCTTGGGGGCCGCATTGTTGAGGCATTGCGTGACCGCCATGATGACTTTGGCGAGGATGTACTGGACCGTTTTGTCGGCCGACTCCCGATCAAGGTAGTCGATGGCGTTCTCGTGGATGTTGTAGATCATGGAGACAATGCCATGCGCCACCCCCTCGGCGACCTGCGCCTGCTTAACCTCCGCGCCGCGTTCCATCTCGGCAGTCATGGCGTAGTTCATGCCGGATTGGATGAGGATGGAGATGCGCTTCCACGGCTCCATCTCGTCGCGGGGGGTGGAGTCACCGGCAAAAGCCTCGGCGGCAACTTTGTCATAGGTGGATTTCATTGGTCGTTCTCCTCTGTTGAATTTTCCTCTGGCTCCCAGCCCTCGCCCTTGCAGCGCGGACAGGTGACGGCACCATAGACCTCGGTGCCGTGGGTGTAGCTCCATCGGCGGCGGACAGGCTTGTCCTCATTCTCCGGGACATGGCCCTCGCCTCCACATTCCCGGCACATATACGGGCGCGGCTTCATGATGCAGCTCTCCATGGTTTGAGATGCTCGGGGTCCATGCGGTAGGTGTAGCCGAGATAGCCCGGCACATCCTTGCCGTCGGGGTCGAGAAAGAACTTGGCCTCGACCGTGACGAGCCCGTCCCGGTGAACGCGGCGGATGATGCCGCGAACTCGAACCTTGCCAGTCCGCCCCGGCGAATAGGTAACGTGGTCGCCCCGCTTCATGCCCGGCCCTCCTCCAGCGCCGCAAAGGAAAGACCGGTGACGGACTTGACGGCGGCCTCGCTTCCGTCCTGCGATGCGATGCCGATGGCCGCACCGGCAAAGAACAGCGCCCGGAGTTCGGGGGTGTCCTTCATCTTGTGGGTCTGCACAAAGCGGTCAAATCCCGCCTTGATGACGCCTGCGATTTGGCGGTCATTAACCTTCATTGCGGTTCTCCTTGATGCTGGCATTCAGCGATTGCAGGTATTGCAGGATGGGGACCGCCTTGTAGCAGTCCCGGTTGATGGCCTCGGCGATGCGGCGCTCGAAGGTCTCGAACATGGCCGCACCGTCGGCGAGCCGGACGATCACCCAAGAGGCGCTCACTTGTTCACCCCGAGGAATACCCAGAGTTCTTTCTGGGTCTTGATCTGGAAAAACTTGAGGACCGCCTCGAAGGCCGGGCCGCTCGACACGTTGCGCTTGCGGAGCCCGGTCATCACCTTCTCGACCATCTCCTCCAGCCGCTCGATGGGCCACTGGAAAGGGACGCGGGTGAGGGCGGCTTGCGCGTGGCGCTTGCCGAGTTCGATGCTGTAGGCCTTGCGGAAAAACTCGAACCGCTCGGCGGCCGGGAGTATCATCATCTCCTCGTGCTTCTTGATCTTCATTCTGTGTTTCCCTCACATCCGGTTGAAAGTGTCTTGCAGTTCGCGGCGGTGCAGGTCGAACAGCGCCTTGGTGTGGAGTAGCAATTCCCTCAACTCCTGCCTCCCCTCGAACTCCGGGGCGCTCGCCGCCCCCAGCAGCAAGGCGGTTAAACACCCGGCAAGATTGTCCGGGCGAGCCTCAAACCCCCGGGTGGAGTCGTTGTGCTTGTGCCGCTCCCGGTGTTCGCGGGCGGCCTTCTCTTGTGCGGTCTCGGTCACTGTCCAAACCCTCCGTTGATGATGGCGGCCTGCAAGGCGAACTTGTCGCGCTTGGCCTTGGAGACCTTGATGAAGTTGCGCTCGCTCGCCATGCCCGGGATGCCGTGGCGGCCCCCCATGTCGAGGACCCAAGCGTCAACCTTGCAGTTGTACATGATGGCGCGACCGGTGCGCTCCTGCCCTTGCGGGGTCTTGATCGTCACGCGGTCGCCGACTTGGATGGTGTCAAACATTGCTGGTCTCCTTCTTGATCTTCATGGGCTTGCCTGCCTTGGTGAGGCTCGCCTGATAGGCGAGGGCCTTTTCGAGGGCGGCGGCCTTCTGTTCCGCCGAGGCTCCGAACCGGACCATCACGGAGGTCGGCCCGGTCATCCCGTTCCGGCCCCGCTTGGGGTGTTCGCACACCACCGAAATCCCGAGGACCGGGAGGTCACACTTGCCGGTCGCGGAGTTCAGGCTGTAGGCGTACACCTTCTCCTCGCTCACCTCGACCACCGGAGCAAAGTACCGGTAGGAGGCCATCCCGTTGTTGGTAAGCTCCTCGCACCGCATGAGGTCCCCCACCTTGAACTCGCCGAGGGGCTTGAGGAACTGCGCCTCGTAGAGGTCGAAGGCCGCCCGGCCCCGCTTGGTATAGACCACTTTGTTGCCCCGGCACTTGAAGCACCGGGTCCCGTCCATCTGATTGTAGCTGTAATGGCCGGAACCGCCGCACCGCGAGCAGGTCTCAATCTCAAATCCCAGCTTGCTTTCCATCTCGTTTCCTTTCGACCTATGATCTAGCCGAAATTCGTTGACGGCATAATGTGGCAGGATGACGCAGGGTTCACTCCTCCGGGTGGCACCATTCACAATTGGGGTCCGGGCACTTTTCGACCCCGGACTCCATCCGGCCGAGCATGTCGCTGCACATGCCTGCCTTGTCCCGGCCATCGCAATCGCAACTGCCCACGAACTCGTGAAGGCCCTCCTGCCACCGGAAACCTTCCGGCGCTTGAACGAGGAGGATGCCGTCTTGGCCGAGGCGGATGTTGCCGGGGGTCCATTCGACGGAGGCCCCCACCTTTCTTGCGGCGGCTCTAACCTTGGCGATGGTGGTCATCTTGTTCTCCTCTGGCTCTGGTCGGAGGCCCCGCTCGGGACCTCCTGCCAGTGTCAGGCGATCACCACCTTTTTCATGGCGTGGTTTTCGTAGTAGTCCGGGTCCGCTCCGGGCACCTCCCAGCCGAACATCGACCCGGCGAGCATGGCATCCACTTGGTAGCGGGTGACGCCGTGGCGCTGGTTGTAGCCATCGACATCGAACGTGGAGGGGCGGCCGTAGTAGCCCATCTCACCGCGCTTGATGAGGATGGGCTCGCCGGTGCCGGGCATCTTCGCCGCACAAATCGGCGGCAGCTTCTTGAGGTTTTCGAGAACGTCCATGTTGGTCTCCTTTCGACCTACGAGATAAACGAATTTCTCTGACACGGTAATGTGGCGGCTTGTCGCACCATTGGCGGTTGACAGTTTTCCTCGTTACGTTATTTTCGTTGACAGGAGAAAGTGATGTCAAACCCTCTGTTTATCCCCTCGGCCCGGCAGCTTCGCGCCTTGCGCGGATGGCTCGGAGTCAGTCAACAGCAGTTTGCCACCGCCTGTTGCGTCTCGGTCTCGGCCCTCATCGACTACGAGAAGGCCCGCCGCCGGTCGAGCCCCGATGTTCTGGAGGCCATCGCCCGGTATGTGCGGAGCCTCAATATCACGGTGAGGGATAGCTCCCTCGTGCTGGGAGAGTAGCGTGGCAATCCGCCCCATCCTGAAATACAACGCGCCGGAACTCCGGCAGGTCTGCCCGGCCTTCGACTGGAGCAACCCCGAGCATATGGCCGGGCTACAGGACCTCCGCGACACTCTCGCCGATGCCCAAGGCGGCATAGCCCTCGGCCTCGCCGCCAATCAGATCGGCCTCATGGCCCGCGCCTTTGCCTTCCGTATGGGTGGCAAGATCGAGGTTGCCGTCAACCCGGCGGTCTCAATGGTTGCTAGTGGGTGGTCGATTGAGGAGGAGAGGTGCCTCTCGTTCCCAAACCTTTCGGCCAAGATCAAGCGCCCAATCTCCGGGACGGTGTATTATCAGATAGGCCCCTCTGAGGATATTTACATGACCCTCGACGGCTGGGAGTTCCGATGCTTCCAGCATGAACTCGACCACCTCCAAGGCATCACCCTCGACATCCTCAGAAGGAAGGGCAAGTAATCCCCGAACGGTGGCCCGGGGTACAAAGGCCGCCAACCCAAGGAGAGCCTCATGGCTAAGAGTGCAAAGAAGGGCAGCGGCAAGAAGGCCGCCGGCGGCAAGAAATCCGGCGGCAAGAAAGCAGGCAGCTAGAGAACCCCGCCCCGGCCCTTCCGCTCCCGGGGCGGGACTGCACTCAAGAGGCAAAGCATGACCCCAGACCTTGACGACATCATCGAGGCGGTCCTTGCCGCCAAGACCAAGCCCATCCCGGAAGCCCGGGCCATCATCCGGGCAATCATCGCCCGGCAACCCAAACCAAACAGGAGAATCTCATGACCGAGGAGCAGAAAAAGCAGGAAGCCCGAGACAGGTGGCACCGCGCCGCTCACGCCATGCAGACCGGCGTAATGATGGAGATGCACCAAAGGCCCGCCCCCACCGAGCCCAAGCATCTCCGGGTCGGCATCAACATAGCCCTCGCAGATCACGGCTCGCTCGTGCGCTTGCTCATCTCCAAAGGGGTGTTAACCGAACTGGAATATCTCGACGCCCTCGCCGCCGGGATGGAGATAGAGGTGGCAAACTACGAGGCTCGCCTCTCCGAGGACCTCGGCACCAAGGTCACCCTTGGATGACCCGCCGCTCAAGCGAGCCCCCGAACTTCATAGACCACCCGGGGGAGTTCTACACTGGCAGGTGCGCGGTCTGCACCGCCTGCCACATCCACAAGCAGACCCACCAATGCCTGCATGGTGGACCTTTTGCGGGCTACATCGGAGAGACACATGAACGCACCATCCCTCACCCTCGAACAGGCTCAAGCCGTGGTGGCGACTAAGACCGCGCCCCGCGTCACCAAGGAATCCATCGAGGCCCGCATCGCCTCGGTCTCGTACAACGCGGTCGATCACCTCACAATCTGCGTCATCCAGATGGTCAACGGGTTCTTTGTGACCGGCGTGGCCGCCCCCGCTTCCGCTGCCAACTTCGACCCCGAGGTCGGCAAGCGGTATGCCTACGACAAGGCATTCGCGGAGCTTTGGCAGCTTGAGGGTTACCTCCTCCGCGAGAAATTGTGGGAGGAGAGCAAACCCAAACTTGACACGGCTCCAGCCCCGGCCACATAGTCGGGGCAGGTCCGGTTCACTCCGAACCTGTTGCCTCGATGCAAGCCCATCGTGGTGTTTCCTCCCTAAACTCAGCCGCCCCTCAAAAGGCGGCTTTCTTTTTTTCGGCCCCCGCGATATTCATTGACCCCAGAGGCAGCCCATGGTCCCAGACACCCCAATCGTTTACCTCACCCGAGAGGAGTTTTGCCGCATCCCCACCGGGGACCTCGCCCCCGGGGTGATGTATATTGTTCGAGAGGTCCTTGCCCCCCCTCCCGAGGTCAAGGTCACGGCCGTCAAACCATGGGTGAAGTGGAACCAACACCCCAAGGGACCCACCAAGAACTTGATGCAGGCACGGAGATAGCCCGGCACATGACCAAGAAGCCGACCAAGAAGGCAAAGGCTCCCGCCCCAGCCAAGCGCAAGGGACCCGGCCGCCCCTCGGACTGGAGGCCCGAGATTGTAGCTCAATGCCAGAAGCTCGCCGCCAAAGGCTGGACCCGGGTGGAGATTGCCGCCTTCCTCGACATCACCTACCGCACCTTTGCCCGGTGGTGCGTGGCCCACCCGGAACTGGAGGCCGCCCTCGCCATCCCAGAGGCCGAGGCCAACAAGCGCGTGATCTTCTCCCTCTATCAGCAGTCCATCGGCTACGAGCGGGAGGAGGAGGAAATCAAGGTTATCAACGGGGAAATAGTCAGGGTTAAGGTCAAGAAGTTCTATCCACCCTCCACCTCCGCCGCCGTATTTTGGGCCAAGGCCAAGGCCGGGCTCCGCGATGACATGCTCATCGACCCATCGGGACCTCTCGACCCGAACCCGGGAGACGAGGCCCCGGCAACCGAACAGGAACCGCCAAAGCAGGTCGCCCGGCGGATTTTGTACCTCATCAACAAGGGCGACTATGAGGAGAATGCAGCATGAGTTACATGCTCGTCATGTGGAGCAAGAAGGACGAGAAGCCCGCCAATACAAAGGTCGAGAACTTGACCGAGACCGGCGGCCTCATCCACCTCCCTCTGGGGGCCGGGAGTTATTCCATGACCCTCACGGCCATCACGGCAGAGGAGGCCCGCGCCTATCGCAAGGCCGAGGCCAAAGGGGAAAACCCCATCGAGGCCATATTCAACGAGGCCAAGCCCAAGGACGAGGACCCGAACATTAAGCCCGAGGCCCCGGTCGGCGATGGGCAGACTTGAACTGATACTCGGCTCGCTCCTCATCCTTGCGGTGGGGAGCGGTGCCGCGCTCATCGGCATGACCGTCTTGTGCGGTGTGGCGAAATGCTAAAGCCCGCGCCCATCCCCCGGCCCAAGTGTTTCAAGTGTGGCGAGCCCGCCGCGTGGCAGCAGCGCATGGCGATTCCGGTGAAGGGGACCAAGGAAATCCCCATCTATCTGTTCACTGGAGACGATGCTTGCCGCAAGTGCCGGGAGGCAGGCATCAAGGCGGCCGAGGTCCTCACCGCTCACGCGATGGACGTGGCCCGGGCGGCAATGAACGGCAAGGAGCCCGACTTCCCTCGGGCGTTTCTGGAGTGGATGGCAATACCGTGAACGACCTCGCAAGCGTAGCCAAGCAGATCGAGGCCATGTCCCCCGAGGAGCGCCGCAAGGCGGAGGCAGACCTCCGGGCTGCAACCCCCGGGCTCAAGTGGCTCCCGAACCCCGGCCCCCAGACTGAGGCCTATTTCAGCAAGGCCGACGAGGTGTTCTATGGTGGAGAAGCTGGAGGCGGAAAGACCGACCTCCTCCTCGGCGTGGCCCTCAACAACCATCGCAAGGCCCGTATCATGCGCCGCCTCAATGGCGAGGTCGGCGGCCTCGTGGACAGGATGGAGGAGATTGTCGGCAAGGTCGGGCTCAAGCGCAACTCTCCGGCCATGTACCGGACCAAGAGCCAGATCATCAATTTCTCGGGCTGCCAGTTTGAAAAGGACTGGACCAAGTACCAAGGCAACGCCCAAGACTTCATGGGCTTTGACGAAATCACCAACTTCACCAAGAACCTCTACACCACCCTCATCGCGTGGAATCGCTCGGCCTTCCCCAAGCAACGGTCACGGGTGATCTGCACCGGCAACCCGCCCCGGACCCCGGAGGGCATGTGGGTTATCCAGTATTGGGCTCCATGGCTGGACCCCGATCACCCGAACCCTGCCCTCCCCGGGGAGTTGCGGTGGTACACCACCATCAACGGCGTGGACACCGAGGTCGATGGCCCCGGGCCGGTCATCATCGACGGCAAGCCCCTGCTTGACGAGCGGGGCGAGGCCATCAAGCCCAAGTCCCGGACCTTCATTCCGGCCGAACTCAAGGACAACCCGGACCTCGCCGAGACGGACTACGGGGCTCGACTGCAAGGCCTGCCCGAGGAGTTGCGCCGGTCCCTCAAGCTCGGCGAGTTCCGTGCCCAACTGGAGGACGCACAATTCCAGATGTTCCCCTCGTCATGGGTCGATGCCGCCATGAACCGGTGGAATCCGACCGGCAGGGATGGCCCCATGAATGCCGTGGGTGTGGACGTGGCCCAAGGTGGCGAGGACGAATCAGCCATCGCCCCCCGGCATGGCAACTGGTTCGACCTCATCCAGACCTACCCGGGGAGGGACACGCCGGACGGGCCGACACTCGCCTCCAAGGTCATCGCAATCCGCCGGAGCCCGGCATCGGTGGCAATTGACATGGGCGGCGGCTACGGCATCTCGACCCGCGACCACCTCAAGGACCTCTGCCCCATCGAGGAGTTCAACGGCTCGGCCTCGGCGGATGCCCGCAAGGACAAAACCGGGATGCTCAAGTTCTTGAACCTCCGGGCCGCCGCCCATTGGAACCTCCGGGAGATGATCGACCCCGAGGGGCAGTATCACGCAGCCCTCCCGCCGGACCCCGGGCTCCGGGAGGAGTTGCTCTCCATCCGCTACATTCCCGGGCTCAAGCTCAAGGTGGAGGACAAGAAGGAGGTCAAGAAGCGCCTCGGCCGTTCTCCAAACAAGGCGGACGCGGTGATTATGGCTGCCTTTGCCCGGGGGGAGACAAGAGAGGCGAGATTTGGTAATTCGGGGATGTTGCAACAGACCGCCTCGACCTCGGGGCGGAACCCAAGAAGGAGATGAACATGTCCAAAGTGGTCAAAGCAATCACCGGTGTTATCAGCAAGATCATGCCAAAGGTCCCGAAAATCCAGACCCCTATCATGCCGGACCCGGGCTCGACGGCATCGAAACTGGCAATGACCAAGCGCATGAATGAGCGCAAGGGCAGGGGCCGCGAGGGCACCATCTACACCGGTTCCGGCGGGGCCTATGGCGGCCTCAATCTCGGCGGCACGGCGTAATCACCAACAGGCAGGAGGGCGACATGGCGCTCGATATTCGTGACCAAGGCGTCCTCCTCCAGATGGGGGAAGCCTTCACCCGCAAGGGAAACCTCGACCGCTTTTGGCAGACGGTCGCGGAAAACCACTACCCCGAGAGGGCATCCTTCACGCGCTCCCTCGACCTCGGCGAGGAGGCAACCAGTCAGCTTTACTCCTCCGAGCCCATCCTGTTCCGCCGCGAGTTCGGCAACTTCTTGAACTCGGCCCTCCGCCCGCGTGGCCGCGACTGGTTTTCAATGGCCCCGGCGAACGTCAAACTCCGCAAGCGCCCCAAGGTCCTCACCTATCTGGACGAAAAGCGCGACATGCTCCGGGCTCTCCTCTACAACCGAGGCTCGGGCTACACCCGGGCGATGATGGTGGCCGATCACGACTTTGCCACGTTCGGCAACGCCGTCGGCACCGTTGAGGAAAGGCCGAACCGCTCCGGCCTCCTGTTCCGCACATGGCACCTCAAGGATTGCGCTTGGCTCCAAAATTACGAGGGCGAGGTGGACACCATGTTCCGCAAGTTCAAGCCCACGATCAGGGAACTCATGGCGCAAGAGAAGCGCCGAGGCTGGAGCCTCGACCCCAAGCTCGCCATCGCCGCCGAGAAGGAACCGCTCCGCAAGGTCAATTGCGTCCACATCCAGATGCCGCTCCTCAACTACCAGCCCGAGAAAAAGTCCCGCATGGAGTGGGTCTCGCTGTACCTCGACGTGGACAATCAACACCTCATGAGCCGGAAGCTCGTGCCGGAGTTCAACTACTTTGTGGACCGGTGGGTCCTCATGGACGACTCGCCCTATGCCATCTCGCCTTGCGTGATCTGTTCCCTGCCGGACAGCCGCACCTTGCAGGTGATGACGTGGAGCGTCATCGAGGCCGGTGAGAAGGCGGTCGAGCCCCCGATGGTGGCAACCCATGGAGCCGTTGTGGGTGGCGTCAACATTGCCGCCGCACAGGTGACTTGGGTGGATAAGAACTACGACGAGCGCACCGGCGAGGCCCTCCGCGCCCTCGAACTCGGCAGCGCCCCTCAGTTTGGAGAGGCCCTCCGGGAAGGCATCCGGCAGAACCTCAACGCCTCGTGGTATTTGAACAAGCTCCTCATGCCCCAGACCTACGACAAAACGGCCTATGAGGCGAACCGACTTCACGAGGAGTTCCTCCGGGCGGTCCAGCCGATCATGGAACCGGCCGAGGCCGAGCGGAACGGCAACCACCTCGACCTCGCCTTTGCCATCTCCCAGCGCCTCGGGTTCTGGGGAGACCCCAAGGAAATGCCGAAAGAGTTGGCCGGGCAGGACGTTGATTTCACCTACGAC
>JACCDG010075301.1_pt1 | contig 11876 bp, 10 predicted proteins | sample 7442471 | NCBI WGS metagenome assembly JACCDG01 (sample SAMN15323444, study PRJNA562643) | freshwater metagenome | isolation source: river surface water | place: USA:Blue River Watershed | collected 2017-08-17
ACTTGCATGGGGTGCAAGGGGTCGCGAGTTCGAATCCCGCCACGCCGACCATTTGATCGTACAAAAGCCTCCAACTAATAACAGTTGGAGGCTTTTTTCGTTTTAAAAATACTACTTTCTATTGCAAAAAACCGGCAGGCTTCATTTACAGTCAAGCCAAAGTGGGGGATCAATATCGTTGCTGTTCCCCCAGATCAGGTGCGCCACCTGACATCGCTACGTCTTCCCGCACTTTCACAGCTTCGTTACAACTTGACACAAGTGCTCAGGGATCATCAAATGAAACTGTTATTTAGTAATAAAATTAACAAAAATTTATAGTCTATTGCTGAATCAATTGCGATAACAGCAAACTTTTTCAACTTTTCTTGCTGACCATGCTTTTGAAGACACTTTTGTTTTTTACGTTTTTCGGTGGACTCGGCATCCCTGCTTTCGCTGGCAGCATTGATGCACTTTGGGGGGGCTTTGTAGACAGCGATGTTCGACGTAGCGTGACCAAGGTCGTGACGACAAGCACCGACAAAAACATCGATAAAATGCTTACAAAAATCAACATGAGCATGCCTTCCAAGATTGATCAAATGACCACTCTGCAGGGGCTCAAACGGGTCGATAACACAATTATTTATGAGTATGTTTTTAATGTAAATTATTCGAAATTGACTCTTGAGGCCCGCAAGGACCTTCGGCAAAAAGTGATTGAGTGGACCTGTGGCGACAGTGACAATGTGAGTTATCTGCGAAGCGGTAAAGAATTTGTGCACAAATACCGCAGTTTGCAGGGTGATTTGTTGCTGGGTCAGAAAGTATCGATGCGGTATTGTCAAGGATGATGGCGTCAGTCGGAAACGAGATTTCCGGTTATTTCAATTTAATTGTTTTATTTTGTAAATTTAATGTATCTTAAGAAATTATTTGGTAAATATTAACTGTTCAAAAGTTTTCATATGGTCTTAAAATTGAAGCCAGTGTCAAAAATGTCACTGACTTCAACATGCGATCACTATGCCAACCTTTCAATCTGAACAATCAGCCCTGACGCTTCACAAAAGTCCAACCAGTGCGGCTTTTCACAGCTTTGTACGTCGCTTGCATTTGGCCAGCCAATCGGACGATCCGGTATTGCTCGCGGGTGAGGTCGGAACAGGCAAACGCCAATCGGCTTCCACGGTGCACAACGTAGGCGGGCGCAGTGGTGGTAACTTTGTTCAGATTGATTGTCTGGGCATCAAGGAAAGCAAGTTTGAGCTGGAGATGTTGGGGGTGCTGAATCCTTATAACCACCAACTGCGCCAAGGTGCAGTGGCGCTGGCTGAGGGCGGTACGGTGTATTTGCATGAAGTTGGGGAGTTGCCAGCAGCTTGCCAGACCTTGCTTTTGCGTTTGCTGGAAAGCAATACTTATTCACCGGTTAATTCGAGTGACACCTATAACAGTGATTTCCGTTTGATCACATCATCCAGCCAGGATCTCATGGCCATGGTGGAGCACGGCAAGTTTCGCAATGACTTGTTGCACCATATCAATACGCTCACCATCCGCACACCTTCGTTGAACGAGCGAAGGGACGATATCGCCGATCTGGTGCGCTCAATCATGCTTGAGATGCCCACTGCATCCGGTAAACAACTCACGCCAGAGGCGATGGAGGTTTTGTGTCACCACAGATTCACTGCCAATATTTTGGAGCTGCGCAACATCATCCATCGCTTGGTTGGCACATTTGAGACGGATGTTTATTCGGAGCATCATGTCATTCAGTCCATTCATGCGGGAACGCCGTCCAGCAAATCAGAGCGCGTGATTGAGAAAAGTTCGCTCCGGTCGATGTTGCCTGATTTCAAGGGTTATGTGGCCAATGCGAGCGGCGCACGCGCGCAGTCCGATGATCAAAATCATCAATCTGCCAGTTTTCTCGCGCCAAAGCACACGAATCAAAGCTCGCACAGCACCCAGTCCACTACAGAGGTGCCAGACGATGATCTGGACAACTTGTCAGCCCAAGATGTTGCCGATGATGAATTTTTGGCCGCTCAAATCGCAGGTCAAAAGCATGGGCAGGCTTACATGGCGCGTCATTACAACGCGGCCTCGCCTGGCGCGATGTGGCAAGCTGGTGATCGTGCCGCAGAAGTGGTTGACATAGAAGGCGCTAATTCTTTCACCGCGCTTAAGGCTCAAGAGCGAGACTACATCATGAAGTTGATTGATTTCTGTGACGGCGATAAAAAGAAGGCAGCCGAAATCGCCGGAGTGACATTGCGGACCCTATATCGCAAGATCAAGCAATAAATAGTGATCGTCTGAAGCGACTCAGGCAACGGCTCAAGTTATGCCGTTAATCAGCTGCTTTGCTGCGGCTTTTTCGGCATCTGAGCCTTGTTCTGCCACTTGTCGCAACATCATCAGTGCCGTACTGGGGTCACCCATGCTCAGGTAAATCTTGGCCAGATCAATGTTGGCGTTGCCCGCAGATTTTGTATGGCCGGTTTTTTTGTTGCGGCCTGAGCGATTGTCAAATCCTGGTGTGGGCAAAGCAGAGGCTGACGCACGCGTCACCGCCTTGCTCGAAAAGGCCGCGTGGGGTGCAACATGCGTTGGCATGACTGGGGGAAGCAGTATTTCATGCGTGCTTCCGTGAATGCCCCCCTGCTCGCTTGATGCTTGTTGTGCGAAGTGCATGGCTGGTGCGGCGCTGTAAAAATCCGCATCGTGTGATTGGTTGGGTGGGGGCGCAGGATGTGCTAAATCACGTTTGGTGGGCTCCAAGCTATCGATCGATGTTGGCTTGGCGGCTGTTCTTGGGATCCGCAGGCCACTGCGCAGCCTCCCTGCGAAAAAACCAACTAAAAACAATACAAGAGAAGCCACCAGCAGCATGCCCACTGTGTTGAACTGGCCTTGCGTCTGCGTGAAGGTCGTCGCTGGTAATGCCTCCATCAATGGGGGTGAAACGTGGGATGCCGTAGAACTCGTATCCGATGCCATGCGCGCTTCGTTGGTAGAGCCATTGACGGCTGCAGCCAGAGGGGTCGGATTAGCCTGCTCAATGGCTGGCGTGATGATGTTGGCCGGGTCTTCTGCCGATTCTGTTTCGCTTGGGGTGACGGCATCAGAATCTATGGCCACAGTGGGCGAGAGGGTCTTTTTTGATCGGGGGTTTTTTTTCGTTTTTTCAACCGCTGTAGCCGCTACTTCAGATCGAGGCGTTGGCGATTGTGCAGATGTTGAACTGAGCACTTTGCCCTTGATCAGAAATGGCATCTCATTCAACGCCACGCGGTAATGCGTCAAGGTCGTTTGTCCGAAATAGCTGGACCATATGAGCAAATCGAAATGATTTTGCGAAAGCTGTGACGGTGAATAGAGCTCGACATATCCCACGGTTGCAGACGCAGGTACAACGCGCACGCGCAATTCACGCACCACGGATGACATGGGAAAGCCCAGCCTTGCGTATTCGCCGCGGGTGGCCACACGCGCTTGCATCTCGGACAATTTGACCGGTCTGTCATCCGAAAACGGAAAGCTTGCAGAAAAGTGGGGCGCTGCGGTTGATGGCACAGCCAAATCGCCCAAGGTCAGGGCATGAGCCGACAGACTCATCAGACAGAGCCATAGCCACAATATGCTTTGACTGACGCAGCGAGCGCGGCATTTGGTGGTGTGCATAGCCATGGCGTTCATCTTCAAAAAACCAGATCCCCGACCGATAGAGTCGAGACGTGTTGGTGTTGTTTCAAAGGCATTGCTGTGGGTTGACGCGGTGAAATTGACATGAATGACAATTTACACCAGTTTGGTCCTGTCATAGCCCTATCCGCTTCATTTTTCAGATTTTGTTTCCGCATCCACGTCGATGATGAATTCAGTACCTCTGACGCCCAATGTCACTGTACGCGTTCGAAAGACCACTTGCTCAGGGTTGGCCTTGGCAATTTGGCCAGACACAATAGCCACTGTTCCCCGCTTGACCGATGTGTCCATGCGACCTGCGCGGGTGTTTCTGTCAAATGCATATTGGTTCAGCTCGATCGTGGAGTTCGGTCCTGCCGTGAGCATGGTGCTGTCGCTCAACGTGACGCCAACACTGCTGCTGGGGCCGCTGATTAGGCGGTCAAAAGGGTAGAGGCTGGAGCCCACAGAGACAGGAATGTGTTTGCCAGCTCTTTCAATATAGGCCTGACCTTTGACAGTTTTGACCGTACCAGCAATTTCGGCCGAATGGCTTGCCATGGCAATCAAGCTCAAGCAGATTAAAAAGAGGGTGTTTTTCATGTTCTGATCCCGTCATGAAAATGTATTGAAAATGGGCGGACAGGTGGTTGAATGTGCTTAGCGATGCAACGCAATGCCAATCTGGAGGGGCTCTTATCCGACTACATCGGGTCGCATGTCCTCTTGAGACTTTTTCAAGTTGTCAATCTCGGCCAGCACGGTGGATACCAAACTGCCCATGACGGCGCTGATGATCAAGAAGAAAGAGGCCGCATCAAACAGCAAGCCTGTATGCGCAAAGATTTTGAAACCGATCCAAATGATCAAACCGTTGGTGGCCAAAGTCAGCCACAGGCTGGATTTGGGTACTTTGCGCAAGTAAGTGGATAGCAGCGATTGAGGGCGCGGCACATACCAAATCAAAACGCCTCCAACGATCAGCAAAGCCAAGGTCTCCGCCCATTTGAACCAGTAGGGCCTTTGCAGAATCCTGCCGTCGAATAAGGACTCAATCAGTTGTGCCTGGATTTCGATGCCAGGCACGGTTTCACCCAGCGCAGTGGTACGCATGTCGCTCAGGCCCGAGCCGGTCAAGCCAACCAGTACCAATTTGCCAGACAACATTTGGTGTGCAACTTGTCCTTGAATCACGTCGCTGGCTGACACATAGCGTGTGGCCATTGTCTTGTGTTGGGCAAAGTGCAAGGGGATGTCGCCTTTGGGCAGGGTCGGTACAGTCAAGTCTGCGACGCCAACAGATTGGACGCCTCGAGGATTGATCTGTACCTGAACGGCAGCAGAGTCTGTTGCGACACGAAACATTTCAAGTGCCAAGCTTGGCACTGCTTGATCGGTCAAATTCATCACCAAGGGCAGGTGCCGGACCAGTCCATTTTCCAGATCCACGCTCACCAGGGCTTGACCGCGAACCGCAGCTTGCAATTCTGGCAAGCTCGCCAGGACTTGGTCAAAGCGTCGCGAAAATTCTGGCAACTTGTCTGCGCCATCGAGTTTCACAGGCCACGTTCGCATGCCAGCCGTGGTGGTGTAGGCCGGTTGGTCAAAGCCCGCCGCACTGAGCACCGTTGGTACATGCCGAAATGACTGTGCAAGAACCTGTTCATTGGATGGCAAGCTGCGCAGTTGCTCTGCCAGGGCTTGGTGTTCAGGTTTCAATCCCTTGGCCACTTGAGCTGGTGAGGTTTGGTCAAACTCGGGCATGTACAGGTCAAGTCCAACGGCTGCCGGCTTGTGCTTGCCAATGGCTTCAATCAGCTGAGCCAGCCTGTACCGAGGCCAAGGCCATTGTCCAAAAGCTTGCAGGCTCTTTTCATCAATGGCCACGATGGTCACGGGTTGAGATTGCGGTTGTCTGGGGTATTCTTTTTGATAGCCGTCGAACAGCAAATGGCGAGCCGATGCAAAGGGCGTTCCGAAATAAGTGGTGACCATGCTCCACGGCTTTTGCAGGGGCGGCCAAGACGGCGGCAACTCCGTCAGGATGTTCATCGTCAAGGCCCACAACAAAATGAATATCGCTGCAGGACGTCCTCTGCCTGTGATCAGTATTTGTTTGATCAGTTTCATATTCCCTCGGATCTGCCGCTCAGCGTACGTGGATTTCGACGCGGCGATTCAAGTGTTCTTGATCACCAGTCACCAACGGCTCTCTGGCGCCACGACCCAACGCGGGTATGTTGTCGGTGGCAATGCCCGCCTTGTGAATCAACTCGCGCACACTCAGCGCTCTTTTCAGTGACAAGGCATCGTTGGCAGCGGCTTGGCCGGTTCGGTCGGTGTGGCCAATCACCGTCACTTCAGGTGCTGGACGTGACTGCAGGTAAGTTTGCAGACTCGCCAAAGCATTTATGGACTCAGGTGTCAATTGGCGGTCTGACCCATTGACGAAATAAAGCTGAAAACTTTGAGGTCTTGGCGGCTGCGCCTGAAGCAAAAGACCATAACGTGCATCGACTTCTGAGGGGGCGCTCGTGGTCTCTATTGCAGTCCCATTGTGCATAACATCCAAGCTTGCATAGGGTTTGTTCAATAGGTGTTCGATCCCAGCAGTGCTGACCACCACCGCACCCGCTTCGCCATTTGCCGATGGCAGCAATGTGACCCGTTGGCTAGCCACCTCGTCGTGCGGCCATGCGAGTGCAGTGGCCGCAACAAGCCAAATGAGAGTGATCAATTCCATAGAAATCCCTAAGTCGCCATCAAACAGAACGAAAGAATTTTAACTTTTTATCGAATTTTATAGTTATAAGGTGTGATTAATTTTTCAATACTGTTTAATTGTTTATATCGGTGGAATTGTTTTTTGGCGATCAAGTTCTGTGGGTACTTCACTCGGGCCGTGTAAAGACTTTGTAGGAAGCGTTTTTCCTTTCATGTCAATTTTGAACAAAACACGTCACCCGATCCAATGTTTTGGCACATGAATTCGAAAATATTGACATGGTGAGTGACCAAAATGGCCGTTTTGTCACCTTTGGTTTTGGACGCTGAGCAAGGAAATTTTCAAGCTTCTTCATTCCGTCCTTGGCATTGTTCATTTGTGTGCCGCATCAGTAAGACGTGATGTCTCTTCAAGCGCGGTCAATTCACTGGTGCGAGCGGGGCGAGTTTCAGCCGCAGCAAGATCCGGCGATGTATGGTTTTGAGGCGCGTAGATGTGAGCTCTTGTTTTCTTGGAGAAGGGGCAGCCCGGCCTCAGTGTCGATAACGCTGCGTCAGTCGGTCGCACTTGACTTGGGGTTTTTGGCCTCCGGCAAGATGCGTTGCGCTTGATGGACCATGGCAGGCATCGCGAGCATCCAGACCAAGCCCAGGACCCAGAAATTTGTACTGGAGCGCTCGACGGATGCCGCGCCGAACGAGGCGCCTGCGAAGTAAGACAGCGGGCCGAAAACCAGGCCCAAAACAGAAGACAGCACAAGTGGTTTGGTTTTGAGAAAGTTCAGCGAGGAGTTCAAAGTCAAGGCCAGCAAAGCCCATAGCAGCCAAAGCCAAAACGGTACAAGCGGCCCCACCGACAAACCGTGAAAGTCGATCACTGCAAAATATTGAAGGCCAGAATCGAGCACGATGCCCATTGACATCACCAATGCCGCCAGCTTGATCTCCTGCCATCGATGGCAGGACCAGTAAAGATGCGCGCACATCAGCGCGGCGCAATAAATCAAAGCCGGTATTTCTAGCCAAGACCCTGCACCAGCGACGCAGATCCACCAAGCAGATTGGAAGCCTAGCGCATTCAAAAAAGCGTTCATTTTCAAATTGTAGAAACTGCGCCCAACCTTTTGCTGGTGACGTGAATTGCGCTGATCAATTGCGTCTCATCAAGGCCGCAGGTCGATCACCACGTTGCCGATCAGTTGGCCCTGTTCGACCGATTCATGTGCCAAAGCAATGTCTTTGAGCTTGAACGTTGCCGCAATGGTGTGTTTCAGTGTGTCGGTGTTCAGCAATTCACACAATGCCTTGACGCACCCATGTCGGTCTTCAGGGGTGAGGTCATACACCAAAAAGAATTTCAGGGTGATGGAACCCCACAGCAGTGGTCGGAAGTTGATGGAAACGTCACCAGGGTTGTTGGAGCCATAGCAAACCACGGTGCCGTGGGGTTTGAGCGCACCCGCGGAGATCAATTGACTCGTTGTGGCGAAATCCATGTCAATGATCAGGTCAACACCAGCGCCTTGGGTGATTTCCTGAAGGCGTTGGGGCACAGATTCTGTTTTGTAATAGATGACGTCTTTGCACCCAGCAGACTGTGCATGCGCCGCTTTGGCTGCAGAGCCAACGGTGCCCACCACGTGCGCGCCTTGCAAGGTCAACAGTTGGGTGATGTAGTGGCCCACAGCCGAAGAGGCGCCCGTGACCAGAACGGTTTTCTTGTGAACATCGCCGGCTAAATGGACGGCTTGAACAGCCGTCAGGGCCGGGATGCCCAAACAGGCGGCCGCACCATCGTCGATGTGCGAGGGCAAAGACACAGCTTGGGCCGCTGGCAAGGTGATGTATTCGCAGGCTGTACCCAAAGGGCGCTGCCATTGGCCATTCCAGACCCATACACGTTCGCCCACTCTGGCGCTGGAGACGCCATCACCCACAGCATCGATCACGCCCGCGCCATCGCTGTGCGGAATGATCAAAGGGTCTGAAATGGGTCGGGCCTTGCGTGACTTGACGTCCGACGGGTTGACCCCGGATGTGTGGAGTCTGACCCGAACCTCCCCGGCGTGGGGTGTCGGCGTGGCTTGCTCCCCCACGATCAGGACAGATTTGGCTTCTCCATTCTGGCTGTACCAAGCGGCTTGCATTGTGAATCCTTTCAGGTCGGAAGAGACTTCAGGGCCCACGTTTGTTGCATGGATTCGCGGTTCAGGATGGGCGTTGCCGCTTTGGACAGCACAGGATAGTTCTGGCGCCAGTTCAGCTCCGGATACCGCAGATCAAGGTACCAAAGTGCGCAGCCGATGGTCAGCAAGCCGAGGTTGAAATCACGGTCAAACCATTCGGGATGCTGATTCAATTGGGCCAAAGAGGTGTGGATGGCGTCCAGCTTGCCCTTCACCCAATCGGCCCAGCGCAGCTCTTCGGGGCGAACATGGTTTTCGTAGCGGGCGAGCAGTGCTGCGTCCAATATGCCGTCCCCCAGCGATTGCAGGGTCAAAGCCTCCCATCGCAGGGGGCCTTCTTTGGCCAGCAAATGACCATGGCCGAGCTCATTGAGGTATTCGCAGATGACCCGGCTGTCGTAGAGGGCAAGCCCCTGATCGTTGACGAGGGTCGGCACTTTGCCCAAGGGGTTGCTGGCAACGATGTTCTGGTCGCGTGTGACGGGGTGTGCGCTGGCGGGGAGCAATTCCAACTGGTCGACCAAGCCGACTTCATGCGCGGTGACCATGCACTTGCGAACATAGGGGGAGGTGGGGGAGAAGAAGATTTTCATGCGGGCAGTATTGGGCAATCAAACTGCCATCGCTGTCACGCAGTGGACGCGCCGCATGACCTTGAACAGGCCAAAGAAAAAGCCCCTGCACGTGAATGCAGGGGCTTGTCTTTTTTGGCTCCTCAACCTGGGCTCGAACCAGGGACCTACGGATTAACAGTCCGGCGCTCTACCGACTGAGCTATTGAGGAACAATACCGAAATTATAGCGTCATATTTTCATGCTTTTGAGAGGGGGATGGAGTTTTTTCAAAAAACTTGCGTTCTCAATTTCAAAAGCTCGCTTTGACGGCCAAACGCAAGGTTCGTGGTGCGCCCGGGTAGAGGTAATAGTGGCCAAATTGTTTGGGTGACTCACGCCAGTAATGGCGGTCTGCCACGTTGTCGATCGCCAACGTCCATTGCGTGCGTGTGCCGTCAATGCGGGTGTCGTAATGGGTAGCAAAGTCCAGTGTGGTCCATGCAGGCAAATTGATGCTGCCGTCTTCCAGCACACGGCGTTCGCCTTCATGGCTCACACGCAGGCTGGAGCGAAGACCGGGGATCTCCGTAAAGCGGTATTGGGCCTGGGCACGCAGCGTGTATTTAGGCACGTTGAGTGGACTTGTTCCAACTTCCGGATGCAACGCGACTTCCGAGATGCGTGCCTTTACAACCTGTGCTTGGCCATTGAAGGACCAAGCAGTGTTGTTGTGCCAACCCACGCTGATATCCATGCCCGTATGGATTTGTCTGCCGTCTAAGTAGCGGGTACTCAGCCAGGTGTTGGGATCGAAGATGTCGTAGGCGAGTGGTCGGGAAATATGAAACGCAGCTGCAGACCACTCGAATCCGCGATCTTTGTTGGGATGTCGGACACCGACTTCTGTCTGAGTACTTTTCTTGACACCCAATTGTTCACCAGGATTAGCAAATGAGGCACTGGCGTTGGGCGTGACAAATTGCTCCAGTCCATACCCGTGGGAAACATAGAGCGTTTTTTCGTCAACTTGCGTGGATAGTGCCAACCATGGTGATGTGGCGTTGCCATCAATCGCACTGACATTACTTCCTTGTGGGGCATTTTGTTCACTGCTTCTGTCGTATTTCACATGTCGCATTCCAAGCCACAATCGGGTGGTAGTGGTTAGGTCTATGCGGTCTTTGACGCTGAACTCCGTGGCGTATTCGCTTCGGTTGGCATTTGCATAAACTGGAGTTGGGTCAGGTTCCGAGCCGCTATTTAAGCTGCCCGCATAGTTCCAAGCCTGCTTAGGCGGTAATCGGTCCAGCAGTCGACTTCTTTGCACACCCAATGAGAGGTTGTGCTTGAACCCAGCCAAAGTCACTGCGCCTGCCACCTCAGTCTGAAGAGTGTCTGAGATGCGTTTTTCGTTCAGGCTACGAAAGTCATAGAGTGTGGCGTCTTGATCGACGGGGTATGACAAGCCCATGGAGTGCAGGTTGGAGCCCCATGCAAAAGTCAAATTGTCATCGGTGCGTAGTCGCTGACCGCCGTATTGCGTGGTCCACAGCCAGCCATTCTCAAGATTTTGCTTGAATCGGATGCTGCCAGTCATGCCTTTGAAAACGCCTGGTACTGACCAGCTTTGGCGAGTCAAATTGCTTTTGCCATCCACAGGCGCAGGCAGCTGGTCACCCAACAAGCTGTAGCCGTTCACCCCCATCTGTTGGCGCTCGCTTTGTTCAAACTCCCATTCCAGTTTGCTGTCTGGAGAAATGCGCCAGTCCATGGCCAGTGCGATCAAGTTGCGGTGACCCTGGGTGTTGCGGATGTAGGGGTTCAGGTCTTCATAGGCCGCGTTGAAACGGTAGCCAAAGTCCTTGTTCTCGCCAAAGCGTCCGCCCAGGTCCAAGCCGATGCTGCTGCTCTTGCCCGGGCCGTAACTGGCGCTCACGCTGCGGATGACTTCGTCGTTGCCGCTGGGGGCACGCTTGACCACGTAGTTGACCAAACCGCCCGGTGCGCTGGTGCCTGCCTGGATGCCGCTCGTGCCTTTGAACAGCTCGATGCGCTCCTTGTTGTCCATGCCGATCATGGTTTCGGCCGAAATGGGCAAACCTTCACGGCGGTAGTTGTAGCGGTTGTCCAGCGTGTAGCCGCGCACGCTCAGCATGTCCCAATAGGCCGGGGAGTTGTAGCTGTCGGCCACGCTGGCGTCCAGCCGCAAGACGTGCGATACACGTTGTGCACCAACGTCCTGCAGCACCTGGCGATCAAAACTGGTGGCGCTGAATGGCGCTTTGCTCAAGGGCACATCACCAAAGCCGCTGATCTGCGAGGGTGCGGTGTCGGTGATGGTGATCTCGGTCGGACTTTGTGCATGGGCACAGCTCCAAGCCAGCCAGGCCACAGCACTGGCGATGTGTGTCGCTCGGCATGCGGCACGGGCGACAAAACGGTCAGAAGACCGGCGAGAGAATGGCGAAAAAAATGCCATGACGTTTTTCCTTCAACGTAATGGCAGGTCGGCTCACTGGGAACGTGGTGCGCCCTGAATTGGGCGTTGTTCTTTTGACAAGCTTCCCTGCGCGAGGATTACCTCAATCAGGTTCAAAGGGACTTTCTCAGTCGAAGGCCTCACGGACTTCAACACCCCTAGCGAATGCGCCGCAAGCATGCGGAGCAGTGTGTATTTTAGGCGATGCCCAGACGCTTGTGCAGCAGCGTGGACGTTGTCGTGTACTGCAGCAG
>JACCDG011957051.1_pt1 | contig 11876 bp, 6 predicted proteins | sample 7442471 | NCBI WGS metagenome assembly JACCDG01 (sample SAMN15323444, study PRJNA562643) | freshwater metagenome | isolation source: river surface water | place: USA:Blue River Watershed | collected 2017-08-17
ACTTGCTTTCAGATTCAGCAAAACGCTTTGAAAACGATCTCTCGCCAACACTCGGTGACTTTGCGATGAAAGAACTCACAGGACTCATTATTGAGATGTGTCCTGAAGCAACATTTGAAGATGTTGTTGATGTATATCCAAACCCAGTACAACCGCATACCATTTCATTTTCAATTTCTAAAATAAATAAATACCTAGGCACAGAACTTTCTGAAGAAGCAATGGTACAAGTTCTCGCTGACTATGGATATGAAGTTTCTGGATCGGGCTTGCCCGCCGAAGCTTTAGCGAAGGTGGATGATACACGAATACTCGTAGTTCCACCACTGCGTCTCGATCTCACCGGAACACATGATGTCGCCGAAGAAGTTGCGCGCTTGTACGGACTTGAAAAAATCAAGGCAGTGCCAGTTGAGCTTCCAGCTAATCCAAAAAAGAATGAAATATTTTATAAAATGAATACAGCTCGCGCAAAGCTTGTTGCTGACGGATATAGAGAAACAATCACTTACGCATTTCGAAAGAAAGGTATTTTTGAAGTTGCTCGCGGAGTAGGAGACAAAGGCGCTCTCCGAGTTAATCTTTCTGACGGTTTGAAAGAAGCATATGAAATGAATCGTCTTAATGCACCGCTCCTCGGAATTTCTGATATGAAGATTTTCGAAATCGGCACCGTATTCCCAAAAGAAGGGGAAACCGTTCACGTTGCATTTGCTGACAAAAAGGGCGTAACAGAAATGACGCTTGAAGAATTCTGTGAAAAGAATGGTGTTACCGCTGGGGATTCATACGAAAATATTTTGCCGATAAATGAAAACACTCAGCATTTTGTGCAGTGGAGCCAGTATCCATTCATTTCCCGAGATATCGCCGTTTGGGTTCCAGAAAGTGTAACTTCTGAAGAATTGAAATCACTCTACACAAAGTTGGGAACCGGACTTTTAGTTCGCGAACCAGATCTCTTCGATCAATTTACTAAAGATGGCAAAACATCATACGCACTTCGTCTCGTTTTCCAAGCTGTAGACCGAACTTTAACTGATGCGGAGATAAATTCGATCATGGAAAGCATTCAGGGTGCAATCGAAGGTCACGAAGGTTGGCAAATTCGATAATCCACAAGCATTTTTATATAATTTTATGATATACTTTGTATACATGAAATTATTATATTCTTCCCACAAGAAGCTCCTTTCTTTATTTATAACTGTACTCTCCATCATTGGGTATGGAGCGGTTGTATTTTCTGCACAACTCGCTGATGGTACACCTCCTCCAGGGCATGGTTATCTGTACGGTGACTCTATTCTTGATCCAGGTTGCGCTCCTGGCACTACTGACTGTTATCAAAATACTGGTGATGGTGTCGGATGGTCTCTTACCGGAGACACAGGGACTGATGGAGGATCATCAAATTTTATTGGCACAACAGATGCTGTTGATTTTGTTGTGAAAACAAACAATTTTGAAATTGCACGCTTTGGTCAAACAGGAAATATTGCTTTTGGAAATTACAATGACGGATCACTTATTGGTCCAGATACCAATGGCAATTCCGCAGTAACTGCATCAGGACTTGGCGCAATGGCCTGGGGTGGAAGTACCGGTAACTATGATTATCCTCTTGCTTCTGGAGACCTTTCTACTGCATGGGGTGTTGCTACAAAAGCAACCAGTGCATACGCTACTGCATTCGGAGACCGAACAAGTGCTATTGAAGAAAACGCAACCGCGTTTGGAACAAGCACTACTGCTTCAGGTACAGATTCAACTGCTTTTGGTCAAGGTACATTGGCAAGTAATTCTGCTTCAACAGCTTTTGGTTATGACACTGCTGCTTCGGGTTATGCTTCAACTGCTTTTGGACAGAGCAGTTTCGCTCGTTCCGCATTTGAAACATCTTTGGGCGTATATGGAACGGATTACGCCCCAACCGTACTAGGCTTGGGACAATTTTTGTCACCGACAGATCGACTCTTTAATATTGGAAATGGTGATGGAGACAATACAGACAGTACTCTTATGGGAGTATGGGGAGATAACAATGATGCCTTCACTATTTTAAAAAATGGAAATGCAGCGTTCGGCATCAATAACTGGGAAGGTGATTCTGACGCAACATCTATTCGTTTAAAATTAAGCGGCCGAGTAAAAGGTACTATTTCTGAACAGGTTGCAAGTTCGACATCAAAAGGCCTTAATGCATTTGAAACAACCCTAACTGCAGCAGCCGATACAACAAATACCTCATATTCCAGTTTGAACGGCACACTCTTATGGGATGGAGGGGCTTTTAACATTTCAAATGTGTCAGGAGGAACGTTATCAGCCGTCTCCGCATCTTCTGCTACAAGCGCTACGTCTTCCGGTACAATCGCATCGATGAACGGACTTTATTCAAGTGCCATTCATCAAGGAACTGGTTTAATTGATAGCCTAGCTAGCCTCAACTTTGTTGCTGCAAAAACGGGGACCGGGGATATCACTGCAATGAAAGGTATCAACGGTACTGCGGCCAATTATAATGCTACTGGAGTTATAGATCAGGCCTACGGAATTAACAGTGTTGTTTCAAGCAACCTCTCAGGTGCAACAATCAATTCTGCTTTTGCAATTGATGCTCGAGTTACGGTTCAAAGCGGAGGTATTGTGAATTCCGCAGACATCATGCACCTCACCTCGTTTATCCGAAACACGGGTTCAATTTTTAGCACGAATGGAATTAACTTTTCAGCAGGACAACAAGGATCTGTACATCAACCAGGTATTGAAGCAATAAATGCAGTATATGGTCTTAATTTTTCTAGTTCAAATGACGGGGTAACCGATTTCCCCTCACTTACTGCGAGTAGCGTCTATGGTATTTATTTTAGTGACAAATCACTTTCTGGAACAGGAGGTACTGAATTTGCTTTATACATAGATGACGCTGAAGCGCAAAACTTCTTCCGTACTGGCGCTCGCTTTGGGGCTGATTCTGGTGATAATCAGATTAGTAGCGCTACCACCGGTTCGGGATCAGCTACGTTATATATCGGAACAAACACAATCGATACAACTGCTCCTTCAGACGAACGCACAAAACAAAACATACTTGATACTTCATATGGTTTAGATGTTTTGAAAAATATTAGAGTTGTTGATTTTATATATGATCAATCTATCATCAATGATAACAGCAAGCAGCACACTGGAGTTTTGGCACAGCAAGTTGAAAGTCTCTACCCTGAAGCTATTGGTCATCGATCCGACGGATATATGATGGTTGATTATAAAACATTTATTCCACTTCTGATTAAATCAGTTCAGGATCTTAATTTGAAAGTTTCTGCTTTGAATATTTCCGAAACGCCAAACAGCGCTTTCTTGTCATCAGTGAGTGGATGGTTGGGAAGTGCAAGTAATGGAATCGCCCGCATATTCACTCGTGAGATTTGTTTGTCGGAAGAAGGGTACGCTGATGAGTGTATTACTCGCTCACAGCTCCAACAACTTAAACAGCTACTACCTCAGCAGAATATGAATAATAGTGGAGGACAGCCAGAACAGCCACCTGCACCTGAAGAACCAGTAGTTTTAGAAACCCCAACTGAGCCACAGCCAGAAATAGTACCGGAAGAAGGTCCATCTCCAGAGCCAGTACCACTACCATCTCCAGAGCCAACACCTGAAATCATCCCTGAAGCCTAATATACTGATAAAAACCCCTTATTATAAGGGGTTTTTATGTGCTACTTGTAAAAATTGCATTTCTATGGCATAGTATAAGTCATTCTTAACCTTAAAATCTAAATAGAACAAATGAAAAACAAACTACACTTTTTCGCTATTGCCACGTTACTTTTACTTACACTGAATGTTAACGCACAAGTTGTTGAATTTTTTGGAGGGTTCGGTACTACCGTTCCTGCGCCAGACGACACTTTTCGCATCACCATTACCAACACCGATTTAGTACCGATAGAGTTTTACCCACTTACTGTTTTTGAAAATGATGGAAACATAATTTTTAAAGACAAACAAACCTTGTATAACCATCTAATCTCAACAAATGGACAGATGGGATTTATTCAAGAATTTGCACGGCTGGTAAAAAGCCCCTATATAGTACACTGCCGCAGACCAGAATATACCACCTATGGTGTAAATGGTTTTGATCATGCGATTGCTGCGAAGCAGTTTTCACCGATACCATTTTTCCTGTCTAACGCTTCCCATATGTGTGGAGAGCGTCAAAATTTTTTCAGCCACGTTGCTGTAGAAACAGGAATGTTCTCGGCTGACTCACTGCTTGAGGTGTCCACGGTAGGACATACGGTAGGCGAATGGTTGAATGGTAAACCAACACTGCTTGATTTCGATGATGGCGAACCACGGTTTATGGATAAGGTTCCTGGTACTGTTGACGAATATATGTCGGCACAAGACATCATTGATCATCCCGATTGGTTGGATTCATCCGCCAGATATTGCTATGAGATGCCCAGTGGTGAATGTCGTGAATTAACGCGCGTAACAAACAAGACGTATTCAGATTTTTTTACCCTAAACCCGGTCAACTATTTTGCACCGCAACAATTTCCTACTGCAGATATTGGTGGAACATGGAAATTGGTTCCCGGACAATCAATTACTATTAGTTGGAATTTCCCAACCTTTGTAATTGACTCAGGCGACTCAGTTATAAAAGCCGGCTTTAATAGTATGAATTCGGATACATCGACACTTGAAAGTGCGATGGAAAAATTCAGAATTATGTTTCCATGGGCAACAGATGCTCAGCTGCTTACCATCTTTAAGGATATGAACTTTGCTATTGTAAATGGCACTACTTACGATATTACAACTTGTAATTTTTGGAAGGAGCACTTTACGGTAACAACCCACATACCAGCACAGAGCCAAGATATTAAAATTGGAACTGATATGCGGCTGCCGATGCAATACATTAGCAGTACTGCTACTGGTCCATTCACTTTGGGTGCGTTTCCGGAAGATACCATTCTACAGAATTCCAGCATAGAGACATTCAATCCCGATCCTTCAGATGATCAATTACAGATTGAAAGTAAAGCACTTCAATACATACAAGCGGGAAGAATTCCTGCAGGTACTACTGTGGATATGAAACTAAGGTATAACAACCTTATTTACAAATTCCCAGCTGGTTTCCGTGCAGAAATGTTGGGTGCTGATTCGAACAAGTTGCAGGTTGTAACATCCCCAGCCATGCCGACCGGTGTTGCTGACGTAAGTAAAACTGCTTTCGCGGTATTTCCAAATCCTAACAATGGTACATTTTATGTAACGAGTGAGGATTACCGCAACTTAGGTACTGTAGATGTGTGTGACATAGTAGGTAGTAAGCTAATTTCTTATCCGCTTACTGCTTCGAAACAGCAACTGCGCTTAGACTTGCCAAAAGGAATTTACTTCTTAAAAGCAGGTAACACTACTGTAAAAGTAGTGGTGCAATAGATACTATTTGAATTTTAAATATTATAACCAACCCCAGAAATGTGGTTGGTTTTTTTATGCATGTTTGAGAACGAGCCTTATATTGCAAGCTTAAAACTAGCATTTTGTGCTAGTTTTCACATTTTATATGTGCTATACTATGAGGGTAATTAACCCAATAAACCTTACCGGTTTTTTATTTTTTTAATCCACATATACCTATGGCAAAAGACGAATCGAAATCAAAATACGGTGCCGAGCAAATCCAAGTGCTCGAGGGACTTGAACCTGTCCGAAAGCGCCCCGGAATGTACATCGGATCAACTGGTCCCGATGGTCTCCACCATTTGGTGTGGGAAATTTTTGATAACTCTCGTGACGAAGCAATGGCAGGACATGCGAACCGCATTGAAGTCACGCTTCTTCCTGATAACTTTGTCCGAGTCGTAGATAATGGCCGTGGTATTCCGACTGACATTCATCCAAAGACAAAAATCTCAGCACTTGAAATGGTTATGACCACACTCCATGCCGGAGGAAAATTCGGTGGAGACGAATCTGGCTACAAAGTGTCTGGAGGTTTGCACGGTGTGGGTGCTTCAGTAGTGAACGCACTTTCAATTTATACAAAAGCCCTCGTCCATCGCGATGGTGGTATCTTTGTTCAGGAATATTCTCAGGGAAAAAAGAAAGCAGCCGTAAAAAAAATCGGCTCTTCAAAAGAGCACGGAACGATTATTACCTTCTCTCCTGATCCAGAAATCTTCAAAGAGGGAACAAAGTTCTCATGGAATACTGTGGTGAATCACTTGCGCCAGCAGGCGTACTTGGTGAAGGGTTTGAGAATCACCATTATCGACGCGCGAGAAATTGATGCAGATACTCTCTTTAATAAAAAATTCTCACTTGATGATGCGTATTGGTTCAGCGATCTCAATCTCGAAGTTCCTTCGTACTCGTTCTATTTCGAAGGAGGCTTGATGTCATTGGTTAAGTATTACAACCAGGGATTGAAGCCGATTCAGGAATCTGTTTTCTATGTTGAAAAAGATCAGGATAATGTTGGTGTAGAAATTGCGCTCCAGTATACCGATGAAATCGAAACAAAAATCGTTCCATTTGCAAACAACATCCACACTCCCGAAGGCGGAACGCATGTAACCGGTTTCAAGACTGCGCTTACTCGTTTGCTTAATACTTACGGCAAGAAAAACAATCTTATCAAAGAAGCTGACGGGGGATTTACCGGTGAAGACGTACTCGAAGGTCTCACGGCAGTCATCTCAGTAAAGCTTGCTGAAATTCAGTTTGAAGGCCAGACAAAGGCTAAACTTGGCTCTATGGAGGCTCAGGGCGCGGTTGCTACTGTGTTCGGTGATGCATTTGCTGCATTCCTCGAAGAAAATCCTGACCAGGCAAAATCAATCATCAATAAGGCAATTCTCGCTGTTCGAGCTCGAAAGGCAGCTAAAGCCGCAAAGGATTCGATCTTGCGAAAAGGCGCACTCGAAGGAATGACGCTTCCAGGTAAGCTTGCTGACTGTCAGTCAAAGAGCGCCGAAGAATCAGAACTCTTCATTGTGGAAGGAGACTCAGCGGGCGGTACTGCAAAGACCGGTCGCGATCGACGAACTCAAGCAATTCTTCCGCTTCGAGGTAAGATCTTGAACATCGAACGAGCTCGTCTCGATCGTATGCTTGCTTCAGAGCAAATCAAGAACCTTGTGGTTGCACTTGGAACTGCAATCGGAGACACGTTTGATATTTCAAAACTCCGATATCACAAAGTCATCATCGCAACCGATGCCGACGTGGACGGAGCGCACATTCGAACTTTGATTCTTACGCTTCTCTACCGGTACTTTAAGCCGTTGCTTGATGGTGGATTTATTTACATCGCTCAGCCACCACTTTATAAAATCAAAAAAGGAAAGGAAATCTTCTATTCATATTCCGATGAAGAAAAAGCAGCTGTCATGGGTCAGGAAAAAGACGTTGACCTCGATGAAATGATCGCCCAGGCAGAACGCGATGGAGGAGGCGAAGAAGAGGGTGAAGAGGTAGAAGTTGTCGAAGTGAAAGACGGCAAGCCTCGTTCAGTTAAAGTCCATGTTCAGCGATACAAAGGTTTGGGAGAAATGAATGCCGAAGAGCTTTGGGAAACAACTATGGATCCAGCTCGACGCGTCATCAAGCAGGTCATGATTGAAGAAGCTGTTGAAGCTGATAAGGTGTTTGACATGCTCATGGGATCGGACGTTGCTCCTCGAAAAGCTTTTATCCAGACACATGCCAAGATGGCGGAACTTGATATCTAACTATATATGGGAATGGAATCAAGAAATTTTGGGCCTTCAAAAAATCTTGGCGGAAGAAAGCCTGAGTCTTCTCCATTCAAACTTAAAATTCCCGCTTTTCTAAAAAAGGCAGCGGTTATTACTGCAACAGCTGTTGCGAGCATGCTTCTATATGAAAAACATTATGGTGGAACCGACTATAGTTCAGCCGGTAGTTTTACTGAAGCATTTAAAAAAGCTCGCGAGAATGATGAAAATGTTTTCGTTTGGAATGGAAAAAAATTCACTACCGATCTGATAGACAAAGAATTTTCTGACAATTATTGGGAAAGCAAAAAATTTTTGGAAGAGTACTATAGTACGGATTACTTCAAAAATAAAGGAGTGCTGTCTCTAAGTGATTCTTTGAATCTTGAAGAAGATATTAATGAAAAAATCGAAGAAAATCCACGATATAAAGAATTAAGAGCAAAAGCTGATGTCGGGCTGCTTGAAGATCCAGATGAATGGGACGAGCTTTTTCAATATCAAGAAGCAACGCTCAAGCGTAAATTTGATACACCGGAATTTTCTGAGAAAGCTGATTCCTTGCGCGCTATTCAAAAAAAAGAGAGAATTCTTAATCTTAATGAACCTACTCGTATGTATATTACACACTATAAAGGTGATAAACATGCTGATGGTTCGTATGACCCAAAAACAAAAGAAGTGTATATCTATAAGCCGCGAAACAGTACCGATGAGGTTACTGCCGTTCATGAGCTGACCCATAAATCAACAAGAGGAAATTCGCTGCTGATTTATAATGACTCATTCTATAAATTGACTGAAGCTGCATATAATTCTGCAAAGAATAATCAACATTTTATTAATAAATATGGACAGGCAGGTTTCGATTACTTAAGTGACCCGACGGAAATTGATGCGCGGCAGAATTCAACCCGGTTTTGGCTATATAAGCATTTCAAGGGATATACTCCCGGTACTCCATTTACATCTGAGCACTATGTTTTTCTGGTAACGCATCAAAGTGAGTTGCCGTATGATATAACACAGTTAATGGAATTGTTTCCGGATAGGACTACTTTTATTTCGAATATGAATACCTACTGATTACTTACTATGTTTTACCTCTCACAACCAGAAGTGTTTGATAATCCTATTGAAGTGGTTGGTTGTTTTGTTGAGTGCAACGGGAAAATTTTGCAGTTGCAGCGACACCCAGATAAGCTTGAAGGCCTCTCATTTGGTCGACCAAGCGGAAAAGTGGATGCTGGAGATTCTGACAGAAAAAGCGCCATGGCCCGTGAACTTTTTGAGGAAACGGGCATACAAGTTTCTCCGGAAAAATTCGAAGATGTAGCCTTGTTTTATGTCGTTAATGAACCTTTAAATAAAAATTTCAAATACTATAATTATAGACTCACATTGAGTGAATTACCGGAAATAAAATTGAACCCAGCAGAACACATAGCATATGTTTGGGTAGATGAAAAAGAAGCTTTCGAATCAAAATTAATGGTTGAAGAGGATAATTGCTTGAAATATTTTTATGGAACTAAGTAAGGAAACACTTAAATACTGGACTGATCAGGATTGGATTGATTTGGAACAAGCTGAAACTGCAACAGCAATGTATGCGGTTGCTGATCGTATTTATTCACGCATGCCTGAATCGATTGTTCAAGTCTGCGGCCCGATTGCAACGGGTGGCTTGGGAAGTTTGGAGGCGAATTTGGATGCGTTCAACGAAACAATTAAAAAGCTTCAGTCGCAAGGTTTGCATGTTTTCGACCAAATGCCATTTGAAATGCCGATGCAGAAATTGAAAAAAGATCTCAAGCCGGGAGAATACGCCTACAGTATTCTCGATGATTTTTATCTACCGCTCATGAACAAGGAAAAGATCACGACATTTTATTTTATGCCAAATTGGAAGACTTCCAAGGGCGCGCAGTGGGAACATGATTTGGTTACGAAAATGGGGAAAGAAATTAAATACCTTTAAGGGGGTATGAATTTATCCCCAGAAAATAATCGTAAAATTTGGTATACTTACAGTATGATAGCCAAACACCGATCTCTCTTCTCAAATAAATACTTCCTCGGATTTCTTTCGACGATTGCTTTGTCAGGCTATTCAATGATTGTATTCGCCGCCACCCCACCAGCAGGAGGATTTACCCCAGGAGCAGAACTTAACCCAACGTGTATTCCAGGACACTCAATAGCAAACGGAGACCCCTATGACTGTTTCGTTAAACAAGCATGGCAGCAGAATGTTGTTGATGGGTTTGTATACAACGATACTGACATGGTTGGTATCGGGACCGATACGCCGACACATACCCTTGATGTTATGGGAGATTTTCACATTGAGTCAGTTCCAGCTCCCGGAGAAATGATGTTCCAAATTCAAGGAGATTTATCTCCGATATTGGGTAGCGGTAATGGCATGATGTGGTATACGGGTGACGATGCATTCGGTGCTTTTGCTTTTTCGGCACTCAAGTATAGTGCAGGAGCTGGAACTTATTTATTGAATGTTTCAGATCTCGTTAACACTGCCAGTATTCAACTCACCAGCACGACGGGTCAATTTGCTGTGGATGGAAATTTAACATTGGAATCTAACGGAGGCCAGCTTTCGCTCATGAGCGACGGAGCGGGGGATATTGACGCATCTCTGGTGTTGCCAAGCAATGGTACATTCAGTTTAATCGCCAATCCCTCAGATGACTTTAGTGTTGGATTGTTGTCAAACACAGATGGTTCGTTGAATATCTACCACGATTCGAATATTTCCAATACTAATATGAATATTTATTTTAACCCTGCTTCTACTGCGATTAGCTTAGGTGCTACTGACGGGGTGACATCAGGCAATATGTATGTCGAATCAAATCAAGTTGGAATGCATTTCAGCACTCTTTCGAGCCAGAATGATGGTAGCGGTACACCACTCGTTATCCAGGTGTCAGATGAAAATACTCGAGGTGGAGGGTTCTCTGCACGCTCACGAAACTTGAGTTACGCAAATGCTGGAGCGGATATGTTCGTCTGGGATAACGCTTTGGGTGGTGACCGTACTTGGATCTGGATGGATGAGACGAAGATTGATTCAGGGCTCAACCTTACTCCAAGTTTTCCGGGAGCGTTCAACTATACAACGAACAATGCGACTGAGATTTCATTTCAATTCCACACTGGCGACACGCCGAATTATTCAAAATATTCAATAACAGACGACTTTAGATGGCAGAAAACTGGAGGTGACTTGATGTCTATAAATGGTAATACAGGATACGTTTTTATTGGAACCGGTGTGGGACAGATTAATGCCGCATACCGACTTCATGTGATTGATGATACAGCAACTTCATACGCAGCAAGTTTCTTGAATGATGGCAATAATGCAAACCGATATGGTGTTGTTATTGGAGCGGGAGAAGATTCCGGTACTGGTACATTGCTTCAGTTTAACGACGGCGATGGAACCAGCGTTGGTTCAATCACTTTCTCGGGTACCACTACTACCTACGGAACCTCGTCAGATCGCCGCCTCAAAGAGAATATAAACACTACTCGGTATACGCTTCAGGATGTTCTAGATATTCAAGTGCATGACTATACATTCATAGCTGAAGGTACCGGTAAAGTACATACTGGTTTCATCGCGCAAGAACTTTACGATATTTATCCAGAAGCCGTGTTTGCTCCTACCGATGGCCGTATGTGGTCTGTAGACTATGGAAAGATAACTCCGCTTTTGGTTAAAGCTGTTCAGGAACTTGATCTTAAAATTAAAAGCGTTGAATCATCTGTTTCTGACCAAGATTCAAAATTGCTTGGTAGTGTACAGCAATGGCTCGCAAGTGCTACTAATGGAATCACACGCATCTTTACAGATCGTGTAGATACCAAGCAGCTTTGTGTAGAAGATGTCTGTGTTACTCGCGACCAGTTCTTATTGATAGTGCAGCAGTCAGGAGGGCAGCAAAATGTTCCGGTAAATCCACCAGCACCAATCATTGAGGAAGAAGAGGAGACTGAAACAGTAATTGCTCCTGAAATACCGGTAGAAGAAACTTCTGCTCCACAAGAAGAAGTGGTTGTGGAAGC
>JACCDG010446857.1_pt1 | contig 11875 bp, 12 predicted proteins | sample 7442471 | NCBI WGS metagenome assembly JACCDG01 (sample SAMN15323444, study PRJNA562643) | freshwater metagenome | isolation source: river surface water | place: USA:Blue River Watershed | collected 2017-08-17
CGTTCCAGTGGAATCGATGGAGGAACAGTGGGATATCCCCGCTCTCGAGCATCTCTTGGCAAATGAATGGGGAATTACCATCGATCTGCAGGGGTGGATTGCCAATGCCGATACAGTTGATGATGAAGAAATCGTAGCCCGGGTGATTGAAGCGGCAAAGAACAATTACAAGGCTAAAGAGGAGCTCACGGGCCGTGAGTCGTTTGCAAGCTTTGAGCGTTCGGTAATGCTGTACAGCTTAGATACTCACTGGCGAGAGCATTTGGCTGCCTTAGATCGATTGCGTCAAGGAATTCATTTGCGTGGCTATGCCCAAAAAGATCCAAAGCAAGAGTATCGTCGTGAGGCATTTGAGCTCTACGCAGAACTTTTGGATGTGGTGAAAAATGATGTGATTAAAACCGTGTTTACGGTCCAGATCAAAAATGCCTCAGAGCTTGATGAAGCATCAGAGACAATTGCTGATGACAGTCAAGTAAAAGAAATGCAATTTAAGCATAACCAGTTTGCTGAGGGAGACAGCATTCCTGTTGAGCAGGTTGAGCATGAAATTGCACCAGCACCAGTTCGCGAGGGCCCCAAAATTGGTAGAAATGACCCCTGCCATTGTGGTAGCGGTAAGAAATACAAGCATTGCCACGGAAAAATTGCTTAATTTGAGGTTTGCCGTTCTAATTTAACGATGGCTGTTAATTTTCCAACCCTTGATCCCAAATCTTTGAGTCCTATTCCTGGGCTTGCCCTTGGGTTTGCACAGGCTGGCATTAAGCGCGCAAATCGTAAAGATGTGTTGGTGATGCGCTTAGCTCCTGGTTCGGCAGTGGCAGGCGTATTTACTCAAAATCGGTTTTGTGCCGCTCCTGTGCAGTTATGTAAACAACACCTATTGGAGGCCAATCCAATTGAGGCTTTGATCGTGAATACTGGCAATGCCAATGCAGGAACTGGTGAAGAGGGTCTTCGTCGAGCCTTTCAGACCTGTGAGGTGTTGGCAAAGTCATTTGGACTGAGTCCAGAACAAGTATTGCCCTTTTCAACAGGGGTAATCATGGAGCAACTGCCAGCTGACAAAATTGTGGCTGCAATACCAAAAGCCGTTGCGCAATTAACTGAAGACAATTGGTTTGCAGCAGCCGAAGCCATCATGACTACTGATACCCTGCCTAAGGCAGCCACGCTGACGATTAATACCGAGCATGGACCCATGGTTATCACGGGTATCTCAAAAGGGGCTGGCATGATTCAGCCGAATATGGCGACCATGTTGGGTTTTGTGGGAACGAATATTCAAATTGAGCGAGGCTTGTTGCAAGAGCTCACCGCAGAAGCTGCCAACCTTTCGTTTAACGCAATTACGATTGATGGCGACACATCGACCAATGATTCATTTATCGTGATAGCTACTGGCCAATCTCCAATCCGAATTCAGGGTCGCTCGGATCCGCTTTATAGCGTATTTCGAGAGGGTTTAATTGCTATCTCTCAACAGTTAGCGCAGCTGATTGTGCGTGATGGCGAGGGCGCTACTAAATTTATAACAATTTGTGTAAAAGGCGGCAAGAATAGCTTTGAGTGCAAGCAGGTAGCTAAAGCAATTGCACATTCACCTTTGGTGAAGACCGCGTTTTTTGCCAGCGATCCCAATTTAGGGCGTATCCTAGCTGCGGTGGGCTATGCTGGTATCGGCGATCTTGATAGTGGCAAGGTCCAACTATGGTTGGATGATGTTTGGGTTGCAAAAGATGGCGGCCGGCATCCAGACTATCGAGAAGAGCAAGGCCAAGTCGTGATGAAGCAATCAGAAATAACCGTCACGGTTGATTTAGGAAGAGGGGATGCGATGGAAACAGTTTGGACCTGTGATTTATCGCATGAGTATGTCTCAATCAATGCCGATTACCGCTCTTAGCTAAATTCATTATTACGAGAACCTGAACTGTGAATGACAAGCTCGATCGTCTTTTAGATCATCTCGCAACATTTTTACCGAAGCCATTGACTGATGCTGAGTGGCAAACCGCTAAGGCGTTTCGTTGGCAGCGTCGCGATAGTATTTTTGGACGAATTGGATTTCTAAAGCCAGTCAAACACTTATCCCCAATCTCGTTTCAAGATTTAAAACATATTGATCGTCAGCGCGATGCGATTATTGATAACACGCGGCATTTTGTTGAAAAAAAGCCTGCAAATAATATTTTATTAACAGGTGCGCGTGGTACCGGTAAGTCCTCATTGATTAAGGCTTGTCTTAATCAATTTGCTTCTCAAGGCTTGCGCTTGGTGGAGGTCGATAAGGATCACCTGGCTGATTTACCAGACATCACTGAAATTCTCGCGTCTCGTCCGGAGCGTTTTATTGTGTTTTGTGATGATCTGTCCTTTGAGGATGGTGAGTCTGGATATAAGGCTATGAAGTCTGCGCTAGATGGATCCATTTCTGCGCAAGTGGATAATATTTTGATTTATGCAACCTCCAATCGTCGCCATTTGTTACCCGAGTATATGAAGGATAACGAGTCGTATGTTCACACCGATGATGGTGAGATTCATCCGGGCGAGGTTGTAGAAGAGAAAATCTCATTATCAGAACGTTTTGGTTTGTGGCTTTCTTTTTATCCACCAAGACAAGAAGAATATCTCGCGATCGTTGCTCATTGGTTGGCACATTTTGGCCTCTCGGATAAGGCCATTAAGGCTGCCCGTCCCGAAGCCTTAGTCTGGGCTCTAGAGCGCGGCTCACGTTCAGGACGTGTAGCTTGGCAGTTTGCAAAGCACTGGGCCGGTTCCCAATCTGGCAAAAAGTAGTCTATGACGAGTCAATCCCGGCCGATCGTTGAGGTCGCCGTTGGAATTCTTTTAAAAGAGCAATCACTTGTTTTGATGGGTAAACGACCCAGCGGCAAACCCTATGCAGGTTACTGGGAGTTTCCAGGTGGCAAACTAGAAGCCCATGAATCTATTACAACTGCCTTGGAGCGCGAGTTGTATGAGGAGCTTGGTATTCGGATTGCTTTGGATGAAAACCATTGTCACGAAATCATGATGCTCGAACATGATTACCCGCATGCCTATGTTCGCTTACATGCATGCCTGGTTGATCGCTGGGAGGGCGAGCCAGTTGGCCTAGAAAATCAAGAACTATCTTGGCAAAATATATTCAATCCGGAGTTAAGCATCACCCCATTATTGCCAGCTGCCTGGCCAATGATTGAAAAACTTCGTTCGTATTTGAGTGGTACGTAAGCAGCACCATGCCCGGGTCAAAACTGGCAGAAGGTTAACTTAAAGGGAATATCTTGATTGATGAGAGTGGGCTTTAGATCTTGTTCACATTTGAGTAGCCGAATTGAGACTAAATATTTATTGGCGCTGATCTCGGCAAAGAGCGATGGATCCTCTAAGGTAATGCGCATTAGTTGGTAAACCTTGCCAGAGGGCGCTTGTTGAAAAGAGCCTTGATGTGCGAGAACTTCTTTGCTCTCTCCAGATTCTCGAAGGAGTCGTAAAAACAAATGGCATGCCTCTTGCCAAGGAAGCACGGGGTAAATGAACTTTTGTAAGAGCTCGCGTCGAGAGGAAGCAGGACTATGGCGCCAAGCATAAAAACCTGGTAAATCAATCGGGCTAGTGCCGCCCGGTGTATGTAAGCGCGTACGAATTGCATTAAGCCATTCATTTTCTCCAATGAGCGCATTGGGCTTAATAACTGACGCATTGACTTGAGCGCTGGCGTGCTCTAACTCGGCCATCGTGGACGCTAGTTTTTCTTGATCAACTTCTTTGGCATGCTTGAGTTGATTAAGCGCAAATTTCTGGCGCTCTAATTCTTTAAGAAGTAATGATTTGATATCACCACGGGCGCTAATGTCGCCTAGCTCAAATAAAGTCGTTAAAGCGTTATGGTGTAGTTCAGGGTCATCCGAGCGAGCGAAATGATTAAACCGGTCGAACAAATACTCCAGTCGGAGCATGCTTCGGACCAGTTCATTAAACGGGTATTCGTAAATAATCACAGAGTTTTATTTTATGCTGACCACAGCCAAAAAACTATAAATCCAGCATTTTTTGATGGAGGCGGTCGACTTCAATCTCAAGGCTTGCTAGATCTCCCCGGTTATGAATCACAGTATCCGCAATTGCCAGGCGCTCGGCCCGGCTTGCCTGATGGGCCATGATGGCCAGTACTTCATGGCGCTCCAGTTGACTGCGGTCCATCACCCGCTGAATTTGGACCTCTTCCTCACAATCAACCACCGCAATTTGGTCAAGGTTTTCGGTCCAGGTGCCCGACTCGAGGAGTAGGGGGACCACAAATACCAAATAGGGCGCATGATTTTTTAAGCCATTTTCAGCCTGGAGTATGGTTTCCTGGCGAATTAGGGGGTGCGTAATGGCTTCCAGTTTTCGTTTGGACTCGGTATCCGTAAATACGTGCTCACGCATTTTTGCTCGGTTGAGTGATCCATCCGAAAGGATGAACTCGGAACCAAATCCCCTTTTAATGGGCTCAATCGCCACCCCCCCGGGAGCGCTTATTTGGTGGGCTATTTGATCGGTATCGATCACCCAGGCTCCTCGCTTCGCAAGAAGTGATGCAACGCTAGACTTGCCTGACCCAATTCCCCCAGTCAGACCTAAAAATGGAACTTTTCCTTTTAAATCAAGGAGTGAACGAGTGGGCTTGTCCATAGTATTTCTATGATGCCAGCAAATGCCAGAAAGGGGCCAAAGGGAAAAGGGTGGTTAGACGGTAATTTTTGATACTTTAGCCAAAGGAGACCCCCAATCATCCCGCAAAAAGCAGCCAGGACCAATATCCATAGCGCACCATAGATTCCCAGCCAAGCCCCAAGTCCCGCTAAGAGTTTGGCGTCCCCCATTCCAAGACCATGACGTGAGCGAACCTCTTTGTAGAGTTGATTAATGATCCATAGGAGGAAGTAGCTAAGAATAGCGCCTAGCCACGCCAAATGAGCATCACACCATGGCAGCGGTGAGAGTGAATTAAAGGCAAGACCAAGAATGATCATGGGATAGGTGAATCGATTGGGGATTAAAAAGCGATGAAAATCGACCCATGCCACATAAAGGAGAATTAGGATGAGGCCAATTCGCAGAATGGAATCAATCCACATTAGATGATTCTGCCTAATGTAAAAATGGGTAAGTAGAGCGTCATTAGCAATCCCGCTACCAATAGACCAAGAAAAATAATAAACATAGGCTCCAAGCTTTGACTAAGAATAGCCAATCGATGCTGTAGCTGACTTTCAAACGAGCGAGCCCGATTGATCAGTATGGTATTGAGCATACCTGTTCGAGCACCTATTTCAAGCAATTGGATGGTTTCAGAATCAAAGAATCGACCATTTGGATCAGTGCGTTTCAGGGCAACCCCAAGGTCCCAACCCAAAGAGAGTTGCTTAAATAGCTTTGCACTCAAATCATGACTGAGCCAGTGATTGGATGATTGTGCACAAATGCGGATCGACTCTAAGAGGCTTAAGCCAGATTGAAGTAAATGAGCAATATTTTGACACCACGTGATTTGATGCGAAAGTTGGATCAAATTCCCAAATAATGGAATCCGAAAGCAATGACGGTCGCACCACTTTTGAAACGGGATTGATTTTCTCCAAAGAATTAGTATGCCAGCTGATACTACAAGTATTACCCCCATAATTACTAGCGCATGCTCATTCAAACCTCTCGATAGGGCAATCAACAGTTGCGTGCTCATGGGCAATTCAGCATGAAAGTGATGAAAGATATCTTCAAAGCTGGGTATAACCCACATTAACATAGTGATAACCATCAGCATCGCAGCAGCAAAGGTGATTGCAGGGTAGGTCAGCGCTTGTTTCATTTTCTGTATTAGCGATTCCTTGGTAAGTAATTGTTGATGAATTAAGAAAAGCGATTGCTCTAATGACCCCGTTTTTTCTCCAATCGATATTAGCCCAATACAAATCGGACTAAGCCATTTGTCTTTTGTAGAAAGACTGGTGGCTAAACTATTGCCACGTTTAAGTCCTCGGATCGTATGTGACAGAAATGATCTCCAATGCTTGGGGGAGCACTGCTCTAACAGATGCAAAGCTTCAAGGAGCGGCACGCCTGCTTGCAAAATGTTCTGAAGCCGGTATATAAAGTTGATTTGATCGCGAAGAGAAAGAGAGCGCCCAATCATCATGGAATTTCATGAAGTAAAACCGATTGGTCAATCAACCCTTGATGGAATAAGACGTCAGCCTGATTGCGCATTGAGCGAAAGCCCTCCGTATAAGCAACTCCCTCAAGTTCCGATGCGCTCACTTGTAATTCGATCGCAGCCATGAGCTTAGGGGTGAAGGGTAGTACCTCATGAATCGCAAACCGTCTCAGCTGCAAATCCCGATGCCGAATTAAACGCTGGGAACTAATAAATAAAAGATTTTGGGCGATGGAGTGAGGCTCAACCCCAAAGTTTCGGAGCCGCTCGATGCACGACAAAGCTTCGCGGGTATGAATGGTACTCAGTACTAAGTGACCCGTTTGTGCCGCACTCACAGCAAGTTTTGCTGTCTCTGAATCACGGATTTCACCAATCATCATGACATCCGGATCTTGACGCAGAAGGGCTCGAATGATGGCATCGAAATGGAGCCCGGCCTTTGGATGATAGGCAATTTGGTTTACCCCTTGCAGGCGTATTTCAATTGGATCCTCGACGCTACAAAGATTGAGATGGGGTTGATTTAGATAATGAAGAAAGCTATACAGCGTTCGTGTTTTGCCGCTACCCGTAGGACCGCAGACCAAAATCAGGCCATGCCGCCGACTCAAGCACCCTTTGACAATATCCATTTGGGAGCTAGTCAAGCCGATATGGTCAATATCTAATTCCGAATTAGTTGTTCTGAGAAGTCGAATGACTGCCTTCTCACCAAATAGGGTCGGCATCGTGGAGACCCGACAATCAATTTCATGATCCGATGAGCTCCCACCAATCATGGTTAGACGACCATCTTGCGGTAGGCGCTGTTCAGCAATATCCAGCTTCGCTAGAATTTTGATGCGCGTAATCAGTCGAATATGATCCGATTTTGGATAGGTTTTAAAAAGACATAAGTCGCCATGAATCCGAAAGCGCACGACACACGAATTTTGCTGCGCTTCGATATGAATATCGCTTGCATCCTCATCGATAGCAGATAAAGCAATTTCTTGCCACAGACGAATGATATGGTGATCTGATTCTTCGAGTGGCTTACGGGATAGATTCTGGGTGGCTGGAAGAGTCTGAATCAAGGCGCCGACGAACTTGGCTCTTCGGGCGATGGTTTATGAAGCTTTACCGTCTTAATCCCTTGATCATCAAATTGAATAATTTCCATCACCACACCCCCAACCTTAACACTGAGGTCGTGATCTGGAATTTCTTCGAGCTCTTCCAGTATGAGTCCATTGAGCGTGCGCGGTCCATCGATAGGAAGCTGCAATCCCAATAAGCGATTGAGATCGCGCAAATTCGCACCACCGTTTGCTAAATAGGAGCCATCACTAGACCATTGGTCTTGGGTCATCATGCCTGGAAAGGAGGTGGTGAACTCTCCGATTAATTCTTCAACGATATCTTCAAACGTTAACAAGCCTTGAACACTTCCATATTCATCCACGACTAGACTTAAGCGTTGGCGATTTTCCTGAAAAAACTGCATCTGCTGCATCACTGGGGTACCCTCAGGAATGAAGTAGGGTTCGTTTAATAGTTCTCGAAAGTCGCCGTGGCTCAAATCTTCGCTACCCAGCAAAGAAAGCGCTTTTTTAACAGAAAGGATGCCGATGATTTTTTCAGGATCCTCCTCGCACACAGGTAATTTGTTGTGGTAGCAGGTCTCTAGTTGACCAATGACCTCATCAATGGGTCGCGACAAATCCAATATCTCCATCTTTGCTCGAGGTGTCATCACATCATCAACCGAAATAGTTTCAAGATTAAATAAATTAAGCAAGATACTGCGATGCTGATTTGAAATAAAGTGACTGGATTCCAGAACAAGACTTCTGAGTTCTTCAGTGCTCATCGTTTGTAATGCCGTTTCCTTCCGGTTTAAACCCATCAGGCCCATTAACCCTGAAACAAAGGAGTTCACTAGCCACAATAAGGGTTTAAGCAAAATTGTGAGCGGATAAATGACCCAACCGATATTGGCAGAGATTTTTTCAGCAAAGGCGGCACCAATGACTTTTGGGGTAATCTCACTAAAGATAATGATTAAAAATGCAATGGTTAAGGTGGCAATCGATAGCACTAATCCATTGGTGCCAAACAAATGCAGTGCAATACCAGTCACCAAAATTGGCAAAATAGTATTAATGAGGTTGTTGGCAATCAATAGAACCGATAAAAGGGTATCAATCCGCTTCAGGAGTTTTTGGGTTAATGCTGCGCCAGCATGACCACCGTTTGCCATTGCGCGTAAGCGATGCCGGTTGCTAGCCACCATACTGGTTTCAGCCATCGAGAAAAATCCAGATAGGGCGAGTAAAAAGACAACCAGCGCAGCTTGTGCCCAAAGGGGCCAAGAATCAAAAAAAGAATCCATCTACACTTTCAATAAAAGCACAGATAAGCAATATAGCAAATACTGATTATTTAGACTACTAAGATCGATTGATTTTGATGTCAGAAAGGATCATTCGTTGTTAAAGAAGAGTTTGATAGGGCATGTTCAGTACTGCGTGATGCGCACTCCTTTTGGGGGGTTACGAATCCGAACTGAAATTGTTGATGCGTCATTAATGATTACTCAAGTCCAATACCTTAGTGATTTAGATAAGGCAAGTCGGCCGCTTAATGAGTTGGCGAAAGATGCCAAACAGCAAATTGAGAATTATTTTGACGATCCTCATTTCCTCTTTGATTTGCCAATGAAAACTCAGGGTAGCACTTTTCAACAACGTGTTTGGTCCACCATTGAATCCATTCCTGTTGGACAAACCATGACCTATAGCGAGCTGGCCAATCAGATCAAATCAGGTCCTAGAGCCGTTGGCGGGGCTTGTGCCGCGAACTACTATCCACTGATTATTCCGTGTCACCGCGTCTTATCAAAAGCAGGTGTTGGTGGCTTTATGGGTGAAGCGAACGGCCCTTATTTGAGAATTAAACAGTGGCTGTTAAGCCATGAAAATGCCATCAAGAACTAAGCCTTTAGCGATCTGGCTTGGATTTTGAAAAAGATGTCCATCAGCCAGTCACTATGAACCGCAATTTTAGTAAAGACATAAAAACGACTTACTTGTAATCGAGTTAATTTTGCTTCAATTGATGTATTGCCATGATGACGTAATGCAATTTGCTTGAGAGTTAGTACGGCCAGGCCAAAGGCAAGAAAGCAAAAGCGGCGAATTCCAAACTCTGACTTTGGAATGCAATGAATGTAACGAAGAGCATCCTCAAGTTTTTGGTGGGCGATCACTAGTAAATCAGTTTCGCTGACCCCGATCGGCTTCCATGAAACACCGCGCGCTCGGTCCTCCGGGGAGTCTTTGAGAATATTAGTCATTTGCAAGGCCTGACCAAATGAAATTGCTAAGTATTCGTTTTGTGAAATCGATTTTGCAAAGGCAGATGAGTGTAAGGCAAATACGGTGGTTAGCATTTCACCAACGACCCCAGCAACAACATAACAATATTTCTCAAATTCAGCTAAGTTCCCCAAGCCGCGAGGATTTTGACGAGTATGAAAATAGCTCATTCCATCGGACATGATTTGAATACAGCGAGCAACAGCTTGACGTTGTTGCATATCGCAACTATCTAAGACACGCAGTATCCGAGGAATATTTTGGATCAGATCTTTTTCATCCAGATTGCTATGTTCCGCCAAAGCAATGGCGCACTGATCTGTAAATTTTTGGGGATTTTGCTCGCCCAGAACTGTTTTAACAAAACTAGCTGATAGATCTTGCTTGGTTATTGCGTCCATGCAGGATGCATCTTCAATCGTATCAACAATGCGACAAAGTAAATACGTATTACCAACTACCTTTTCTAGATTTGGGGGCAATAATGGGATGGTAAGCGCAAACGTTCGAGATACCGATTCAAGAATCGAGCGTTGATATAGCTCATCGCTTATTAAAAAGCCGTCCCAGCCCTGATCGGCGACAAATTTTGCTGACATACTCTAATTATGTCAAACTGCATTAAATTCGGGCATTTATGTTAATTTTGTGTCATCAAAAGTCCTATAATTCGGCAAATTTTGGGAGTTGTTGCTGTGTTAATTTGGTTCGTCATTATTTATTGGTTGTTAGCAATTGGCATAGGTCTTTGGGCTGCGATGCGCGTCAAAAATACAGCAGATTTTGCCGCCGCAGGCCATAGCCTGCCTTTGCCAGTTGTAACTGCTACTGTATTTGCGACCTGGTTTGGGTCAGAGACGATTTTGGGAATCCCTGCCACTTTCTTAAAAGAAGGTTTGGGGGGAATTGTTTCGGATCCGTTTGGATCTTCTATGTGTTTAATTTTGGTCGGCCTCTTTTTTGCACGTCACCTCTACAACCGAAGGATGTTAACTATTGGGGATTTTTATCGCGAAAAATATGGTCGCATAGTTGAGGTTTTAATTACCCTTTGTATAGTGGTTTCATACTTGGGTTGGGTTGCAGCCCAGATTAAAGCGCTTGGTCTGGTTTTTAATGTGGTTTCCGAGGGCTACCTAACCCAACAAATGGGCATGATTATTGGTGCTGCTAGTGTATTAATTTATACATTATTTGGTGGCATGTGGTCTGTAGCAATTACTGACTTTATTCAAATGATCGTGATTGTTTTGGGTATGCTATACATCGGTAGCTTGATCAGCGATCAAACTGGTGGTGTGATGGTTGTTGTTCAACATGCAGCGGATTCGGGCGCATTAAATTTCTGGCCTGATTGGAATCTTGCGTCAGTTTTGGGATTTGTGGCTGCTTTAGTAACAATGATGCTTGGATCGATACCCCAGCAGGATGTTTTTCAACGAATTACTTCATCACGTAATGTCGACACTGCTGTGCGGGGTGCTGTACTCGGTGGAGTTTTATATTTTATTTTTGCATTTGTGCCGCTTTTTCTGGCTTATTCGGCAACATTAATTGATCCAGGTATGGTTGAAAAGCACTTATATGTAGATTCTCAAATGATCCTACCAAACTTAATTTTGAATCATAGCCCAATTTATGCGCAGATGATTTTTTTTGGTGCTTTGTTATCAGCCATTATGAGTTGTTCAAGCGCAACTTTACTTGCCCCATCAGTATCTTTTGCTGAAAACATTGTCAAAGGTTTTTTTAAGCACCTGTCTGACCAATCATTATTAAAAATCATGCGCATTACAGTTTTATGCTTCACATGCTTTGTTACTTTTTTTGCACTGAACTCCAAGCTGACTATTTTCCAAATGGTTGAAAGTGCATACAAAGTTACTCTCGTGGCAGCATTTGTTCCACTTGCCTTTGGGGTGTATTGGTCACGTGCAAATACTTTGGGAGGTTTGTTAGCGGTTATTTTTGGCCTAGCCACCTGGATCATCTGTGAGGTTTTGGCGCCTGATGCGACAGTTCCACCTCAGCTTGCTGGCCTATTTGCAAGCTTAATCGGTATGCTTGTTGGTGGATTTGTACCGGCAGGACGCCTTAAGCCAGCAAATTCATCAAAAGTCTAAATCCCATAAAAAATATCGTACTATTGTTAGACAATATATTTAAATTGGAATATTTATGAAAATCTGTGTGATTGGCGGCGGCGGCGCAATTGGCGGTTATCTGGCGGTAATGCTAGCAAATTCTGGCAACGAGGTAACCGTGATGGCGCGTGGGGCTACCCTGAGAGCCATTGAAGAGC
>JACCDG010911611.1_pt1 | contig 11875 bp, 12 predicted proteins | sample 7442471 | NCBI WGS metagenome assembly JACCDG01 (sample SAMN15323444, study PRJNA562643) | freshwater metagenome | isolation source: river surface water | place: USA:Blue River Watershed | collected 2017-08-17
CAGCCCGCATCATCCGAGAGGGAGTGAAAGCCTCGCGTCGTCACCAACCGTGGAAAGTTCTCATCGCTGAGCCTGAGCCAGACTTTCTTCTCCGGGAACTTGGACCGACGGTTGTAGCGGGGCTTCAAGTTCTTGATCAATCTGATCTCGCGGATCTCAGCCTCCGTGACGGTCGGTGTCACGATGGTTTCGATTCGCTCCGCTATGGCGATCATCTCGAGAACGCGACTGCGAGCCTCTGAGTTAGAGAAGTAGGAGCGGACACGAGATGCGATGTTCTTGGAAACGCCCACGTAGAGCGCTTCATCATCGGGTCCGCGAAAGATATAGAGCCCGGGGGATTTAGGCAGTCCTTGTAGTAGATGACGCTTCGCTTGTTGCGCAGGAGTGAGTCGTTGTGAGAAGTCGATCAGATCTTCGACCGTCGTCACGCCAAAGGATCCAAGGCGTTCGAACAAACCATGGAGGACATCTACCGTTGCCTTAGCGTCGTCGAGGGCTCGATGGTTAGGGGTTATCTCCGCGCCGAAGTAAGGCGCAAGTGTTGCAAGTTTGTTGTTAGGGACTTCATCTCGGGTAAGGACTCGTCGAGCGATCTTTGCGGTATCGAGGACTCGGTACTTCGGCCAAATTCGTCTCGAGCGGATCGTGGCAGCACGAAGGAAGGAGATGTCGAAGGGCGCATTGTGCGCGACGAGAAAGGTGGAACTCTCCGAACCGACGAACTCGAAGAAAGATGGGATGACCTCATCGATTTTCGGTGCCTCGCAGACCATCGCATCTGTGATCCCGGTGAGGACCGTGATGAAGGGAGGGATCTCACTCCCGGGATTGACGAGTGTCTGAAATTCGCCGATGACCATACCGCCACGAATCTTCACTGCACCGATCTCTGTGATCTCTGCAGAATCTGGCGATCCTCCAGTGGTCTCCAAGTCGACGACAACGAAGGTGGCATCCTTTAGATCGACGCCTAGCTCGTCTATTGCGATTTGCTGACCATCGATGCCATCCATGGGTGGGAAAGTACCCGCCACCGAGGACACTCGCAGGGTCGTGACGATAGATTCCGTGCCATGGGAACAGAGGGTGCTCCTGAAGGTTGGCTCGACGATTACAGGGTCGAAGGTCGGGGAAAGAACAAGGGCACCGGGATCATCTTCGTTCACGGATTCACAGGTTCGCCCGCCTCCATGCGACCTTGGGCTCATTACTTTGAAGAACGAGGGTTCACGGTGCGCGTTCCTCGTATCCCGGGCCACGGGACGAAGTGGCAAGATCTCAATGAGGTGAACTGGCAGGAGTGGCCAGCAAAGGTTGAGCGAGAGATAGCACCACTCATCGCATGGTGCGACCGGATCTTCATATTTGGTCTCTCGATGGGCGGGGCGAACACGCTCCATGTCGCCGCATCACTTGCGTCGCGAGTGGGTGGCGAGAAGCTCGCTGGCATCGTGCTGGTCAACCCCATGATCCATATCCCGGGACTTAGGATCAAGTTCGGACCATTGATCGCACGGCTGACAAAAGGGTTGCCTTCAGTCGGTGATGACATCAAGAAGCCTGGCGTCGATGAGCATGGCTATGACGTACTACCGACACGAGGAGTCCTCCAGCTCAACAAGTTCTTGAATGCGACCCGTCCCTTACTCGCAAAGGTGAAGGTACCGCTACTGCTCTTCCACAGCGTCGACGATCATGTACTTCCAGTTTCCAACACGGAGATCATCATGGGTGAAGTGGGCAGCAACGATAAGACGAGAATTGAATTGACCAACAGTTATCACGTCGCGACGTTGGATTATGACGCCGAGATCATCTTCGAGAACTCACTAAAGTTCGTGGAGCGGGTCGGTGAAGGCTCCTGATGTTTCGATATCGAAAGCAATTGACGCTTGCCTTGGTGGTGGTCTTGATCCTCTCGCTCGCTGCGTCGCTCTTCTCTGGCGTGATGACATCGAGCAATGAAGAGGTAGAGGTCAAGTCCTGTCAGGAGAGTGACTTCCGAGCGGTCCAGACCCTGGTCCAAAACCAGGCCTTTGCCTTCAGGGCGCAGAATGTCTCCGGTGCGTATGCCTATTTCTCCAACAGCTTCCAGTCAGATATAGATAAGGAGAAGTTCTCTCTCATCGTTGGGACGAACTATCCGATGCTGCTTTCCGGTGGGACTTTGGCTTTCGGCGAATGCCGTGAGATTTCTATCGGTTTCGCGCAAGCCGTCACTCTCACGGGTGATTCCGGATCCCATCGCCTTCTCTATTTCATCAGTAAGGCTGACGGACCGATCAAGGTCGAGGGAATCACGGTCGAGGACTGATGCCGTCGCCGATCAAGAGTGGTGCAGTCGCAACGAGGAACTCACTCTGGGTGCTCTTCTTCTTGATGGGGATCGTCTCCATGGCATGGGTCCCTCGGATACCCGAGATCAAGAGATCACTGGATCTCTCTGATGGAGCTTTCGGGCTCGTTCTGATCTCAAGCAGTGCCGGCGCCGCACTCGGCGCTCAGTTCGCAGGGCGATTGATCCATCGCTTCGGATCGAAAAGTGTCACTCAAGTTGCGCAATTCGTCATGCCGGCCGGACTTCTCATCATGTCTCAATCGACTTCGGTGGAGATGCTCGTACTCGGACTCTTCACACTTGGTGCTGGTTACTCGTCGATCGATGTGTCGGTCAACTCGCAAGCGGTCGTGGTGGAGAAGCTTCTTGCGAAGCGCTACATGTCCTCCTTCCATGGCGCTTGGAGCGCAGGCGCCTTTGCGACCACTGCTTTCGGGGGGTTGATAGCGAACTCCATCTCTCCGCAAACCAACCTTCTCGTCGTGGCGATCGTTGCGACTGCCCTCTATCTACCTGCGACGAGCGCTCTGCTCGACTCTGATAACGATGAACATCAAGGTGTTGGAGAAGGGGAGTCGAATACCGTCCCTTGGACTGGGAGGATTGCGATCCCACTCTGGATCATGGGAATTGGTTCTGTCGGTGCGCTGATAGCCAAAGGCTCCGCGAGCGATTGGGGTGGGATCCTCCTTGAGGACCACCTTGGAATCAGCAAAGGGCTCAGCGCCGCTGCCTTCGCAGCATTTGCCTTTGCCATGATCATCAGTCGATTCGTCGGGGATGCACTCTATGCACGTTTTGGTATGTACGAGACGGTCACGTTCCTCGCGATCGGTTCATCGTTGATTTGGATCGCTTCGATCATCACCTCTTGGCAGATCGCCCCGTCATCAAGGGACTTTGCCTTCATCATCGTTGTGACCGGATTCTTCGTCGCAGGTTTCGGTATCGGCCCGGTATTCCCGGCGTTCATGTTGGCCGCTGGGACGATCAAAGGAATACCTGCTTCCGTCGGAATCGCCAGAGTTGCACTTCTCGGAATCGCTGGTTACTTCGTTGGTCCAACAATCACGGGACTGATCTCGGAGGCAACTTCGCTCCCCATTGCGATGTTCTACCCCGTTGCGATGCTTGCCTTAGGCGGCCTTATGGCAGTAAGGGCTAAAGGGTTGCAGGATCAGGGTTTGCAAGAGGGGGAGATGAAGGGATGAGTCATGCTTGAGGCGATCTTCCTTGGAGTCCTTCAGGGTCTCACCGAGTTCCTGCCAATATCTTCGAGCGCGCACCTTCGCATCGCGGGTGAATTTCTTCCAAGGGCTGGAGATCCTGGAGCCACATTTACAGCAATCACCCAGATCGGAACAGAGTTGGCCGTTCTCTTCTACTTTCGCAATGACCTCAAGCGAATCGCTGTGGCTCTCATTCGCTCGGCACTGCGCAAAGGTCTAGAGGAAGTGGAGAAGCGCCATGCGCGCTTGGGTTGGTTGATCATCATCGGATCGCTACCCATCATGATCCTGGGTTACTTGGGACAGGAGACGATCCGAACGACATTTCGCTCGCTCTGGCTCGTAGCGATCATGTTGATCGTCTTTGGTTTGATCCTTGGTTTCCTTGACTGGAAGCGTCCATCGGATCGCAAACTCGCCGACCTCTCTGTGGCTCATGGCTTGCTTTATGGCTTCGCTCAGGCGATGGCGCTCGTTCCAGGAGTCTCGCGCTCGGGAGCGACGATCGCCATGGGAAGGCTCCTTGGGTACGAACGATCTGAGGCACTTCGCTATTCGTTCTTGCTCGCCATTCCGGCCGTCTTCGCAAGTGGATTCAACGAATTAGGGGAGGCGATCACCAATCCTGGTGGCGCTTTCTCCTTAGGAGAGACTCTCGTTGCGACGTTGGTGGCGATGGTGATTGGTTATGCAGTGATCGCCTGGTTGATGAAGTTCATCTCGACCAAATCCTTCGCACCATTCGTCATCTATCGAGTCCTTTTGGGAACAGCGATCCTTGCCTTGTTATCGGTCGGAGTCCTCTGATCGTCGCTTTGCAATCACTTCATCAACTTCTAGTCGATTCGCCTTGAATTCGTTGATGCGTGCATCTTTGGGGTAGCCGATCGCGAGCCCTGTAAGCAATCGATAATCCTTGGAGATCTCAAACTCCTTCCGGATGACGTCGTCCCAGATGATCACTGCGCCTTGAAGGCAGGTCCCCAGTCCTTTTGCATGCGCCGAGAGGATGAGGTTCTGCAGCATCAAACCTGCATCGTTTGCTGCATAGACGTGAAGGCTCTTATGGATGAAGATGAAGAGTTCGACGGGGGCGCCGAAGAACTCGTAGTTTCGCCCCCATTGCGCATCCCGCGCACTTCTATCGCCGCGTTTGATTCCAATCCATTCGTAAAGTTCCTTTCCTACACGTTCGGCACGGGGTTTGAGTTCCGGGACATACGGTCGTACTAGAAATCGATTACTGGTCGGCAATCCATATCGACTAAGCAAGACGCGAATCTTGGTCCAGATGTTCCCGTTGCGAAATTGGGATAACACCTGCCAACGCCTGAGAAACTCTGAGCTGATCCGATCACGGACGTCACCAGTCGCGATCGCCACCTTGAAGGGTCGGGTATTGGACCAACTCGGTGCCGTCAGAGCGTCCAAGAGGAGACTTCGAATGACTTCTTCTGAGACTGGAGTGGGCTGAAAATCACGTGTACTTCTCCGTGATGAGAGGAAAGCGCCGAAGTCGTCTATAGGGGTTTTCGTATGAGGCATCGGAGCACGTTCGTCCGGGCTTGTCATGAAGCTCCCTTGTCTCTGTGGACGATACTGGGATCGAACCAGTGACCCCTTCCATGTCAAGGAAGTGCGCTACCGCTGCGCTAATCGTCCGTAAGGGTGCAGATGCTACCCCGAGGATTGCGTGGGAGTGAAGTCAGCGCCCGAAGTCATCCTCCACGCGCTCGATGTCATCCTCCCCGAAATAGGTTCCGGTCTGAACTTCGACGAAGATAAGTTCTTGCGTCGAGGTGTTCTCAATGCGATGAAGCTGACCAATGGCGATGTCGACAGAGTCTCCGACAAAGATCCGTTTCTTGTCGCCGTCAAGAGTGAGTACTCCTTCTCCCTGCACGATCAACCAATGCTCGGCACGAAACTTGTGGCGTTGGTAGGAGAGTCTCTTCCCAGGTTGGACTTCGATCCGCTTGACCTTGTGTATGGGGGACTCCTCTAGGACGAAGTAACGACCCCAAGGTCGTACTGAGTCATCGGTCATGGGCTCTCTTCCCTCGCTTCACTTCTTGCTCACTCGCCCACAAGGTGGACGAGTAGTGGAGGTGGAGACGGGATTTGAACCCGTGTAGCGGGATTTGCAGTCCCGAGCCTCGCCTCTCGGCCACTCCACCAAACCTCTTGGGAGCGTGCGCATCCCGAGTCTTCGATCATTAGATGGAGCGGACGACGGGGATCGAACCCGCGACCTGAACCTTGGCAAGGTTCCGCGCTACCAGCTGCGCTACGTCCGCATAGCTCCGACGAGCCGAAGTTTCCAACGACCAGCCAGAGTGCGGAGAAGGTTATCGCATCGCGGGAGACCTCTCAAAGGCCAAACAAAGTCCCGTCGTGGGCGACCTACAAGTACTTTATAGAGGTGGAAGCCACATTCATGATGGACCGATTCCAAGCAGATGGTCCTGTCGAATTCCACGACTCTTTGGATCCGCTCGACAAGGAGATCGATCCCCGAGATCTCTATGTGGTCTTCGGTTCATTTGAAGGAGATTGGCAGGTTGCGCGCTTCAGTTCTTTTGTGAGGGACTCGTCCGCTTCACCTCCATCAAATCCGGAGGTGAAGGAGGATGTTCGCCGAGATTGGCAGACCACTCTCGATCAGGATGATTATCTGCGTTATGTAGAAACGATCAGGAACGAGATCGCTGCTGGATGGGTCTATCAGGTCAATGCATGTCGTCTGCTGAGTAACGATGATGGCCTTGATTTGCGACAGCTCTTTATGAGGATTCGTCAACGCCATCATGCTCCTGCGGGTGGCTACTTCAAAAGTGCTCGTTGGGAGATCGCCTCGGCATCCCCAGAGACCTTCTTCCGTGTCGATAAGGATTCAGGGAGACGAAAGATCGTTACTAGCCCCATCAAAGGCACGTCAAGGGATGGCACCTTCAAAGAGAAGGATTCAGCGGAGAATGTGATGATCGTCGATCTGATGCGCAACGACATCTCACCGCTCTGTCGACTAGGCAGTGTTGAGGTACCACGTTTGTTGGGAGTGGAAGAGCATCCTGGTCTCTACCACTTGGTCTCTGATGTGGTCGGAGAATTGAAGGATGAAGTCACTTGGAAAGAGATCCTTGAGCGATTGGCTCCGGCAGGATCGATCTCCGGAGCTCCAAAGAGTTCTGCGCTGGAGGTGATCAAGAGGTTTGAGCCGTATCGCGGTGCCTACTGCGGAACCTTGGGTTGGATCCATGATGGTGAGGCACACTTCTCGGTTCTGATTCGCACCTTCTTCAAGGACTTCAAACGAAGTAGCGCGACTACCTTCTTTGGAACTGGCGCAGGAATCACTTGGGGGAGCGAGCCGCTAGATGAATGGCAAGAGACTGAATTGAAAGCGGAGCGATTGATCTCGTTGGCTTCCGATAGGAAGGTCGAGACGATCGCATGAGCGACTTCCTATGGCAGAACGGTGCTCGGGTCGATCGCCTAGCCCTCGACGTATCGACGGATCGCTTGCGATCAGGCTTTTGGCTCGGTGATGGGCTCTTTGAGACGATGCTGGTCTCGGATGGAGAGATATTCGCAAAGGATCGGCATCTGCGACGGCTTGCTGAAGCTACGAAGAGATTGGGTTTCTCAGGCAAGGAGCCAGATGTTGCTCAAGGACTTGCCGCGGCAACTTCTTGGATCGCAGGGGAGTGCGGCCAGATTCGACTTACCTACCTCTCGTCGGAGGAAGTCATCATCACCGCCCGCAAGCACGAGATTCCTGCGACGGAACTGAAGCTTGTCCATTACCCCTATCCAAAGAATGAGCGTTCCGTGTTGGCTGGGATCAAGACTCTCTCCTATGGCGAGAACGGAGCAGCCTTGAGATATGCCAGGGAACAGAGTGCAGACGATGTCATCTTCACCAACACTGCGGGCGTCGTGACGGAGAGCGCACTTGCCAATCTTCTTCTTTGGGATGGGGTTGCTTGGTGGACGCCAAGTCTTGCCTCCGGTTGCCTAGCGGGGTTGACCCGAGAGTTGCTGATGGAGTTCTTCGAAGTCAAGGAAAGAGACTTCGCGATCGACGAGCTTTTCGGAATGGCGGCTCTGGCGCTGACCTCGGCGCTTCGCGATGTACAGCCAGTCAGTCATTTCCAAGGCCATTCTTATTCTGGGCTCAGTGAAGTTGGTAGACTTCGCAAAGAATTCCAAGACTGGAGAGCAAAGAACCCGCATCCATGAAACTCATCACGTGGATCAAGTCGACACCCGCCGGCAAGTTGGCGTGGCGATTGGTGATCGCTTTCTTCGGCGGCATCGTCACTGCCCTCGGCGTCCTCTTCATAGTCACTCCTGGACCGGGTATCGCAGTCTTGATCGTCGGGCTTGCGATCCTCGCCACTGAATTCGCTTGGGCCAAGCGCGCTATGGCGAAGGCAAAAGAGACCGCAACCTCTGCGACGGAGCGTGCACCTTTCTTGAAGATGAAGTTCATCATCCCAATCGGCCTAGCCATCTCCGTCTTCGCCATCGCGTATTGGATCTATTCGGCAGTCAGTTAGCGCGACGCTCTGATTTCCTGCTTTGCTAGCCTTGGGCAGTGTCCGCATCGATCACTGTTCTCCTTGACGGTAAGAAAGTCACCGTTACCGAGGATCAGAAGGCACATCATCTCTTCGGCGATGCGACCAAGGTTGGATCCGACGCGGTCGTCGTCTGTCGCATCAACGGTGAAGTCAAGGACCTTTGGACGGATCTTCGTGAAGGCGATGTGATCGAAGGAATCAGAATCGATTCACCCGATGGTCTCAATGTCTTGCGCCATTCGACTGCCCATGTTCTTGCACAGGCCGTTCAGCAACTCTTTCCTCAAACGAGACTAGGAATTGGTCCACCAATCACCGATGGTTTCTACTATGACTTCGATCCAAAGGAACCCTTCACTCCTGCCGATCTAGAGAGTCTCGAAACCGCGATGCGCAAGATCATCAAGGAAGGCCAACGTTTCAAGAGACGAGTTACGGACGAGCAAGCTGCGCTTAGTGAACTCAAGGACGAGCCCTACAAGTGTGAATTGATCTCTCTCAAGGGCAGAAGTGATGAGACTGAAGGAGCGAGCGTCGAGGTCGGTGCAGGTGAACTGACGATCTACGACAACCTCGGCAGGGATGGCGAACCAGTCTGGTCTGATCTCTGTCGCGGTCCACACTTACCTTCAACGAAGTACATCCCGGCTTTCAAATTGATGCGCTCGGCTGCGGCTTACTGGCGTGGGTCCGAGAAGAATCCGATGCTCCAACGCATCTACGGGACTGCGTGGGCATCGAGTGAGGCACTTGATGCTTATCTCACCATGTTGGCGGAGGCAGAGAAGCGCGATCACCGACGACTCGGACAAGAACTCGACCTCTTCTCCTTCCCTGAGGAGATTGGAAGTGGTCTCGCAGTCTTTCACCCGAAAGGTGGGATCGTCCGCCGTGCGATGGAGGATTACTCGAGGCTTCGCCATGAAGAAGAGGGATATGAGTTCGTCTATTCGCCCCACTTGACCAAGTCAGCGCTCTTCGAAAAGTCTGGGCATCTTCAGTGGTACGCAGAGGGAATGTATCCACCCATGGTCCTTGATGAGGAACGCGGTAGCGACGGTCATGTCAAACGACAAGGCGCGCAGTACTACATGAAGCCAATGAACTGTCCTTTCCATAACCTCATATTCCAATCTCGAGGTCGCTCCTATCGCGAGTTGCCACTGCGTCTCTTCGAATTCGGCACTGTCTATCGATATGAGAAGTCTGGCGTGATCCATGGACTTACTCGGGCACGCGGATTCACCCAGGATGATGCACATATTTACTGCACGGCAGATCAGATGCCGGCCGAACTCGATAGCCTCTTGACCTTCGTGCTCAATCTCTTGCGCGATTATGGGCTTGATGATTTCTATCTCGAGCTCTCTACCCGGAACGAGACCAAATATGTCGGTAGCGACGAGGATTGGGAGAAGGCCACCGCGGCGCTAGAACGGGCAGCGAAAGCGCAATCGTTGGAATTGGTCTTGGATAAGGGCGGCGCCGCTTTCTACGGACCGAAGATCTCCGTTCAAGCGAAGGATGCGATTGGAAGAACCTGGCAGATGTCGACGATCCAAGTCGATTTCCAACTGCCGCAACGCTTTGAGTTGGAGTACCAGGCGAGTGATGGTTCAAGGCAGCGTCCGGTCATGATCCATAGAGCGCTCTTTGGATCGATCGAACGTTTCTTCGGTGTCTTGACGGAGCACTACGCCGGCGCCTTCCCGCCGTGGCTTGCGCCCGTGCAAGTGCGCGCCATTCCAGTCGCAGAAGCTTTCACGCCCTATCTCTCGAAGATCGTCGAGGGGATGCGTAAGTTAGGAATCAGGGCTGAGATCGATGCTTCTGATGATCGGATGCAGAAGAAGATCAGGAATGCACAGAGTGAGAAGATCCCCTTCATGATCATCGCCGGCGAGCAGGATCAGAGCGCAAATTCAGTCTCTTTCAGGTATCGAAATGGTGAACAGAAGAATGGTGTGCCGATCGATGCGGCAATCGAGGAGATTCGCGCAGCGATAGATCAACGTAGACAGGTCTGAGTGGATTCTCGTGGCAGATAAGAAGTCGAGTGATGAAGCGGGTTTCGAGGGAATTGGAATCCCTGATCGTTGGCAGCGTCTCTGGGCGCCGCATCGAATGGCTTATCTCAAGGGTGAGAATCGTCCGTTACGTGGAAATGAGATCAGTTGCCCCTTCTGCGAGATTCCTACCCGTGATGATGAATCTGGACTTGTCATTGCTCGCGCGAACTATAATTACGTCGTTCTCAATCTCTATCCTTATAACCCGGGTCATCTTTTGATCTGTTCCTATCGCCATGTCGCAGAGTTGCCCGAACTGACAATTGAGGAGAGAAGTGAGATGGCTGAGCTCGCCGCACACGCCATGGAAGTTCTGCGAAAAGTCTCGAATCCGCAGGGATTCAATCTCGGCATGAATCAGGGACCTATCTCCGGAGCAGGCGTAGCCGATCACATTCACCAACATGTGATCCCAAGGTGGAGTGGAGATGCCAACTTCATGCCCTTGATCGGCGGCACGAAAGTACTACCTCGTCTTCTCGACGAGGTCAGGGCTGAGCTTGCCTCAGCATGGTGAGGAAGTGCTCGGTCTCAGCGATACCGATCCTTCGCTCTGGGATGTAAGGAATCGTCACTACACGTAGACCTGACGTGAAGTCTGAAGGTACGAAATTCTCTTCATCCAGTTCTTCTTGGAAATCCTTCACCAACTCCCTCAACTCCAAGTCGGCTTCCTCTCGCGTGCCACTCCCGTCGCTGTAGTTGATCACAGAACCTTCGAGGAGATCGTAGAGACCAATCGGAAGGCCAGCGTCATCATGGAGTACGAGATAAGGCGCGATGCCTTTCTCCAGCGTCCGATTCACCAACATCACGATGTCATCGAAGTCCCACCGGTCTTGCTCGTTCGCTTTTGGATCCGCTGCGATCAAAGAGGTGACAAGGATGATGGAAGGTATCTGGGATTCTCGTAGGCGGTTGAAGAGTGAGATCTCATCTTGTGAGAGACCTCGGTCGGCCTCGATGACAAGTATCAGGAGGTCTGATTTTGCCATCACCAGACCATCGCTAAATGGAGTGAGCGTGGGATGGGATTTGAGAGCGATGGCGAGCGAATCGAGGTCGAATCTTGGCGGCGCAATGACGATTGCCTCGAGCCTTTTTCCACCGTTCATGAGGCAACCCTATTCTCCGATGTGGAGAAATTCACGACCTCGCCCCAGATCGGAGTGGGAAAGTAGAATCACGGAGTGCTGAGGATTCCGCTCAAGAGTGGTGTGACTCGATTGATAACACCATTGGCTCGGTTGATGATGAGAGTCGGTATCACTGCAAATGGCATCACGGTGGTGGGGGCCATTGGTTCTTGGGTCGCTTCCTTGTTCTTCTTCACCAACGGGAAATTCTTCGTTGGCACGCTAGTGATCGCCCTATTCCTTTTGAGCGACCTCTTTGATGGCACCATCGCGCGTCTTTCGGGAAGTAATGGCACACGATTCGGCGCACTCCTTGACTCCACTCTTGACCGAATCAGTGATGCGGTGGTGATCATCGCGCTGATCTTCTGGAGTGTGGAGAATGAGCGGGATTGGCTGGTCCCGTTGATCGCATCCCTCCTTTTGGGTTTCTTGATCTCCTACATCAAGGCTCGCGCAGAGGGCCTTGGGATCCCTTGCGAGGTAGGAGTCGCTGAACGCGCCGAGCGCTTGA
>JACCDG010077248.1_pt1 | contig 11874 bp, 12 predicted proteins | sample 7442471 | NCBI WGS metagenome assembly JACCDG01 (sample SAMN15323444, study PRJNA562643) | freshwater metagenome | isolation source: river surface water | place: USA:Blue River Watershed | collected 2017-08-17
ACCAAAGGGTTGTCACGCGAGGTGATCAAGTTCATTTCAAAACCTCGGCCACAGGAGAAAACGATTTGCGGTGCCAAGGCGTAGCACCGTGTTCTTTGAGCGCTTGCAAATGCGCCGCTGTGCCATAGCCTTTATGGCCATCAAAGCCGTATTGCGGATACTGCGCGTGCAACTCTTGGCACCAACGATCGCGATGCACCTTGGCCAAGATAGATGCCGCAGAAATGGCTTGCACCTTGCTATCGCCTTTGACGATGGCTTCGGCCAACACATCGAGCACGGGCAAGCGGTTGCCATCGACCAGCACCTTAGTGGGCTTCAAGCGCAGGCCTTCTACGGCGCGACGCATCGCGAGCATGGTGGCTTGCAAGATATTGAGCTCGTCAATCTCTTCCACCGTTGCTTCAGCAATAGAGCAGCACAAGGCTTTTGCGCGAATTTCATCGTACAAACGCTCACGCTTCAAGGCGGTGAGTTTTTTGGAGTCGGCCAAGCCCGCAATGGGGTTCAAGTCATCCAAGATCACGGCAGCAGCCACCACAGGCCCAGCCAGCGGACCACGGCCAGCCTCATCCACCCCAGCAATCAAGCCTGGGGCGTCCCAAATGAGCGCTACTTGTTCAGCGCGCAAGAACTTTTTCGATCGCATGAGCCGCCAGTGCGGGGGTGTCGCGGCGCAGCGTGTCGTGCAGCGCAGCAAAGCGTTGTTGAACGGCTGCAGTCGCCACAGGGTTGTTCAGCCATTGCAGAACCTCATGAGCCAACGCATCGGGTGTGGCTGCGTCTTGTAACAGCTCGGGCACCACAAAGCCTTGACACAAAATGTTGGGTAAGCCCACCCAAGGCTGCAGCTTTTTGCGGCGCATGATTTGCCAGCTGAGCCAGTTCATGTTGTAGGTAATCACCATGGGGCGCTTGAACAACGCCGCCTCCAAAGTGGCCGTGCCACTGGCAATGAGCGTCACATCGCAAGCGGTCAATGCCGCATGCGATTGGCCGTTGAGCACCAAGAGATTGGGCACCTCGCCCACATCCTTAGCAATGGCTTCGATGCGCTCACGCAAAGCGGGCATGGCTGGCAACACAAAGTGAATGCCAGGCTGCTGCTTGGCCATGCGCTGTGCGGCTTGCAAAAAGCGATGCGCCAAATACGCAATTTCAGAGCTGCGACTGCCTGGCAGCAAAGCCACCACCGTGGCCTCTTGAGGCAAACCAAGCACTGCGCGTGCAGCAGCACGGTCTGGCACATCCGGAATGTTTTTGGCCAAAGGATGGCCCACATAGGTGGCATCAATGCCATGCTGCGCAAGCAAATCGGCCTCGAACGGGAAAATGCACAGCACGTGGTCTACGCTTTGGCGGATCTTCTCTACACGGTCTGCACGCCAAGCCCAGATGGACGGACACACAAAGTGAATGGTTGGAATGCCTTTGGCCTTGAGATCGTGTTCTAAATCGAGGTTGAAGTCTGGTGCATCCACACCGATGAAAGCGTTGGGTTGATTGACCAGCAAGCGTTCACGCAGCTGCTTGCGAATGCCCACAATTTCTCGGTAGTGTCTTAACACTTCTACATAGCCACGCACTGCGAGTTTTTCGTAAGGCCACCAAGGCTCAAAACCTTGGGCCGCCATCCGTGGGCCACCAATGCCCGCGCTGTGCATGTCTGGCCATTTCTCGCGCATACCGCCAAGCAACAGGCCAGCCAGCAAATCGCCCGAGGCCTCGCCTGCAACAAGCGAGAAAGACAGGGCCTCAGCCATAAGGTTTAACGAATGATGCCGCGTTGCGGCGAAGTGTGGTTCAAGAAGTCCAGCATCATGGCCACATCGGGAGCGGCTTCTGGTTTTTCTTGGGTCAAAGCAGCGATGCGAACTTTGGCTTGATCCAAAGTCAAGTCATCGCGATACAAAGCTTTGTGCATGGCCTTCACCGCGCTGATGCGCTCAGGAGAGAAGCCGCGACGACGCAGGCCTTCGAAGTTCATAGAGCGTGGCTCGGCAGGTTGACCTTGACACATCACGAATGGCGGCACATCAGCAAACAAGAGTGAATGCATGGCCGAGAAGCTATGCGCGCCAATTCGCACAAACTGATGCACCACAGTAAAGCCGCCCAAGATGACCCAGTCACCCACATGCACATGACCTGCCAACTGCGCACTGTTAGCGAAGATCGTGTGGTTACCGACCATGCAATCATGTGCCAAATGCACATAGGCCATGATCCAGTTGTCGTTGCCGACTTTGGTCACGCCAGCATCGCCGGGTGAACCAATGTTGAAGGTACAAAACTCGCGTATGGTGTTGCGGTCACCAATGATCAGCTCGCAAGGCTCACCTGCGTACTTCTTGTCTTGAGGAATCGCCCCCAAAGAATTGAACTGAAAAATGCGGTTGTCATTGCCAATCATGGTGTGACCTTCGATCACGCAATGCGGCCCAACGGTCGTGCCCGCACCGATGCGAACATTCGGGCCGATGATGGTGTAAGGCCCAACCTGCACCGAGCTGTCAAGCTCGGCCTTGGGGTCCACAATGGCGGTGGCATGAATGAGGCTCATCGTCTGCTGCTTGGCGTATTGATTGTTAAGCGATCGAGCGCATGGTGCACATCAAATCGGCTTCAGTGGCAACTACATCGCCCACTTTGGCGCGAGCTTTGAATTTGAAAATACCTGCCTTCATGCGGTCCAACTCAACTTCTAAGATGAGCTGATCGCCTGGCTCGACGGGGCGCTTAAAACGCGCGCCATCAATGCCGGCGAAGTAGTACACGGTCTTGTCATCAGGTGCCGCGCCCAGGGTGTCAAAAGCCAACAATGCTGCAGCTTGCGCCAAAGCCTCCAAAATCAAAACACCAGGCATCACGGGATGATGGGGAAAGTGGCCGCCGAAGAACGGCTCGTTCATGGTCACATTCTTGAGCGCCTTGATGCTTTTGCCTTTTTCAATTTCCATCACGCGGTCTACCAACAAGAATGGGTAGCGATGTGGCAATTGCTTCAAAATTTGGTGAATATCCATGCTCATTTTTTTTGACTTTCAAAGGCTGATTCAAGAGATTTGATACGGTCGCGCAAACGGTGCAATTGGCGCAGCGTGGCGGCGTTTTTTTCCCATGACGCATTGTCGTCGATTGGGAACACACCGCTGTATTGGCCAGACTGGCGGATCGAGCGCATAACCACAGAAGCAGCAGAAATATGCACCCCATCGGCAAGCTCTAAATGACCCAAAACAATAGCACCGCCACCGACTGTGCAGTTGGCGCCAATGCGCGCACTGCCTGCCACACCCGCGCAGCCGGCCATGGCCGTGTTGGCACCCACGTGCACGTTATGGCCGATTTGAACCAAGTTATCGAGCTTGACGCCGTCTTCGATGATGGTGTCATCTAAGGCGCCACGGTCGATGCAGGTGTTGGCACCAATTTCGACATCGTTGCCAATGCGAACCGCACCAAGCTGCTCAATCTTTTCCCAGCGGCCCTCAAACAAAGCAAAGCCAAAGCCGTCGGCCCCAATCACTACGCCAGCGTGCACAATGCAACGCTCTCCAATGCGGCAATATTCACCCAGCGTTACGCCCGATTTCAGCCAAGTGTTCGCTCCGATGTACGCGCCGCGTTCGATCACACACAGCGGACCAATGCGCGCACTGGCGTCCACATGGGCTTGCGGATGAATCACAGCACTGGGATGAACCAAAGGTTCATCATTCACACGGGTATGTTGACGCCACAGCTGAGTCAATCGTGCAAAGTAGTGATAAGGATTGTCTGTCACGATCAAGGCCGCAGAGACCTTGGCTGTCTCTGCAACTGCGGACGACACAATGACGCAACCGGCCTGTGTGCTTGCAAGCTGTGATTGGTACTTGGGATTACTTAAAAAGCTCAGCGCATCGGCTTGAGCGGTATCAAGCGGCGCAAGTTTTTGGATGATGTGTTGGGAGTCGCCGATGAGGCGACCACCCAAGCTTTCAACGATCTGGCCGAGACGCAGTGCCACGGCAGATTATTTAGCTGCGTTGATGACCTTCAGCACTTTGTCGGTGATGTCATGCTTGGGGTTGATATACACAGCTTCTTGCAACACCAGGTCATATTTTTCGGTCTCAGCCACTTGTTTGATCACGCGATTGGCGCGTTCAAGTACTTGTTGAAACTCTTCGTTTTTGCGTGCATTGAGTTCTTCTTGGAATTCGCGACGCTTGCGTTGAAAGTCACGGTCTTGCTCACCCAGTTGCTTTTGACGCGAAATACGCTGCGACTCAGACAAAGTGGGGGCTTCACGCTCAAACTTTTCAACAGCAGATTTGAAAGACTTCTCAGCATCAAGCAGGTCTTTCTCGCGCTTAGAGAACTCTTGTTCAAGCTTGGCTTGAGCTTGTTTGGCCGTGTTGGCCTCTTTGAAGATGCGATCGGTATTGATGAAGCCAATGCGAATCTCTTCAGCTTGGGCGCAAAACGCAGCCAAGCCCAACACAACAGCTAAGGAAATTTGACGAGTAAACGTAGTCATCAGAAAGACGTCCCAATTTGGAATTGCAATCTTTGGATTCTATCGCCTGCAAAAGCACGACCTGGTCTAGCCCAAGCAAAACGCAAAGGCCCCATTGGAGAGACCCAGCTCAAGCCAACGCCGAAGGAGGTTCGTAACTGGTTCAAGTCCATTTTTTCAAATTCACGATACACATTGCCCGCATCATAAAACCCATATAGACGCAAGCTTCTGTCGTTACCTGCACCGGGAAACGGCATGAGGAACTCGCTGTTAAATGTGAGTTTCTTAGCACCGCCAATGACAGCACCCGTCGGATCACGATAACCCAAAGTACCCTGCTCAAAACCTCGAACAGAGCCAAGGCCGCCTGAGTAATAGTTTTTATAGAAGGGCAAGGTTTGCCCCTGAAAACCTTTGCCCAAGCCTAAATCTGCATTGAAAGCCAAGGTGTATTGCTTGCTAAGGGGAACGTACTGCTGGTATTGGGCACCTAACTTTGCGTATCTTGCGTCGCCGATCGCACCCAGTTCAGTGTTAACACGCATGAACTTACCATTATTTGGATTCAAATAACTATCACGCCCGTCCCTCGCCCACCCAACAGTCACTGGAAGATTCTTAGCGACACAACCAAAATTATCACAAAGGTCGCGATGGGCAGCCAACATGCTGGTGCCTCGAACTAGTTCGGTCGATTCGGCCGCAGCCCCAACAAACACTTTATCCAACTCACTGAAAGGTATGCCAAAACGAATACCCAAGCCTGAGGTCACCATTCGGTAGTTACCCCCCTGCTCGATGTATGGCTTATTTGAGCGATGGTAAAACTCAAACGTTCGCGACACACCATCTTCTGTGAAGTAGGGGTCAGTCGTATTGATGACGTAATACTGATTGAATTTACTGGTGCTGACTTGCAGACCTAAGTTTTGCCCCGAGCCAAAAACGTTATCTTGTTGAATGCCGAAAGAAAACGTCACTTTTTCTGCACTAGAAAAGCCCGCTCCCAAGGTCAGCATGCCTGTAGGTTTTTCAACCACATTCACGTTCAAATCAACTTGGTCTTGTGTCGATGGCACCTCTTGGGTATCGATATCAACGTCTTTGAAATAACCCAAACGATTCACACGATCACGTGACAAACGAATTTTTTCACCGTCATACCAAGACGATTCGGTTTGGCGAAACTCACGGCGAACAATTTGGTCGCGCGTTCTGTTGTTACCCACAATGTTGATGCGGCGAACATAAGCACGACGTGCGGGATCAGCCACCAAGACCAGTTTCACGCGGTTGGTCTTACGATCAATTTCAGGGCGCACATCGGTTCGCGCAAAGGCAAAGCCAAAGTTACCGAAATATTCATTAAAAGCTTTGGTGGTGCGGGCCACTTCATCCGCGTTATAGGCTTTACCGGCTTGAATTTCAACGAGCGATTTGAACTCATCATCCTTGCCCAAATAGTAGCCTTCCATGGCCACTTCGGACACTACGAATCGATCACCCTCTGTCACATTGATGGTGATGCTGATGTCTTGCTTGTTAGGGGAAATCGCGACCTGGGTCGAATCAATGCGAAACTCCAAATAGCCACGCGCCAGGTACCAAGCGCGCAAAGTTTCCAAATCGGCATTGAGTTTGGTGCGCGAATAGCGGTCTGACTTGGTGTACCAGCTCAGCCAGTTACCAGTTCCTTGGTCGAACTGATCCAACAATTTGGATTCGTCAAATGCCTTTGCACCCACGACACGCATTTCTTTGATCTTGGCCCAATCACCCTCGACCACGGTAAACGACAAGTTCACACGGTTGCGTTCTGCGGGCGTGATAGTGGTAATGATTTCCGCGCCGTACAAGCTACGGTTGACATACTGACGTTTGAGCTCTTGCTCAGCTCGGTCTGCAAGCGCTTTGTCAAACGGGCGGCCTTCAGCCAAACCAATATCCTTCAACGCTTTTTTCAGCGTGTCTTTGTCAAACTCTTTGGTACCAATAAATTCAACCGCTGCAATATTGGGACGCTCTTCCACAATCAGCACCAGCACATCGCCGTTCACCTCAATGCGCACATCTTTAAACAGGCCTAAGGCAAACAAACTGCGAATAGCAGCAGCTCCTTTCTCGGCAGTGTAGTCATCGCCTACGCGAAAGGGGATGGATGCAAACACGGTACCTGGCTCTACACGTTGCAAGCCTTCGACGCGGATATCACGCACATTGAAAGGATCTGCTGCCAACGCTTGGAAGGCGATCACTGAACCGGCAATAAATGCGGCTGTGCGAGCCAGTGTGGTGCGACGAAATTGTGAAAGTTGCATGTTTGTAGGGTATTTCGAAGGACTTATGGCAGCCAACCTAGGCGAACCACGTCGTTAAAAAGAGAAAAAACCATCAGTACCACAAGTGCCGCCAAACCCACGCGCTGCATGGCATCTAGCCATTCGGGCGAAGGAGGACGCCCTGTCAAGGCCTCATAAAGATAATACAACAGGTGCCCACCGTCGAGCACTGGCAATGGCAGCAAGTTAAACACGCCAAGACTGACGCTTACCAAGGCCAAATAGCTCAAATAAGCACCGATGCCAAGGCTGGCCGAACGGCCTGCGTAATCGGCCATTGTGAGTGGGCCGCCTAAATTATCCAGAGAAGCATTGCCTGTCAACAGGCGGCCCAACATGTCGAGCGTCATCACAATGACTTCCCATGTTTGAATCACCGCCTTGTGCAGCCCCTCAACCAAGTCAGATTGAATCCAGACCTTGACTGGCGGCTCACCCACTTGAGCGCCGATGCGGCCAATGAACTGCGAACCTTCTGCCAAGCGCTCAGGGATCACAGCCACTTGCAAGTGACGACCTTCACGTGAGATATCCCATAGCTGTGGACTGGGTGCCTGAGTATTGCCACTGCGGCGAACCATGGCTCTCAAAGAGGGTCCATCACTCACCCATTGACCGTCAACGCGCAACACTTCGTCACCACGTTGCAAGCCTGCAACTTGTGCGGGCAAGCCAGTTTGCACATCTCCAAGCACGGCGCGACTCCATGCCCCCGTGAATCCACGCGCTTGCCACGCGTTGCTTTCTTTCGAGATGGCGTTTTCAGGCAACTCTGCCAAGTGCGCCACATGCGGCGTTTGCTTGCCTTGCGCTTGCACCTCCAAATACACAGACGATGCATCTTGCTGCAACATCCACCAACGCAAGGCATCTAACGAACTTATGTCCTGCAAATCATCGGCATCGACACCAGCGCGCAAAACGGTGTCACCACTGCGCATACCCGCAGCATCGGCCACAGAGCCAACAACGGGCGCGGCCAATGTGGCCTGCGTTTCAAACTGCCCCACCCAAAACGTGGCGGCATACAAACACACAGCTAACAGCAAATTAGCCAACGGTCCTGCAGACACAATAGCCGCCCTCGCCCACAAAGGCTGACGGTTAAAAGCCATGGGTAGGTCTTGCGATGTCACGTCCCCTTCGCGCTCGTCGAGCATTTTGACGTAGCCCCCCAAAGGAATGAGGCTAATGCAAAACTCAGTGTCTTGTCCTGCATGGGATTTGCGCGATTTCCAACGCAGCAAAGGCTTTCCAAATCCAATCGAGAACGTGAGGACCTTGACCCCACATGCGACAGCCACGCGGTAATGGCCCCACTCATGCACCGTGATCAGCACACCCAATGCGAGCAAGAAAGCCAACACGGTCATGGTCTATTTGGCCAACAAACGCACAGATTCTTCTGCCGCCGCACGCGCCAGGCTATCTAGCGCCAACAAGTCGTCCAAATTGTGCGGCGCAGCTGGCGACAGGCTCGCCATGCAGGCTTGGTTCACTGCATGGATTTGGTCAAAGCGAATGCGGCGTTCTAAAAATGCAGCCACTGCAATTTCGTTGGCCGCATTGAGAACGGCGGTTGTACCCCGCGGACCACGCAATGCATCCCATGCCAAATGAATGCCTGCAAAACGTTCGGGGTGACCGTGGTCATCCAAAGCTTCAAATGTCATCGCTGACAAGGCATGAAAGTCCAAAGCTTGCGCACCCGACGTCATACGCTCGGGCCAGCTCAAGCCATAAGCAATCGGTACACGCATATCGGGTGTACCCAGTTGCGCCACAACAGACATGTCGCGGTATTGAACCATCGAGTGGATGATGCTTTGGGGGTGAATCACAACCTCTAAGCGCTCAGGAGGCAAACCAAACAAATAGCGCGCCTCAATCACTTCAAGCGCTTTGTTCATCATGGTGGCTGAGTCCACTGAAATCTTACGGCCCATCACCCAGTTGGGGTGTGCGCAGGCTTGCTCGGGCGTCACGTCTTTAAGCGTGGACAAATCACGTGTGCGAAACGGGCCACCGGATGCAGTGAGAATGATTTTTTCGACACGTGCATTCCAAGTCGACGTATCTTCTGGCAAAGACTGAAAAATGGCGGAGTGTTCGCTGTCAATTGGCAGCAGTGTTGCACCACCTTGTTTGACCGCATCTAAGAACACTTCAGCACCAACCACCAAGGCTTCTTTATTCGCCAACAACAGGCGTTTGCCTGCACGCGCCGCCGCCAAGCAAGGTGATAAGCCAGCTGCACCTACGATGGCCGCCATCACAGCGTCAACATCGGGGTGAGCAGAAATGTCATCCAAGGCCGCTGAGCCACTAAGCACTTCAGTGGCCAAGTCTTCGGCTTGGAGTTTGTCTTTGAGTTGTTTTGCAGCATCCGCATTCACCATCACAGCAAAGCGGGGTTTGAAAAGTGCACATTGGCGCAACATCAAATCAACTTGGGTTGCACCTGAAAGTGCAAATACTTGAAATCTTTCTGGATGACGTGCGATGACGTCCAAGGTATTCGTACCAATCGAGCCCGTAGAGCCCAGCACAGTGATGCTTTGCGGCTTCACATCTGCGTGCATACCTTTGTGCATCTTTGTCAAACCGATTGCGCCAACATCATGGCCAATGGCAAGGCGGGTAGTAATGCATCCACGCGGTCTAACACGCCACCATGACCAGGCAGTAATTGGCTGCTGTCTTTCATGCCGGCACTGCGTTTGACCAATGACTCAACCAAATCACCCGCCACACTCATCATGGTCAGGAACAGCGTCGCCAACACCAAGAATGGTGCGCCACGGTTATACAAACGGGTGTAGAGGCTTTCACTGTCTACCGCGTATTGGGTGTCGACCCAAATCCAAACACAGGCCATGAGCAACACGCCCACCATGCCGCCCCACACACCTTCCCAGCTTTTGCCGGGACTGATGGCGGGTGCAAGTTTGCGACGGCCAAACGCACGACCTGAAAAATATGCCGCAACGTCAGCCATCCACACCAGGAAGAGCACCGACAACAAGAAGTTCACGCCCATGACCTTAGCTTGATACATGGCCACCCATGTGAGCCACAGAGCCAACACGCCCACCACCAAACGCAAGGCACGCGAAATGTTGGCCCAGCGTTCCACGCCGTGGCGAATCAACCAGCCAGCCACCAGTACCCATGCAGCACCTGTGATGGTCCAAATATTCGCAGGCGCTTGATATGCCCAGCGTGCAGACCATGCGTACAAACACAAAGTCACACACACGGCAGCCACTCGCAACGAGCCACGCATGGCAAACCCGTTTAAACGGCCCCACTCCCATGCACCTGCAGCAATCAAAACGAGGGTGAGCCCAGCCAAAGGCTCAGCGGTATCCGCCAACAGAGCCGGCAGCAACAGCGCCAACAAAACCAGCGCGGTGATGACACGTTGCTTGAGCATCTGGCTTAGACCGCCATGATTTCTTGCTCTTTGCTGGCGATGAGCTTGTCAATCTCAGCAATGTGGCTGTCTGTCACTTTTTGGGTATCGGCTTCTGCACGTTTTTGGTCGTCTTCAGAAGCGAGTTTGTCTTTCACCAATTTCTTCACAGATTCATTGGCATCACGACGCAAATTGCGCACGGCAATCTTGGCGTTTTCGCCTTCGGTACGAACCACTTTGGTCAACTCTTTGCGGCGCTCTTCCGACATCGGTGGCATAGGCACGCGAATCAACTCGCCCATGGACGAGGGGTTCAAACCCAAATCGCTGTCGCGAATCGCTTTTTCAATCTTGGCACCCATCGGCTTTTCCCAGGGTTGTACGCTCAAGGTGCGGGCGTCCAACAAAGACACGTTGGCCACTTGACTGATTGGCACCATGGAGCCGTAGTAATCCACTTGCACCGTGTCCAGCAAAGCGGGGCTAGGACGGCCTGTACGAATTTTGGTCAGGCTATTGCTGAAGGCAGCAATGGATTGGCCCATTTTGGTTTCTGTGGTTTTCTTGATGTCAGCGATGGTCATGTTGAGCTCCTGGGGCAGCGCAGTGTGAAATTCGAAAAAACTGGGAATTAAGCGTGCACCAAAGTGCCTTCGTCTTCGCCCATGACAACGCGCTTGAGCGCGCCGTTCTTGAAAATTGAAAACACCTTGATCGGCAATTTTTGGTCACGGCACAACGCAAATGCAGTGGCGTCCATGATGCCGAGGTTTTGGCCAATCGCGTCGTCAAAACTGATGTCGCTATAACGCGTCGCGTTGGGGTCTTTCTTAGGGTCAGCGGTATAAACGCCATCAACCTTGGTGGCCTTGAGTACCATCTCTGCGCCAATCTCAGCGCCGCGCAATGCAGCAGCGGTATCAGTGGTGAAGAAGGGGTTGCCTGTACCAGCAGCAAACACCACCACTTTGCCCTCTTCGAGGTATTGCAAAGCTTTGGGGCGTACATAGGGCTCGACCACTTGGTCAATTGCGATAGCAGACATGACGCGTGCAGTCAGGCCTGTTTTATTCATGGCATCAGCCAAGGCCAGTGAGTTCATCACCGTAGCCAACATACCCATGTAATCAGCGGTTGCGCGGTCCATGCCCACAGAGCCACCTGCAACACCGCGGAAGATATTGCCGCCACCAATGACGATGGCCACCTCAACGCCGAGGTTGATGACTTCAGCCACTTCGTCCACGATGCGAACAATGGTGGCGCGGTTAATACCGAACGCATCATCGCCCATCAAAGCCTCCCCTGACAGCTTGAGCAAAATTCGCTTGTAGGCTGGCTTTGGTGAGGTCATGAAAAGGCTCCTTGATGTGTGCAGTTGAATGTGATGTACGGGGGGATATCAAAAGGGGAGCCTAAGCCCCCCTTTGTGATTAAGCAGTTTGCTTAGCGGCAGCGACTTGGGCTGCAACTTCGGCTGCGAAGTCGTCGACCTTCTTCTCGATGCCTTCGCCCACCACATACAGGGTGAAAGAAGCCACTTTGGTGTTGGCAGCCTTGAGCATTTGCTCAACGGTTTGCTTGTCGTTCTTAACGAAAGTTTGGTCGAA
>JACCDG010968011.1_pt1 | contig 11874 bp, 8 predicted proteins | sample 7442471 | NCBI WGS metagenome assembly JACCDG01 (sample SAMN15323444, study PRJNA562643) | freshwater metagenome | isolation source: river surface water | place: USA:Blue River Watershed | collected 2017-08-17
AGTCTGCCCCGAGGAGGCGATCTGGCTGCAGAGCCAGTACTCGATGACCGGCACCAACCGCGAGATGATGGTCAATAACAAGGCCAGGCTTTACGAACTCGGCGGCACGCTGCCCGACGGCCATCATAAGTGGGATAAGAAGAAGCAGGAAGACGAGCGGCAGGCCCAGGAGGGCCACTGAGGGCGCAGAGACAGAGCTGGCCCGCTGGCCGGCTGGCCAGCGGGCAAGTGGGCAAGGGTTTACCTGATGCCGCTGATATCGCGCGCTCCGCGCGCGGGTAGGGGCAGCACCGCGTGCTGCCCTAGGGTCTAGAGGTAGGGCTGACCGTCCTCGGCCGGCCGTGGGTTGATATTCCGACATGGGTCAGGCACCATCACGCGAAGCGTGCTGAAGCCATGTGGTAGTTGACCAGTTGATTAGTTGGCCCGTTGGCAAGGGAGAGAGGCAGGCCGGCGGCGGACCAGCGGGACGCTGGTCCCTACCTGGGGTGACTAGCCCTTCGCGGCGCTTACTTCGCCGCGGGATAATCCGTATAACCCTTCGGGCCGGAGGCGTAGAAAGTGGCTTCGTCCGGCGGGTTGAGCGCGAGGTTCTCGCGGAGGCGGCGCGGGAGGTCCGGGTTGGCGAGGAACGGCACGCCGTAGGCGATGGCGTCGGCCCAGCCCTCGGCGAGGGCCTGCTCGCCCTGCGCGCGATCGAAGCCGCCGGCGGTGATGAGCACACCCTGGAAGTCGGCGCGTAGCTCCTTCGGGCCGACGCCGTCCTTGGCGCCATGCGCGATGTCCTGGGCCGTGACGCGGGTCACGTGGGCGTAGGCCAGCTCGAGCTTGGATAACTCGCGCAGCACGTAGCCGAAGGTCTCGCGCGGGTTGGCGTCGGCCATGTCGTTGAAGACGCCGCCGGGCGACAGGCGGATGCCCACGCGGTCGGAGCCCCAGATGGACGTCACCGCGGAGGCGACCTCGAGCGTCAGGCGGGCGCGGTGGGCCACGGAGCCGCCATAACCATCCGTGCGGTGGTTGGTCCCGCTGCGCAGGAACTGGTCGAGCAGGTAGCCGTTGGCGTTGTGGATCTCGACGCCGTCGAAGCCGGCTTCCTTGGCCAGGCGGGCGCCGCGGGCGTACTCGGCGACGATCCCCGGGATTTCCTCGATGGGCAGGGCGCGGGGCGTCACGTAGTCGGCCATCTCCTTGCCGGTCCAGACCTGGCCTTTCGGCTTGATCGCGGACGGCGCGACGGGCAGTTCGCCGTTGGGCTGAAAGGACGGGTGCGAGATGCGGCCCACGTGCCAGAGCTGCAGGAAGATGCGACCCCCTCGGGCGTGGACGGCGGAAGTGACCTTCTTCCAGCCGGCGACCTGCTCGGCGGTGTAGATGCCCGGGGTGTTCGGGTAACCATGACCTCGGGGCGAGACCGTGGTCGCCTCGGCGATGATCAGGCCGGCGCCGGCGCGCTGGGCGTAGTACTCGGCCATCAGGTCCGTCGGGACATTGGCACCCTCGGCCCGGCAACGGGTCAGGGGCGCCATCAGGACGCGGTTCGGCAGGGTCAGGGCACCGACCTGGAGGGGAGAGAAGAGGGAGGACATGTGGAGGAAGGGATGGGGTTAGGGCTTGGGCCAGGGCCGGGAATTAAGAAAGCGAAAGACAGGGACGGGAAGGGATAAGGAGGAGGGCGGGAAAGGCAAGGAGGGGGAGGTAATGTAAGAGGTGGTAGCGGTTAGCGGTTAGGAGATGCAGAGTTGATGGGTTGGCCGGAGGGAGGCGGACGTTAGCTGGCCGGCTGGCAAGTTGACCAGGGGGCAAGGGGATGCGTTAGTTGACCAGTTGACCAGTTGGCCAGAGGAGAAGCGGGCGTTAGTTGACCGGTTGATCGGTTGGCCGGAGGGCAAGAGAGACAAGGCAGGCCGGCGGTGGACCAGCGAGACGCTGGTCCCTACCCGCGCGCGGAGCACGCGATATGAGAGGCATCAGGTACGCCCCTTGCCAACCGGCCCGCTTGCCAGCCGGCCAGCTCTGCATTGTCGCCCCATTAATCTTCCCTCCCCTGCCCTCCGCCGTTAGGTGTGCTGGAGCACTTCCCGCGTCGTCCGTCATGTCCGTCCCTCCCACCCTTCCCTCGGCCCGCCCGCCGCAGCCGACTTATATCATCGGGCACAAGAACCCCGACGCCGACGCCATCTGCTCCGCCCTCGCCTACGCCGCCTTCAAGGAAGCCTCCGGCCAGCCCGGCTTCAAACCCGCCCGTTGCGGCAACTCCAATGCGCGGATCGACGCGATCCTCGGCCGGTTCGGCGCCGCGCTCCCGGAATTCGTGGGCGACGTCATCCCGCGCATCGAGGACATCATGCACCGCGACCCGTACAAGGTCCGGGTGGACGACACCTGCGCGCGGGCGCTCGAGCTGCTTGACCTGCACGACGTGCGCGCCCTGCCCGTGGTCGGGGACGACGGCCGCCTCGAGGGGTACGTCTCGATCTTCAGCCTGGGCGACTACTTCATCCCGAAGCCGAAGCGCGCGACCGCCATGCGCAAGGTCACGAGCTCGATCAACGCGATCATCCGCTCCATCGGCGGGGTGGAGGTCATCGCCTTCGACGCCGCCACCGTGCAGGAGCTCTACGTCCGCGTCGCCGCCATGGAGCTCGAGTCCTTCGGCAAGTCGGCGACGGTCGAGGGCATCCCGACCAACCAGAGCGTCATCGTCGTCGGCGACCGGGCCGACGTCCACCTGCGCGCCATCGAGATGGGCGTGCGCATCATCATCGTCACCGGCGGCCACCGCATGCGCCCGGAGATCCTCGAGCGCGCCAAGGCCGCCCGCGTCTCCGTCGCCTACGCCGACACCGACAGCGCCACCACGGCCTGGGCCGTGCGCGCGGCCACGCTGGTCGGCGGGCTCGTCCAGCGCGACGCCTACACCTTCAAGCCGCAGGAGAAGCTCGCGGTGGCGCGCCGCCGCATCGTGCAGAACCCCGCGCTCATCTGCCATGTCATCGACGAGGACGGCCGCCTGCTCGGCGTCTTCACCAAGACCGACATCATCAACCCGCCCCGCGCCAAGCTCGTCCTGGTCGACCACAACGAGCTCTCGCAGGCCGTCGACGGCGCCGCCGAGGTCGAGATCGCCGAGGTCGTGGACCACCACCGCCTGGGGAACGCGCCCACGCATCAGCCCATCCTCTTCATCAACCGGCCCCTCGGCTCGACCTGCTCGATCGTGGCGGACATGTTCCGGACCGCCGGCCTGCGCCCGACCCCGCAGATCGCGGGCCTGATGATGTGCGGGATCATCTCCGACACCCTCCTGCTGCAGAGCCCGACGACCACGCCGCTGGACGCCGACCTGCTGCAGTGGCTGACCCCGATCGCGGACGCCGACCCGCGCGGCCTGGCGGACATGATCTTCAACGCCGGCTCCGTGCTCGCGACGCTCTCGCCCGCGGCCGCCGTGCGCGCCGACTGCAAGCAGTACCGCGAGGGCGAACGTCGCTTCTCCGTCTCGCAGGTCGAGGAGCTCGGCTTCACCAACTTCTGGAAGTGCGAGGACGGCCTGCTCGAGGCGCTGGAGAAGTACCGCGTCGAGAACGGCCTCAACTTCGCCTGCCTGCTCGTCACCGACATCGACACGCAGAGTTCGCTCCTGCTGGTCCGCGGCGAAGCCGAGGTCGTCCAGGCCATCACCTACCCGCAGAAGCGCCCGCCGGACATCTTCGACCTGCCCGGGATCGTCAGCCGCAAGAAACAGCTGATGCCCTACCTGTCCAGCCTGCTGGGGACCGCCGCCGACAGCCCATGACCGCCGAGGAAGCGATGCTGGCCTTCATGGCGCGGCCCGGCTACCAGCCGATGCGTCTGGAGGCCATCGCCGCCGCCATCGGCGCGACCAAGGCCGACCTCCGCCACCTGCGCAAGGTCATCCCCGGCCTGCTGAAGGCCGGCGCCATCGCCGTGCGCAAGCGCGACCTCCTCATGCTGCCCGAAGGCCAGACGCTCCCCGAGGGCACCATCCTGTTCCGCGCGAGCGGTTCGGCCCGCGTCGTCTTCGACGCCGAGCCGGGGCAGAAACCGCGGGAGCAGGTGCACATCGAGGCGCGCGACACCGGCGTGGCGCTGCACGGCGACCGCGTGCTGGTGAAGTTCAACCCCGTCCGCCGCGACCGCCAGGGCGAGGACTGGGGCACCGCCGTCGTCGTCCGCGTGGTCAAGCGCGCGCTGACCCAGCTCACCGGCACGCTGCAGCGCACGCGCCTCGCCTGGTACGTCGTCCCCGACGACCCCCGCGTCTCCCGCGAGATCGTGGTCCGCGACCCGGCCCGGTCCAACCTGACGCCCGCGCCCAAGCCCGACGACAAGGTCGTCGTCAAGCTCGACGCCTGGGAGCGCCGCAACCTCAACCCCACCGGCACGATCACCGAGGTCCTCGGCGTCACGCACACGCCGATGGCGGAGTACCTGGCGATCCTGCGCCGCTACAACCTCAACCCCGAGTTCCCCGCCGCCGTCGCGGACGAGGCCAACGCCTTCGGCAAGGTCGTGCAGGCCGCGGACCGCAAGGGCCGCGAGGATTTCCGGGACATCCCGACCATCACGATCGACCCGGACGACGCCAAGGACTTCGACGACGCCCTCTCCGTCGAGCGCCTGCCGGAAGGCCGCCTGCGCATCGGCATCCACATCGCGGACGTCTCCCACTACGTGAAGACCGGCTCGCGCCTCGACACCGAGGCCCGCGAACGCGGCAACTCCACCTACCTCGTCGGCACCGTCATCCCGATGCTGCCGCACGCCCTCTCCAGCGGCCTGTGCTCGCTCGTCGAGGCCGAGGAACGCCTGGTGAAGTCGGTCATCTGCGAGTTCGGGCCCGACGCGCGCCTGCTGAAGACGGAGTTCGCGAACTCGGTCATCCGCAGCCGCAAGCGCCTCACCTACAAGCAGGCCTACGCGTTCATGAAGGGCGACGACAACGCCGCGCTCCGCGCGATGCCGGCGCCGCCGCCCCACCAGACCGGCTCCCCCGGCCGGCCGCTGGCCGAGCTGACCGACGCCGAGCTGGACGAGGTCCGCGGCATGATCGGGGATTTCTGGAAGATCGGGAAGATCCTGCGGGCCGAGCGTTTCCGGGCCGGGTCGCTCGACCTCGACATGAAGGAGATCAAGATCTACTGCGACAAGGACGGCTGGGCCGACCGCACCGAGATCGTCCAGCACGACGAATCCCACCAGCTCATCGAGGAGTTCATGCTCCTGGCCAACGAGTGCGTGGCCAAGGCCCTGGACAAGGAACGCATCCCGCACGTGTGCCGCGTGCATGACGACCCCGACCCGGAGAAACTCGACGCCCTGCGCGAGGAGCTGGCCGGCGACGGCTTCAAGGTGGGCGACCTCACCCAGCGCGCGAACATGATCAAGCTGCTGGCCGACCTCAAGTCGCGCGAGGACGGCTACACCATCCGCATCGCGCTGCTGCGTTCGCTCAAGCAGGCCTGCTACCGCGCCTCGCCCGACGGCCACTTCGGCCTGGCGAAGCGCCACTACTCGCACTTCACCTCGCCGATCCGCCGCTACGCGGACCTGCTCGAGCACCGCATCTTCGACGCGTTCATCGCCAAGCAGGGCGTGCGCTCGGCGCCGGCCGAGCCGCCGCGGTCCCCCGGCCTGGGCGAGCTGACCCGCTCGTGCGAGCACATCTCGATCACCGAGCGCAACAGCGCCGAGGCCGAGCGCGACTCCGTGAAGATCAAGCTGCTCGAGCTCTTCGAGCGAGAGGTCGAACGCCCCGACAAGCGGCCCTTCGAGGCCACCATCACCGAGATCAAGCCGCACGGCCTCATGGTCGAGCTGACCGCCTCCAACGCCTTCGGGCTCGTCCACATGTCGACCCTGACGGACGATCACTACCGCCTCAACGACCGCGGCAACATGCTGCGCGGCAGCCGCACCGGCCGGACCTTCATGGCCGGCGGCACGATCATGGTCACGGTCGACCGCGTGGACCGCTACAAGCGGCAGGTCGACTTCCGGCTGGCCGAAGAGGCCCCGACGCGCGCCCGGCCCACCGACCAACGTCGGCGAGGCCAGCGCTGAACGGCGCTCAGCCGAGGGCGGCGCGACGATCGCTGATAGCGGGGCGGACGACCGCGGGCGGGTGGTTCGCCGCGGGGGCGCCGCGCGCCCACGGCTCGGGGCCGATCCACGCGCTGGCGCGCCCCTCGACCCGCAGCTCCGCGCGCGCGAAGTCGAGCGTCACCACCGCCCAGAGCGGGTCGCGGTAAAGGGCGACGTTGCGCAGCGAAGGGTGCGCGCGATGGACCTCGGGGGCGAGCGTCTCGCGGGCCGCGGCCGGTTCGCCGAGCCAGTGGTAGGAGGCGCTGTTGAGCTGCAGGTGGGCGACGCCGCCGAGCAGCCGCAGGTAGTCCTGGTGCAGGTGACCGCTCAGGCAGGCGGCGACCCCGTGGCGTTCGAGGAGCGCGCGGACCTCGGCGCCGTTCTCGACGCCCTGGGGATCGTCGAGCGGCTGGTGCACCAGCACGACCTTGGGACCCCGCGCGGCGCGCAGGCCGGCTTCGAGCCAAGCCAGCTGGGCCGGGCCGATGAAACGCTTGTAACCCTTGGCCTTGCCGCCGGGCTCGTTGCCATCGAGCACGAAGAAATCCGCGCCGCCCGCGGCGAAGCGGTAGTAGGAGGCGGCCATCCCGTAGAACGCGCGGACCTGCTCGGGCCGGTACCCGCCGTCGAAATCATGGTTGCCGAGGACATGATAGGCCGGGCCCGTCCAGGAACGCCAGACCTCGAGGAACGCGCGGTTGCGCGCGTGCGGCACGCAGAAGTCGCCCAACTGCGCGATGAAGTCGACCTCGGCCGCGCGCATCGCGGCGAGGAAGGCCGCCAGCCGCGCCGGACCGTCGGCCACCACGTCCTGGTGCACGTCGGTGATGACACCGAAGCGCACGCGCGGACCCGCGGGGTTCGGCACGCAGCCCGGCAAGGCGCAGGCCAGCCCGAAGGCGGTGGCGCGACCGAGGAAGGCGCGGCGGGAGAGCGGCGAGGACGGCATCGGGGTGAGTTGAACCTAGCGTCGACGCCGGCGGCTTCAACGCCTTTCCTGCCGGTCAGCGCGCGGCCAGCAGCCGGACCCAGGCGCGGGCGTAGTCACCGGCGGCCCGGCCAAGGCGGATGCGCCCGGCATCATCATCCGTCCAACTCACGGGGATCGTGGCGACCGACGCGCCGCGCCGCGCGGCCAGCTCGGCGCACTCGGCGCCATAGGCGAAACCGCCGGCGACCGGGGGCAGCGCCTGCCACGTCGAACGGCGGAAAAGTTTGAGCCCGCAGCCCGGATCGCGGACCACGCCGGCCGGAAGGAGACGCCAGGCCAGCGAGAGACCGGCGGACAGAAAACCTCGGCGCCAGGAACGACCGACGACGCGGGCGGCGCGATCCCAGCGCGACCCCAGCACCACGTCAGCCAGGCCCTCGGCGATCAAGCGGAACCCGCGGACCAACGCCTCCGGGTCCGTCGCCATGTCCACGTCGACGTAGGCCAGGACCGAGACCGCCGGCGAGGCCGCCGCCCAACCCGCCGCGATGGCCGCTCCTTTGTCGCCCTGCTCGCAGGCGCGCAGGTAAGAGACCCGCGGATCGCCGCTGGCCCGGGCGAGGGCCGCTGTCCCGTCGGTGGAGCCATTATCGGCCACGATCACGGCGTAGTCCTCGAAACCGCAGGCCCGGAGACGTTCGGCCAACAGGGCCAGACCGGGGGCCAGGCGGGCCTCCTCATTGCGGACCGGGATGACGATCAACAAGGACACGATGCCTGACTTTTCCGATAAATATCCTTAAACATCAACTGTTTATGAACTGATGCGAGTTAGTTGAGAATGAGTCTCACATAACATTTGACGAATGAGAGTGGGTCTCAATATCAAATAACCCCGCTTATGAAAGCCGCCCTCCCCCTCGTGCTGCTGATCGCCGCCAACGGCATCGCCCTGGCGCAGACGACCGCCGCGCCGGCGCCCAAGGCCGCCCAACTGTCGCCGCTGACCGTGACCGGCATCGTGCCCGACCTGTTCGAGTTGCCGGGCTCCGCGGCCGTGGTGGCCGGCGAGGACTTCCGCGCCCGCGGCTACACAAACCTCAAGCAGATCGCCGCGACGGCACCCGGGGTCTTCGTGCGCGACGAGGACGGCTTCGGCAACTTCCCCAACATCTCCATCCGCGGGGTCGACGGCACCCGCAGCGCCAAGGTCACCCTGATGGAGGACGGCATCCTGACAGCGCCCTCGCCCTACTCCGCTCCGAACGCCTACTACTCGCCGAAGTCGGGTCGCATGGCGGGGATCGAGTTCCTCAAGGGGTCGAGCCAGGTCATGTACGGACCGCACACCACCGGCGGCGTGGTGAACTTCCTGTCGACGCCGATCCCGACCGAGGAGCGGCGCTTCTTCGCGCGCCTGACCGCCGGCAGCTATGGCAACGTCTTCAACCAGACCTGGCTCGGCGGCATCGCGCAGACCGAGGCCGGCAAGGTCGGCGCGCTCGTCGAGCTGCACACCCAGCTCAGCGACGGCTTCCGGCGGATCGACGGCATCGGGCGGCGCAGCGGTTACACGCTGACCGAACCGATGGTCAAGCTGTCCTGGGAACCGAGCGGCGGCCTCCGCCAGCGCTTCGAGCTCAAGGTCGGCCAGACGGACTTCGACGCCGACGAATCGTACGCGGGCCTGAGCGAGGCCGACCTCCGCGCGCAGCCCGACCGGCGTTACGCGTCCAGCCGCTTCGACCACCACGTGGCCGAGCAGTGGCGCACCTACCTCAAGTGGAGCGCCGAACCGGACAAGTCCCTGCGGCTCGACAGCGCGCTCTACTTCAACCGCTTCGACCGGATGTGGGACAAGCTCGACGGCATCACCGCCGCGCCCGGTCTGCGCTCGAACATCGGCGAGGCGCTCGTCCACGCGCCATCGCTGGCGTTGCTGCGGGGCGACCGGGTCGCCGGCAACGACGGCTCCTTCTACACCAACAAGGCGCTGCGCCAGCACGAGGCCTACGGCTGGCAAGGCGCCGTCACCCAGCGGCTCGAGGCGGGGGCCGTCCGGCACGAGCTCACCGCGGGGCTGCGGATCCACCGCGACGACGCCGGCGGCTCGAACCAGCGCACCACCTACGCCGTGGACGACGGCGTGATCGGCGCCGGCACGCCGGGCGCGGTCTCGTCGGCCGGCTACCAGGAGACCGTGGCCACGGCGTTCTTCGTCGAGGACGCCATCCGGACCGGGGCGCTCACCCTCCGGCCCGGCCTGCGCTACGAACACCTGAACATGGGCAGCACGTCCGCGGCCGGCGCCTACGCGCCGACGACCAACGCGATGGTGATGGGTGGGCTCGGCTTCACCTACGCGCTGAACGCGGAGCACTCGCTCTTCGGCGGCGTCTACCGCGGCGGCTCAGCCGCGAACCCCGCGGGCTACGCCGCGGGCGCGACCTCGGAGAGCAGCCTGGGCAAGGAACTCGGCTGGCGAGGGCGGAAAGGCGCGACCAGCTGGGAACTGGTCGCCTTCCACACGGACTTCCACGACCTCATCGCCCCGGTCGTGGGCGTGGCCGGCGGCGGCCTGCTCGCCGTGACCAACGGCGGCGGCGCGGTCTCTTACGGACTCGAGGCGTTGCTGCGTCACGACCTCGCCGGGGGCGAGCGCGGTTACAAGGCGCCCGTCTACGCGGGCCTCACCTGGACGCATGCGCGCTTCAAGGACATCGTCGGCAGCCGGCTGGGCAACAGCGCGGGCCTCTTCGCCGGCGCGGAGAACGGCCACGACATCCCTTACATCCCGGAATGGAAACTCGCGGCGGGCGCCGGACTGGAGTCCGGGCCTTACGCGGGCTCGCTGGACCTGAGCTACTACTCGGCGACCTGGGGGACCGGTTATAATGCCGGCCCGCGGCTCGTGGACGGCACCGGCGCCTTGGCCGACCCCTCGGCGATCGACGGGCGCGTCGACGGTCTGCTCACGGTCGACCTGAACCTCCGCTGGCAATGCACCCGGACCTTCCGGGTCGTCGGCGGCGTGCAGAACCTGCTGGACCGTCGTGCGATCATCAGCCGGGCCCCGCTGGGGGCGCGGGCGAACGCCCCGCGGACCCTCTTCCTCGGGGGCGAGCTCGCCTTCTGACGCCGGACCCGGCTTGCCACCCCCGGAACGCCGTCGCATCGTCCCACCCTGACGCCCATGCGCGCCGCCACCGCCTCACCCGACCCCGCCCGTCTCGCCGACTTCGTCGTCGCGGCGTTGGCTGTCGTGGCCCTGGCGGTGTCGGTCGCCGGCCTGACGCGCACGCCGCCGCGGGTCGAGACGCCCGCGCCCGCGGCCACGCGCCCCAAGCCGGCCCTGGTGAAACTCGACCCGACCCGCCTGCGCACCGCGCCCGCCGCCTCCCCCGAGGCCGCCGCGGCGCCGGACGCCGCGCTGGCGCCCGCCCCGCTCGCGCCGATCACCTCTCTACCTGACCTCCGTCTGCCGAACCTGCCGACCGTGCCGGCCGCGCCGGTGCGCCGGACGCCCGTCGCCACCGTCCCGGCGGCAACCCGCGGAGCCACCCGCACCGTGGCGACCGGACCCATCGTGCTCGACGGCGCCCAGATGGCCGGACGCCAGCCCTGGCCCGAGTACCCGTACGAATGCCTCCGCCGCCGGGAAAGCGGTGTCGTGCGCGTCGAGTTCGAGGTCGGCGAGAACGGGCTCGTGCGCCGGGCGCGCGCCGTCGGCTCCTCCGGCTGCGCGCGGCTGGACGAAGCCGCCACCGAGACCATCCTCCGCCGCTGGGAATTCCCGGCCGGCGACGCGCGCCTCTACGAGATCTCCATCCATTTCCAACTCCAGTGACCATGCCCCTCGCCAACATCGTCGTCGAGACCTTCCTCAAGGGCGGCCCCATCATGTGGCCGATCCTCGCCTGCCTCGTCGTCGCCCTCGCGACCGTGGCGGAGCGCGTCCTCTATTGGCGCAAGGTGCGGCGGCTCCGGGCCGAGCCGGTCTTCGCCGAAGCCCTCGGGGACATCCGGCTCGGCCGCTTCGGCCCCGTCTGGGAACGGACGCGGGACGCCACCTCGCCGTTCCTCGTCGCGCTGCGCGCAGGACTCGGGAACAGCCGCGCCGAACCGGTGACGGCCATGCAGCTGAGCGCCGAGGAAACCCTCGAGGAAGCCGGTGCCCGCCAGTGGCTCCTGAGCACGATCGTGACCCTCGCCCCGCTCCTCGGCCTGCTGGGCACGGTCATCGGCATCATGGGCAGCTTCCAGTTCATCGGGTCGGAGCAGCTCGCGGTGGCCAAGGTCAGCGGCGGCGTGGGCGAGGCCCTGATCGCGACGGCGGCGGGCCTCGGCATCGCAATCGTCTGCCTGATCCCGCACAACTATTTCCATCGCCGGGTCCAGGCGCTGCGCCACGACCTGGAGCAGGCCGTCAACCAGGCCGAGGTCGCGCTCAAGGCCGCGGCCGCCGCCGGCCAGCCGGTGGGCGAATTCCAACCCGAGACCGCCGCCGGGCGGGCCCGCTGAGATGGCCGTCCGCCTTCGCCGGCCGCCGGAAGAGGAGACGGGCGCGCGCATCGAGGTCGTGCCGCTCATCGACATCATGTTCTTTCTGCTCGCCACCTTCATCCTGGCGACCCTCGGCCTCACGCAGAGCCAGGCGCTCGCGCCGGTGCGCCTGCCCACGTCGGCCGCGGCCACGGCCTCGGCCGAGCGCAACCTCGTGGTCGCGGTGGACGCCGCCGGCACCCTCTCGCTCGACGGCCGCGCCCTCGGCCGCAACGAACTCGTCGCCGAGCTGCGCCGCCGCGCGGCCGCCGCGCCCGGCCGGCCCGCGGTCG
>JACCDG010563694.1_pt1 | contig 11869 bp, 17 predicted proteins | sample 7442471 | NCBI WGS metagenome assembly JACCDG01 (sample SAMN15323444, study PRJNA562643) | freshwater metagenome | isolation source: river surface water | place: USA:Blue River Watershed | collected 2017-08-17
CCAGGGGTACGCCCCGGGACCCGGGGCCCGGCTGGCCCCGGCGGCCCTGCCGGAGGCGGTGCGGCCGCGGGAGCTCAGCCGCGAGGTGGCCCTGGCCGCCCCGCAGCCGGCCGAGCGGACCGGGCCGTACCCGGCCCCGGGGGCGCCCGGCCAGTGAGCCGGCCACAACCCACCCCGGGCCGCCTGGCGGGCCCGGTCCTGTGGGTGCTGGTGTACGTCGGCCTGGCCGCCCTGGCGGCGGTCTGGCTGACCGGGTCGGTCTGGCCGGCGGTCGGCCCGGCCGTGGCGGTGGTGGTGTTCAGTGGGACGGTCGGCCTCCTGATCCGGGATTAGGCATGCCTGACGGTGTAAACGTCCTTGCCTGGGGGGTGGTGGCGGTCCTGGCCGGCAACGGCCTGGTCGAGGTCTGGCACCACTCCGAGCTGTTCGCCGAGTTGCGGACCAAGCACGAGGCCGGCCGGCGGTTCGTCGACCGGCTGCTGTCCTGCCCGTTCTGCCTGTCCGTCTGGTGCGGCTGGGCGGCGGTCCTGGCCCTGGCCGCCCCGTGGTGGCTGGGCACGCTCCTCGGGCGGCCCGGGGAGCTGGCCGGGGCCGTGCCCCGGCTCCTGGCCTGCGGGCTGGCCGCCGCCCGCGGGGCCAACCTGCTCAACGACTGGTGCTGGGGGTGGCAACGCACCCCCGGCCGGAAGGAGCGGACATGACCACGGACGACCCCGACGGGGACGCCTGGGCCGCCAAGCTGAGCGACGACATGGACCACGCCCTGGCCGCGGAACGGTCGGCCCGGGCTGCCGCCCGACGCGGCGAGCTGCCGACGACCGACAAGCGAGAGATCTACCCGCAGGACTACCTCCGCAGCCCGTTCGACGAACTCCGGCAGCAGGCCGAGGCCGCCGCCCGGGACCTCCTGACCGACATCCCCGAGCTCCGCGGGGTGACAATCCTCTTCGACTTCCCCGGGGCCATTAACGACCAGGTCGACCCGGTCTGGCTGACCCGGGGGCGGGAGCCGGACGTGCCGGCCGCCGTGGGCATGGGGTTAATGCTGCACAAGGCCCTGCGGGCGGTCGTCGCCCGGCAGCAGTCGCTCCTGGCCTCCGTGCAGCGGGAGTTCGAGGACGGCCTCAAGGCCGCCCGGGACGCCTGGGAGCGGGCCGCCAAATGAGTCGGCCGATGCTCCTCACCGCCCCCGGCCCGGTCCCGGCCGACTGCACCCTCGAGGCCCTGGAAGCCCTGAGCGAGCCCTTGCCCCCGCACGACGTGCTGGTGGTCGGCGACGGCTCCGGCTCTACCTGGGAGCGGGCCATCGGCTGGGCCGCCGTCATCTGGGACAAACGCACCGACGCCATCGCCGTCCGCTTCGGCGGCCAGCTCCGCGGCACGGTCAACATCGCCGAGGCCCTGAGCCTCTTGAACCCCCTGCAGGAGCTGGCCTCTCAGCCCCGCCGCGGGGTCCTGAGCGTGGCCTGCGTGACCGACTCGGAAGTGACTCAGCAGCTCTTGACCCCCGGGAAGCCCCGGCCGGCGGCCAACGCCGGCCTGTGGGCCTGGGCCCAGGCCCTCGTCCGTGAGGGCCTCGCCATCACGCCAATCCACCGGCCGCGAAATAGCTCACCCTGGCAGTGTTACGTCGACGCCCTGTCCAAATCTGCTCGGAAACTGCTGGAACGTCCGGCGGCCACACAGGCCTCAACGTCCGCCATCGGCCAGGTTGCTAACATCCCCCGGTCCACGGCCCGAGTAGGTCTGTGATCCGATCGCAGCAACTCCTGCTCCGCCCGACCCAGGCCCAGCGGATCCTTTTCGCCAAGGCCGCCGGGCTGTCCCGGTACGCCTGGGGCTGGGCCATCGACCTGTGCGAGCGACACTACGCCATCTACGGCAAGACGCCCGGTTACAAGCGGCCGACCGCAGCCCGGCTGATGAAGCACTGGAACAAAGTCAAGGACCGCCGATTCCCGTGGGTTCGGGAGTCCAGCAAGCTCATCCCCGAGGAGTGCTTTAAGAAACTCGACCTGGCCTATCGTGCGGCCTTCGCCCGGCTCAAGAAGGGAGAGAAGCCTGGGTTCCCCCGGAAACACAAGAAGGGTGTTCACGAGTCGTTTCAAGTAGTGCCATCTCGCCATCACCCGATAGGCGCATACGGCCAATACATCGCCCTGCCCCGGATCGGTCGAGTCAGAGTCCAGACCAAACTTCGCTGGCCCAGTGCCGCACAGGTCTACGGACGCGTGAAGTTCAAGGCCGGACGGTGGTGGCTTTCCATGAGCTACGACCTGCCCGACACACCGAAACTCCCCGAGGGCCGCCCGACATGCGGCGTCGACCTCGGGTGTACCGTCTTCGCCACGGTCGCTTCCGGTGGAAAGATCGTGGACGAGGTGCCCCCGCCGAAGCCGTACGCGAAAGCCAAGCGGCGGCTCCGGCGGGCGAGCAAGGCTGTGAGCCGGAAGCAGAAAGGCAGCAAGAATCGGAAGAAAGCGGTTCAAAGGTTAGCTCGCGTCCACGAGCGAGTGGCGAACATCCGTAACGACTTCCTGCACAAGGAGTCGGCTAAGCTGGTCCGTCGGTACGGGAAGATCAAGCTCGAAGACCTGAGTGTCCAAGGTCTAGCCGGTGGGTTTCTGGCCAAGACCGTCCGCGACCTCGGCTTCGCCGAGTTTCGTCGGCAGGTCGAGTACAAGGCAGCGACCGCCGGAACTGATGTGATCTTCGCCGAGCGGTTCTACCCGTCATCGAAAACCTGTTCGTCTTGCGGAGCGATCAAAGACAAGCTCACGCTGGATGAGCGGACCTGGGCCTGCAAGTGCGGGGTGACCCACAACCGCGACCACAACGCCGCGTTGAATCTCGAAAAACTACCCCAGGGCATGGGGAAAGTCACGCCTGTGGAGACCGGAGGTTCATCGACCCGCAAGGGCCGAGGTGCCGGTCGGCGAAGCAGGAATGCCACCGGATGCTCGACCGCACAGGTCGAACGTCCGACGACAAAGTCCAGGCCGCGCAACCGTACAGCGTGAGACGCTCTCGTAGCTGTGTCCGCCGATAGGTAGACACGCCGGAGAAAGCAAAAGCGGGAAGCTCCTCACCGGCTCGAAGGCTAACTCGAGCCGGTGAGGAGTGAAGCCACAGACAGGCTGTGACACCGCTTCATGTCCGCGAGCGGGCATTTACCCCCGCACGCCCGCGGACGCTCACCCCGGAGGCCCCCGTGACCAGCGTCAACGCCCACCCCCACCGGCGGCTGCGATCCGCCCCCACCGCCCCGCCGGCCCGTAAGCCGGCCGACCCGCTCGACACCCCCGTCGTCGCCCTGCCGGTGCCGCCGGCCGTCCACGACGTGCTGGACAAGCGGGACGTGGCCTACGTCCGCGACCTGGTCCGGCACGGCCGCACCGAGCTCCTCGGCCCGGACAAGCTCGACCTGCCCGGCCTGGAGCAGCTCCGCAAGGCGGTGCTGGTCGCCGGGGCGGTGCCCCCGAGCGACTGGTACACGCCGCCGCCGTTCAAGCCGGTCGGCGGCTCGCTGGGCGGCATGTTCTAGCGGTGTCGCGGGAATGGCCCCGATACTTGCAACCACCGTGCCAACCCCAAGGGCACCCACGATCGTGGGTGCCCTTTTCACGCCCAGACAACCTCAAGGAGTCTCCGATGACCGAAGCCGCCGACGTCCTCGACACCCGCCTGGAAGACGGCCCGTACGTGCCCTGGGAGACCGCCTGGTTCCGGCCACCGCGGACCGACGCCGAGGTGAAGGCCCTGCTGGCGACCGGGTACCAGGGGTCGCCCATGGCCCCGACGGTGTGGGGGCTGTTCCGCTGCCGCCGGCGGCTGGGCGACGACCTGCTGACCGCCTGGGAGAAAACGCTCCGGACGGCCCTCGGCGAACAGCCGACCTCGCCAGCGGCCGAGCCGGCATGACCCCCCGCTTGCTGCGATTACGGGCCCTCCGGCGGGCGATCCTTACCGACCTGGCCGCCAACCCGCTGCCGCCCCCGACGGGCGACGAGCCACGCTGGAGCGGCCTGGTGCGGTGCGACGTGTGCGGGGAAGAGTTGTACGACCACCCCGACGACCCCGCGGCCCCGTGGCTGCGGCTCACCTGCAAGCTGGAACGCGTGAAACTCTGACCACACGGAGACCCTGATGCCGTCCACCCGCGGCCGGATTCTGGTCCGTGCCCGCACCGAGGTACGGGCCCGCGAGATCGCTGATCTGTTGAACTCGAAGGGGTTCCAGCTCGGCGTCGAGGCCGACGACGACGTCGTCCGGCTGCCCTCCGGGCACAACCACACAGCCCACACGGTCGAGCTGATGGAGCGGTTCGCCCGGGCCATGAGCGCCCTCATCAACCACATCTCGGTCTAATCCCGGAGACTGTCATGCCCCTGCCCAGCCGCCAGCGGTTCCTCCTGCTGGCCGCCCTGCAGTACGCCGTGGCCAACATCGACGACCTGTGCGACGCCTTCGCCGCCGTCACCGACGACGACCCGGACAACGTGGACGACCAGATCACGGTCGCCGGCCTGACCGGCGACAGCCCAACCACGCCCGAGTTCGCCGACCTGGCCGAGGTGCTCGGCGTCCTCCTCGACCAGCCCCTGTTCCCCAAGGACTAAGACCCCATGAGCCAAGGCAACCGCCCCGTCCACACCGTCCGCTACGCCGCCGTCCAGGTGGACGTCTGGGAGAACCCGGGCGAGCACGGCCCGTGGCACTCGGTCTCGCTCCGCCGGACCTACAAGGACAAGGTGACCGGGGAGTGGAAGAAGGCCCACTCGCTCGGCCGGGACGACCTCCTGCCGGCCGCCCAGGCGCTGGAAGAGGCGTACCGGTGGGTCGCCTCCCAGGGCCGGTCGGCCCCGGCCGGCGAGCGGCCCCGACCATCCCGGTACCCGGGTCCCGACGCCGGCGAGGACGACGCCGAGCGGGTGCTCGGCCGGCCCGACGACATCCCGTTCTAGGGGGTCGGGAATTATGCGTCGCACACGGCTGCACTCTGTGTCTTTCTCTCAAGCCCGGGCCGGCTCGTCTGACCGACCCGCTCGTCTGCCCTGACCGGCTGGTCCTACTCCGGACGGCCCGGGCTTGAGAGAACGACACAGAGATGACCAGTGGGACCACCCGAAGCCGGGTGGCCCCACGGGTTCGTTCTTTGTTGCTTTCGCGTCGAGCACCGAGCCGCTTCGCCCCGGGCAGCCGTCGCCCGGACAGGCTGGTCCCGCCCGGCGAGGGTCTTCTGCGGGACCACCAGATCGGCCGGTCCGGCTGGTCGGTCCGTGGCGGCCCCGCCCCGCCGGCCGGCTACCCTATCCGGCTCGGGTTGACTTCCCCGATCGAGGATTAACCGTGTGGCTTCCGACCTGGCGGCGGCTGGCGGCCCTGCGGGGCACGCTGGCCGAGCCGTACTACTCGTTCCTGCGGCTCGAGACGATCGGCCAGATCTACGCGTTCCGGGCCGCCTACTACCCCTTCGCGCGGCACGACCCGGGACTACGCACCTGGACCTGGCCGGCCCCGGCCGACCTGCCGGACATCGAAGCCCGGTGGTACGACCGGGTCGACGCGATCTGCCGGGCCGCCGACACCTGCTCCGACTGTCTGCCGGACCGGGTCATTCGGATGAGGACTTGTCCGTCGCCGTACAAGTTGCGCAGCCCGGGCGGGCAACCGACCCGGCCGATCCGGTGCAACCACCGGCTCTGCCCGCACTGCCGGATGCGGCGGTTCCTGGCCGGCTGGCGGCCGCTGGCCCTGGCGGCGGCGACGGCCGGGCCGGGGCTGCGGGTCCTCCACGCCGACCGGTACCACGACCCGGACGGGCCGGCCGCCCTGCGACGGCTGGGCCTGTCCGACCCGGCGACCGGCGAGCCGTTCTTCCGGCTGGAGTCTCTGCTGGACCCCCGCCAGCTGCCCGGCCGGCTGGTCGGCGGGTTGAGCCTGCGGTCGGTGCGGCCGATGCCGCTGCGGGAACGCGTCACCGGCCGGGCCCGGGACCCCGACGCGCCGTGGCGCCAGGGCCTGCTGACCAAGTTCCGGGCCCAGGACTGGACGTGGCCGGTGCGGGAGCAGGGCGTCGCCCTGCTCGTCCCGATGAAGCCGACCCGCCGGGGCCGGCCCCGGGCGTCGATGCCGCGGGGTCGCACGGCTGACGGCTGGGCGTACCCCGACACCCGGCCGTACCGGCTGCGGACGCTCGGCCAGTCGCTGCTCTACGTCGAGGCCCTGCCGAAGTGGCTCCTGACCGCCCCGCTCGACCGGGCCGGCCCGGTCCTGAGTACGCTCAACGGCTACCCCCGGCTGTTCGGGCGAACGTCGCTGGGTGTGTGCCGGCCCCGGGACGCCACGAAACAGCTCCAGGCCCACGCGTCCACCTGGCCCGACTGTACGACCGTCGACCCGTCCGACCGACTGGGCTTGACCCGGGCGCTGCTGACGGTCACAATTCGACACGCATACTGGTTGCCCGCCGGTGCCCACCGCAGCGAGGCGGCCTTCGCCCGGCGGTTGTTGTCGAAGCTCGGCCGCACCGGCCGAGCCACCCCGGCGGCCCTACAGACGGCCCTCACCCTCCGGGCCCGGGTCGCCTACCACCTGGCCGCTCTCGAGAGCGGCGTCCCCGTCTGAGCGTCCCGGGCGACCGGGACGGCCCCCACCCCGAGCACGACGGGGTGGCCCTGCCGGTGCCCCGTCCGGGTGTCGGCTCCCGGCCCCGGCTCTGCCGACGGCTACGATCCCACCCATGTCGATCTTCGCGGTCCATCCCACCTCGGGTGTGGTGTGGCACAAGCCACGCCCCCTGTTCCCGCCGGCGCCGGCGGGCCACGCCGGGGCGTTCGTCTCCGGCATCGCCGGCCGGCCGTCGACCCCCCTCACCCTGGTCGGCACCCCGGCGGCCGCCCCACTGGTCTGCGATGCCCTCGACCGGGGGCTGGCGGTCAAGACCCGACCCCCGGGTCGGTCACCGGAGCCGCCCGAAGTGTTCCGCCCGGCCGACCCGTCGTCGCCCGGGGCGGCGGCCGACGCCTCCCACCCCGCCCAGGCGAGGGCCTGGGCCGTCGCCGCCGGCCGACTCCCGTTGGCGGCCCACCCGACCGTCAAGCCACTGCGGTTCCTCGGCCTGTCCGACGACCTCGGCCTCCTGCTGGTCCGGCAGATCGGCGACCCCCGGTGGGACAAGCCGGCCGACCCCGACCCGTTCGGCGAGCTGGGGCCGTACCACGACGCCCCGGCCGTCCGCCGGTGCGGGCTGTACGGCCCGTGGGCCAAGCTGTGGGCCGGCGAGCTGCACTCGCTGCCGGGGGCCGACGACCCCCGCGGGGTGCCGGCCCGGATCGCCGCGAAGTACGGCCCGGCCGAGGCCGGCCGGTTCGCCGTCAAGCTGGTGTGGTCCTACTGGCTGGCGGCGGTCACCCACCCCGAGCTGTTCCGTCCGGAGCGGCTGCTGCGGCCCGCCGAGCTGCCCGCCTGGCGGGCGGCCTGATCCTCACACGAGACAACCGATGTCGACCACTGTTACGCCGCCGACGAAGACCAAGCAGCCGACCGTCCAGATCATGCGGGTCAGCCCGCAGCAGGCGGCCAACTGGCTGGAACGCAACCACGAGCGGAACCGCAAGCTGCGGCCCCGCAAGGTGGCCGAGTACGCCGCCGACATGGCGGCCGGCCGGTGGGTGCTCGGCGCCCAGGTGATCGTGTTCAACACCCGGGGCGAGCTGACCAACGGCCAGCACACCCTGCACGCCGTCTGCAAGAGCGAGACGACCGTCCCCCTGCTGGTGCTGTTCAACGCCCCCGACCGCTCCCTGTACGTCCTCGACGGCGGCATGAGGCGGTCGACCGACGACCGGTTCGGCATGGCTGGGACCGGCCACGTCCGCGGCTGCGGGGCGACGGTCCGGCGGCTCCTGACCGGGTCCAGCAAGGGGTTCACCGAGGCGGTGAGCGACCAGCGGGTGGACGAGTTCATGGGTCAGTACGGGGCCAGCGTGGACCTCGCCCACCGCTGCCTCAAGGGCCGGTTCGGCCAGGCGGCGGTGCGGGCGGTGGTCGTCCGGGCCCACATCCGCAAGGTGCCCGGCGAGCGGCTGGAGCGGTTCGCCGAGGTGCTCTCGACGGGCATCATGGGCCGGGGCGAGAACGCCGCCGTCCTGCTCCGCAACGTCCTGGTCGAGTCGAAGAACGTGGCCGACAGCGGGACCTCCCGGGCCAAGCTGTACGCCCTCACCCAGACCGCCCTCGACCGGTTCCTGGCCGGCGATCCGGTGCGGGCCCTCAAGCCGGCCACGGCCGAGCTGTTCCCGATCCCCGGCGAGGCGGCCTGACCCATGACTCCCGAGGAGATTGACGCCGTCGTCCGCGAATACGCCGACGCCCAGGCCCACGCCAACGACGACCGGGACCGGCCCTGCCCGACCGTCTACGCCCGGGACGGCACCCCCTGCACCCCGTCGATGGCCCGGCTGGCCGACGCCGAGGCCGACGTCCTGGCCCTGCGGGGCGAGGAAAGCCTGCCGGCCCCGGTGACCGACTTCATCCGGGCCGAGGCCGACAAGGGCTGCCGCGGGTGCTGGGTGAGCAGCCGCCGGGGCAAGAACCACCCCGAGTGCAACGAGAAGATCGACCGCTGGTTCGCCGCCCGCGACGCCCTCACCGCCTACGGCCGGTCCCGGGCCTGACCCGACGCCCGCTCCCCGGCCGCCCGGCCGGCTACGATCCCCGCCCCGGGACCGGACGGCCGGCCCCGAGCCCCCGCCGGACCCGCCGGCGGGCCTGCCCCTCGCGGGGTGTTTCCTCGAACCCCCGACTGTCGCCTTGTCGTCCGAACCCCGTCCGTCGCCGGGGGGCGTCCGCGCCCTCCTGGCCGGCAACCGGTACGTCCTCGACCCGGCCGACCCGGCCGTCGAGGCCCTGGTCGCCCCGGCCCTCACCTACACCGCCCGGGTGGGGCTGAAGGGCCGCGACTACGCCATCGCCCAACGCAACAACCGGCCCACGTTCTTCGAGCAGAAGCGGCGGCTGTACGGGCTGGACGGCCGGGGCCGGGTGGCCGCCCCGGCCGGCACCCTGGAGGCGGTGCAGGCCGAACTGGCCCGGCACGGCCTCGCCTGCCCGGTCGTCGACCTGCAGCCCCGGCCCGATGTCTGGACCCCGGACTGGTCGGCGTTCCGGGCGTTCGGGCTGTCGTTCCGGTACCGGCAGCGGGAGGCCGTCGACCTCGTCCTCAAGCACCGGTGCGGCCGGATCGACTGCCCCACCGCGTTCGGCAAAAGCTGGATCGCTGGTATTCTCGCACTCATATTGCCGAAAGCCCGGGTGGTCATCACCACCCCGTCGCTGGACGTCATCCAGCAGCGGATCTACCCGCAGCTGTGCTCACTGCTGCCGCAGGTCGGCCTCAGGACCGGGTCGAAGAAGACCGCCCCGGCCCGGGTCATGTGCGTCACCACCGACTCGTTGCACAACGTCGACCCCGACGCCGATTTGGTAATTGCCGATGAGTGTTTTCCGGCTGGGACGCTCGTGGATGGTCGGCCCATCGAAGCCATCCGGCCGGGGGAGTTCGTGACCGCATTTGACCCCGGCACCGGCGAGCTGCGGTTGCGGCGGGTGCTGCGGTCCGGGTCGCGGCCGGCACCGTCACGTCTCTACGCGATCGAGGTCGGCGGCCGGGTCGTCCACGCGACCGCCGAGCATCCGTTCTGGACGAAGAAAGGCTGGGTCAATGCCGAAAGCGTTACCGCCGGTGACGAGCTCTTGTGCGACGTGCGGCACGCCGTTCCGGGTCAAACACAGCAACAGCCGTTCGCGGGTGGCGAACGGGTTGCCGGTCTGGTGCTCGAACGCCTGCCGGGTGGAGTCGTCGAAGAAGCCGCCGGTGTCAGCCGTCTGCCCGATCTGCGGCGTGACGTTCTCGGTCCCGTCAGCTTCGCCACAGGCGACGAACATCCGGCGGGGTCGGCCGGCGTGCTGCGGGAAAAAATGCGGCGGGCAGATGGCCCGGCGGAAGAACAACGGGGCCACCTACCCGGAGACGCGGGCGAAGCTGTCCGCGACGATGAAACGGATCGGGAAGCGGCCGCCGGTGCGGGGCGGGAACGGGACCGGGCTGAGCCCGTGCGAGCGGCTCCTGGCCGAGGCGACGGGGTTGCCCAGCCACTTCAAGCTGGATCTGGCCGACCCGACGATCAAACTGGCGATCGAGGTCGACGGGAACACCCACTACGGGGACCGGAAGGCGGCGGACGCCCGCAAGACGGCGTTCTTGGCTGGACGCGGGTGGACCGTGTTGCGGTTCACCAACGCCCAGGTGCGGGAGGACCTTGCGGGGTGTGCCGCGACGGTCGCGTCTACAACCTCGAGGTTGAAGGGGACCACACCTACCTCGCCGACGGTGTAGTGGTCCACAACTGCCACCAGATGGGGGCGGACGCCTACGTCGCCCAGCTGGCCCGGTTCACCCGGGCCCGGATGTGGGGGTTCTCGGCCAGTCACGACTGCCGGCCGGACGGGCTGGACGCCCGCATCGCCGCCCTGTTCGGCCCGATCCGGCTGTCGATCAGCTACGACGAGGCGGTCGCCAACGGGCTGGTCACCCCGATCGAGGTCCGCTGGACCGGCTACCGCTGCCCGGACAACCCGTGCGCCGGGCTGTCCCGGTCGGACACCGTCGGCCGCAACCGGCTGGGGCTGTGGAGCAACGACTTCCGCAACGCCGCCATCGCCGCCGACTGCCGCCGGCACGGCCCCAACGAGCAGGTGCTGGTGACCGTCACCACCCTGCAGCACGCCCTGCACCTGAAACGCTTCCTGCCCGAGTTCGAGCTGGTGTACCGGGCCGACGGGGTCACCCCCGAGGACCGGGACCTGTACGACCGGCACGGGCTGTGGCCGGCCGGGCTGGCCCCGCTGGACGCCGGCCGCAAGGCCCAGCTGACCCAGGCGTTCGAGGCCGGCCGGCTGAAGAAGGTGATCGCCACCACCGTCTGGAACCGGGGGGTGAGCTTCAACGAGCTGGCCGTCCTGGCCCGCGGCGACGGCGGCCAGTCGGCCATCAACGACCGGCAGGTGCCCGGCCGGACCAGCCGGCTGGACGACGGCAAGGAGCTGTCCGTCGTCTACGACTACCCGGACACGTTCGACCCCGGGTTCGCCCAGAAGGCGTGCAAGCGGTCGGCCTCGTACCAGGCCATGGGCTGGCCCCAGCGGGGGGCGGTGCCGGCCGCCCCGAAGGGGGCCCGGCGATGACCCCCCTGTCGCTCGTCCACGACCCGGGCCCGTTCCGGCTCGACCCGGCCTTCCCCTGGGGCCGGTCGCCCGGCGACGGCGGGCCGTTCGACGGCTCGCCCGCCTGCGCCGCGTTCGCCGCCGTCCGGGACTACGCCCTCCAGGTGTTCAAGGGCCGGGCCCCGTTCGACCCCCTGGCCTGGGCGTTCCTGGTCCGCCACGGCCGCCGGGTCGCCGGGGCGGCCGACCCGGCCGACCCGTTTCGCCCCCGACTGGCCTGGGCCCTGGACTCGGCCCCGAGCCGGGGAGTCGGGGCCGGGGCGCGGGCCTGGGCCCTTGTCACGCCGGACGGCTCGCCCGAGCGGCGGCTGTTCACGCGGGCGACCGGGGGTGCGGCATGACCCGCCGCCCGCCCGACAGCCGGCGGGGCCCGACCCCGGCCGTCGCCTCGGTCCCCCGGCCGGAAGCCGCGACCGCCCCGCCGGCCGACCCGCTGGAGGCCGAGTGCCGGGCGGCTTACTGCTTCCACCGGAGGCTGGCCTACCGTCGCCGGACCGGCCTGGACGGGGCGTACGACCCGCCGGCGGTGTACGACGGCCGGCCGGCCGTGGTCACCCCCGACGGGGTGGTGCTGCAGGCCGCC
>JACCDG011177780.1_pt1 | contig 11868 bp, 8 predicted proteins | sample 7442471 | NCBI WGS metagenome assembly JACCDG01 (sample SAMN15323444, study PRJNA562643) | freshwater metagenome | isolation source: river surface water | place: USA:Blue River Watershed | collected 2017-08-17
GCAAACGCCGACCACTGCTTGGCCAATGGCATATTGCCGCGCAGGTTGAGCAGATCGTGGCCATTGTATTTCTGCGAGTTGGCATCATCCAGCCAGTAGCTGCCCAGATGCACCCACTCGGCCGTGGCACGCCAGCCCTTGTCCCCAGCGGGCGCATAACTCAGACGGGTATTGCCGATCTGGCGCGGGGCAGTCGGCATTTCCTTGCCGCTGAAATCGGTAGAGGTGGTTTTCCAGTCCTCGTAGGTATGCTCGGCATAACCAAAACTGATGCCCAGATCCCAACCCGGCGCCAGCGCGGCGTTCACACCCAGCTCAATGCCCTGATGCAGCGTTTCGCCGGCATTCAAGGTTTGGGTTTCGTTGGTGACCGGGTTTTTCTGGCTGACGATATCGTCCTTCTTCTGCATGTAGTAGGCCGATGCGCTGTAAGCCAGCTTGCTGCCAGCGGCACCGCGATAACCCAGCTCGTAACTATCCACCTTGACCGGTTTCAGCTCGGTGGCGTTGCGAATCAGCCCGGCCGGATTAAACGATGAACCAGGCCGGAACAACTGCCCTTCGGATGGTGCGCGGAACGCATGGTTATACGCGGCAAACACGTTCTGCTGCCCGCCCAGATCGTAGGTGGCGCCGAGCTTGGGGCTCCAGTGGTTGAATTTGATGTTGGTATCGGCGGCACGATAGAAAAAGCGGTTATCCACTTTCACCGCACCGTCGCTGAGCTGGTTGTCGTAGCGATACTGCATGTGGTCATAACGCAGGCCGGCAGTCAGGCGCAGCGCATCACTCGGCGACAGCTCGCCATGCAGATAGGGCGATACCGCCTGGAATGTGGCGTCGTAGTCAAATGCCTGCGGCCCTTCCACATAGCTGGTGTAGCGTTTGGTGTAGCCAGTGCCTTCGGTGCCGACGGTGATCACCTTCTCGTCACGCGAGCCGGGGCTGTAATCGATGTCCACGCCACCAATCACCCGTGCGCGCATCGGCGCAAAATCCTGGCGCACCTTGGCCAGCACACCAAACGAGCGATTCTGGGTGTTGTAAACCGTCGGGTCGTAGCTGAGCGACCAGTTGGCCAGCAAATCCATGCTGTTGTAGCGCAGATACGGGGTGACACTGACCAGGCGCGCGCCATCCTCCTGCTCGTAGGCACTGGACAGGCGCAGCGCCTGCACCTTGCGATAGGAAATCGGTGTGTAGTTGATGGTCGGGTTGTTGTGGTAGTCGTCGCGCGAGATGGTGGAGCTGCCGGCGGTATCCTGATCGATGTTGGATGCAGTGAACACGGTTTTTACCAGCGCGTTGCCACCCATTGCATGATCCCAGCGCAGCGAGGCACTCTGGCGATCGTAGCCGGTGTTGTCGCGCCAGCCCTTGGTGTGGGTCAGATTCAGATCGCCGCGCACCCCGTCGTTGCCCTGCGTGCCAGACAGGCTGAACAGCCCGCGTGCCCAGCCGTGTTCGCCGATTTCCACACTCGCCTCGGCCGAAGGTTTGAGCGATGGCGCACGGGTCAGCACATTCACAATGCCGCCAATCGCATCCGAACCATACAGCGCCGTGCCCGGCCCCTTGTTGATTTCAATGCCGTCGGACTGTGGTACGTTGATTTCGTAGAGCGCGTTATGGTTGAAAAAGCCGGTAGAACGCGTCGGAATCCCGTCTTCCAGATACAGATACACCGGGCTGGTGGTCAGCGGCTGGCGAATCGCGGTGATGTGGCCTTCGCCGCCGGTCACATTCACCCACACGCCGGGCGCCTGGTTCATGATTTGCGACGGGTGTTGCGGCTTGTCTTTGGCAATGGTGCTGCCCTTGAGCACATCCACGGTTGCCGGCGTTTCGGCCACGGCGCGGCCCTCACGCGTGCCGGTCACAGTCAGCGGCGCCAGCTCGACAGCCGGCTCGGCGGCCTGCAGCGCCAGAGGAAAAGAAAGTGCCAGCAGCGCCAGCGGAATCGGTTTGAGTCGGGTAGCCATCAGAATCATCCAGCAGAGTCACAATTGATGGCCGAATGCTATTACAAGCGCATGCGACAACCCTGCGACAAAATGTCGCAGTTGTCGCAGTTAAGGCAACTAATTGGCAAAACGTTGAGCTTGATCAGACATTGATGGCCTGATGGCGGCCAAGGCAGCCGCAACAGACAAACGGCAGGCAGGCTGCAGCCGGCTCTGGGCGTGCCCTGCAGGCAAGGCTGCAAGCCAGTACCAGAGCGGCTTGCAGCCTTGCCGCCTGATTCGGGATGCCCTGCCGGGCGTGGGTGCTATTACGTCTGCCGCCGCGACGCGGCCAGCAGCAGCGCCACGGCCACGCTGGCGAGTTTGGTGCGCTCGCTGTCGGCGCGGCTGGTGAGGATGATCGGCACCTTGGCGCCCAGCACAATGCCGGCAGCGTCGGCATTGGCCATGAAGGTGAGTTGCTTGGCGAGGATATTGCCGGCTTCCAGATCCGGCACCAGCAGGATATCGGCGTCGCCCGCCACTTCCGATTTGATGTTCTTGATCTTCGCCGCCACCTTGCTGATGGCGTTGTCCATCGCCAGCGGGCCATCCAGCAGGCCGCCGCGAATCTGGCCCCGGTCCGCCATTTTGCACAACGCCGCAGCTTCAGTGGTGGATGGCATGTGTGAACTGACGGTTTCCACCGCCGCAAGGATCGCCACCTTGGGCTGCGCCAGGCCCAGCGCGCGGGCCAGGTCAATCGCGTTCTGGGCGATGTCGATCTTGTCTTCCAGCGTTGGCGCAATATTCACTGCGGCATCGGTCACGAACAGCGCCTTGTGGTAGGTCGGCACATCCATCACAAACACATGGCTGATGCGGCGATCGGTGCGCAGCCCGGTGTTGCGGGCCACTACCGCACCCATCAACTCGTCGGTATGCAGGCTGCCCTTCATCAGTGCCTCGGCACGCCCTTCGCGCACCAGCGCCACAGCCCGTTCGGCCGCTTCCTCGCTGTGCGGCATGTCGATCAACTCCAAGCCGCTGATATCCAGCCCGATCTTGTCGGCCAGCGCCTGAATCCGTGCGCGTGGCCCAACCAGAATCGGCAGCATCAAGCCCTGCTGCCCCGCCTGCACCGCGGCGGCCAGCGATGATTCATCACAAGGGTGCGCCACCGCCGTCACCAGCGGCGCCAGACGATGGCAACGCTGGATATACCCCTCGAACAGATCGTGCTGCTGCACCGCCACCAGCGGCACTTCTGGCAACGACAGCTGTTCTTTCTGGCTGGGGGCATACACCTCGGCCACCCCGGAGAACACCGTCTCGCCAGCGCGATTCAGCCCGACACAATCGAATATCACGATATTCGGGTCGCGCTTTTCGCGCACGCTCACCGTCACGGTCAGGCTATCGTCCAGATGTAGTGGCTGCACAAACTCCACCTGCTGCGAACGATAGACGGTGCCCGGCCCCGGCAACTCGTTGCCGAGCAGGCCGGAGATCAGCGAGGCGCCCCACATGGCATGCCCGGTGAGGGTAGGTGAATGGCCGTTTTCCATCCCCAGATGGGTAGGATTGCGATCGCCGGACATGGCGGCAAACAGGCGGACATCGCGTTCGGTGAGTTTGTGCGTCAGCGTGGCGCTGTCGCCCGGCTGGATTTCGGCAAAGGTTCGGTTCTGGACAATCACGCTGGTCATGCTGGGCCCTGTCGGCAATCAAATCCGGGCCAGTGTAGAAAGCGCGGGTTACAGCGGCATGAAGCGCCGCCGCGAGGATCAACTCAGCAAGTTGGCAATCTCGATAAACTGCTCAACGGTCAGGTTCTCCGGGCGCAGGGTGCTGTCCAGCCCCAGTTGCTCGAAGTGTTGTGGCTCAAGCAGGCCACGCAGGTTGTTGCGCAGTGTCTTGCGGCGTTGTGAAAAAGCCTGTGCCACCACCTGCTCCAGCTTGATGGGGTCTTTTACCTTGATCTGGTCTGCCGGCAGCGGAATCATCCGCACCACGGCCGAATCGACTTTCGGCGGCGGGTTGAACGCCTCGGGCGGCACGTCCAGCACCTTGTCCATCACAAAGCGGTATTGCAGCATCACCGTCAGCCGGCCGTAATCCGGCGTGGATGGCTCGGCCACCATGCGGTCGACCACTTCTTTCTGCAACATGAAATGCATGTCGTAAATCTGCTCGCCGTATTGCGCCAGATGGAAGAGCAAGGGCGAGGAGATGTTGTACGGCAGGTTGCCGACAATGCGCAGCCGCTGGCCGAGCACGCCAAAATCGAATTTCAGCGCGTCGATACCGTGCACCGTGAGTTTGGCCGGCGAATAGGTTTTGTGCAGACGGGCAATGATGTCGCGGTCGATTTCCACGCAATGCAGGTGGTTCAGCGATTTCATCAAGGGCTCGGTCAAGGCACCCAGGCCAGGGCCGATTTCCACCATCAGATCGTCGGCACGCGGACGAATGGCGCTGATGATGTCGTTGATCACGCCCTGATCGACCAGGAAGTTCTGGCCGAAGCGTTTGCGGGGAATATGTGCGCTCATTGTTTTCCTGCCAGCTCGATGGCCAGATTGATGGCAGCGTCAAGGCTGCCGGAATCGATATTGCCGGTGCCGGCCAGATCCAGCGCAGTGCCGTGATCCACCGAAGTACGGATAATCGGCAAGCCGAGGGTAACGTTGACGCCGGCACCAAAGCTGGCGTGTTTCAACACCGGCAGGCCCTGATCGTGATACATCGCCAGCACCGCATCGCCGCGCTGCAGTTGCGCCGGGTTGAACAGGGTATCGGCCGGCAGCGGGCCGATCAGGTTCAGGCCCTGATCGCGTAGATGATTCAGCACCGGCTCGATCACGTCGATTTCTTCACGCCCCATATGGCCGCCCTCGCCGGCGTGCGGATTGAGGCCGGCAACCAGAATACGCGGCTGCGGCAGGCCAAATTTGCGCTGCAGATCATTGTGCAGAATGCGGATCACGCGCATCAGGCCGTCGCGGGTGATCGCATCCGGCACCTCGCGCAGTGGCAGATGGGTGGTTGCCAGCGCTACACGCATGCCGCCACCAACCAGCATCATCACCACCAGATCGGTATTGGTGCGCTCTGCCAGCCATTCGGTGTGGCCGCTGAACGGCACACCGGCATCGTTGATCACGCCCTTGTGCAGCGGCGCAGTCACCATTGCCGCAAACTCGCCCGAGAGGCAGCCGGCAGTCGCGCGCTCCAGCGTTGCCAGCACGTAGTGGCCATTGGCAACATTCAATTGCCCGGCACGTGCCGGCGCGGCCAAGGGTACATGCAACACGGTGATGAAGCCCGGCGCAAACGCGGCAGAGGTGCCGTATTCAACCATTTGCAGCGGCAGATTCAATTGCAGCGCACGCTGCGCCAGCAGGTCACGGTCGGCAATCACCACCAGATTGGCGTCAAACTGGCGTGCTGCCAGCATCAGGCACAAGTCGGGGCCAATGCCGGCCGGCTCGCCGGCGGTGATGCAGAGCGTCGGGCGCTGGCTCATGGCTCTTCGGCCCGGATTTCAACGTAGGCTTTGTCGCGCTGCTGGCGCAGCCAGTCATCAAAGTTTTCGTCTGCCTTGCGCGCGCGGATCGACTGCCGCACCTGCAATTTCTCGCGCTCGGCGCTGACATCGGCACTGCGGCGTTCTTCAACGCGGATCAGGTGCCAGCCAAACGGCGATTTCACCGGTTCGGACAAATCACCCACTTTCAGGCCATCCATCACCTTTTCGAATTCCGGCACGGTATCACCCGGCCCGAGCCAGCCGAGATCGCCGCCGCGTGGCGCACTGCCGTCTTCGGAATGGATACGCGCCACCTCTTCGAAATTGCCGCCGTTAACGATGCGCTCGCGCAAGCGCAGAATGGCGGCGTAAGCATCCTGCGACGACACGGCTTCGTTGGTGCGGATCAGGATGTGCCGGGCATGGGTTTGCTGCACGATGATCTGTTCGTTCCTGGCACGTTTTTCGTTCAACTGGATGATATGAAAACCGTTGGCACTGCGAATCACCCCGGTGTGCTGGCCTGGCTGCAAGGGCGCCAGCTGCTCCAGAAACAGCGCCGGAATCCGGCCGCTGGGGCGCCAGCCAAGCGAGCCCCCCTGCAATGCGTCCTGCGCGTCAGAATAGGAAGCGGCCACCTGGGCAAACCTGGCGCCACGCGTCAGCTCGGCCAGTGCCTGCTCGGCACGCGCACGGCGCTCTTGCAGCTGCGTGGGAGAGGCGTTTTCCGGCACCTGCACCAGCACGTGAGAGATATTCAGCTCCACCTCGGATAAGGATTTGGACTTTTGCAGCTGCAACAGATTGTCGACCTCGGCATCGCTGACAATCACCCGGCTGTCGACTTCGCGCTCACGCAGGCGCGACAGGGCGATTTCGGTGCGGATATCTTCGCGAAACTTGCGGAAGTCCATGCCGTCCTTTTCGAGGGTGCCGCGAAACTGCGCCAGCGACATATTGTTCTGCTGTGCAATGCGCTCCATCGAGCGATCCAGCTGATTGTCGTCGATACGAATCCCGGTTTCCTGCGCCAACTGCAGCTGTACCGCCTCGCTCACCAAGCGCTCCAGCACCTGTTGCCGCAGGATATTGGCCGGCGGCAACGGTACGTTTTGCGCCTGCAGATTGCGCATCACCGTTTTGATGCGATCGTTCAGCTCGTTGGCAGTAATCGCCTGCCGGTTGACCACGGCAACAATCCGGTCTGCCGACTGTGGTGCGGCATACAGCGGAGACGCCAGCAGCAGGCCGGCGGACATCAGCAACGCAGTGATACGGGAAAATCGCATAACAACCCTTGAAAGAATGATCCGGCCAACGCGGCATCAACGATAAATCTCGCTGCCGCGTACTGGTCGATCGACAGTAATCTTGCCGTAGCCGGGAATGGAGCGAGACAACACCTCCAGCGCATTGGTGCCCACCCGGGCAATATCGGTGAGTTCCAGCTGAATCAGGTATCCGGACGACATTTTGTCGACATCGGTGACAAAGCGCTGGCCGCCAACACGCACCATCCAGCACCCGGCATTATATTCAAGCCCGGCCAGCGCCTCCAAAGTCTTGCTGTCGTTGAGCGAATACGCCATGCGCCCCACGCCCCACCAGTTACGCCACACCGGCCACTGCGCAGAGACATCCACCTGGCGATACATCTGCCGCTCAAAACGGTAAGACACATTAAACGCCTTGCCCAGTGACGGCCGGTAACGCAGATCCACGTTAAAGCGCTCGCTGGCCTCATCGCTCTGGTTGTATTGCCAGTTGCCTTCCGCGCTGACACTGTCGGCCAGCTGCCCACCCAGGCCCAGCAGCAGATCGGAAGAATTGGATTTGCGCACGGGGTTGTTGAGCGTGACTTTCTGATCGGCAAAATAATAACGCTGCCCCAGCGAGAAACGCAGCCGCTCGCGGCCGGTGGCGTTTTCCAGAAACCGCGAGGTGATCGCCGCCGTCAGCTGATTGGCGTTGTTGATGCGGTCGTAGCCGGCAAACTGGTTTTCGGTAAACAGCTGGGCAAAATTCAGATCCATTTCACTGCTGTCGAAATTCGGCAGCATGCTCTGGTCGCGGTAGGGGATATACAGGTAATACAAGCGAGGTTCCAGCGTCTGCACAAAGGCGCTGCCAAACCATGAATCATCACGTTCGAGAAACAGCGAACTATCCACACTGACAATCGGCAGGCTACGGCCATAGCTGACCTTGTCCGCACCCGTGGCCGGGTTGGCGGCCATATCGTAACGCGTGTAGCTGTAACCCACCTTGGGCGTGATGTAGGCGTAATGCGTCTGCAAGGGTAGCGCCACATTCGGATAGAGCATGCTGCGCTTGCCGTTGACCAGGGTGGGGTGGCCAAAGCTGACGTATTCGCCCAGCATCGCCATTTCGCTGTCGCCGGGCCCAAGCTTGTTGCCGTTGAACAACAACTGCGGCTCGCGGAAATACGGTGCAGTCACGGGCGCCAGCGGATCCTGCAAGGTCTGGTAACGTTCCACCCGGCCGGTCAGGCTCCAGTCTGGCTGCGCATAAGTCAGGGTGCCAATGCGCGGCAGGTTGACCAGCGAGGTGGAGCTGACGCGATTGGACAGATCGGTGAAATAATTGTCGTCCGAGACTTTCTGCAGCTGCAGCGTGCCCGACCAGTTGGGCGAAAACACCTGGGCGTGTTTCAGCTCGGCGCTGTAGCGGTTGGTATCGGCAATGCGGTCATCCGGCAACCATTCGGCGCGAATCTCGCCCACCGCACCCGGCTCCATGTAGCGAAACAGGTTATTGAATGCCACACCACGCTTGCTCATCATGCGCGGCGCAATTTCCCAATCGTAGTTGGGGGCCATATTCCAGTAAAACGGAACCGTCAGCTCGGTGCCACTATTACTGGTAGAACCAAAAGTGGGTGGCAAAATACCGCTTTTGCGCGAGCCGTCCAGCGAGAAATCCATCCACGGCGCATAGGCAATCGGCACACCGAGGAAATCGACTGTGCTGTGTTTGGCCACCCCCACATTGCGATTGAAATCCAGTTCCAGATCACCGGTTTTGATAAACCAGTCATCGCGCCCCGGTTCGCAGGTGGTAAAGCTGGAATCCTGCAGCCGGTATTTTCCCTGGCCTTCAAACAGAATCCTGCTGGCGCTGCCGCGTGCCGGCACCGCGCCACGCACCGTGGCCAGCGGGTCAAACGGATCAGCCTTGGCCTTGCTGGCCAGCTGCAGCTGATAACGCGCATTGTCTGCATAGCCGGTTGAATCCTGCTGGCGCAGCTTCAGCTCGTCGCTCCACACCACATTGCCAAAACGTTCGGCGCGTACATTGCCACTAGCCTGAATCTGCTCGCCATCGGCCCAGTAACGCAGCTCATCGGCAAACACATACACGCCGCGCCGACGCAACTGCGCCTTGCCACTGGCAAACAACTGGCCGGGTGCGGGGGTTTCAATCTGCTCGGCATCGAGAAAAGCCGCACCATTATCGTCACCCGGCTGAAACTGCAGCTGCAGCCCGCCATCCAGTTTCAGCCGTGCCTGTCCCACCGGGTCGGCAAGGCTCGCCTCGGAAAACAGGGCAGAAATCAGCAGGGGTAACAGTTTTATGCCGCGCATTGGACAAAAATGGCTGAGACACAGTTGAAGCCGTTTCACGTGAAACCAGAATCAACGGCGCCTGCAGTAATGTGTAAAATCGCGTAGTTTACCTTTAAACCAATCAAGAGTCCTGCATGGAACGCCTGCAACAAATCGAATCCTGGCTCAAGCAACAATTTCCGCAACAGTCTTTCACGCTGGCCCCCGCCTCGGCCGATGCCAGCTTCCGCCGTTATTTCCGCGCCACATTTGATGACGGCAGCACGCGCATTGTGATGGATGCGCCGCCGCAGCACGAAGACTGCAAACCGTTCATCCACGTCTCGCAACTGTTCCACGCAGCCGGCGTGCATGTGCCGGAGGTGCTGGCGCAAGACCTGGAGCGCGGCTTTCTGCTGCTGACTGATCTGGGCAACACCACCTACCTCAGCCAGCTCAACGCGCAGAGCATGAAGGCGCTCTACCTCGACGCCATCGACGCATTGATCAAAATCCAGCTTGCCTCCAAACCAGACGAGCTGCCGCCCTACGATCAGGCGCTGCTGCAGCGCGAGATGAACCTGTTTGAAGACTGGTACGTCAACCAACACCTCGGCATTCAGCTCAATGACGAACAAAAAGGCTGGCTGACAAGCAGCATGGACGCCATCCTCGCCAACAATCTGGCGCAGGGGCAAGTCTATGTGCACCGCGACTACCACTCGCGCAACCTGATGATCACTCAGCCGAACCCCGGCATCCTCGACTTCCAGGACGCCGTCTACGGCCCGATCACCTACGATCTGGTGTCGCTGCTGCGCGATGCCTACATCGAATGGACCGAGCAGGAAGTGCTGGACATGGTCATCCGCTACTGGGAACGCGCCAAGAAAGCCGGCCTGCCGGTACACGACGACGCCAGCGAGTTCTACAAGGATTTCGAACTGATGGGCGCACAGCGGCAGATCAAGGTGATCGGTATTTTCGCCCGCCTCTGCCACCGCGACGGCAAGGATGGCTACCTGAAAGACATCCCGCTGGTGATGCAATATCTGCGCAAAACCTGCGAACGCTACATCGCCCTCGGCCCGCTGCTGAAGCTGCTCAACCAGCTCGAAGGCACCGAAGTCAAAGTCGGCTACACCTTTTAGGTTCTGTTGATGTTTGTTTCGCGGCTGCGCTGGCAGGTAAAAACGCCAGCCACAAGGCACGCGACGCAGCTAATAGTGGACTATTTGCAAGGAGCGTAACGCAGTGGATGGCGTTTTTACCTGTCAGCCCGAAGGGTTTGACGCACTTCGGGCACATAACCGTGTCGTAAACCGCTTGTGCAGATCACTGCACGGCGCGCTTTACTCCTTGTTTTGTGCCCGAATTGCATCAAACGCAGTCGTGAAACAAATATCAACAGAACCTAAGGCACCCGCATGCACTTCAAAGCCATGATCCTCGCCGCCGGGCGCGGCGAACGCATGCGGCCGCTGACCGACCACACGCCGAAACCACTGCTGCCGGTCGCCGGCAAACCGCTGATCGCCTGGCATATCGAACGCCTGGTCAAAGCCGGTTTCAAGCAACTGGTAATCAACCACGCCCACCTCGGCGTACAGATCGAAGCCGCGCTGGGCGACGGTAGCCAGTTCGGCGCGCAGATTTGCTACTCAGCCGAAACCGAAGCACTGGAAACCGCCGGCGGCATCGCCAAGGCCCTGCCGCAACTCGGCCACGCGCCGTTTCTGGTGGTCAACGGTGACGTATTCACCGACTACGACTTCAGCAAAGCGCAGCCGGTGTTGCAGGCGATGGCGGCCAACACCACGCCGGCGCACGCCCACCTGCTTCTGATCGACAACCCACCGCACCACCCCACCGGCGACTTCTGCCTCGAAGCCGGGCAAATCGTCGAAGCCGGCCACCACCGCTACACCTTCAGCGGCATCGGCTGTTACCGCCCGGATTTTTTCGCTGGCGTGCCGCGTGGCAGTAAGGAAAAGCTGGCGAATTTGCTACGGCCGGCGATACGGCAGGGCAAGGTATCGGGGGAGCATTTTCGTGGAGTGTGGATTGATGTGGGGACGCCGGAGCGGTTGCAATATGCCTGCCAAGCGGCACAGACAAGAATTACGACATGAGCAAACGCGACTCACACCTTGATGGGTGGCGTGGCATTGCCATCATTTCGCTACTGATTGGCCATTTTATCCCCCATGCCGGCACAGATGCCCCTTGGTACTTCGTCAATGCAGGCCGTGTTGGGGTGGAGCTCTTTTTTGCGCTGTCCGGATGCCTGCTCGGGCAAATACTTTTTGTTTCAAGAATGCCATTGCGTCGGTATGCGATTCGCCGATTTGCACGTATCGTGCCCTCCCTTTGGCTATACATCGCTGTCGCAGCGCTCCTTTTTGCAGTAACCGGAAAAAGCTGGCATGCCCCGACGTTCGCTGCTTTAAGCGGCTGGATCAATTACATCCCTGCGTGGTATCACGTCGTTCCAAATGCAGAATTTGGCCACCTGTGGTCAGTATGCCTGGAGCTACAAGGGTATGTATTGATCGGCCTGATTGCCGCAATTGAGCGCAAAAGCTCGATTCCTGCTGAATGGTTGTTGTTTGGGCTTGTAGGCGCATCCTGGCTGGCATCGCTATTGGCTGTCGGACAAGGATTCAGCTATCAGCAAATATACTGGCGTCCGGAATACCGTCTAGCAGCCTGTCGGACTTGACCCTGCCAAGTTGAAGAAATCGGGCCAGAAAGGCTGAAATTCGCTGTTTTTGGCCTGAAGACGCACGATTGCCCCCTTTTCTTGCTACTGCAGACGCAATACGGC
>JACCDG010533655.1_pt1 | contig 11866 bp, 8 predicted proteins | sample 7442471 | NCBI WGS metagenome assembly JACCDG01 (sample SAMN15323444, study PRJNA562643) | freshwater metagenome | isolation source: river surface water | place: USA:Blue River Watershed | collected 2017-08-17
AACGAAGTTCTCAGACCGGCATGTTGGATATCCGCTGTTAGCCGATGTGTCGCGCAGCGACCGAGGCTAAGAGCGGAGGTATCCGCGCTCCGTTAGCCAAAAGGGAGCGGAGCGACATTTTGGCTAATGTTTGCGTGTATGCGATGTGCGTTAGCATATGGGTGGAGCGAAGCGGAACCGCATACACGCTGTTATGTGATGTTTAATTTTAAGCTTTTAGATCAAGTAATTTTTTGCATTCATCTCGCATAAACTCTGGATATAGTTCTAACCCTGGTGTCCCGTTTTTAATAATTTCAGAAGCCGCGATAGTAATTCTTTGTGGATGAGATTCTGTTTGATCATTCATCCCCGCTCCATATACCATACCCTTCATTTTTGCCCATATAGCGGCCGAGGTGCACATAGGGCATGGTTCATATGTCGTGTATAAGTAGCAGTCGAATAATTTATTTCCAAGCTTTTTGGCCGCGGATCGGATTGCGTTAATCTCTGCATGTGCTGTAGGATCAATATCTCGCCTAACTGTCGCAAAGGCTTCTGAAATTATTTCATCATCCTTAACAATAATAGCTGCAACTGCGTGCCCGCCCTCCTTAAATTTTTCATAGGCGAGTTTAATAGCCTTATCCATTATGTCTTTGTTAGGATGATGCATATAAAAGCTAAAAATTAAATTTCACATAACGGAGCGCGGATAATCCGACGTGACGGAATGAGAACGAAGTTCTCAGACCGGCATGTTGGATATCCGCTGTTAGCCGATGTGTCGCGGAGCGACCGAGGCTAAGAGCGGAGGTATCCGCGCTCCGTTAGCCAAAAGGGAGCGGAGCGACATTTTGGCTAACTAGGTATTATGCGAAGTATTTTCGTAATTTAAACTGAAATTTGTGTATTATACGAAGTTCCATTTAATAACCTAACGCAACACTCTAGGCGCTGAGCGTCCAAGATGCTACGGCAGATGCTAGGATGGAAACTTGTATATCCTATCTTACTTGTTCCGAACAAAACGCACAACCACATGGCATTCCAAGCCTTCTTCACTCCCAACCAGATAATAATCGCTAATTTTTACCAAAATGATAGTATATTAAAGGATTGTATTTTGTGCCACAATTGACATAATGTTGTATACTAAAATTCAGATAAAAACGACATATCAAAAATACTTCTTCCTATTACTTATTCCTTAACATTAATCACATACGTGCCAAAAAATTGTAGCCATACGCATATGTTTAGCACTCGCCATCGTGGGGATTCTAACTTGGGCGCCATGGCTACAAGATGAAAAAGTAAAAAATATGGTACGTTCAAACAAAAATTTTCAACAGCAGCATCCTGCCGGCTCTAAAGAATCTCATCCCGAAATATATGTCCACACTGTTCCTTTTGGTAGATGGGCAACGACATACGAAGGAGGTTGGTTTATTTGGTTCTGGCAAGGCAAGACGTAATAACAGCATAATCGCGTGCAAAATACATCTATGAAAAAACGATTAGCAGAACTCACACATACTTGGCGTTTTTGGCTCGGCCTGCAGTTTCTTTTAATTTTTGTACTCAACATCATTGGACACGTACGAGAAAAAAACGCACTTCACCTCATATTTGGCTCAAGGCTCGGCGAAGCGCTCATTGGCCTTATAGGAACAATCTTGGGCTTTCCGTCGGGTATATACTTCTTCTTTACTACGGACACAAGACTTGCAAACACCTGGCTTCACGGTGCATTTATTGCCTATACATTACCTGCGATATACTATACTCTTTTCCTCCTTTGTATTTGGTACATCACGAAACAAAAAAGAAACTGGAAGATTGTCGCAACTATACTCACCCTCTTTATGATTTTAAGTTTTGGAGGCTGTAGTAGGGTTGTTGAAATACCACTCATTATTACATAGGTACGCTTCTACAAAGCCGCAGTGGTCAAGCAAACGGTGCTTATATTTTATATTGCAAAAATAAGGTTGTTGCGTCACTCGTAGGCCTAATTGCGCGCAACTCTTCAATATCGCACCATTCTATATCTTTATGTTTGTGCGGTTCATTATTCACAATGTCGCCCTCATACGCAGTAACCAAAAAACAAAACAAATGTATCTCAACATGTTTCCCTTCGCGAACTTTATGTTTTATATCTGTTGTGAGTAGTGTAAGTGACGTGACCGTAATCCCCAACTCTTCGAGTGCCTCCTGTTTTGCGGCTTCTTCCGGTGTTTGACCTAGCTCGGCTTTTCCAAGTGGAATGGTGCGAAACGAAAACTTGTTGTGCCAAAACGTCAAAAATTTTCCTTCGTTATTTTGAATGACGAGAGAAATCGCATCGTGATTTTCTAAATCGTGTGGAGTCCAGGGAATACTCATATCAAATATGATAATGATTTGAGCCAGTCGTGTTCAAATTCTCCTAAAAACTTTGGCTTTGGATGAAGAATAGTCACATTGAGCCAGGCTTTTGTACGAGCCAACATTTCGCGTATCGGCCAATAAAAACGCGCTTCAACATACGACCGTTTGTCGGCCGCAACCGGATACGTGATAATGCCCCGCGATTCACAAATATAATCAATTCTTCCCAAATGAAATGCCTGAGAAATAGCAACCGTTGTAGTCACCCCAAAAATAGCGGCAGCCCGGTAGCAACTATCATAGGTGTTAAACCCGGCATAATCGAGCACAATGTCGTTTTCAAACACACCAAGCTCCATGGCTTCTTTTTTCATCACCGCCACCTCATTATAGTGACGTGTTCCATTATCACCGGTCATAAGAAGTTTTTTCACCTTTCCTTCCTTATATAACTCAACACCAGTAAGTACCCTGTCGTACAGCGCGTCACTGGGTTCACCATTTGGCAACACCCCCGCTCCAAACACGAGCGCAATAGGAGCAACCGGCACTGTGTCCACACTATACCATTCACTATGTCGGAGTATTGAGAATTGTGAGAGAAGAAAAATAGAAAAGCCTAGTACACTTACCACGCACACCATACTGAACCACGCAGTTCGCGACATCATACTTTTTTCTTTTTTGTTCTTGCTCTCCCCGCTTTCGCTGTACTACCTGCGCTATCTTTTGCCCGCAGCTCACGAATTTCATCACGCAGAAGGGCCGCTAATTCAAATTCTAATTTTTGCGCAGCCTCACGCATCTGTTCTTCTTTTTCTTTGAGAATTTCTTTGAGCGGCCGTGCGTCGCCCATGGTATCCAAATCCGCAATCGAATGACCACGCCTTTTTCCCCGACCCATTTTCTTTTCAGAAATCGCATCAGCCGAAATGCCAAATTCTTCCAAAATATTCCGAATACGTTTTTGAATCGTTTTTGGAGTGATCCCATGTTTTTCGTTGTACGCCAATTGAATCTCACGGCGACGGCTGGTTTCTTTGAGTGCTCGCTCAATCGAACCGGTCATGTGATCAGCATACAGAACTACAAGTCCGTTCACGTTACGTGCGGCGCGACCAATCGTTTGAATCAAACTCGTTTCACTACGCAAAAACCCTTCTTTGTCCGCATCCAAAATAGCCACAAGCGATACTTCCGGCAGGTCGAGCCCTTCACGAAGCAGGTTCACCCCCACAATTACTTCTACCTCACCAGTACGAAGCGCCATCAAAATTTGGACACGCTCAAGGGTATCAATATCACTGTGCAAATATTTCACTTTGAGTCCTGTGGTACGCAAGTGTTCGCTCAAATCTTCGGCCATTTTTTTCGTGAGGGTTGTCACAAGGGCACGCTCCCCTTTGGCAACACGTTCTTGAATGCGCTCAATCACATCTTCAACTTGTGATTTATGTTCCGCGTTACCAGTCACCGGGCGAATTAAGACCTCAGGATCAACAAGCCCCGTTGGACGCACGATCTGCTCAACCACCTGTTCGCTTTCTTTCAGCTCAAATTCCGTTGGGGTGGCTGACACGTAAATGGTTTGTGCCACGCGCTTTTCAAATTCATCATACTGGAGTGGCCGGTTATCGCGCGCACTAGGCAAGCGAAAACCGTGCTCAACCAGCGTGTCTTTTCTCGCCCTGTCGCCAGCATACATGCCACGAATTTGGGGCACAGTTACATGCGACTCATCGATCACCGTCAAAAAGTCGGGTGAACATTCGTAAAAATAATCTAAAAGAGTAAACGGTGGTTCACCAGGGTTACGGCCATCAAAATGACGCGAGTAATTTTCAATGCCATTGCAGAAACCAATATTTTTGATCATCTCTAAATCATAGGCCACACGACGCTTCAAACGTTCGTACTCAAGCACTTTTCCTTTTTTCTGGAACGCATCAAGTTGCTGTTGCAACTCTTCTTTAATAGAAGTAAAGGCGCGCTCACGCGCTTCTGGCCCAGCCACATAATGTTTGGCAGGAAAGAACCACGCGTCTTCGACCTCGCGAATCACCTTGCGTGTGACCGGGTCAACGTATTCAATACGATCAATGCGATTTGAAATTTCAAAGCGATATATTTTTTCATCATTCACCGGCATGATTTCAAATACTTGTCCCTGTAACCGAAATGAACCGCGTTTTAAATCGGCCGTCGTGCGTTCAAATTGTAGGCCAATCAACTGTTCAGTGAGTCCACGGCGATCCAAATCTTCACCTTTCCGCAAATGCACGACAATTTTTTCATATTCTTTTGGCGAACCCAACCCATAGATAGCCGACACTGAAGCCACAATAATCACATCACGACGTGAAAGTAATGCCTGGGTACACGCATGACGCAAGCGATCAATTTCTTCATTAATTTGCGCCTCTTTTTCAATATAGGTATCAGAGTGCGGCATGTACGCCTCTGGCTGGTAGTAATCGTAGTAACTCACGAAATACTCAACCGCGTTATCGGGAAAAAATTCACGGAACTCGTTACAGAGCTGTGCTGCCAGAGTTTTATTATGCGCAATCACGAGCGTAGGGCGGTTGGTTTCGGCAATGGCGTTTGCCACTGTAAACGTATTATGCACAAACAAACCACCGTATCCAGCTAAAAAGGTCTCATGATCTTCCACGGCAATATCATACACATATGTTTCCCCACGAACCTTGGTAATTTTTTTTATCTTTGTCCAATATAAGCCAAGATATGATTTCATGTCTATAACTTCTTTACGACATTCCTGGTCTTGCGTTAAAGACTTGTCGGCACCGAGGTAGGAAATCATTTTTTGAAACGTCAGGCGCGAAGGGAGGCGTTTACCATGCTCTATGAGCGAGATAAAAGAACGCTCAACACCGCATGCACGAGCGAGCATCTTCTGAGAAAAACCAAAAGTGGTACGAAAATTTTTTAGACGATCTTGCAAAGGGATGAGATCGACATTTGTGTTATATACTGAACTAATGATGCTCTGAAGTTTTACTGTTTTTCGATCAATTGAAAACCCTATTTCTTTGGCAAATGTCTCCAGAGACTGTTTTCCTGCAATGCTGACCTGCCAATACTCTCTCGTGATGTTTTTATTTGGAATCTTTGCTGTGCGTTTGCTCGTACGTGCCACAATTCCAAAACGAAGGAGCGCATATACAATATCTGAAGCTAAGGTATGACTGATGGTTGCGCAAGTCACTTGCCGACCGTTCACCCCGCCATCACCTGAAAAATATGCCCGCAAGAGCACTCCTAGCTGAGTGTTTGAAAGTTGTGTCCAAAATGATGGCAGCCGCTTGTTATAACTATGACTTCCACACCAAATAGCGAAGAGACTACTCCACAGAGAAGAATTAACCTGGTAGTCATAGGTGCCAGGACGATAGTGGCAACGGAGACCAAGTACATAAGTAATTCTTGTGATATCATTTACTACCTCTTTGTCTCCTGCGGAAATAGTAACATACGTTTTTTCTGCATGTCCCTCAGCAATATAATAACCCAATAATTGAAGCAGATCATTTGTCACTGGATACCTAAACGGTACTTGGTACTTCTTTATTTTTCCACCAAACGTTGCACCCTTAGCAAGGCTCGGAAAACGTTTGATGAGGGTAAGAAACAATGTTTCGTTCATCCGTCCAGATGTAACCAGCACATGGTGAAGTTGGGCTGGCGACAAAAAACGCCGAAGAGTTTTTTGATGTTTTTTCCATAACACAGGAAAGGCTGGAACCGAAATATACCGTTTCTTTTTTGAATCAACAAAATCCAAAAGATGAAGTGCCTTGAGCGGTTGCTTGGGCGCAGGAATGCGTAAAGGGAGTGGAATATAATCACCTGACTGAATCGTATCCGTTTCGACAAGTTGTAAATACCCTTCTCTCAGTACAAAAAAATTGTGATCACCAGTAACAGTTACCGTACGGCCGCACGTGGTTTCGACATGAAACAACGTGCGTGGAGATTCGTGACGAACGAGCTGTGTTACTTTTTTCCAGGAAACTTTTTTTGTCAGAGGATCAAAACTATAGGCTTCAATGCTATCATCATCGCGACTGAGTTCTATGACCATTGTGTCATTTTTTTTTACGATCCTCTGTGGGTGTGCATCAAAAAAATCGTCAATACATTTTCCGATCGGTTCTACCAACATTTTATTATTTTTTTTTACAAACATGGGTGTATCTGCAACCAAACTTTTACCCGAACCTGTTACCCCAAGCAAGGTCTGTTTTTTCATGCCTTCATTCAGACCACGAACAAGCCCCTCAATGGCTTTTGGCTGATCGCCCGATGGCTTGTATTCGGCTTTCATCGTAAATTTGTCCATATTTGGCTTATTTTAGAACAGTTTATAGCATATCATGCCTTAAGAAAGAGGTAAACCTATATACAGCCTACCCCTATTGACAAAGGTGTAAAAATGTGCTATAGTTTCATGTCTGATGCTACAGCTAAAATACGTAGCCAGACAGAGGAGAAAAGAAAGTGGAAAACAACAAGATCGGAAACCATGTCAGACTCTGGTCAACCAACGAAGTTGACAGCTTGGATTGGGAGTGTGATTCAGACCTCCCAGACACTTGTCCTTCACCGCCGCCAGCTGGTGTGCCACAACAGGTGATCATTGATCTGACGGCGAAAAGAATTTCGAGCTTGGAAGAATCGCGATTGATTCATGCGGAAATCCAGGACGGACAGGTGGTATTCCGCGCACTTACGCTGATGAACATCGCCCAGCTGGTCCTCGACGACGAGAACCTCTACATTGTCCGACATTGGGAAGCGGGTGATTACTTCGTAGCAGATGCTGCCAAGGTTGTCGAAAATCCCGAGGCTGATACCTCTGAATGGGTATGGAAGTCCGGATTGTTCTGGGTGCTACACGTGAATTTGTAGCTCTTCCAGGCACTAACCCCACAGAGTAGCCTACGAGCGCAAAGCTACATCTGCATTTATAAAGAGCGCATTCGATAAAAAAGATTCTTTTGGGAAAAAATATTGAAGCAGGATTGAGATTTCTCTCCTGCTGTAAACACACTTGAGCTGAGTATAGAGGCTTCATAAGTCTCCTCCGCTCACCATTACAGGCTCTCCGCACTTCTTTCGCGTGATGAGCCTATTTTTTTAAAAAAATAACGATTTGACGAAAAGTATAGATATACCTATAATAAAAATAATTCGTCCTTGGATCAAAGCCGCTGTGTGCACCTCCCGGGGAGGAGTCATACATGCTTACGGGAGTACCTTGTGGTTGAGTGTGTGATCACGGACGAATCTCTACGCCCTTCTCCTGGTGAGCGTGGGCTTAAGCGAAATTAGATCTACTTCGTGATGGAGTGAAGACGTCCGAAGATGACTCGAGTGAGAAATCTTCCCGGTAAAATAAGAGTGCGCCGAAAACCTGAGTGCGAGTTGCCTCTTTACGGTAGTAGCCGACTCTACGATGGGACGGTCTCCAAAAAATATGGCTCGGCGCATTGATTGAGACAACGGAGAAAAGATCACGTTTTCCAGTAGCTACGACTTGAAAACGGTCGCCGAAAACCCTTCTGACAGCGTAGCCGACCCTCGTGACTCCTGATTATTCCTTCGATCAGTAGAGCCCGAGGGTGTTTTATTTTTTATACCCTCATTTTTCCTATAGGAATGTAGCTATTTTTCACTTTAACTTACAGCGTGCCTGAGCAATCCCAGCCGAGCAGTGGCCCCAGGTGAAATGAGCTCCCGCATCTGACCTTAACGACAGTGGCAAAGGTGCTGTTGGTGTCTTCCGCGCCGGCGATTATTCCACGAGCATCCGATGGTGTCACAAGCTCGTCAGTGCACGCGCAGATACTCAACACGCAGTGTGCAGCGATAGCTAACGTCAGCGTCAGGCGCGCAGCCATGCTTGCTATCATCGCCTCTGGTGGGCTACAATGCAACACGTATGTGTGTTCCATTCCTATGCTACTGATAACAATGGTGTCGATGGTGATATCAACGTCACATATCGGCGAGATCGTGTCGCGTGATTTGCGGTTTGGCGGCCACTTACTATGGTGCGACCTCCAAGCCTGGCAGAGCGAAAGGGCGTTGCCTCGTGGTCGTGTTATACATGGGCCAATAGTGACCGATCCATTGGCGTTGGAGGCCATGAGAGGTCAAAATATTGAGGACCCGTACTTTGGAGTGCGGCATTGTGATTGAGTTAGTTGAGGTCAGGTGCCTACGTGCTGCGTGACTGTAAGTTAAAGTGAAAAATGTATACAAAAATAAAGAGAAAATGAAAAAACAAAAACATAAAAATAGCTTAATTAAGCTATTTTTTAATGTTATCCACCACAACCCCCGTACTATTGACAAAGGTGTAAAAATGTGCTATAGTTATTTGTCTGGTCTAACTCTGATTGAGTGCACCAGACGAAAGGAGAAGTTGAAGTGAGTGAGAAGAAGTCGCTCTGGGAGATGACCGCAGACGATTGGAAGAAACATCGTGAGGAGCGCCGTAGGGTTCTAGGGATGAAGGCAAGGATCGGCGACGACCTTCCGATCGATCCTGAGGTGGGCGAGGAGCACCCACCGTACTATTCGAGTCCCGAAGACCACGATTGGGCTCACGAAGATTACCGAGATCACAGTCAGCAGGATTGTGGTCGTGTGCAGCCTTTTCAGAGCAGGGTGCAAAAGGTAGTCGCACGACAAGGAAAGGTGGGTACCTACGTTCACTGGCGGTGTGAAAAAACTCCGCAAGGAAACACAGTGGTCTTCACTGTCGTCTCGAAGGATATTATAACAGGGTTCCTTGTCTGCGATTTGAAATGCATCGCCGAAACGCCGATTGACCCTGCGACCGGAACTGAGGTGCGGGTGGATGCACACCTCATCGTGAAAGACACGAGCAAACGACCCTCACGCTGGGCTTTTAAAAAAGGTCTCGCCTGGTCGTTGGACGTCAAAACCGAAACCTGGTAGAAAAGACGAGAAAAAATTGAGATAGCCGACATAGGTTATCTTGTGAGATAACTCGTATGAGTTGTCTGTGGAAGTAAAAGAATACTTTCATTTGTGTACTTACAGGGGTAGGTAGGTGAGGCAAAAAAATAAGAGTCGGGTCAGAGTGTGCTCAACAGATACGCGCACTCCCCAATTCTACAGGCTCTCTGCAATCGTTGCATGATGAGCCTATTTTATTTTTTTAAAAAATCACGATTTGACGATAAGTATAGATTGTAAGTTATGTGGTTATGCCAGAACCCCGTGGCTTTCTACCAGGGCAAGAGGCACCACCTCACACCCAGCCCAACCAGCGATTAGTTCTCGAACTCCGCACGGTTCACTTTGTTTGAAGACAAATATCTCCGATGGTACTATACCTACCATGGCTTCGCACCCTACTCTGGAAACTTGTCGAGAGTAGGGAAGGAGCGCCATGCTGGAGAGCATACTTTGGAAGGTATGCGCGGCCGTTTGGCTGATCGCGTTCGCCTATCATACATACGTTCTGATAGACGAAATGCGCTTACGCCATCGCAAGCCGTAGCGTCATAACCCGTGCACACATGGTGCACGGGTTAACTATTTCAGGGGTGCATTGGAATGGGCTCACGCAGGTTTGGCAACCCCAAAGTTCGGATTATCTTGATCAGATGTGGCATATAGGAAAAAAGCTGACGAATTTCTCTTGTAACAAGAATAAGCCGACACATTTGCATCGGCTTACGTAACGAGAGCAGGGACTCCCTCAACGAGAACGTCTCACCAAAAGTTTCAAATCACCCTGATTCCTGAGGGGCCGAATGGCAACCTATCCCTCACGGGAGTTTCGGTTACCACCGTTCCTCAAAGACCTGACGGCGACCTTCCACTTCGTCAAGGGAGTCCCTACCCCCCATCTTGAATGCTTGAATCACTGATGGTAGTTTACCTCCCTCAGGAATCATGTCAACAGCCTGCGTCAAGGTGGGCCGGGTCTGATAGAAGTCCACATTCGAGGTACGCCACTAGACAAAAACCACATTAATTTGCGCCTCTTTTTCAGTGTACGTATCAGAATGCGGCATGTACGCTTCTGGCCGGTAGCAGTCGTAGTAGCTCACGAAATACTCAACCGCATTATCAGGAAAAAATTCACGAAACCATTACAGAGCTGTGTGGCTAGGGTTTTATTATGCGCAATCACAAGCGTAGGACGGTTGGTTTCAGCAAAGAATTTTTTTAATTAAATGAGTGATGCTCACTTGCGCCCTGCGCCTGCCTGCTGACACAAGCAATGAGTGGCTCACGAATGAGGCAAAAGGCCAACCAGGTACGTCAAAACTTGGAAGATGTGCGAGGGATACGAGAGAGAGGCTCAGTTGCGCCGCATCGAGCAGGGAAACGATGCGTTAGTAGCAACAGAGAGGGGGGGTAGAAACTGCTAATGGGGTTGGGGGCGTAGTACATGACGCTCCCCACCCCTTTCTTTTTTTATCAAGATGGCTGTTTTGGATACATTATCTTACTCAAGGTTGAACATTTAAAAAGTGGATCGCAATTATCCTCAACCTCCTCATTATAAATTAAAGGTCTTATATGCTCGCGACTAAGTCGGGATCTCGTTGTAGTAATCCCATTCCGGATTGTAATCTGTGGTCCAGTTGCATGTACGAGACGGCCAATACGTATGCGCAAAAAACAGACCCAACACAAAAACAAAAAAGGACCATACACCTAAAACCATAGCAATGCGAAATCTTGATGACGACATATATTACTCTTGATCAAGAAATATAACGTTAGTTTACCAGCCATAACAAATTCAATCCAGGTGAGTCGTGGGACAGCCCGGTATTATCATAACTACTTTAACTTACACCTCAACCCTCTCCCCTTTTTCAGGAATAAACGCATGAAGCCCAAGTTCGTCACGCAAGCGATGCGCAAGAGCCGTGGCCGACATTGGTTCGCCATGAATGCAATACACTTTTTTAGGGAGTGCTTCGGCTCCGCGAACCCAGCTCACTAATTTTTCTTGATCCGCGTGCGCGCTTAGCCCACCAATCGCTTTCACCGTGCAACGTACAGGAATAGTATCGTTAAAAATTTTTACGGTTTCTGCCCCCTCATACAAACGCCTACCAAGCGTGTGTTCGGCCTGATACCCGGTAAAAATAAGCGTGGAACGCGGATCAGATATATACCGATACGCGTGATGCAAAATGCGCCCGCCGTTCATCATCCCCGACCCGGCAATAATCATTTTGGGGCCAGTCACGGCATTAATACTCTTTGATTCTTCACGACTGGTGGTAAGGCGCAAATTCGGAAAGTCAAAAAAATCTTCGCCCGCGCGAAAAAGGGCCGCGGCTTCGTAGTCGTAATATTCAGGATATTTTTTATAAATCGGCATGGCGTGAATCGCGAGCGGGCTATCAAGAAAAATAGGAATGCGTGGCAATACCCCTTCTTCATTCATGTGATATAGGTCATAGAGCATTTCTTGAATACG
>JACCDG010770073.1_pt1 | contig 11865 bp, 21 predicted proteins | sample 7442471 | NCBI WGS metagenome assembly JACCDG01 (sample SAMN15323444, study PRJNA562643) | freshwater metagenome | isolation source: river surface water | place: USA:Blue River Watershed | collected 2017-08-17
ACCGACAAGGCCAAGATCCCCGAGGCGTGGCGTGGATGGAATACGGCGCTGAAGCCGGCCATCGAGCCGATCTGCCTCGCGCGCAAGCCGATGGACGGCACGCTCGCGCAGAACCTCGAGCGCTGGGGAACGGGCGCGCTGTGGATCGACGGGTGCCGCATCCCGCTGGATGGCGAGGTCATCACCGTCACAGGCAAGGGCGCCCTACCGACGCGGCACAACGTCGACCAGCCGCGCGACGCGGCCCCGATCGCGGAACGGCCGGCGGGCATGGGTCGCTGGCCCGCCAACATCCTGCACGACGGCAGCGGCGAGGTAGTGTCGCTGTTCCCAAGCGAGGCAGGCGCGCAAGCCCCGGTCACGGTGCGCAACGGAGACAAGTTCCGCGGCACATACGGCGCCTTTAAGGGCAACCGCGACGAGGCCGGCAGCACGTTCAAGGGCGACAGCGGCAGCGCCGCGCGGTTCTTCTACTGCGCGAAGGCGGATCGCGCGGATCGCAATGACGGCCTGCAAGGAATGCCGGAGAAGCCGCTGCTGTGGTCCAGCGGCGAGCAGAACCCGGGCGCATTTCAGTCGCCGAACACGAATCGAGCGGCGCAGAACAACCACCCCACCGTCAAGCCCACCGACCTGATGCGCTGGCTGTGCCGGCTCGTCACGCCACCCGGAGGCACGGTGCTGGACCCGTTCATGGGCAGCGGCTCCACGCTCAAGGCCGCGGAGCTTGAAGGCTTCAGCGCCATCGGCATCGAGCGCGAGGCCGAGTACATCGCCATCGCGCGCCGCCGCATTGCCGCTGACGCGCCGTTGTTCGCGGAGGTCATGGACGAAACAGCGGGCGATCCCGCCGCCCCGCGGAGCGAGTTGATCAAGGAAGGCCCCCTTTGAATTCTTGTTCGAAGGGGGTTGACGCGCACCACATCATGTAGTACATTGGATTCCGTCGCGCACTGCGGTGCATACATGTAGCTCAGTCTGGATAGAGCATCGATCTCAGAAATCGTTGGTAGCCGGTTCAAATCCGGTCATGGCCCCGCAAGGGGATTGCACAGCGAATCCGCGACACTGAATTCGAGAAAGGTTGCCGATTTGAGGAACGCCCATGGTGGGCACCCGCGTAAGCGGTTTCTTGCGGTCGGAATCTGCGGCATCACTACACAAAGTTCAGCGCTCACTCGTTTGCATACATGGACTTGTAATCCCCTGGTCGCGAGTTCGAGTCTCGCTCCCCGCTCACTAGCGCGGGGGTAGCTCAGTTGGTAGAGCAGGAAATTTGCAGTCGGAATCAGCGCTGATTCATTTCAAGATAGAGGCCACTTCAGCGGTTTACACGCATTGGAATTGCAAATTTCAACCACTGAGACTCGCCTCGCCAACCTTTCACTCAACGCAGGAGGGATGCGTTCATGGAAAAGGGTCTGACTCGGAACCAAGTGATCTCGATGCTCACCAAGAGCCCGCACGGCGACTTGGCGCAGTACGCCCCGGTGGGGCTGGCGGCGGCATCCGAGGATCCGGAGTTCTACGCTCACCTCGTCGCCTGGAATGCCCGCAAGGGCTCGATCCGCGATGCGAAGGTGGCGCTCCCGGTGCTGGCGCTGGCCAGCGAGAACATCGACGACGAGCTGCGCGACAACGCGCTCGCCCACATCGTCAGCCTGGATCCGCGCAACCTCGTGCGGGCCCTGCGCTTCTCGAAGGGTCAGCCGGTCCGTGAGCGGCGCCGGCTGTACCGGACGATCGAGCGCTCGCTGCGGGAGCGCGAGGCCAACAAGTCGCGCTTCGACCGCAACGCGATGCAGCACCGGGCGTCTCTCCGGGAGCTGTACGCCTTGCTGCACGTGAAGCCGGGCAACTACTACCAGCGGGGTGCGCTGGGCTTCCGGAGCGAGCCGACCGAGGCGCATCCGAAGGGCATGGTGCTGCCGCCGCAAGGCGTGTTCGCGGTGCTGGGCAAGCTCAAGGACATGGATCCCGCGGCTGCAGCCGGCGCCATCATCGAGCACAAGATCCCGTTCCTGGCGGCGCGCGGTGCGCTGGGTGCCAAGTTCAAGGATCCGGCGGTCGTGCAGGCGCTGTTGGGGGCGATGTCTCCCACGGAAGTCGTCACGAACGCGAAGGCGTTCGAGGGCCTGGGCGTGAAGACCAACCCGGCGTTGCGGGCGGCGTTCGAAGCTGCGCTGGCGAAGGCGGCCGAGAGCACCAAGGCGGCGCTGAAGACCACGAAGGCGGCGGAAGCGATCGGCGGCAAGACCGCCGAACAGCTCCGCGGCGTGCAGGAGAAGCAGCTCGACAAGATGTCGGTGGAAGGCGACTGGCTGATCATGGCGGACAAGTCCGGGTCGATGGCGCAGAGCATCGAGGCGGCGCGGCAGATCGCTGCGCTGCTGGTGCGCGTCAGCTCCGGGAGCGTCCACCTGATCTACTACAACACGGCGCCGGCCTACTACAACGTCACCGGGAAGTCGCTGGACGAGATCACGAAGATGACCGCGCGGATCACGGCCAACGGTGGCACGGTCCCTGGGTGTGCACTCGCGTACGCGCAGGCCAACAAGCTGCCGGCCGACGGCATCGTCTACGTGGCGGACTGCAACGAGAACTCGGGCGCTTCGCCGCGGTTCACGGCGGCGTACAAGGCCTACTGCGCAAGCGTGGACAAGGACGTGCCGCTGTATGCGTACCAACTGGCCGGTGATCCGCCGAACATGCTGGACCATGCCAAGGCCGAAGGGATCGACATCCAGGTGCTGGACTTGCGGGGCGGCGTGGACTTCTACAGCCTGCCCAACCTGATCAGCACGATGCGCACCAACCGGTACAGCCTGAGCGACGAGATCATGGCCACGCCGCTGCTCAAGCTGAGCGACGTGTTCAAGCTCGCCGCCTGATCTACACACCAACCTGACCAAGGAGAACTGACATGCTGGAGAAGCTCCGCTCGATCAACATCGATCGCATGGACATCGACGAGGCCATCGAACTGGCCGCGTTCGGCAAGGTGGCCGCGACCACCTACGCGGCGTACGAGGTGCCGGTGCCGGACTGGCTCACGGACTCGCTGAAGACGCTGGACGCCGACATCAAGCGCCGCCGCCGCGATGCCCTGGAGGCGCGTCTGAAGACGCTGCAGGCACGCAAGGCCGCGCTGCGCAGCCGCGACGAGGAGCGCGCGGACATCGACGCCGAACTCGCCCGCCTGTCGGGCGTGCTGGGCCAGCCGTGAGCGCCCGGACGCGCTACGTCGTGCAGTGCGTCCGGCACGGCGTGGAGTCCAAGGACTGGGTCGGGAAGCAAGTCGTGGTCCCGCGCCCCAAGAACAAGAAGGAGCGCCGCTCCGGCGACTGCCCCTTCTGCAACATCGAACGTCGACTGAAGGAGACCGTACATGACCAAGCTGCATGAGCTGCTGGCCGCGGAGAAGACGCCCACGGCGGCGTGGAACACGCTCCGCGAGGAGACCATCAAGAAGTTCAAGAACGCCGACCATTTCTTCAGCGGCTATGACAAGTCGCTGGCGATGATCGTCGACAGCCCGGAGAACAAGGCCGAAGAGGACAAGGCGCGCGAGAGCAAGCCGGTCCCGACGACCGTGCACGACACCCTGGAGTACGCGCTCGGCATCTTTGCCAAGTCCGAGGATCTGCAGTTCCAGAAGAACGCCACCAACCGGATGGCCACCGGCGACGTGATGTGGAAGGGCGAGGTGCTGCTCGCCGCGCTGCCGGTCGACGAGCTGCTGGGCTTGGAGGCGCGGCTCTCCCACATCAAGACGGTCATCGAGGCCGCGCCGACCCTGGATGCGACGAAGCACTGGGTTCGGGCCCTGGATCTCGGCAACCACGTTTGGCAACTGCGCGAGGCCGAGAAGACGACGAAGACCGAGAAGGTTGTCGTCCCCGTCGTGATGGCTCCGGCGACCGACAAGCACCCGGCGCAGGTGCAAGCGGTCAGCCGCGACTCGGTGATCGGCACATTCTCCACGATGAAGCGATCCGGTGCCTGCACGGCAGTCGAGAAGTCCGACGCGCTGGCCCGGATCGATGAGCTGATCGTCGAGGTCAAGCAGGCGCGCATGCGCGCCAACGAGACCGAAACCGTGCGTGAGACGATCGCGTCGACGATCGTCAATCTCATCATGGAGCCGTTCAACAAGTAAGTTCTGGCAGGCCGCCCGGGTTCGCATCCGGGACGGCAGTTATCGTTGTCGTGATAGTTCGTGGTGTCGTCCGCGTATTGCCAGCAACGATAGCGTAAGGCGCATGTTGTCAATGGTCGCTGCGAAAGCAGCAAACATACCTTCCGAGACCCGGGTTCGAATCCCGGGGGTGGCCCCAAGCATCACAGAGTGGTGTTTTATGCCGCCCTAGTCAAGCGGCTCAAGACGCGGAAGCTGTTGATCGTTATCATCAAGCTATGACACCATGCGGGGCCAACCAAAGTCCTCCGATACGACAGGTACGTACGATGGGGGGGCTTTCCAGATGAGCCGAAAGCCGGTCATGCGGAAAGCCAAGCAACTACAGCCGGAGCCCATGCGCGTCGAGCGCTGGACCTGTGTTCGATGCGGACACTCCTGGCTGCCGCGCATCGAGCGGCCGCCGCTGAAGTGCCCTGACTGCCAGAGCAAGAGGTGGAGGTCGTGATGCCAATCGTTTCAATCCTGGAGCAGATCCACAATTGCGCACCAGATGGCGCAACGCACTATCTTGGCGGCAGCTACTACCACGGCGAAAAGCGGCGGCCAATCGGAGCGATCCGCGTCTACCCGCCCAACGTCTGGCACCCGTGGTCTGGTGGCGTGTCGCCCCTGCCGGGCGACATGATGTGCTCCGTGGTACTCCGCGAAGATGCAGAAGGCATTATGTCAACCCTCTGGCGTGATCAGCGGCCCGCTCAGGGATGGTGTTGGGCACACGGAGGCGAAGACGACGGCGGTGACATCGTGATGTTCGGATACGGCCCGGCCTTGCCGGCGCCCGTGATTCCAGCCCGGAAGGCCGAGGTTCCAGACCCGTATCCACCGAACGTCTGGCACCAGTGGAATGGCGGCGAGACGCCGCCTTTGCCGGGTGACGTGGAGTGCGAGATCGCCATGCGTTGCGAGGTGTCTGGCGAGACTCCATGGTGCCGTGGGGCGCTGCCGGCCAGAGAATGGGGCTGGGAGCACGTCGGCAGCGTCAGCGACATTTTGATGTTCGGCTATGGCAGGAACCTGCCGGATTGGTCGCAGGAGGATGGTCGGGTCTACAGCTTTGTCCATGACGCTTATGGGAAGGTGATTGGCGCGGTCGGGCCGGCTGCCGAAGCGACTTCCGCGGTCGAGTCGAAGCCCCCATCGAGCAGCCAGCCGAGGCTGGACCGGACCGATCCCAGGTACCCGCGCGGGTGGGACCTTGGTGGCATGGTGATGCCGTCGGACGTGCGAGGCATCCGCGAAGCTGCAGTGCGCGCGGATCATGACGAGCAACAGGCCGTCGGCGCGCAGGCGGTCAAGCCGGATCCGAAGGATCACCGCGGGCTGCTCGTGCTCGCGCCGATCGACCATCGGCCTGGGCGGTGGCGGCCATGAGCGACGCGACCGCTGGCGTGAGTATCTTCAGTCACGTCACCGTGGACGCGCGCCTCTGATGGTCAAGAAGCTCATGTCCATCGAAGTCCGCGGGCGAGAGAAGCGGTGGGGTTTCCTCTTCGAGGGAGACCCGGCGCATCTGGCCGAGTGGCGCGCGGACGGCCTGGAGGTGGATGAGGTCTGCAACGTCATCCCGGTGTGGGCGCAGCGGATGGGCCTTACGCGAGTGTGGTGCCGGGTTCAGGACGCCTGGGCATGGTTGAGGCTGTGGTGAAGACCGAAGACGAGGAAGAGCGCGCGCGCGCCAACTTGGCGGTGCTGCTCAACAAGATGCGCGATTCGTGGCCGATGGAAGTCGAGCTGATCCGCTACAAGGCCAAGCTGTGCAAGGCACGGTATGACGCGTTGCGCAAGGAAGGCTTCGATGCGGTCACTGCGCTGTCGCTTTGCACGAGGAGCGTGGAGCTGTGATGAACGTGTGGCAGAAGCTCAGGTGCCGCTGGTATCTGTGGAGATACCACAGGGGGTTCTGATTGAGGACTACTGCCAAGCCAAGGGACTAGAACTGCCGACCGCCGCGAAGCGGAAGACCTCGAAGGAACTGGCTCCTACGCCCCATTGACTACCGAATCCACTGAGAACAAAGAACACGACATGAGCGAAATCGCAGTAGCGACGGAAGGACCCCAGGCGAAAGGCGAAGCGCAGGCATCTCTGCCTTTCGACGAGACCGATGAGACTGGGCAAACACGGCTAGCGAGGCCGTTTCTGCGCTGGGCTGGGGGTAAGTCGCGTCTCCTCGGCGCGCTTCTGCCTCTCGTTCCGAGCAAGTTTCGCAACTACCACGACAACCGCTGCTCCGAACACTCGCCTGCCGCTTCCCGAGCAGTGGAAAGCATACGAACCGGCATGGTCCCTTGCGCAGGCAATCCTCACTAGGACGTCCTTGTTTGGCGCCAGCGGGAGCTTGACTGGGGTAGGCTTGGCTATCGAGGCGCCCAGCGCCGGGCCGCGAACGCGCTGGAAGACATCGATCGCTTCCGGTATCGCCTGGAGAGGCTCATCGTCATGTGAGAATGCGGATCGGATGAACGCCGATCCGATCTTCCGCAGCGTTGGCCAAGCGCTCTACATCGCATACGCGATCGAGGGTCAGCCGGCCACTCACCGCGGTTCTACCCAGGTGCTCATCGAAGGCCTGAAGCAGCAGCTCGGCAAGGTCGAGCGCCGCATAGCTAGCAGCATCAACACCGAGGGCTTGAACCCGCTGGAGTTCCGCGGCCAGTGCGCCATGGTGCGAGCCGCCGTCGAGCACCTTCCCAACCCAGAGTCAGCCGCCATCATGGCGTGGTACGGCCGGCACCTGGACAGCAAGGCACGCGGCGTCAAGGCGTTCCGCGACTACATCCGCCCACAGATCTCATTCGACAACGACAACGCGCTCCTCGCGCTCTCCTGGAACGTGTTCCAGCGGGTCAGCAGCACGAGGCGCGGTGAGCGACTCAGCTACCGCGCGATCGAGCAGGAGACCGGGATCTCGAAGTCGACCCTCGATCGCGCCGCGCGATCGATGATCACCACGGCCATCGCGCTGCGTGCCAGAGCTGAGGATCGGCTGCACGAGCGCTTCGCGCACGACGGCCTCATTGCGTCGGTCGACACCGTGTGAAAGCCCCGGGCACCACGCGCCAGTCGTGGCACAATGCCGCGCCATGGAGCTGCGCACCACCACGAGCACAACAACGGCCTGATCACGGCCGCTGTAGCTCCAATGGTAGAGCGCTCCTTTCGTAAGGGTGAGGTTGCGGGTTCGAGTCCTTGCCAGCGGCACCAAACCTAGCCGACACGCGGCCCGCACGGCGCCGCCGGCAGATCCTCCGCCCCTCGCTGCAGCGCTCGCTTGCAGGCCCGGCGGAACGCCTTCTCGGCGCGGTGTAGCGCCAGCTTCCCGTTGCGGGCGCCCTTGCCGCGCCGGCAGGTGAAGCACGAGCAAGACTTGGCGGTGAGCTTCATCCGTTTTCCTCCGTGATTCCCCTGATACGGGGGGTGGGGGGGTCGCGAGCGGTGCGCTCAGCGCCAGGAGTTGGCCGCCAGAGGCGCCGCGACAAACCTCAGTGTTTTCCCATGGATCGCGAGCGGCGCTAGGTGAAAACCCTGCGTGATTAAGCGCTCACTTCGCAATCGGTGAGTTGGCGCTCACTTCGCGCGATCGTCCACGCCCAGACTTCCGATGCCTCCCGGCAAGCGCGCTGCATCCGGGAGCGACGCGAATGCGGGTCGCGGATGTTGGGCTGCCCCCGGAACCATTCATCCACGGAAGCGCTTCCTCCCGGAATCGTGCCGAACCAGTCTCGGCCGTTCACGGAAGACACGGCGGCCGGCGCAGTCCCTCGCTCCCGGGACCATACGAAAGTGATCCCGGAGGAATGGCGCGTCGATCGCTCCCGGAGATCGGTCGACCATTCGCGCTGCCAGCGGTAGCGTTTGGATGTCATGCGGGTTTGTCCTATTCTTACGGACTGCAAAGAATGCCCGGCGAGCGCTTGACACGCCACGGCCATTGGTCGTATAGTGGGCACCAGTCGCAAACGAGAAGGAGCGCAACCATGGCAACCAAGCAGAAGACCCCCTCGGAGCTTGCGCCGATGATGCGATGCGCAAAGCCCAGCGAGGAGGCGCGCGATCGAACCACGGCCGCGGGTCACGCATGGGGCATGACCTACAGGGGCACGGAGCCGCGGATCGGCCAGACCGGAGCCGTGTATGAAGCCCTCATGGCCCTCCCGTCGATCGATGACTACCCGGAAGCGGCGAAGTGGGCGCGGGCTTACTCGGAGTGGGCCATCTCGGAAGCGGCCGCCTCCGGCATCCGGGAGATGTGGACCGCGTACGATGACATGCTCGCGCAGCGCGAGCGGGTTAACACCTAGCAAATTCCGCTTGACTAGACGGCCATCGGTCGTCTATAGTACGAATCAGCCGCGGGACATCACCCGCACCCTGCGCCGGAAGGGGGCCTCCGGTAGATTCGAAAGGGATCTGGAATGAGCAAGGAAGAATGGCGCGCTGCGGAGCGTGCCAAGCCCATCGGGGAAGACGGGCTGGCCCGTGTCCGGAAGATCAAGGCGGAGGGCCAGTTCGCCAAGGTGAACGAGTGCGCCGTCGATCTGTTCGCCGCGTGCGCCATCGTCGCGGTGTTCGACGGTCTCACCCGGGAAGATCTCAAGGCGAAGCTGCTGCGGATGCCCGTGCCGACGGTGGCGCGGGTGTGCCTGCAAGCGGTCAAGTGAGGGCGCGATGACGTTCGACGTTCTCAGTTCAGGCAGCCCGGCCCGGCTCGCGAAACTGCGCCGCGAGGCGGCACGCCTCGGAAACGGCAAGACGTGGATCCTGCGCGGCGACGACGAACGATTCCTGCGCATGGTCGACGCGGAATCACTGGTCGAATCCAGGGAATCGGATATCCGCACGGCATGGGAAGATTACCGCGCGGCGTGGTCTGGTTTCTTGACAGACCCGCGCCACGCCAGCGCCGCGCGCAGGGCCCGGGAATGTGTTCGCGAGCTTTTGCAGAATCTGCGGGACGATCGGCGCGAATACGCCGAGGCTCGGGCCGCATACGAGAGGAGCGAGTGATGACCGAGCACGCAATCCCGCTGACCGAGCCGGGGCCGAATTGGTCGCAACGCGAGTACGTGGCTTGCCTGAAGCTGGGCGTCGGGTTTGCCGCGCATCGGCTGGGCGCCCTCATGCAAGTGTTTCACTACGGCTTCCCGGAAGACATCGGATGCGTTTCGGTGATCGTCGGGCCGCGGTGGGTGGAACAGCGCATCTACCACGAATTCGGGCCGCTGCCGCTCGACTGGATCGAGCGCTGCCGCAAGGCGATTGGAGATCGGCCATGACCTACTACGTGATGTTCGACGAGCAATCGGTGGGCGAGGTGTCCACGATCGAGGAGGGTCGCAAGCTCGCCGCCGAAGCGGCCGCCAAGGAACCATTCTCCGGGAGCTGGGCGATCCACGATGCCGATGGCAACGAGGTGGAGTACCTTGGATTCGGCCGGGGGTGGTTCGCATGACCCGCTACCGCATCACCTCGCAAACCGCCCTGCGCCGTGAGTTCTGGGAGACGTTCCCGGATCTCCCGCGCCGCAGGATCCGCGACTACTCCGGAAAGGGGCTGATGCGCCCCACGGATGTCCGCACGGCATGGGTCGACTGGCTGGATGAGCTGCGCCGGGCCGGCGACATCTCCACGGATCTGGAAAACCGCGCGGAGCTGGACTAGGTGTTAGCACCTAGCTAAGTTTGCTTGACACTGCCGCATGCGCGCACGTACATTAACGACACGCGAACAAAGCGACCCGATGCCCGGCCGGTTTGCCGGGTTTCTCCTCCGGAGGATTCGATGATCGAGACCCGTTACCCCGAAAGCGGCGCCTACAAGAGCGCTGCGGAGCTGCATGCCGCGCTGATGCGCGCTGCAAACGAGCTGCCGGCGCTGCCGGACTGGATGCGTGAAGCGTGGTTGCACGGTCTATCACTACGGTAAGCCGTGCCATCCGGAAGCGCCGGATGCAGTGAGCTACTTGGGAAACTTCATCGGCTATTCGTTCGCGTTCAACCTGGACACCGACGATCCGCAACTGATCGCCACGCTCGACGCTGCGATTGCAGACAACCTGGAGAGGAGCAAGACACCATGAACCGCACGATCACCATTGACGACTTCCGACGGGCCTACGGCATCGTCGCGGGCCGGGCCGCCGAATGCATCGCGCATTTCGCGCCCGAGGAGCTCATGCCGCTGATCCTCGCGATCGAGCTGGGCGACAACGCCGAAGACTTCGACTTCTCGGCAGTGACGCTGACTCCCGCGGAGGAGTTCCAGAATGCCGGTCCGCCCGGCAAAGAGCGGATGATGCTCTTCGTGCGCGCGCTCCTCGACGGGAGCCTGCGGGTCGCGCACGACGTGGACATGGTGGTGCACGTCACCGAGGCGTGGATGACCGTCATCAACCCGAGCGAGCCGGGCGTGGTCATGCCGGAGCCTGGGAAGCTGCACGAGGATCCGCGGCGCACCGAGGCACTGGTGATCGCGCTGCATGCCGCGAGCCACACCGAGGTGCGGTGTAGCCCCATCACCGGGGAGGGCCGCGACCGCCGCGTGCAACTGGTGGAGTTCGACGGCGCGCAGTGGGCTGGCGCGGAGGTCTCCGGGCGGCTGGTGCTGGACGACGTTCCGCCGGCTGGGGAGATGCACTGATGGCGCGCGTGAGCACGAGCGAGCTGAACGGCCCGGCCCTCGACTGGGCGGTGGCGAAGGCTGAAGGGCACCGCGTGGTGGTGCTCACCGTGGCGGAGCAGAAGGCACGCTGGTTCGAGGACGTGCCCGCCGAAAAGCTGGCGAAGGAAGCGGACGCCTTCGCGACGTACATCGAACCCACGCTGAAGCCAGAGCTTCGCGTGGTTGGCGAGGATGGCTACAAACGACACCCAACGCACGCAGAAGCGGCGATGGCCTACGGCGCTGGAATCCCCCGCTTCGCCTACTCGACGAACTGGGCGCAGGGCGGGCCGATAATCGATCGAGAGCGCATCAACGTAGAGCCGTTCCGAGACATCAACGGGGACCAGTGGTCCGCCGATGGAGCCTGGAACAGTCCCACCGCGCTGATCGCCGCCATGCGCTGCTATGTCGCCAGCAAGCTGGGCGACGAGGTGGACGTGCCGGAGGAGTTGGCATGCTGATCGAGCAACAGCGGCGGAGGTTCGGATGATCCCGGGCGATCTCCGCTCGCTCCGCATCCGCGCCGGGCTGACGCAAGCCCAGTCCGCCGAGATGGTGGGCGTGGAAGAGCGGTCATGGCAACGCTGGGAGGCTGGCGATCGGCAGATGCCCGCGGCCACGGCGGAGCTGTTCGCGCTGCTGCTGGCCGCCGGCCCCGAGCCGCTGCTACCCGCCGGGCGCTGGGCGAAGGAATGGATCCGGCCGAAGCTGCGCGCGCTGGTGACGCCTTCGGGCTGACCGGCCGCGTTTTCCTTCCAAATCCCCCTTATACGGGGGTGGGGGGTTCCACGTGGAACCCGTTCGCTCCGTGGAGCGATGCGCCAGTCCCATGTCTTCCGGGGAGCGTTTTCCCATGGAATTCGGACCGGAGCTACGGGAAAACACTGAGAAAAACCCAGGGCGCGCGGATCGCCTCCGCCGGCCCCCTCCGGCCCCCTCCGCCGGCCCGGGCCGCGCCATCCCGGCGGCCCCCCGGGCCCAGCTCGCGGGCCGCACCC
>JACCDG010136387.1_pt1 | contig 11864 bp, 20 predicted proteins | sample 7442471 | NCBI WGS metagenome assembly JACCDG01 (sample SAMN15323444, study PRJNA562643) | freshwater metagenome | isolation source: river surface water | place: USA:Blue River Watershed | collected 2017-08-17
TCGGTTATTATCTATTGAATGGTTTGTCGAGCCTTTCTAACATTTCTTTAACAGTCTGTTCTTCCAACGCCTTACGTAGTTTCAATACTTCCAAATTACTCCTATCTTGATCTTTTTTTAATTTTGAGGGTTGTTTTTAAGTCTGTGTTAAATAAGCATGTATTCAATAAACACATAATCTAATTGATCATCTTTACATAGTTTTTGAACATCTTCTTTTGTATAAATACCTTCTCTATTCTTGGCTACTAGAAGAAGGTACTTTTGATAATTTTTATAATGAGGATAAATAAGTGTTTTTACATTTACGGCGCCGAGAGTGCAAAAGTAAGATAGAAGCATCACTAAGAACAATAGAATAACAATAACAAAGATTCTATAAGGATGTTTAGGATACTTTACAAAATACAGATCAAATACAGTTTCCCAAGGAACTCCGTACAACAAGCATTGATCGAGTAGGGCCTCTGTAATCAGTTTTGTCTGCATACGACCTTTCACTTGTTCTCTAACAGAAGAAGACGTTGATCCAACCTTTGTAGTATAAACTCTGCCTTCTCTTGTCTCTCATTTAACATCTTCACATCGGCAATTATATTATCTACCTCATCTTCAACAACTCTTTTACTTCTACCCTTCTTAGAGGGATCTCTACCGCCGCTTCGTAGTGCATGTAGAGGAGGAGGGGGAGTTGGTAGAATATACTGAGGAGAACCTCTCTTACCTAAAATGTCGTGTAATTTATCTAGATCAACTCCGTCTGTCTCCAGAGGCTCTTCTGCAAATTCATGCGCCACAAAATGAGCCAATCTCTTCGTGAAAGAAGCCATAAAATCATCAATGTCTGAATGAGGAGATTCTAGACCTTTGATCTTATAATACTTAGTGTCATCTGTTGGGCCTTTCTTTACTTTAGATCCTAGAAGACCAAACAGCTCCCCTTGAATAGCAACACCACAATCATCTTTTAGTACACGGTCCAAAATAAAGTGAATGAGTACAACATTTGGTACCACGTAAGCATAATCAGGCATCAACAGAAAACGAATGGCAAATTTGATAAGAAACGCATTACCTTTAGACACCACATTAGTACGTAACCATCTTTCAAATTGAAGCCGTGTCCATTCATTTCCATTATTGCTATTTGGAATTTCTACTTGCATCTTCCATTAACTCCTGGGCGCCCAGCAGGCAATTTAAGTGAACAGCATCACTACATCCGAATACAGTACAATGACCACTTTTCTTTTGTGCGGCGCAAGGAAAATTAGTTTGTAGCTGTTCCCACAAAGGAAGAACATACATTTCTAACTTTTTTCTAGTCTTCTCTATTGGTGTTTTTTCACCAACAAAACCTTTGTCTAGAATTTCTAATAGCTCAGATAAAGTACCATTAACAATTCTATTATACTTCCGTCTAATCAGTTCGCGAGCTTCGGAACTGTTGATGTTTGGGGATTCTCCGTCCATTCTTCCCATCCTTCGTCGTCATCAAGAAAATCTTTCGATATGGCGGAAGTAGTTCCACCAACTCTACATGCGTCACAATGCCAGTGAACATCCACAATTTCTGGAAACCCTTCCACACCATTACAAGAAGCTTTAATGTCAGTCTTTCCACAGAATGGGCAGAATTGAAAGTTTAATAACACTTAAAGAGATTCCTCTACAAAGTTCTTTAGATTTGTCCTTTGTAAATCTATTTCCACTCGTTTTTCCTTTGGAGTCTTTGCACAGAATTTTCTGAATCTTACATCAAAGATTTGTTTATCATCTGCTCCCATTACGGCTGCAATACAGTCTTGAAGTAACTTGATTCTATTATCTATGTCTAATCGTTTGTATGGACTCTTTACTCGTCCATCTTTCCCATACTTATCATTCATCAAATCGGCGTAAGGAAAATAAATGTCTACGTTTAAACTAAAAATGTCATAAGGAGAAATCTTTAAACCAGAAATCTCCTTAAAGATCTTCTCTCTACTCCAAATAATAAAAGTGTCTTTATATACTTTGGCTTGAGTATTCATATACATTTTACCACCCTTAGAAATCTTATATACAGAGTTAAGAGAAGGAGGAATAATAGGGTATGTAAAGGTTAACATGCTCTTCTTACTTTCATTCCTTTGAGCTTTATTGTTTTCTTATCTATTTTGTGTGGCGCAAGAATAAACACCCGTTCAAAACCATTGTGCTCTATCCTTCTCGCCACACCTTCCGTCATATCTACTATTGAAGTATGGACAACACGTTTTCCATTGAAAGTAAGTCCATATGGACCTCTATCAATGACTGTAGTAAGTACACATTTGTTATTTCTACTGTTACACACTATCACTTTGCTCTTACAAGGTAGCGTTCTATGGGCGACGTACATACCCTTGTCGTCCAGCTTTTTGTGAGTACACGCGGTTCTATTATCAGGATTAAATACATCATTAGAACTAAATACAGTACCGATACCCACATCTATATACTCTTGAAAAGAAGAATCTACTTTAGGTGCGCTGTTTAGAAGCGCCAGTAATATGAGTAAGTTCATCATAGTAGTATTATACCATGATAAAGTACAAAAAGATACATGAAGTATTTATGATACGCGACGAGCGGGTCTTTGTCCAAAAGAAGGTACATTAGGAACCTTCTGTACATTATCCCGTCTGTTTATATTCGCCATCGACGTACTTCTAGCAGAAATATTCCTACTGAGAGAAGCTACACGGTTTTCAGCCACACGTACTGCTGTTCTCAACAACTTACAGATGCCTTCAGCTTCGCCTTTCAAGGCAAGCTTCTCTTGCACATCCTCTCTAGCTCTAATTCTAGCTTTCTTAATAGTCACTTTGTCGGCTGACTCTTCTCTAGAAAGCTCAGCGGCATATGTATATTCAAGGTCTTCTTCAATTGATTGTACTGCCACTTCGTATTCTGAAAGCCGGCTACACAAATAATTGGCCCACTCAGAGTGAATATTTAAATGGTTGGCCAATGTCTCTGAGCTTAGATCGTCGAGCTGATCAGGCATCTCAGGCTCTTTTCCCTTTAACAACTCGCCTGAATAAGCCCCATCTTCTTCATACTTACCGACGGTAATACCAATCTTTTTACAGATCTCAGACACTCTATTGTAGTTCACGTCTTTTTCCTTCTTACCTTACGGGTGATTAGAGAAGGTTCAACAAGATCAGTTGGTTTACATACATTTCCATAGTACTGACAAGGACTATTGTACTCAGTACCAACGCACTCAGATTTATCCAACATCCAAGAGGATCTTTCTAGCGGAATAGCCATATCAGGATCTTCTTCATCTTCTACTAATAGAATCTCATTGATCTTATCTTCTACAACTCCCCACACATACCCATCAAATCTTTGTGGATAGATTTTTAGATTACCTTCTCCACTATCTTTTCCATCATCCTTTCCATAATAAATATAAACACAAATAGGAACATTCGTTACAGCTTGATATAAAGTTCCTTGCATTCTGTGTACAGGTTTTGGCCCATCTAACTTAGCTAAACCTGCTGTCGAGATGCTTTTATACTCGTGGATAACATCTACAACTACTGTACCCAATCCACGAACATCCTCCACTACAAAGTTCTTTAATATAGCATCAATGGATGATCTAATTTTTAGCTTTGCCGCCAAAGGATAAAATTCAGCACCTTTCTCAATACACTCTTCTCTACTCGGTAACAGTTTATGTTCAGGATGATACGTAGTTATATCAGCAGATTTCCATGCGCCTTTTTCACCATACTCCTGCAACATGTCATGTAACTTAGTACCGTGATCAAAGATCAACTGAAGTTGCGGTGAGGGTCTTTGTTTGTAGATATTTCCATGACCCTTTAAATCGAACCACAACTTTCTAGAACACAGGTGAATCTGGCTAGCATGAACGTCAGCATTGTTACGAGGTTCGATAGTCACCTTACCTGTTCCAGAACACCCTCGACAGGAAACAGTATGACGCTCTTTAACCTCTTTTGTTTGTCTATTTTCTAAGAAAGTAAATAACCTTTCCTTCATTTTTAATCCGCGAAGAATATCGCTCTGTTGATCTTCCCTTAGGTTTAAAAATGAACGAATACCATCAATTCTTACCAAATAAGTTTTTCCTCCAGTAAGGCCGGTTTGTACAGTCTTACTAATTTCTTGGCCGACAACAAATTTTTATACAGAATAATATCGCATGCCTCAATCTCCTTAGCTAGTAAGGGACACCACAGTCCGTGGGCGTTTAGTGCTTGAAGCACTTCTTCCTTTTTTTCGCCCTTTGGCACCGCTGTCCCGACATATACTAGTTTGGAAGTACGCCATATATCTGACCACACTTCTGTAGAAATCTTTTTCATGTGGGCAGAAAATGACGTTCTATCAAAAACTAAACCTACGCAATGATAAATAGTGCAATCACTTTTCTCTATTAATTTTGAGAAGGTCAATTCCCCGTACACATTCTCCTCCGCTTCAATAATTGAGCCCGGAGGAATATCATGTAGGAAAGGAATAGACGTAAGTATGTACCTATTTTTTGTCACGGGTAAACACCACATATTTTCACCTGTGTATCTTAATACTTCAATAGGAAATATAACCTTTTTTAAGGCATTTTTCATATAATACTTATACCAGTATTCCTATTGATTATTTCGTATAGTCAAATAATGCCTATACGTATATACAGAAATACCCCGATCGACACCCTTATCAGTATATTTAAATTGATACACTAACGTATTTAATTTCTGTCTTTTGAAAAGGTCTGCGGAAGAAAATAATAAAGATTTCTGAGTTAAAGGTTCGCATGAATTACTCTCAAATAAACACACATATTTATCTTTATATTCTCCTGAGGCAAATTCAAATAGAAATACAGGATCTCTATTATATTTAAGAGCATAGGAACGAATCTTAGACAAGTCAGAAAACTTTAAAGTGTATTTACTACTATTGGTAATCTTACACTCTAATTTTTCTGTATCTGTATTTATATCACCTTTCCAAGAAGACACTGTTCTAAGACCACCAGAGTTAGGAGTTACTTTTCCACCTAACTCTTTGGCTATACTTTTTTCTTGCTTCTCAGAAAAGGCCCTTTTAGACAACCTCATACAAACTGAGTTTCCCCACATAAATAAGCAATACACTCTTGTTTATACTTTTTGGCTAGAGAAGATAGTAAATCTTTGTTATTTAGTATTCCTACACAACAATAAGAATCTTCCTTCTTATCCTCATAAATACCAATACCCTCTCCAACAAAGTATAAAGTGGAAAAAAGAGAAGTTACTTCTGTAATGAAACTATCCCATTCGTTTTTTGATAGAGGAACATCTTTAGTATTTCTACCAATACAAATTACATCTGTCATGGTTACCTTTTATTAATGAAAACGTAATTGTTCTTTTTCTTATCCAATTCCCATACAGCGTCAGTAATATTTTGTACTAAATTTGGGGCGTCTTTAAGTGTTTCTACAGCTCCTTCCAAACCTTGGCCCAACTTTTCAGCGCCAAAAGAATACCAAGATCCAGACTTCTCAATAACACCATAATCTAACGCTGTAAGAACGACATCAGCAATTTTATCAATGCCCAAAGCATATCCAAATTTACCTTTGTAGAAAGGATAACTTCCACTATCTCCCTCGGAAGTTCCTCCCTTTCCTTTCTTAATGCGCCAATTCACATACCGACCTACAATTACGTCTGTAGTTTTAATTTTCTTCTTAATTTGTTCGCCCTTCGTCATACGTAAGGAGACAAGTTTGGCGTGCTTAAGAGCATTTCCCCCAGACTCCTTATAAGGGTCGTCATAAATGTTCTTCATTTTCATATTGTCTCGAAGTTGATTGATAATAATAATGGTAGTATCAGTATTTACAAGACCTACTTTATTAACGAACATGCCCATAGGTTTTGAGATACCTGCATAAGTAGACTCATTTAGGTTGTTCTCTTGCTGTACTTCCGTAACAACAGCTCCAATTGAGTCCACGATAAGAAGTTGAAACATTCCAGAAGTGACCATAGCCAAGCATGCTTCTAGAGCATCTTCAGCAGTCATAGGAGGAGAGATAACAATCTCACCTTCTTGGTCTTCATAATACGCACGCTCTTCTTCGTTGAGAGGTCTTTCTAGACCTTCTTCAATCATCTTGATCTCTTCTTTGCTGAAGGCGATACGAAGACCTAAATCCTTCCAAAACTTCTTATCAAACTTCTCAATAGCAATGATACCAATACACGCATCTTTACCATACGTCTTCTGAACTTCAATGGCGGTTTGACATACTAAAGCTGTCTTACCAATATTTGGTTCGCCGATTACTTCAATAATACCTTTTGGAAAGCCTCCTCTAAGACCAAGATCCAGAGATAGCACGCCTGTTTTGCGGCGAAGAATAAAGCTACCGTCGTATTCATCAGCAAAGTTAATAGTACCTTCACCTAACTTCTTATTAATGTCTGTTTTTAGATTTTCAAGTAGTGCTCTTTTATCTGATACAACTACTTCTTCTACTTTTTTCTTGGCCATTTTCCTCTGCTAAAAAAAGAAAACAACACGTAATCATAAATACAAACTAATTATGGAAGGGTAATACGAGAACGATACTTGTTAAGCTTTTCCATAATAGATGGAGTATCTCGATGCTTGTTCCAGAACCACTGCATCATCTCTTCCACATGAAGAATATCTTCTTCTAGAGTCTTATTTTCTGTGGCCGCAAAATCTACGAATAATGCTGCCTTAGTAAACTCATCAAAGCTGCCCTCACATACCTTATAGGTATCGTGAGGCTCGCCATCAAATACTAACTCAGCACCGTCAATCTTAGCTGGTGTATGCACTACAGACCAGTAAGAATCCCCTTCGTTAATAGTTGTTCCACTAAATTCACAAACTGTATCCTTCTGCGCATTCTTTACGTGAGTAATTCGACGAATTTTTCCTAACATGTTCTTTCCTTTGTGTTATTAACTACGTTTTTGGCCCATGACAAAAAACTGCCTACAGATAAATCGCGCTTAGAAAAATTACATTGTTTACAACAACTTACACAGTTAGTAGGTTGATATCCAATGTCATTATCTATTCTATCAATACCGTTATAATAAAGTTTTCTACCGTTCTTTAAAGACAAACAATTACTATTCTCAGTCGAGCAGTAGTAGCACTTGTTTCTTACCAAAAGAATGAAGTCATTCAATGTAAGAGCGAAGCTCAAATGTCTCCTCCAAGAAGACCTATAGTACTCATCATATACTCTTTTGTAACAAGAAAGTGCGTTAAAGTTTATATCAGAACAATTTCTACAGACAGGCGTCTTATCTTTTCGCGCCGTAGAAAAATTCCCACATCGACATAGATACAAGTTGTAATAATGCCTGCTCTTGTCTTTTATATACCCTTCTTTAATTAAGTGCAAAGCCTTAATCTCTTACCTACACGATATAGAATAGAAGGTTTTTTAACTACCCTGTATGCAAGTACACGAATATCTAGTTCATCAATAAACATGTTAATAAATTCTTTGACCTCTGGGGTTAGCGTAATTGCTCCTTTCTTCCCCCAAAACTCAATAGATAGTTCAAGGGTACCTTCTGGTAAAGACATATTAACAAAACTATCTGATGTTTCTCTATCTATAATAAAAGCGCGTCTATCCTCTAACTTTTTATAGTAAGGAAGAAGAACAGCGTCTACTTTCAGATTTATGCTTCTATATTTTTCATATAAGTCTTTAAACTCTTGCGCAAATTCCCAATCTTCATAATCACCTTTTCTATCTAAATAGGCCGTTCCCAGCATATCGTATCTCTGTAGGTCGAATGATTCCGAAGACAGCTCTTCGTACTTTGTTCTTAGAAGATCGTCTAAAAGTTGAGTATATTCTTCATCATCTTCTAATAATAGGTCTAAACGTCCTTGTGTTAACACCTTTTTATAAGGCTTATTTACAGTAACCCACTCACTCATCTTTACTTACCTCATCATAAGTACAAATTATAGTAGTGCCTGCTCTTGTCCTTTATATAAGAATGTTTAACTAGATACATCTGGAGCTTTGTACGCCTTAACTAACCAATCGGCGTTCTCTACAATATAATTAGTTTCATCTAACATAAAAGAGATTTCCCCAGCATCCTTAAATCGAATGCGCACCTGAGTACCTATTTTATTTAAACCTTGTCCAATAAAGGTAAGTGTTGGACGCTTACTTAACTGCTCAAAAAGTTCTTTTTCTCTAAATTCTATGGCAATTATGTAGGGATGGGATTTTAGAGATTTTTCAAGTTCAAGCTCTTTAGCTACAGCAATTTTAAACTCTTTGTATTTATCCCACTTTTTGGCCGCGTTTTCATTCAAAAGAATGTCCAAACAAGGTACGTATTCTCTTTCAGTCTCAATAGCGGGACAACCTTTTGTAACACTGTTTAATGCTCGTTCTAATACAGGGTCTTTATGTGAAGGACGATCTTCTTTAAAATTTTTTGTATAATCGCTCTTTAATTCTTCAATAAGTACTTGTACAGCAAGTAAGTCCGCTTTAGCTGTTTGTACAGCATTTTTTAAGGACTGCCACAGAAGGTCTTTGTTTAATACAGAATCAAACTCTGTATTTGTTACTTTTGCAGGACTCCAGGGAATATTGATATTTACCCACTCACTCATTGAATTTCCTCATCTTATCTAGAAGTTTATTACTTACTTCTCTCAGTGAAGTTACGCTTTCTGTAAATCGTTTATGCCACTCTCCGGCTGTAGGCGCCTTTTGGAGCGATTCAAGGTCCATATGGATAGCAAGTCCGTCAATAAGATAAGCGATGGCGTTACCTGTTTCTGTAGATAAACAAACGACGTTCAATTTATCCATGTAATCAAGAAGGATTTTATTAGCTGTTTTTCTAAACTCTACTGTCGTCACGTTCTACCTCATCAATCCGACAATCTTCTACGGCGGCAAAAATATCTAACTTGTTAGTAATCTGCTCATCATATTGACCGTCTTCAATTAACTCCCTTAGATCATCAACATCTCCGTCTGCAACCTCAAGTTCCATATTTTGAATGTTATATGTAATCTTTCCGCTAATTGTAATCTTCATCATCTAACCAGTCTGCCACAAAAATGGCAAGACAACCGTTACGTAGAAAGGAGTTCAACAATTGCTCAGCAAGTTGTGAGCCTCCATACAACCATTCTAGAAAAAAGTCTTGTGATCTTTTCTCTTTTACTTCTTTGGGCACTTGTTCTCTGGACACAGTATACAAACCAAAATCGTCTAGGACATACACCTCTATTCTGGTCATTTATTTACAATCTCCCCATGAAAGACCAAGCGTACCATCAGCAATTAAATTTACTTGTAGAGGAAACACCGTCTCACTAAAACCAACTTCCATGATGTGTTTTACTCTAGCTAGATTTTTAGGAGCATTTTCGTTATCAGGTACTTGAATGAGTAGCTCATCATGTACTTGTCCTAATAACTTAACACCTTCTTTATTTAATTCTTCGTCTGTATCGACGAGAACCATAACATGTCCCACAATATCAGCAGCATGGTTCTGAACGACGTTCTTACTCTGTCTTTCAGCCCTGCTCTTATCTACTCTATTGGTAGAATCTACAGAGTTTAATCGTCTGAAGCGTCCTAGAATTGATTGTACTTTTTTTTCAGAATTAACAATCTTTATCTGATTCTCTAGCCATTGGCTAGCTTTTTTGAATACTCCGAGGAGTTTCTTTCTATAGGACGCTGATTCTTTTTCGGAGACTGTTCTAGCTATTTCTACTAAAGAGAACACATCACAGTCTCTATCATTATTTTGTTTGTAGGCCATTTTTCTAGCGCGAACAACACTCATACTGGTATGATTGTCGTCGACAGGAAAACCTCCTACATGTACGCACTCAGTTCTTCCAGAACTATTTACGTAATCTAATGGATAGACAGTTCCACAAGAAGGACATTGGAGATTCTTGCCTTTCTTATCCGCCTTTCTAAAGTCAGCAGTAAGATTTAAAGCAAGTTTCTCGTCTCCAATTCCGTAATTAAGTCCGTACCAAATTCTTTTTACAGCAGTTCTTAGTACGATAATTAGAAGCTCTTTTTCTGTTAGACTCTCTGTACCATACTTTTTTTCTTTTTTCTTTGCGGCGACGCATTCCTCATAATCAAATCCGAAGATATGATGTACTGCAACAAGGTGAAGATCCTTTCCTGTATTGAAGGCTTCGATCATAACCTCGTCGCCAGAAACGTGCGCAAGAATCATAAGTTCAAGCTGAGAAAAGTCCAGAGAACCGAAAACATATCCATCATCGGCGACGAAGGCACTTCTGATCTTAAATTCGTCCTCAGAAGTTCTCTTCATTTGTTGTACGTTTGGCCCCGTACAACTGAATCTTCCAGATACAGTCAGTTTTCTAAATGAAGGATGAATTTTGCCATCTTGACAAATCTCTTCTTGAATTCCGTCTAGGAAGGCGGTTTTTGTTTTTGCAACGTCTTTATATTTAGCTAGTAGAGTAGCAAATTCATCTCCCTCCTCGGCAAACCGTTCAATTACTTCAGAGTCTGTCGACGGAGCAGGGGAATCAGTATTTTTAGTAAATTTGAAAGGTACTTTCCCAATGATGTCGTAAAACAACTTACGTAACTGCATGGGAGAGTTAAGATTTATTGGCGCAGGAAAAAGTTTATCGTAACCTTTCTCAGCCATCAATCTATGAAAATTAGTCTCAAGATCAATCATACGCTTACCAGCAACAATACTCATTTGTCGCAAGTAACCTGTACTAATACGAATTCCTCGTCGCTCCATATTATAGATGACCTTAATTAGAGGCATCTCAAATTCTACGTAGTGATCCCACAGAGTACGAGCAGGTTTACCATACTGGTCGACGAAGATTACAGTTCTTTCTAAAATCTCTTTATGCTTTAAAAAGACCAAGTAGTTAGCAAAAGCATCCAAACCAGCGTATTGTTTTGCTTCTTCAAAACCTTGTGGAGTAGAAATCTTATTTAGAATTGCTTCTTTTGGTGTTTCTGCGGCGGTATTTTTAGTCGCCCGCTTCATAGGAAATACGTCAGTAAAATCTCTCATAATAATTCCACAGTAATCATACGCACAATCTTTTAGACCATGACGACCTTCACGATTCTCGTCGATCAACCAATCTGTTGTTACTGTGTCTACAAAATCGCCGCCGAGAAAAATACCTACGTTCTCAGACCAATGACGATCAATATTAAGATTAGAACCAATCTTAGTAATACTACTTTCCAACAAACCTTTAATAGCAGGATGTTGTAGAAAGTCTGCTAATCCTCCAAATCTCTCTACTCCATCTGACATAGAGAAGATAAGAGGGTAGTCTTTAAGTTTATTTAACCCAGTTGTTTCAGTATCATACGCCATATATTGTTTACCTTTAAAATAATTGGCCGCATAAATAGCATCTTCATCTGAACTTATCCACTTTACAGATGGAATCTTAATCCAAGACATGATCACCTCTAAATAGAAAGGGCCTCTTTTGAGGCCCAAAAAGTTAGATATTCAATTTTTGTTTATAGCTTAGTGTGGAATGCGAGGACTACCAATTAGTGCTTGTGGTAGCGAAACTCCAAGTACTTCCGCCTGTTGCTCTACAGGAAGAATAAATGACTCTACTTCCTTATCTAGATCAATATTAACGCCGGCGTCCATTGCTTCTTTCAATGCACGGGCCTTAATGACTTCAAGAACCTTGTCAGTCTCCATATTTGGATACTCATTTACAACTTCCTCGGGAAGCTCGAAGCAGCCATCTCCCGCTTGATTGTAAA
>JACCDG010957294.1_pt1 | contig 11864 bp, 11 predicted proteins | sample 7442471 | NCBI WGS metagenome assembly JACCDG01 (sample SAMN15323444, study PRJNA562643) | freshwater metagenome | isolation source: river surface water | place: USA:Blue River Watershed | collected 2017-08-17
GAATCACGCTCGACAGCATCGCCCCGGCCGCCGCCTCCAAGCGCTACCTGGCCGCGAGCAGCAGCGCCCAGCTCGCCGATCTCGCCACCAGCGCCACGGGTGCGGTGCAGATCAAGGGCGCCAGCAGCATCACGCTCGGCGATCTCGCCACCGCCGCCGCCGCCGCGCTACAGATCAAGGCAGCCGCCGGCATCACCCTGGGCAGCATCACCGCAGGCGGCGCGGGCGTCTTGCCCCTGGTCGGCACCGGCGGCGGGCAGCTCGACAGCATCGGCACCGCCGCCACCGGCGCCCTGCAAATCAAGGCCAACGCCAGCATCACGCTCGACGGCATCACCGCCGCCGGCACCGGCTCCGCCATCGACAGCAACACCGGCACCAGCAGCATCACGCTCGACGCCGTTGCCACCAGCGCCGCCGCCACGCTGCGAATCACCGGCGCCGGCAGCATCACGCTCGACAGCATCACCCCGGCCGCCGCCTCCAAGCTCTACCTGGCATCGACCAGCAGCGTGCAGCTCGACGGCATCAGCACCAGCAGCGCCGCCACCCTGCGGCTGGTCGCCAGTGGCGGCATCACGCTGGGGGATGTCAGCACCAGCGGCACCGGCGCCGAGTTCGTGATTCCGGCCGTCATCTTCGGCCCGCGCCCCGGCGGTGCGCAAACGCAAACCACCCTGCGCAGCGGCAACGCCACGCGCACGCGCGCCACCGCCTCCGGCGGTCGCCGCAGATAGGAAACCATGCCATCAAAACTGATCACCGCCGTCGCCACGCAAGTGCTGGCAGCGGCCGATGTCAAGGCGCGCCTCAAGATCACCGACACCAGCGAAGATACCGTCATTGATGCGCTCATTGCCGAAGTGCGCGCTGCCTGCCAGAACAAAACGAAGTTCGCCATCGGCGCGCAAACCTGGACGATGGCGCTCGATGAATTCCCCGAGCAGATCCAGCTCGAGCACGCGCCGCTGATCGCCGTCACCGGCATCACCTACTACGACAGCAACGGCGCGCTGCAGACGCTGGCCACCGATCAGTATGTCGTCGACGATTTCCGCGCCCCGGCCTGGATCGTTCCCGCCGTCGACGTGAGCTGGCCGGACACCTACAACACCGTCAACGCCGTCCGCGTCACCTACCAGTGCGGCTACGTCGCCGCCAATCTGCCGGACGCGCTCAAGCTCTGGATGCTGGCCAACATCGGCCACTTCCACGCCAACCGCGAAATCTTCACCGCCGACGGCGGCGGCGACCGCACCATCGTCGACGGGCTGCTCGACAGCGAGCGGCGCTGGGAATTCTGATGAAAGCCTTCCAGGCCGGCAAGCTGCGCACGATGGTCATCATCGAGCGCGCCACCGAAACGCGCACCGCGGGCGGCGCGCTCACCGTTACCTGGGCCACGCACGCCACCGTCTGGGCCGGCATCTACCCGCGCACCGGGCGCGAGCGCAGCATGGCTGCCGCCCCCGTGGCCGAAGGCGACACCAGCATCTTCATCCGCTACCGCGCCGACATCACCGCGAAAGATCGCATCAATGCCGGCGGCGTGATTTACAACATCGGCGCCGTGATCGACACCGAAAACCGCCATGTGCAGACCGAGCTCGTCTGCACCGTCGGGGCAAACAATGGCTGATGCCGTCACCGTCAAGCTGACCGGCTTCAAGGAGCTGGCCGACAAGCTGCGCGCAATGGGGCGGGAGATTGGCGAAAAAGCGCTCAAGGGCGCCGTCGCCGGTGCCGCCGGGCTGGTGCGTGACGAAGCGCGCCGCCTGGTACCGCAGAAAACCGGCACGCTGCGCCGCTCGATCTACATGGTGTTCGATAAAGAACGCAGCACGGCCAGCAAGAAAGTTTACGTCGTCGGCTGGCGCAAGGGGAAACGCTTCCGCAGCGTCGGCAAAAACAAAGCCAACCTCGACGGCTACTACGGTCTGTTCGTTGAATTCGGCACCGCAAAGATGGCCGCGCGCCCATTTGTCCGCCCCGCCTTCGAGAAAAAGAAAGACGCCGCCATCGACATCATCAGCAAGCGCATCGCCGCCCGCATCAAGCGATTCGAAAAGAAAGGCCGATAAATGGCACACCCCGCCGACATGGTCGCCCTGCTGGATGGCCTGGTGAGCTCGCGCGTCTATCGCAACATCGGCAAGCAGGGCACGGCCGTGCCCTACATCGTGTTCGGCCGGATCGCCGGCAACCCGGTCAACCACCTCGCCGGCACCGACGGCCAGCGCAACACCCGCTACCAGATCGACGCCTGGGCAACCGACGCCGATACCGCCGAGACGCTGATGGCCAGCATCAAGGCCGCGTTCGAAGCTGCCAACGCTGCCGCCACCGGCACCGCCACCCAGTACATCGAGCTCCCTGACAACCCCGATTTCTACGACGACGACGCGAAGCTGCACCGCGTCTCGTGTGATTTTTCCGTGTGGCACACCTGAGTTTTTTTCAACCCGTAACCAAAGGAGATTTTCATGTCGTCAGCAAATAGCTATGCCGCCCAGGGCGCCACGCTGAAGCTCGGCCCGGCCACCGCCGCCGCCAAGACCATCACCGCCGCCACCAAAGCCAACCCCGTCAAACTCACCTGCACCGCCCACGGCCTGGCCGAAGGCACGCCCGTCGTGCTCAGCGCCTTCGTCGGCATGACCGAACTCAACGGCAAGGCCGGCATCGTCCGCGTCGTCGATGCCAACAGCTTCGAAGTGCCCGGCATCGATTCCACCGCCTTCGGCACCTACAGCTCCGGCGGCTCGGCCACCCCCACGCAGGTGCAGGTCGGCAACTTCATCAGCTGGTCCGGCCTCAACGGCCAGGCATCCGTGATCGACTGCACCGATCTGGACAGCACCGCCAAAGAATCGAAGCCCGGCCTGATGGACAACGGCACCTTCGACATCCAGGTGCAGGTGAACGACACCGACACCGGCCAGCAAGTACTGCGCTCCTCCCTGGCCGGCGCCGGCCCCACCACCACCTTCCTGCTCACGTTCAAGAACGGCAAGACGCGCAGCTTCACCGCGTACTGCACCAGCGCACCCGAGCAGGGCGGTGTGGACACCATCATCACCGGCAGCTTCAGCAGCAAGATCAGCGGCAGCGTCACGCGCGGCTGATCGTAATCCGCAACCGCACCACCGCCGGCCCGCGCCTCGACGCGCGGGCCGGCGTCTCTCCCAATGCAATGCCCACCAGGAGCCACGCCATGAACATGAAAGCCCGCATCCTCGCCGCCGTCGACCTGAAACGCCTCACCCTGAACATGCCCGAGTGGGGCTTCGATGTCACCCTGCAGCAGCTCAGCGCCGCGCAGGCCGACGATCTCGGCGCCATCCAGATGGATCAAACCATCCCCAACAGCATGGCCCGCCTGCAGAAATTCGGCGAATACCTGCTCTGCAATTCCATCATCGACGCCGACACCGGCGCGCAGATATTCACCGTCGAGGATCTGCCCGCCCTGAAGAAGAAAAGCCCTGCGGCCACCGCCCGCATCATCGCTGAAGCCATGACGCTGAACGGCTACGGCATCCGGGTGGAGGAAGCCGCAATAAAAAACTCCGACGCCGGCACGACCGGCGACTCGCCTTCCGCCTCTGCCTAGCCTTCGGCATTCTCCACCCGGACCACCTTCTGCCGCAGCTCACCGCGGCGCAGATGCAGGACTGGGCGCACTTCAACGAAATCGAACCCATCGGCCCGCGCGGCGATGATCTGCGCCTGTCCGTGATCGCGCAACTGCTCGGCAACCAGCACCGCCAGAAAAACGACCCCATCCTCGATGGTGACGATTTCTTCCCCTGGATGGCGCTGGCGCCGGCAAACGAAATGGGCCTGATCGAGCTCACGCCCGACGAACAAGTCGCCATGTTCGACCGCACCTTCACCCGCTAGGGCCGCGCGAGCAATCGCCCGGCCCGTTTTATTCGGAGCCCGCATGGGTAGCCTCGGATCACTGAACGTCGACCTGTCCGCCGAAATTGCCCAGTTCGTCGGCGCGATGGATCGGGCTGCCTACGCCAGCGAAAAGACCGGCAAGAAGATCGAGGAATCGATCGGCAATGCCGAGCGGCAGATGAAATCGTTCGCCGTCGGCACCATCGCGGCGTTCGCATCGTTCCAGACCGTTGATTATTTCGGCAAGCTGATCAGCGGCTCGATCGACGCGATGGCCGCACTCGACGACATGGCCGAGCGCACCGGCAACAGCGTCGAGCAACTCTCCGGCCTGGTGCAGGTGGCCAAGGTCGGCGGGCACGACATCGGCGTGATGGAACAAGCCATCACCAAGCTGGCCAAAGGCATGCTGGCGGCCGACGAAGAAACGAAAGGCGTCGGCGCCGCGTTGAAATTCCTCAACGTGCAGGCCAAGGATGCCAGCGGCAACCTGCGCCCCACCGGCGATCTGATGCTGGAGATTGCCGGCAAGCTGGACAAATACGCCGACGGCACCGGCAAAGCCGCCATCGCGCAGACGCTGTTCGGCAAGTCGGGCGCCGCCGTGCTGCCGTTCATGAAAGACCTGGCCGAGCAGGGCGCCATCGTCGGCAAGGTCACGGCCGAACAAGCCGCGCAAGCCGAAACCTATCAGAAAACGCTCGCCAAGCTCGCCGTCGCGAAAGAAGACCTGGTGCGTGTCATCACCACCAGCGTGCTGCCGGTGATGCAGGCGGTCGCCGATATCATGCTGCGGTCGAAAACCGCCACCGACGGCTCGCTCGAATCAGCCAAGAAGCTGGCCGCCGACGGCAGCATCGCGAGCTGGGCCGAGAAAGCCGCCTACAGCGCGGCGTTTGTGATCGACGCCTTCAGCGGCGTGATCACGATGTCCAAGGCGGTCGGCGTTGTCTTCGCCACTGGCCTCGCCTCGGCCGGCGCCTACTTCACCGGCATCGCCGACATGGCGGCCAAGGCCAAGAACTTCGATATTGGTGGCGCCTTCCAGGCTGGTGAGGATGCGCGCAAACGGATCGGCGCCATCCAGGCCGATGCCCGGAAAGACATCGAAGCCATTTACCTCGGCCACCGCAGCGTGCGCTTCGAGCTGGAAACCCAGCTCGGCGTGGTCAAGGAGCTGGCCGCGAAAACCGGCGCGGCGGCGGGTGGTGGCAGCACCGGCAAGCCTGCGCTCAAGTTTGGCCTGCCTGACGAAGGCGAAATGAAGAAGGCGCGCGCCGAAGCCGACCAGCTTCAGGCGCTGCTGGACAAGATTTTCAACAAGCAGGTCGGCCTCGAAAGCGGCTACACCAAGGATCTGCGGCTGCTGCAGGAGCAGTTCGAAAAAGGCAACATCCCGACCACGGAAGAATACGTGGCCGCCGTCGAGGCGCTGATCCAGCAGCAGCCGTTCTACATCAAGGGGCGCGAGGAATCCGCCAAGGCCGACATCGAAGCCGCCAAGGCGATGACGGAGCTGAAGAAGCGCTTCGACGATGCCGTCACCGACACGCGCAAGATGGTCGAGGGCATGGAGTTCGAGCTGGAGGCGATGAAGCTCACGAACACCGAGCGCGAGATCGCCATCCGCCTGCGCGACATGGAGCAGAAGGGCGTCGTCAAGGGCAGCGCCGCCTATGAAGAATATGCGCTGCGCATCCGCGCCGCCGTCGAAGCCAAGGACGGGCTGCAAGGCCAGATCGACCTGTTCAAATCGATCGAAGACGTCGCGCACCAGACCTGGCAGAGCGTCACCAACGGCGGCAAGGGCGCGGCTGAGCGGATCCGAGACGCGTTCAAGAACGGCGTCTATGAGCTGCTGTACCAGCTCACCATCAAGCCGTTCTACATCAACGTCGTCGCCAATCTCACCGGGCAGGGCGGCACCGGCGGCGCGGTGGCGAATGCACTCGGCGGCGGCACCAGCGGGCTGGGCAGCATCGGCAACGTGCTCGGCACCGTCGGCTCGTTGTTCGCCGGCTCCAGCGCCGCCTATGCCGCCGCCGTGCCCGGCCTGGCCAGCTTTGGCGCCGGCTCGCAGGCGGCGATGCTGGCCGCGCAGACCGGCGCCTTCGGCACCGCCGGCCTCACCAGCACCGCGGCGGCGGCGGGCGGCACCGCTGCCGGCGGCAGCGTGCTGGGCTCGCTGTCTGCCCTCGGCCCATACGCCGCCGTCGCACTCGCCGTGTATGCGCTCTACAAAGCCTTCGCCAAGCCGGGCGGTGGGCCGAAAGAAGGCGGCTCGTTCGTCGGCACCTACGATCCCACCGGCGCGCTGCAATCCTCGCAGCTCGGCACGTTGTTCGGCGTCAGCACGCAAAACGATAGCCTCGCCACCATCGGCAACCAGACCAGCAAGTCGTACTACGACCTGCTGAAGCAGCTCGGCGGCACCGCCGCGCCGATGGTCAGCTTCGGCCTCGGCTACGATTCCGACCCGCGCGGCACCGCGCAGAACCGCATCAAATCGAATGTCAGCATCGGCGGCAAATCGATTTACAACGTGATGGACCGCGAGTTCGGCCGCGACAATTCGCAGATCGGCCCGCAGCTTCAGCTCGAAGCCTCGCGCATGCTGCTGGTGGCGCTGCAGAATTCCTCGCTGCCGCCCGCGCTGACCAAAGTTTTCAACAGCGTCACCGCCGCCAGCGCCACGCAGGAGCAGATCGACGCGGTGATGAAATCGGCCCAGGCACTGAAGGGCATGTTCGATTCGTTCGAACAGAACCCGATCGAGGATGCCGCGCGCCAGATCGAAGACGGGCAGAACAGCATGGCCAGCGCCGTGCGGCGCAATTCCGAAGCCTTGCAAAAGCTGATCGATCAATACGACGGCAGCGCCGCCGCCGCCGAATCGCTGGCCGGCGCCACCAGCCAGTATTACCTGGCACAGGTCAGCCTGCTGGCGCAGTTCGAAGAAATCCGCCGCGCCGTCACCGGCATGTTCGACCAGACGCTGCGCACCATCGAGCTGGCCGGCCTGGACAAGCAGCAGCAATACGATTTCTACCAGAAGGAAGCCGACGCCTTCCTGGCCAGCCTGCTCGGCAGCAGCGACGTGAACGAAATCCAGCGCCTGGCCGAGAAAATCAACAGCGACATCAACGCCGCCTTCGGCCTGCTGTCGCCGGACGAACAGCGGCGCGAGTCGGGCAGCTTCCTCGAGCGTGGGCGCGAAACGCAGCGGCTGATCGATGAGCAGATTCAAAAGGCGGTCAAGGAATCGAGCGACCGCACCCGCGCCGATATGGATCTGGTGCGCGAGGCGCTGCTGAAAGGCACCGAACCGCTGGCCGCCGCCGCCACCAAGTTTGACGATGCCGCCACCACCTTCGCCGGTGCCGTCAGCGGCGGCATCAACATCAACGTCAACGTGCCGCTGGAAACCGGATCATGAGCCGCACCGTATCGGTCGCCACCACGGCCAAGCTCGACGCCACCGCGTATGCACCCGGCTTTCTGGTGCAGCTCGATCTTTCCAGCACGCTGCGCTTCAGCACGCGCGGTCAGGTCACGCACAACGGCAATATCTACATTCCCGCCGTGCTCGACGTGCGCGAGCTGCAGGACGATTCCAGCGGCGGCAGCCTGGTCTTCAACGATCCCACGCTCGCCATCCAGATGCTGGTCCGCACCGAATCGCTGATCGGCAAGCGGGTGCAGGTGGCGCGCTACTACGAAGGCGCCACCGCCAGCACCGATCCGATCTGGTTCTTTGATGGCTACATCGCCAGCGCCCGCGAAGAAGCGCCGCCGATGATGCAGATCGGCATCAGCCGCGCCGCCGCGCTGCTCAGCCTGTCCCCGGCCCGCCGGGTGGGGCGCGCCACCGGCTTCAACGTCATGACCCCGGAAGGCTCGATCATCCGCTTCCGTGGCTCCGAATTCCGCCTGGAGCGCGCCCGTGCCTAGCTATCCCGCCTACAAGCAGCTGCTCGGCAGCCGCGACGAACCGACCCAGCCGACGCAAACGTTCATTGCCGGCGACGGCGGCGCGCGCGTCTATGTGCCGGTGAAAAAGCTGAAATTCCAGCTCCGCCACCTGCTCACCAGCGCCGAGCTGGCCACCCTGATCGCCTTCTACGAAACGAACAAGACCGCCGCCGTCGACCTGACCTGGAAGAAAGACGCCACCGTGTACTCGGTCTATTTCACCGAGCGACCGCAGGGCGACGTGAACACCAGCAATCCGCGCCTGCGCGATGTCACCGTAAATCTGGCGCAGGTGTAGCGTGGATTTCCGCGTCATCCCCACCGTCACGCTGCAGCAGACGCCGATCGCCCTGCCCAGCTACGGCACGCTGGCCAGCACCGCGCCGGTGCCATCGCAGCAGCAGCTCAGTGTCGCCGCCGCCAACGCGCCGATCCGCTACACCTACGGCACCGACCGCCTCGGCCTGCAGATCGTCAATGCGCTGCTCGATGCCAGCGGCAACCTGCTGCTCGATTGCCTGATCGGTGAAGGCACGATCGGCGGCGTGACTTCGGTCGAAGTCAACGACGACACCGTCGCCGGCGTCACCGTCACCGCCTACGACGGCACCCAGACCACCGCGAACAGCGAGCTGGTGGCAGCCTGGCTGCTGCAGGGCGTGGTGTACACCGACGTGCGGCCCGGCATCGCGTATTGCGTGATCAAGATCGCCGCCAGCACCGACGTGTCGATTGATGAGCGCAGCATCGTGACGGTGGTGCAGGGGTTGAAGGTGTTCGATCCGCGCAACGCGCCGACCGCCGCGCAGTCATCGCTGGAATTCGTGCAGACGCACGCCGGTGGCGGCGGCAACAACTACACCTACTGGCGCATCCTCGCGCCGTCGTACGTGATTCCGGCCGGCTCCAAGCTGGTCTATGACTACTGGATCGATCCGAAAAGCGCCACGCCATCGACCGGTACCAGCCCCGGCTGCATCGAGGTGGATCTGACTGCCGCGCCGAACAATGGCCGGTCCGCGCCGCTGCTGGATACGAACGGCATCAATTGCGTGAGCTTGACCGCGCCGGCCACGGGCGTGTGGGTGACGCGCACCTTGCCGTTTGTCGCCAGCATGATCGGCAAAACCATTTCCAGCATCAACCTCGTGAACGAATCCGACGCGGCCGGGTATTATCGGTCGCTGTACCGGAACATTCGCATCACCGACAGTGGTGGCGCCACGCTACTGTCGATCTGGAGTAGCGGCGCGCCGGCCGCAAACGTCTCGGCTTACTCGCTCAGTTCCAGCGGCGCCGGTGCCGCTGAAGTGCAGGGCACGCTGTATTCGAACAATCCGGCGCTGGCCCTGGCCAATTTCCTCGCCGACCCCACGCGCGGCAGCGGCGACACCGTTGACCAGGCATCAGTCGTGACCGCCGCGAACCGCTGCGACGAACAGCTCAGCGGCGCCGCCCGCCACACCTGCAAGATCACCTTCGATCGTCAGATCAATAAAAAAGACATCGAGGAAACGCTGCGCGGCGCAGCAGGTTGTTTCGTGGTGCGCGAAGGCGGCACCACATACCTGGTGCCGGATGCGCCGGTCACGCTGACCAGCACGCTGAGCCTGGCCGCTGCCGACTGGCAACCTGAAAGCCTGCGCTATTCCCAGCGCGATGCCGGCCGCGCGCCGAACCGCATCGCGGTGCGCTACACGAACACGGCGGTGAAGCCGTGGGGCGAGGCGTACACCGAATACGTCGAATCGGCCGATGTCACCGCCGGGCTGGTCGATGCGGTGGAAATGGTGGTGAACGCCACCTGGATCACCAGCTACGCCGAGGCGATCCGCCTGCGCAATCGCTACTTCGCCGAGCATTCGCTGGGGCTGAAGGGCGTCGAGTTCGACGTGTTCGAGAAGGGCTGGAAGATTCGCCGCGGCGACGTGATCCGCATCAGCAACGGCGTTGACCTGACCGACAAGGCAATCCGCGTGCAGCGCATCGTGGCGCTGGGCTTTGCCCGCCTCAAGATCATCGGCCAGGAATACCAGGCGGCGATGTATTCAGACGACACGCCCGCCGCGCCGGTGGTGCCCGGCAGCACGCTGCCCAGCCCGCGCACGGTGCTGCCGGTGACCGCGCTGACGATGGCCGAGGAGGTTTATCTCGATCAATCGCAATCGGCGCTGGTGGCGTCGGGCGCCAAATACGTGTCGCGCTTTCGCATCACCTGGACGCGCAGCGCGGATCGGTATCTGCTCGATGCCGTGGTCAAGTTCGTCAACGGCAGCATCACCATTTTTGAAGGGCCGACGGTGGGCGCGGAGTACGTGAGCCCGCCGGTGCAGCAGGGCCAGACCTACAGCGTGCAGGTGCAGGCGCGCAACGTGCTGGGCTTTCTGTCCACAGCGGTCAGCGCCTCGGCCATCGCGCAGGGCAAGCTGCTGGTGCCGGGCAATGTGCCGCGCATCAGCCAGGCCATCGAGCTGGGCGGCGAAGTGCTGCTGGCCTGGGATGCGGCGGTCGACATCGACATCATCCGCTACGAATGGCGCTACACGCCGAACAGCACCGCCGGCTCGTGGGAGTCAGCCACCTTCATCGACCGCGTCGACAGCCTGCGCGCGCGCTTCAAAGGCTTGCCAGTCGGCACCCATCGGTTCTACGTGAAGGCAATCGACAGCGTGCCGCAGTACTCGGCCACGGCGGCGTATGTGGACATCACGATCACCTCGGACGCGAATGCGTTCCTGCAGGCGCTGGAATTCATCAGCCCGACGCTGACCAGCATGATCGCGCACCGGGTGGAAGGCGAAACGTGGTCGCGCTGGATCACCGCCTTCGCCGATACGTGGAGCACGCTGTTCCCGTCGGCGATGAGCACGTACACCAACCCGATCGCGAGTTATCACACCGCCGGCACCAGCAAGTTCGTCGGCGAATCGCAGGATGTAGGCTCGCTCATCACCGGCGCCTGGTCGCTGTCGGCATCGGTCACCGCGCTGTCCGGCTCGGTCACGTACTCGATCGAGACCAGCCCCGACAACGCCGTCTGGACGCCGCAGGCGGGCATCAGCTACACCGGCGCGGCGCGCTACGTGCGGCCGGTGATCGAAACCACCGGCGCGATGGAGATTCTGCGCCCGCCGGTGATCACGCTGGCGGCCGTGACGCGCAAGGAATCCGGCGGGCCGACCACATCCAGCGCCGGTGCGGCCACCACCATCAGCCTGGCCGGCAAATACGCCAAGGCGGTGCGCATCACCGTCACGCCGCTGGGCACCGCCGCGCGCATGTCGACGCTGAACAACGTCGTGCTCACGACCTCGGGCGCGAACAGCTTCGACGTTTACCTGTTCGATGCCGCCGGCACGCAGGTGGCGTCTTCTTTCAATTGGGATTTTGAAGGGTTCTAGCACATGGCCACCCCCGCGTACACGCATTACGATTCCGTCAACCCGCTCGGCAGCCAGACCGGGCCGAACGCGATCGCCAGCACCTATGCCAACCTGATCGCGCTGCGCAATTCGCTGATGGCCGGCAAGGTGCAGGGCTTCGTGTTCGAGCGCACCAACGGCACCGGCAGCGCCGACGATCCGCAGTTCTTCTATTTCAAGAACGCCAGCACCAGCATCTGGTTCCGCGCCACCAACACCTGGACCAGCGGCGCGATCACCTCGCAGACGTGGGATTGGTCGAACGATGCCGGCGCGAGCTGGGCGGCGATGCACGCGGCCGATGCGGTGACGTATGACGCCTCGAAGAACATCACCGCCGCCAGCATCGGTTCGTCGTTCGTGGTGATCGCGCTGGAAGCCCTGGCCAAGGCGCGCAAGCTGGTCACCGACCTGGCCGCACACATCGCCGGCACCGGTACCGGCGTGCACGGCCTTGGCGGCATGAGCACGCAGGCGGCGAGCGCGGTGGCGGTCACGGGCGGCACGATCAACGGCACCACCATCGGCGGCACCACGCCAGCCGCTGCCGATTCCACGCGGATC
>JACCDG010589858.1_pt1 | contig 11863 bp, 11 predicted proteins | sample 7442471 | NCBI WGS metagenome assembly JACCDG01 (sample SAMN15323444, study PRJNA562643) | freshwater metagenome | isolation source: river surface water | place: USA:Blue River Watershed | collected 2017-08-17
AGCGATGGTGACGGCGCTTTGGGCAGCGCCAAAATCAGTCACCTGATCGGCGGCGCTATAAACAAGGCTTGGCGTCATGGCCGTGATCGTGCGCTTCACCGTGGTGCCGGACAGGATGTCGATGGCGTAGTTTTCGTTGGCTTCGAAAAGCGGAACGTCGGTTCCGTCCTGCCATTCGCCATACCAGCGTGTGCGCCGTTTCCAGGTCACGGTCAGGTTACCGCTGCCATCGCGCGCGCCTTTGACTTGGACAGGTGAAAAGCAGCGCAGGCTATTGGCATTGAATATGAAAGGCGTGGACGGCGCGTCATCCCAATTTCCACCATCCGGAATACCCTTGTAATAGGATGTCCGGCTGATCTCGGTCATCGGCAATGGCGCGCGATAGACGCCGTCATTCACCAGCAACAGAAAACGCTCTCCCATTGTGTGGGAGGCCATGGCCCATTCCGTGCCGCGCCGACCGCGCAGCAGGCCGGACAGCTCGTAAAGGCCGCTGGCCAGTACCGTGGCATTGCGCCATTGAATAACCTCGTTGCCCAGCAACGCCACGTTCGCCCAATTCAAGACCTCCAGCGCCGTCTTGCTGTCGAGCGTTCCTTGCGTCAGCGCAATCTGCACCTTGCTGGTTTCGTCCCATGTCCATGGACTTTCGACATTGGGCAGAACGGTGGCCGCCCAGCCGAAAGTGGGTCCATCATTGCCCGTGCCAAGAACTTCCCATGTCAGCTCGTCGGGAGAGCGATACATGGACGCGCCCGTGACGGTGTTGTCACGGAAGCCGAAAGCGTAATACATGCCGAGCGTGTCATCCTCATAGCGCAGCATAGGCAAATCCATGAGGAATAACGGCGTCGGCCCCGCTAGACCAATCGGCACGGATGGCAGGCCGCCACCGGAACCCGTGGAATTCGAGATATAAACGATCTCGTCTTCCGCCACGGCTTCACAGGACACGACGTTATTGCCCCCAAAATCCACCTTGTTCAGGCGAAGTTTCAGCGACACATCATCGATATTGACGGTCACCACATCGGCAGGATCAAGCTGCAGCCATTTTGGCAGCACGCTGAACTTATACTGATTGCGTTCTACCCAGGCGTTGTAAAGCGTGCGCTCGGCGATTTGTTTGGCTTCGTCCGGCGTGAGCGAGATCGAGATTTCTCTAGTCTGCTTTTCCCGCGTGATGATGGCATCGTTGATGCGGGAAGCGTGCTGAGTGTTCGGCTGGTGATCGCGTGTCGGATCGACATGCACGATGTCGAGGCGTTGCGGTAATTCTACATCCTGCACACGGGTTTCCGAAAGACGGGTTGGTTCGTCCGACCCGCTGTCATCAGCCCCCAGATCCTCTTTGCCGATGGTGGCCACGGATGCGCCGCCACGCGGTACGAAACGCAGGATACCGTCTGTTTCCACGGCATCGATAAAAAATGACCCCAGAAGCGGCTCCAAAGCCTCCCGTGCGGCCATGCGGCGGCTCACAACATATCCGCGCAGGGACTGGCTGACGGCGCTGGAAATAACGCTCGTAGGAGCCATGCCAGCCTTGAGGCAAATATCCGTTAAAACGCCGGACAAGGTGACAGAGTTATTCCCGTAACGCTCTAAGGGGTATTTGAATTCGCCGTCATAGGTCATGATGACGGCAGAGTGTGTGAATTTTTCGTATGTCCCGCCGAGATGGGCGGGGAATGTGGTGGCAAAATCGGTCAAATCGATCCGGCGCTCGACCTTCATCGTGACGAGATTGACCAGCGTCACGTCGTAATCAGCCGCCACCCAATACTTCCCGTTGATCGGATAGTTGAAATCAGACTGGATGCCCCAACCAGCGGGGATGGCTACATCATCACAATGACCCGCATAGCCGCTGTCCGGATGCCATTTGACAATTCTTCCGCCCAGACCCAGCGTAAAATAAATGTGGCCTGTAAAATCATCCCACCACACGGTGCGCGGCAATTCGCCGTCTGTCCAAGCGGTACTGCTCCATTCGGTCAGCTCACCCGTGCCAAAACCATTCGGCTCGAATTTGCGCACATAGCCGCCCGTGACTTGCCAGTAACGGCCATAGGGATCGTCACACATCGGCCCGCCGAACATGACGGAGGGAAAGTAATCCGACAGGTCAATGATCAGCTTAAGGTTCGTATCGTAAACCTCGCGCGTGCCGTAGCAGAAGATTTTATCCCGCCGCACGCAGCCATTGACGCTGAAGCTGATCTTCGGACTGCTAATCGCCACGATGCCCAGCGTTTCTGGATGGCGCTTCACCAGGCGCATGGTCACGCCGTAAGCATCCGTCGCATGGTAATAATAACCCTGGCTGTCGATGCCACAGACGTCGCCGTAAACTTCGTCCGAGTCCGGATAAATAGGAATCCAGTTAGGATCAGCAAGACTGCGCTGCAATACAAACCGATTGCTCACGCAATCATATTTCCAAACGTGATCAGAACCCGTGCCGATCATCGTGCCGCGCGATTGATCGAGAATGCCGCCTTCCTTCGTCATCGTCGTTGCAGGCGGGAACATATAAATATCGCTTTGCATCGCGCCTTGGGCGACGACTTCCGCGCTGATATTCGGGATGCGGTTAGCAAAATCCTTGAGTTGCAGATCGTCGAATACCAGATAACACATGCCCCGAAACGCAGGCACATTGCCAGCGCCGAGGTGCATTTCTAATGTGGCATCCGGTTCCTCATCTTCGCCGCCGCGATGAATGCGCACCACGCCTGGATATTTTTCCGTGGACTGCGTGTTGCTGGCAGTCGCATCATAAATGACCTTCGTATCCGCCCAAATGCGGCGTACAGTTGCCACAGGGCCGACGCACAGGCCAACCGCAAAGGAAACGGAATAGCTGTAAGTGGTCTGCGACGATTTCTTGCCACCGCCTTTACCGCCGCTGCTTTTCTTGACGGTGCGGGTTTCCTTAAGCGGCGTTGACCAGATGACGTTGCCGGAAATCCGCATGGTGCCGTACACAAGCGGGATCGGCGCGCCGTAGGTTGAGGTTTGCACCGACAAATCATCAATGCGCTGGCCTTCGATGTTTTGGCCTTTGCCGCCGCCGAACAAAAGGTTGCCCAGCAAGACCCCGCCCAGCCAGCCTGCGGACGCACCAATCCCGATGGCGGAACCGAGCGCGGATCCGACCACACCTAAAGCAAGAACAGCCATTACATACCTTTGAAATACGGGAAGCGATAAGCCGCCGAGATGCGTTGCTGCCAGCGTTCGTCAAGCCCATGCTCGACGACTTTGCCGACACCGGAATAGCTATGGATGATCCCATGATCGGTGATTAAAGCGACGTGTTGCGGCTCACGGCCCCAAGCCATGAAATAGAAATCGGCAATCTGGGCTTCCTCCACCGGAATGGGGATGAACCAACGGCTCAAGGCTTCGCGCATGCGGCGGCTGTCCGGCATCATCGAATAATTGGCGTAAGACAAAGCCTCCGTTGAATTCGGATCGTAATCCATCAGATTGTGCTGCATGCCGATGGCTTTGATCAAGCCGATGCAATCACAGGCCACGCCTTTGAGTGCGCCTTGGTGCTTGAAAGGCGTGTTGATCCATTCGCGCGCTTCGCGCACGATGTCCATGCGGGTGAGTTTATTTGCCATCGGGATAAGCCAGAACCTGATCGTTGCCAGGGACGTTCGGTTCGCCCCTGAAGTTTTTGACGTTGTTGTACCTGTCTTTACAGGTGGAAAACTTCTTATCGCAGCCAGGGCGCAAGCTGTAATTGTCGCCGACCGCCACGATGCTGGGCATGGGCAAGAACAACGTGAACGCACCGCCGCTGGCGAAGGCTTTGACCTCCATCTTGCGCCCCACGTTCGCGCCGCTCGTCCAGGTCAATAAACCGCCGTTCCAGTAATTCACGCCCTCAGCGCGCGACGTATCGGTAAAGCTACGCCTGTCGGTGGCGCCTGTGATCGCTCCGGTCACAGTGAGCGCGGCCAAGTTGACCTTGCAGCGTGTGTCGCCCAAATCGGCACGGCAATCCGGCGTGTAAAGCTCGACGATTTGCTGTGAAAGTGCCTGCGACAAGCCGCGCAGTTCGGCACGGAATACCGTATCCTTCAATTCCACTTCGCCGATGGTGCCGCGCTTCAGGATGATTTTACCGTTGGCAAGATTACTCCAGTTAACGAGGAATATCTCCACCGTCGCACCGTCCCACACGCCTGCGCGCAAATCGGCGGCGCTCAGGGTTTCGCTGTCAATCGCGCTTTCGATGTCAAGATTGTCCACCGCAAGATTGGCAATCGTATGAATAGCCGAGCGCGTATAGCCAGAACGCGCAATGTAAACCAAGCTCTCTACCGTTAAATCCTTGTCGAAATCCGTAAAGCCGAATATCGACCCATCGCGGCGCGTAACCTTCCAGCAAGTGGCAAGCGTCGTCGTCTCGCCACCGATGTGGGTGGCGAGTTGTGAACTGGCTGATTTCATGAGTTTCTCTATTTAATTGGCTAGTTAAGCGCGGCGTTTTTATTATATTTCCGCATAGATATTATTAAGAGGGCAACGCCCATAAAAATAGCACTGTCCGTGACGTTAAACGCAGGCCAGTGATAACCGAGAGCATGGAAATCTAAGTAATCTGCTACTGCGCCATGCAAAACACGATCAATTACGTTGCCCACAGCCCCGCCAATAATCAAGCTATAAGCCGTTGCTTCAAAAGAACTGGTAGCCCGTAACAGCAAGTGTGTAAGAAATACGCTAATTCCCAATGCGAATATTGACAATATCCATTGGCCATAAGTGAGCTTGTTAAGCATGCCAAAACTAATGCCGTAATTCCATACTTCTACAAAATTAAAAAACGGCGTTATTGCAATAGATTTTCCCTCTTCTTGAAGTACGGAAAATACCCAAGCCTGAATTATTGTATCAAGCACAATTACAGCAAAAACAATAAGTATTCCGATCATTAAGTTTTTACGCAACTTCATTTTTTTTCTCTCTATGCGTGTTCAAATCTTTGCGTGCTGCACGAAGAATCTGCCATGCTCCGCTTAAAGCCAAATATCCTAAAATCGCTGCGACAATGATGTCAGGCCAAGCGGTGGCGCTGGCAAATACCCCGCCAGCGGCAAAAATGACCGCAATATTGCCGATGGCATCATTCCGGCTGCATATCCACACGGATTCCCGATTACTGTCGCCGCCGCGATGTCGATATAGCAGTACGGCACAACCGATATTTACAGCCAATCCAACAATGCTGATGACCGTCATAATTTCAGGCTTAGGCAATTCGGGCTGTAGGGCATGTTGCAAGGTTTCAAAGGCTACCCACAATCCGATTAAACCAAGGGAAACGCCTTTCAAATACGAGGCTTTTGCTCTGGCCTGTAAACTTTTCCCCAAAACAAAAAGACTGATAGCATAATTGGCTGCGTCGGAGAGGAAATCCAACGCATTTGCCAGCAACGACACCGATAGCGCTTCGTAACTTCCCATCGTCTGAACACCGAACATCACGGCGTTAGCGATCAAGCATACATAGAGAATACGTTTATACTTTTCGTCGATATGATTTTCATTCGACGAACCGCAAGAATCTTTGCATCCGACCATAGGCGTTTCTCCTTAAGTCTCGTTAACGTGGTGAAGCATATCAACTAAAACGCAGCGAACGTGATCGGCAGAGAGAGCGTAAAAACCTTGCTTTCCCTGTTTCTTGTGCCTGACCAGCCGAGCGGCTTTGAGTAACCGCAAGTGATGACTGACAAGCGGCTGAGAAATGCCAACTTCCTCGGCTAGATCGCCAACCGACTTTTCTTTATCCAAGCATGCAGTGATGATTTTTAACCTGTTAGCATCACCCAACAGGCGAAAAATATCGGCCAGCGCTTGTAGATCATCGTCATCGGCTTTTTTTAGCTTTTTCATCGCATAACTCATAAATATATAAACAAGTGTTTATATATAGGGATTCTTGATCAATCAAGCAAGCGTTAAACTCGAATTTCGACTATCGGTATTCCCGACCATTGGTGAAGGTTAACTTGTTCGATGGTGACGGCCATGTGGTCGGTATCGAACCGCACAGGCACGTCGAATTCATAATCAGCCGAAACGGCCACGTTATTTCCTGGCGCGGTCGTAAAGGTGATCACACCCGTGGTGGTGTTGACCGACCAGCCGGAGGCCTGCAGCACGCCCGCAAGGTAAATTTTTACCGTGCCGGCGACGGGTTTGGTAATGGTGCGCACATCTGTGCTGCCGCCCGATGAATAGGTGCGGCTTAACTGAAAGGTCTTGTTCGTGCCATCGCCCGTGCCAATGGCCTGACCCGTTGCCTTGTAATCCGTCCAGTCTTTGAAGCGAAATCCATGCGCACGGCCTTTGCGAGCGCGGAAGAAAGCGATCAGCGTATCGAGCTGCGTTTGCTTCTTTAAACCGGAGGCCACATCCCAGCGCCCGCGTGCCGATGACCAATTGATATTACGCTGCTCATAGCCGGAAGCCGTGGCAACGACGGACGTGGCAAATTCAGGCCCGCCCGTCGCGCCATAGGCAATATCGTTCGGGAATTGGACTTCATGAAAAGCCATTACAGGTTCCTCTTGGCACGCTGGATGCCGCGCGCGGCTTCAGCCGTGATTTGCGACTGGCTCATGCGGAAGCTGCTGGCATCCGGCGTGGTGATGTTCATGACGACGTTGACGGGCGATCCCATGCGGGTGCCGTCCTTTGGCAGCACGACTTCACCGCGCTCCAAAATGGCCGGAATTTCCCCAGGTTTTAGGCCCGCAACACCGCCTGTGTGATAGCGCGGTGCGTTGGCGAATACATACGCAGGCATACGGCGCTGCGGCGCGGATCCGCCGACTTCACCACCTTCGTGGAAAATGCTGCTGAAAATACTGTCCAGGAAACCGCCGCCGCCCATGCTGCTGCCCAGCATGTTGAAGAGCGGCCCTGTGATCGACTTTTGCACGGCCATGCGGGTGATATCGGCCACGATAGAATTGGCCATGTCGCCAAGGCTCTTTAGGCTTTTGCCACCGGAGGTGACGAAATCCACAATCGCGTCCTCGGTCGCCTTCATGCCTTCGGTGAAGGCTTTTTCGACCGCCGACGCTGCATCCTCGGCTTGTTCACGGTAATTGCGGAAGGCCCGCAATGCCCCAGCTTCGGCATCCTTGCGCGCGTCGAGCTGCTGCTTTTCAGCATTGGCAACCGCGCGGTTGTAAGTTTCCTGGCTGATCGCGCCAGCATCGAGCATGTTTTTAAGACGCTCTAATTCTGCCGCATAGGCTTCCGTCGCCGTGCGCGTGGCGTTGGTGACTTGTTCTCCTTCTTGCTTCAGCTTGTTCAGCTTTTGCTGGGCTTCGCCCTGGTCGTAAAGGGCAGCGGCCAGTTTCTCAACTTCGGCGCGCTGTGCAGACGTTGCGTTATCCGACAAGCGGCCAACGGCGTCTTGAATGAACGCCGCGCGTTTATCGGTCAGGCGCTCAAGCTGTTTATTTAGATCCTCGACGACTTTTTGCGCTTCGGAATAAGCCTGACTGTCGAAAAGCTGCGCCGCGAGTTTGCGCGTTTGTTCGCGCTGCGCATTGTTTGCATCCTTGGACAGACGGCCAACCGCCTGATCGATGAAGGCTTGGCGCTTGTCGGAAAGGCCCAGCATTTGACGCTGGAGATCTTCCACGACCTTTGTATTCGCCTCCATGACGCGGGTAGCGGCTTCGCGCGCGGGCTTTTCAATCGCATCGATTTGACGGCGGGCGATTTCCTCCGCCTGTTTCAGGGCCGCGTCCACCGTGCCAGCATTGCTGCCGTCTTTTTCGCGCAAGGCTTCGATGCGCTGCTTGGTGGTTTCCAGTTCCTTATTGACCTTGGCAATGCGGTCGGCAGGATCGGTCGCCAATTTATCGACGGCATCGTCCAGCTTTTTACGCTGCTCGCTCAAGAGATCGGCGCGGCGGTCACGCGCGGCATCTTCCTGTGCGGCCTGCAGCTTTTTCTGCTCGGCTTCGTATTCTTGCGCTTCCTGACGGGCCTGCGCTGCGAGTTTGTTCACTTCCTCGCGGATTTTTTCAACGCGCGCTTCCTGGCGCTCGATCATCGGACTCATATCCGTGAATGGCAGGACAGGCTTGTAATTTTGCAGGCGCTTCAGGCGCTCTTCTTGATCGGCCAGATCCATTCTGGCATCCATCAGCTGCTTGCCGATGGGATCGTCTTTCATAAGGTTGCGCAAACCTTCGACGACATACGACAGGCCGCTCAATGCGCCTTCGGCAGCACCCGCGACAACGCGCGTTTGCCCGATATCCTCCAGCAAATTGCCCCAGGCATCGGACAGGCGGTTGGTCGCACCCGTCAAACCCGTGGCTTCGCCTGCGCCAGCGCCGCCCACCTTGGATTCCAAAGCGTCGAGAATGACTTTTTGCGCTTCGGCCTGTTTGCCCGTGTCGACCAGCGATTGGATCAAATCCTTCTGGCTGTCGGTGAACAGGATCCCGATCCGGCGCAGCGCCGTCAGATCCTCGGCGGGATTTTCCAGAGCCTTGCCAAGCTGGGTGACGCTGCCGCGCAAGTCCGTGCCGAACACAGCGGACATATCCTGCGCCAGCGTCATTGCGCGCGTGAATGTTTCGCCCGTGACGGAGCGGAACGTGGCCATCACGCCCGCCGCATCCTGCACTTGTTCGGCGGTCGCCAGGGTCGAGGCTTCGATCTGGTCGGCAAATTCCGCGATCTGTTTGCCGGACAGGCCCGTGGTGTTGCCTGTGGCGCGCAGAACGGCCTGCAGGCGGTTGAAAGACTGTTCGGCTTCGGCGGCGTGTTCAAAGGCGGCTTTCAGGCCCAGCGTGACGACGGCCAGCGCCGCGCCAACGGCAAGGCCCACAGGGCCAATGGCACCCAGCGCCGATCCCAGCGGGCCAAGGTTGCCCGTCAGGCCGACAACAGAGCCTTTTACGTCATTGGCAGCGGCATTCAGCGCCAGCAGCGATTTCGAGGCAGGCTGTCCGGCCAGCTCGATTTTCTTGAGCGACTTTTCGCCCGTTTCACCGACTTCCCGTAATTCAGCCTTGACCTTGCCGCCATCAAGAACGGTCAGGCGAATGGCAAGATTGCGTTCGGTCATCGGTTTTTCATCTCGCACTTAAGTTTTTCGTTGAATGCACTGGTCATCCCAGCTTCCACGGCGGGCAGGAATTCCGCCGTGGCGTTTGCGTCATGGCCGAGTGATGCCGCAACTTGCAGCGCCGCCGAAAAATCCATGCCGATGGCGACCATTTGACTCAGGCGCAATTGCCCGCCGCAACGGAGCGCCAGATCCCAGGCTTGCCAGCCTTCCATGCTGTGCGGTTCATGCTGCCGATACGGGCAGAGTTCGCCTTCCGCGTTTGCTTCGCCGCGTGCGCAAGGCAAATCCGCGTCCTGGCAAGAAGCGCAGTAATCCGGCCCGCCGCCAAAGTGCCAGCGGCAACGAGCCGTTAGGCGTTTTTTTCCTGTTCCAGCAACAGCGCGGGGCCGAGATAAAGACGCTCGAAGGCTTCGGCGATGGGCCACAAATCCATAAGGGCGAATACACCCTCCGGCGTGACGGGCAACGCTTCGCCGTCCTCACCGCCGACACCGTCCCATTCGACGATGGCCAGTTGCGCCAATCGTTTGATCAGCGCCGTGCTGCGCAAAGCGGGTTCGGCTTCAGCTTTCAAGGCTTCGACGCGCGCCGCCATCACAAGAGCGGTGGATGCCGGACGCACATGCACGCGCACGCCGGAAATCAGATCAAGCCAGTAGTTTTCACGTTTCAGGTTCAAGGTAATCATGCGTAACTCGCTACATCGTTTTTGAGGACAACAGTCAGCATGCGCGCGGGGCTGGTCGCCTTCGCCGCTTGCCAATCAAAGGTGGCCTGGACACCGCCAGGGCCGGAGATCGCCAGTTTCGGTTTCGGCAAATACACTTCGTGCGCCGTAAACGTTAGCGATTTATCGGCATCGATGGTGTAAGCGAACGCCAATTCCAGCGGCGTATTGTCGGTTGCCGCATCGATCAGCGTGGTGTCGGCAAACCGCACTTCGATGTTTCCGGTCAGCGCCGCGATAGTCGGATCTGCACCGTCGATCTTGCCGTCCGAACGGATGGTTTCGATACGTTCCAGGTTATTGGTGTAGGTCAACTGCGCACCCGTCACGTTGCCAAGCTGCACACCGTCCTTTTTGATCGACCCCTGGAATTGGTTGAAGCGCGTGAGCGATGCTACGGTCGGTGTACCACCACCCGTAACTGCCGCGTCGGTTTCACCCTGAGCGATGCAATTGAGTGTGGCATTGGCAGCCCCCGAACGAGAGAAGCTCAATTGTGCTGAATTGACACGCACACCGGATTCCATGAAAAAGATAGGCACCTCCGGCATGCCAACTTCCAGCGCAATGCTGGGCAGGCTGGATAATCCAGAGGCAAAGGTATGGGTGTAAGGCCCGCTACCAGTCGTGGTCGGCGCACCGAGGAGCGCCTTCAGCCAATGGCCGAAGTTGCGTAAGTCCACGGGGACGACGACGTTGCCTTCCACGCGGATAACGTCGCGGATCGGCTGGGATGGATCGCGGCCTTGACCCAACAGATCGGATGCGATCAAACCCTGTTCGGAACCGAGATCGGACGAGACGAACGGGAATTTGATATAGTTTCCGGTCGGCGGGGTGCCGTAAACCGTTTCGAATTTACCCAATAGCTGGGCATTGGCACCGTATGCACGAGCCATGGTTACCTCCTATGTTGGCGTTGAAAAAAATCAGCCGAGCGGATCGGCGGTGACGTAGATAAGTTCGATGGGGATGACCGCGCCCTTGATCTGCGGCGATCCTTCGACCGCCAGCACGTTGCTGTCTGGCGCTTGCGGCGTGACGCGGTCGCACAACCCACCCAGCGTGCGGTCGCCTGCGATGGCGAGAGCGATTTTCCGGTAAAGACCGTCGAGCGCGAGATCTCGCGCGGCCTGGTCGCCTTTTTGAACGACAGCTTCCACCAGCGCGCGGTGCTGCCAGTAATAAGACACGGGCGAAAGCAGCGTTTCCGGATCACCAGGATCGCCGTCGCGCAGAATAATCAGGCCGCCGTCCGGAATGCGTTCGGGCAAAACCTCGTTGCGCAAAACAGTAGCATCGGCGATGGTTTGCAGACGCACGAACAATGCCTGCAGGATGGCTTCTCTATCGGTCATTTTTCTTCCTTTTCGTCGGGCCAGCTTGCCGTGACGAGTGACGGCAAACGCTCGATCCATTTTTTGGCAACGCTGTCGATGTCGAAGCGCTTCTTGAGTTGCGCCTGCGGGACGAGAATGAACATGACGACGGTGGTTAAACCGCGTCCGGTTTTTTTCGCGCGGTCGCTGGCAACCCGCGCACGCCCTTTGCTGGTGATGCGAAAATCGTCAGCGACCAGCAATCCAACACGCCGCGCGCCCTGGGGCGGGACATAGCGGAGCGGAATGCCTGCCTCGGCAAAATCGGCGGGCGTGATTTTCTTGTTCTGGCGGCGGGTAACGTAAGGTGTCGGGATCGCCAGAAACCGTCCTTGTTTGCTGCGGATGGTCACGCCATACGCAAAAGCGCCGATAATCTGCGGCGCTTTGGTATAGATGAAGCCAGCAGCGTTGATGCTCATGCCACCCTTGGGGTAAAGATCGCCGCGCCAGCTTTTGGCAAGGCGTTCTCCAAGGCCAGCGCCCGTCACCTGGCCGCGCAATTCGTTCTTCAAACCATCCGTCGCTTGGCGCACGCCGCCGCTGACAGCTTTTTCAGCGGCTTTGACTTCGGCTGCCATCATGGCTTTCAAATTGCCTTGAATGGCGGCTTGCAGTCTCATG
>JACCDG010140940.1_pt1 | contig 11861 bp, 10 predicted proteins | sample 7442471 | NCBI WGS metagenome assembly JACCDG01 (sample SAMN15323444, study PRJNA562643) | freshwater metagenome | isolation source: river surface water | place: USA:Blue River Watershed | collected 2017-08-17
AATAGAATTAAATAACGATAAGATAAGCCGAAAAAACTATTTTTGTATTTATATACTAGAAACGATATCGCATGTCCAATTTGACCATTTCACAAGAAGTTGCCCAGCATTTATTACGCATCAAAGCTATACAATTACGTCCAGACCAACCATTTACTTGGGCATCTGGCTGGAAATCACCGATTTACTGCGATAATCGAATCTCTTTATCTGATCCAGAGGCAAGAACTTATATCAAAAACAGCCTTTCTGCCGTGATTAAAGGCTATTTCAAAGATGTGGATGTCATCGCTGGCGTGGCAACAGCGGGTATCGCGCAAGGTGCACTTGTTGCCGATTTCCTAGATTTACCTTTCTGTTATGTTCGCCCAGAGCCTAAAAAACACGGGATGGGAAATCAAATTGAAGGATTTGTTAAAGCTGGCCAAAAAGCCGTTTTGATTGAAGACCTAATTTCTACGGGAGGAAGTTCGTTGAAGGCAGCGGAAGCACTCCAACAAGCCGGCGTAGAGGTATTGGGAATGGCAGCTATTTTTACTTATGGTTTTGGAATCGCAGATGAAAATTTCCAAAATGCAGGCATCCCTTTGGTTACTTTATCTAATTACGATGTGCTTGTAGAGGAAGCCATCAAATTAGATTACATTTCAGATACGCAATTAGTGACTTTACAAGATTGGCGCGTGAACCCAAGCACTTGGGGCATTTAATCTTTAATTCGATAAACATATCCAGGTAAGGCTTTAACCATACCTTGGAATTCTAAATTTATCAAGGTGATCGCAATTTCGGTCACCTTTTTTTGTAGTTTCCAAGCCAACTCATCCAAGGTCATTTCCCCATTATTAGCGAGTAAAGCCATCAATTCCGTCTCTGGTTCCGTCAAACGCGACCAACCCAATTGCTTAATCGGCTTAATTTTGTTCGGAATATTTCCCCAATTCATTTGTTCACACAATTGATTAAAATCCGTATAAATAATCGCTTTATTCTTCTGAATTAATCGATTACACCCTTCCGAAAACAATTTATCCAAATTCCCTGGAACAGCGAATACCTCCCGATGGTAATTATTCGCATAGTCGGCGGTAATAAGCGCCCCACCTTTTTCCGCAGCTTCTACAACCAAAGTCGCATCCGTCATTCCTGCAATGATTCGATTACGCAAAGGAAAAAATCGAGGATCTGGCTTTTCATGTAAAGGATATTCGGAAATGATCCCCCCATTCAACAGCATTCGATCTAGGTACTTTTTATGCTTGGCGGGATAAATGTGATTGAATCCGCCGGCCAACACAGCAATATTCGGCACATGATGCCCAATGCAGGTTTTATGAACTTCCACATCAATCCCATAAGCCAAGCCACTAACGAATGTGACCTGAGCTCCCATAGATTCTTCTACAAGTTTTGTGGTAACACGCCTGCCATAATCCGTGGCTTTTCGGGTTCCTACGACGGCCAACAAACATTCTGCATTTAAATCAACGTTACCTTGTTGGTATAAGATAATCGGCGCATCATAAATTTGCTTCAAACGGTCTGGGTAATCCACATCCTGATAAAATAAAACACGAACATTAGCCTGTTCACATGTTTTTAGAATCTGTTCTGCTTCCTTTAGAATATGTGTTTGAAAAATCGATTCGGCTAAGACAGGACCGATGTGTGGAATCTTTAATAAATCTGAACGATTAGCTGAAAATATCGAGGATGCTGATTCGAAATAAGACATCAGTCGGCGGGCATTCACAACACCAATCTGTGGAATACGCGATAAAGCAATTTGGTAAAACAATTCTGTTTGCATCGATTTCTATTTCGTGCCAAGTAACAGACGTTTTAATTCAAACCCTCGGAAATAACTTGTAAAAATTGACGAATATCAAGTAGTTGGTCAATCACCGCCTGATTCGGATTCTTCGGGCTTCCGTTTTTCTTGATGGCCAACTTCGCTCCTTCAATAGTCAAACCTTGCTTATCGATGAGATCCACTAAAATAGCAATCTTTTCGATGTCGACAGGTGTGTATTTACGAATGCCTTTTCCCGTTCTTTTGGGCAATAAATGGGGAAATTGAGTTTCCCAATAGCGTAATTTAGACGTATTGACCTTGAAAAGGCTAGCAACTTCGGAAATGGAATAATATTGCTTGTCTAAATTCATAAAAGCCCTTATTTGATTCAAAAATTCAGCAAAAAAAAACTAATTTTGCGATTCTTGTTTAAACAAAAATAAACAAGCTCGAGAATTAAACCAACCCATTACCAAAATAAGCGCATGACTTCAACGGAGATCCGCCAACAATTTTTAGATTTCTTCAAATCCAAAGGTCACCTAATCGTCCCTTCTGCCCCATTAGTGGCAAAAAACGACCCTACTCTTTTGTTTAATAACTCAGGAATGGCTCAGTTTAAGGACTTTTTCTTAGGCAACGGAACTCCCCCATCAAAACGCATCGCGGATACACAAAAGTGTTTACGCGTTTCTGGTAAGCATAATGACCTAGAAGATGTGGGATTTGATACGTATCATCACACGATGTTTGAGATGTTAGGGAACTGGTCATTTGGCGATTATTTCAAACAAGAGGCATTAACATGGTCATGGGAATTATTAACAGAGGTATTTAAATTACCCAAAGACCGTATTTATGTATCGGTATTTGAAGGTGACAAGAAAGACGGTGTCCCATTCGATCAAGAGGCATTTGATATTTGGAAAGGCATTGTTGGCGAAGACCGTATCATCTACGGTAACAAGAAAGATAATTTCTGGGAAATGGGTGAAACAGGTCCTTGTGGACCTTGTTCCGAAATTCACATCGACTTACGTGATGCAGAAGAAGTTGCAAAGGTTTCAGGAAAATCCTTGGTGAATGCCGACCATCCTCAGGTAGTGGAGATTTGGAATAACGTGTTTATGCAATTTGAGCGTATGGCAGATGGTTCTTTGGTTCCATTGCCAAACAAACACGTGGATACGGGCATGGGCTTTGAACGACTTTGCATGGCTATTCAAGGAAAGCAGTCCAACTACGATACGGACGTCTTCCAAGGAACGATTCAATTCCTAGCACAAAAAGCAGGTAAACAATATGGAAATGAAAAATGGGCAGATATTGCAATGCGTGTTATTGCTGACCATATTCGTGCCATTGCTTTCTGTATTGCGGATGGACAATTGCCATCAAATGCAAAAGCGGGCTATGTGATTCGTCGTATTTTACGTCGGGCAGTACGTTATGGATACACCTATTTAGGCTTCAAAGAACCATTCATGCACGAATTAGTGCCTTTGTTGGCGAAACAATTCGCGGGTGTATTCGATGAATTAATTGCCCAAGAAGCATTCGTTGCGAAAGTGATTTATGAAGAGGAAGTATCCTTTTTACGCACCTTGTCGACAGGCTTAATTCGCCTTGACAAATTGATGGAAGATTGCAAAGGAAAAGTACTTTCAGGTGATGATGTGTTTGAGTTGAACGATACCTATGGCTTCCCGATTGACTTAACTGCCTTAATTGCGCGTGAAAAAGGGTTGGATATTGATGAGGCAGGTTTCAACAAAGCACTTCAGGCGCAGAAAGACCGTTCACGGAAAGATGCTGGAGCAAGCGCAGAAGACTGGATGATTGTTCGCGAAGGCGAAGAGGTTTCTTTCGTTGGCTATGATGAAACGCAAACAGTTACTCAAGTTTTAAAATACCAAAAGGTACAAAACAAAGGTGGCGTACAATACAAAGTTGTCCTTGAAACCACACCATTCTATGCTGAATCCGGTGGTCAAGTGGGCGATACTGGTACATTAACCTTTAAGCCTTCAGGCATTATGCTTCAAGTATTAGATACGAAAAAGGAAAATGACCTAATTGTTCATTTCGTTAGTGATGCCCGCATCGAGCAGGTAGCGGCAGATGCAGAAGTAATAGCATCGATTGATATGAATCGTCGGAGAACAATCACCCAAAATCATACAGCGACCCACTTATTACAAGCAGCTTTACAAGAAGTCTTGGGGAATCACGTGGCACAAAAAGGTTCATTGGTGAATGATGCATTATTGCGTTTTGATTTCTCTCACTTCCAAAAAGTGACAGACGAAGAAATTCAAAAAATCGAGCAAATCGTCAATGCCAAAATTGCGGAGAATATTCCCTTATTGGAAGAACGTAATGTTCCTATCGCGCAAGCGAAGGAGAAAGGTGCGATGGCTTTGTTTGGTGAAAAATATGGTGATTTTGTTCGCGTAATCACTTTTGACAAGAATTATTCTGTTGAACTATGTGGAGGGACGCACGTTCCTGCTACTGGCGAAATCGGATTATGTAAAATCATTACAGAGACTTCCGTGGCAACGGGTGTTCGTCGGATTGAGGCCATTACGTCCCAACAAGCCTATGCGCTTTTGAGCGAACAAGAAGCAGTTATTTCGGAATTAAATGCCTTACTAAAGGCCCCAAAGGATTTAGTGAAAGCGGTGGCGAGTTTAATTGAACAGGCAAATAGCTTACAAAAAACGGTTGCCAACTATCAAGCCAAAGAAATTGGAGGTTTGAAAACGGAATTAATGAAGCAAATCGATACAAAATCAGGTATCCCAGCACTAATCCAACAGGTATCCGTTCCTACGGCAGATGCGTTGAAGAATTTAGCATTTGATTTACAGACAGAGGCAGGAACATTGTTTTGCTTATTGGTGGCTGAAATTGATGGCAAAGCAAGTTTAGCATTGGCTATTTCCAAAGATTTGGTGGAAGCGAAATCGTTCAACGCGGGTACCATCGTTCGCGAATTAGCGAAGGAAGTGCAAGGCGGCGGCGGTGGTCAAGCGTTCTTGGCGACAGCCGGTGGACAAAATCCTGCAGGATTAAATAAAGTACTTGAATTAGCTCAAAACTATTTATAGGATGAATCCATCCATTCCCTATGTATCCTTGGCAGAAGTATCTGAACAATTGGATACATGGGGAAAATTAGGTATACCTTTCGTATTTTTTATCAATTACAACGGTTCGCATGCCTGGGCTGGATCGGAAGAAGAGGCAAATGCATTAGGAATTCATTTTTCAATTCGTCAAGACAAGCCCTTGGATGCAGACTCATTCAATTTTTCCAAGAGCCCGATTTCGTCTGAATCTTACGAATTGAAGTTCAATCAAGTTCAAGCCGGATTAAAACGTGGAGATAGTTTTCTAGTTAATTTAACAGCAGAAACGCCCATTGAAACTGATGCGAGTTTAGCTCAAATCTATCAAAACGCCAACGCATTATATAAGCTTCTAGTCCAAGACGCTTTTGTTGTTTTCTCTCCTGAATGTTTTGTTCAAATTCGTGACCAAAAAATATATTCATATCCGATGAAAGGTACATCTTCGGCGACAGAGCAAGGTCCGGAAACATTGCAAAATGACCCGAAAGAACAAGCAGAACATGCAACGATTGTAGATTTAATTCGAAATGACTTAAGCCAAATTGCCTTTCCTATCCACGTAGATCGCTACAAATACATCGAAGAAATTAAGACCCATGAAGGAAATCTTTGGCAAATGTCATCCGTCATTTCGGGTGATATCATGCCCCATTTGCAGGGAAAGCTAGGGCAAATTTTACAAGCACTTTTACCTGCTGGATCAATTACAGGCGCACCTAAAGCATCAACAATGCAAATCATCAAGGATGCCGAGGCCTATGATCGAGGATTTTACACGGGAATCATGGGAAAATTTGATGGCAAAAATCTAGATTCAGGTGTTATGATTCGATTTATCGAACAACGAGGCCAACAAAAAATATTTAAAAGCGGAGGCGGAATTACCATCCAATCGGATCCGCAAAAAGAATACGAAGAATTAATTCAAAAAGTTTATCTCCCCTTTTAGCTATGTTCTCATTTTTAGAAACCATTTGCATCTCGAACGGCCAAGCCCAGCATGTTGACTACCATCAATTGCGTGTTAATGAAACCTTTGAAGCCTTTTTTCCGGAATGGGAACCGTTTCATGTTCAGGAGGAAATAGAGAAAATCGAACTACCTAAGGAGGGCATTTACCGACTGCGCATCACCTACAACGAAGATCCACAAAGCATTGAAATATTACCTTATGAAGGCAAAATTGTAAAGACATTTGCATTGGTGGATAGCGGCGAAATCGATTATGGATTCAAATGGGCAGAGCGCGGCTTTTTCCAGCATATTTTAGATGCGCATCCAGAAGCAGATGAAGTAATTTTTCATAAAGATGGTATTATTCAAGATTGTACTTTCGCGAATTTAGCCTTCCTAAAAGATGGTATTTGGTACACACCAGAAGCACCTATGCATTGGGGTACAACACGTGCGCGCTTATTAGTCGAAGAACAAGTTGAAGAAACTGATATTTTAGTCGATGAATTAGGCCAATACGAACGAATTTGCTTGATTAATGTATTTCGTCCTTTATCGATCGAAAACTCGATTGCCATCGCCGATGCAATTGTGTAATTTCACACTATGAGTAGCACCAAGAGTCCCGCTTTTTTATTGCATCAAAAATTCCCCTTTGAACCGACACCTTCGCAGGCGGAATTATTCAATAAATTAAGCACCTTCATTTTAAATGAGGACGAATGGGCTCCATTGACATTCATTATTCGTGGTTATGCGGGAACAGGTAAAACAACAGTTATCTCCACGCTCATCAAGATTCTAGGTAGCTTTTCATACAAGACACAATTATTAGCTCCCACCGGTCGAGCAGCAAAGGTCATGGCCAATTACTCCAAAAAGAAGGCCTCGACAATTCATAAGAAGATTTACCGACAAGTCAGTAATCCCAATTCGGGAGCTTTAGTATTCCAGCGCATGAATAATTATGCCACAAACACGGTTTTTATTGTGGATGAGGCCTCGATGATTACGGATGAATCGGAATTTGGCCAAAACAGTTTGTTGACTGATTTAATTGAATACGTTTTCACGAATCCGGAAAATGGACATACAGGCAATAAATTGATTTTCGTAGGTGATACGGCTCAGTTACCTCCTGTGGGAAAAAGCCTTTCTCCCGCCCTCTCCAAAGATTATATATCTGGGGAATTCCACATGGATGTCATGGATCACGAATTAATAGATGTAATGCGACAAGACATTCATTCGGGGATATTATATAATGCGACCAACTTACGTGGCTTATTAACGCATAATTCTACAGCGATACAGTTTAACACTGCAACGTTTAAAGACTTTTTTCGTATGACCGGCGAAAAGATGGAAGATGGAATGCATTATGCCTATCGGAAATTTGGCAAAGAAGATACAATTGTACTTACTAGGTCAAATAAAAGCGCTGTTCAATTCAATGAATTTGTACGTAGGACAATTTTATATCAAGAAGATGAAATATCATCGGGTGATTTATTAATGATTGTTCGTAACAATTATCACTGGTTGGACGAAGATTCACCCGCAGGATTTTTGGCCAATGGTGATTTTGTGGAGGTGTTAAAGATTAAGAAGGAAGAGGAAATGCATGGATTCCGATTCATGAATGTGGCTTTACGCTTATGCGATTATGAGGAACATCCAGAAATCGAGGCAAAAATACTACTCGATACCTTGCATTCAGCCGAATCAGCATTAGGAAAAGATGGAAACAAAAAACTGTATGATTCCGTTTGTGAGGATTATGTTCATATTACCAAGAAAAAGGAACGTTTAGAGGCAATTCGTAAGGATCCTTATTTGAACGCACTTCAGGTTAAATTTGCGTATGCGTTGACCACGCACAAATCGCAAGGTGGACAATGGAAAGCTGTTTTTGTAGAGCAAGGCTATTTAAAAGATGACCAAATTGATGCCGAATATATTCGATGGCTCTATACAGCCATCACTCGCGCCACGCATGAATTGTTTTTAGTGAACTTCCATCAACGCTTCTTTATAAATTAAACAAGCGAGCTAGACCGTAATCCAAAAGTTTTCCTTCAATGATGGTGAGTCCTTTACTCAATGCCTCATTCGATTTACATGCATTTTCCCAACCCTGATTTGCAATTAACAAAGCATATGGTAACGTGGCCTGTGTGAGTGCCTGCGTAGAGGTTTGGGGCACTGCGCCAGGCATATTTGCCACACAATAATGTTGAATACCGTCAACAGAGTAAACCGGATTTTCATGGGTTGTTGGTAAACATGTTTCTATACACCCCCCTTGATCTACTGCTACATCAACCAAAACTGTTCCTGGCTGCATACGTGATAAATCACTTTTTTTGATGAGATGTGGAGCTTTAGCACCATGTAATAAAACAGCACCAATCACTAAATCCACATGTGGTAAATGCTCTTGAATGGCTAATTCCGTAGAATATTGGGTAGCTACATTTGCAGGCATCACATCGCTCAGGTAACGTAAACGAGCCAAATTAGTGTCCATGATGGTCACATTTGCGCCTAATCCAGCAGCCATTTTTGCTGCTTGCGTACCTACGACACCGCCTCCTAAAATTAACACATTAGCAGGTTTGACCCCAGGAACACCTCCCAACATTTTCCCTTTGCCACCTTGCGGTTTACCTAAAAAATAGGCGCCAACTTGAATGGCCATCCGACCAGCGACTTCCGACATGGGTGTTAAAAGTGGAAGGCTTCGGTCCACAAGTTCAACAGTCTCATAGGCAATACAAATTGCCTTTGATTGAATCATGGCTTCGGTAAGTTCACGAGAAGCTGCAAAATGGAAATAGGTAAATAATATTTGCCCTTTTTTAATTAAAGGAAATTCAACAGCAAGCGGCTCTTTTACTTTAATGATCAAGTCACCTATCTCGTAGATAGCAGCAGCTGAAGGTAATATTTGCGCACCAACCTTCATATAAGCCTCATCAGGGAAACCTGAGCCCAAACCGGCAGCGGTTTCTACATAAACCGAATGACCCGCTTGGATTAAACTTTGCGCTCCGGCAGGCGTTAGACCTACGCGAAACTCTTGAATCTTAATTTCTTTTGGAACAGCGATTTTCATAGGATGTTGATTTAAAAAAGAACGGCCAACAGAAAAATCCGCTGGCCGTTACCTTTGATGAAGTATAATACGATACAAATATAGCACAAGCAACAAATATTTTGGATATTAACCTATAAATAAGAAATTAATACGGCAATAAAATAATTATACAAAAAATATTACTTTTAGTGCGTAATTTATTACTGATAAACCGAAAACTTTATGGCAAAAAATCAACATTTAGATGAGCTGGATATTAAAATATTGAAAATAATTCAAGAAAACAGCCAAAAAACACTCAAGGAGATTGCGGAACAAGTAAATCTATCGTTGAGCCCTACACACGACCGTGTAAAACGCTTAGAATCAGATGGATATATCCAAGGTTATGTAGGCTTATTAAATCGCAAAAAGCTCAATTTAGGTTTACTCGTACATTGTCAGGTAACCTTGGAGAAACAAACAAGTCAGAACTTTAGTGAATTTGAAGCAGCTATTAAGGCCTTTCCTGAGGTGATTTCATGCCATTTGGTATCAGGGAACTTTGATTACTATTTAAATGTTCTGAGTGCTGATGTGGAAAGCTATAACCGTTTCTACCAAGAAAAGTTAGCGGTTTTGCCATCCGTGGCACACATCAGTAGTTTATTTGTTATGGATGAAATTAAGTCGACAACCGCATTGCCCTTAATTTAATTTGTATCTTTGTCATTCATTTGGGATCGACCGGTTTTGACAGCTTATGTAGGTCGGTTGTAAGCACGTCGGGAGTTGGAGGCATTTCCTGTTAAAAAAACCTTCGAATTATAGCTGGCAATACTTCGTATGCCATGGCTGCTTAGTCTGATAGACTAACCAATTGCCATCGTTCCACCCAGGCCAAACTCTGCCGCTAGGGAATCTGGAGCGTCGACCATGCAGAGTCGGTGAATGCGATTTCGCTAAGCGTTCACTAGTATCCAGCGGATAAGTGTTCAATAAGGTCTGATCTGAACCTGTTGGGCATCGAAAATTGATCAAATCTAAACGTGTAGAAAGCTTCAGGTTTCTAGGTTTGGACGAGGGTTCGAATCCCTCCGATTCCACAAAAAAGCCCCATTGTCAGGGGCTTTTTTAATTTAATTTCGTTTCGTCATCCAATAGCCGAGCCATATTCCGGTAAGTCCCCAACCCACAATCGCATCAATCAATTGTGCGCGCAAATCAAAAACAGGATACCAAATGTGTTCCGTATAGGAAATGTTGCTGAATGCGATAAATCCAACCACAATGCTTAAACTTAAAATCGTTTGTTTGCTTGGCACCTTCAGTCGATTGATAATCCAAATCAATAAGAATGCCAACAAAATATTTACAGCCAAGCCGCGAAGCATATTGGAATTCATATCCACTTCATAGGCTTGATAATATCGCACCATTGCCCAGGGTTTACCTTGAATCGACTTTGTAAAAGTCTCCATTTGATCCATGGATAATTCATCTTTCATCCGAGGTAATATATACCCACCTGGCTCCTTAATATGTGTTTTAAGGGCTGCCAAAACAGAATCTTGGCCTGCAGAATATTTCTGATTTGGCTCGTGTAAATTAAATGCCATGTGGGACAATGCCTGCCAAACGAACAGAATCAAACCACCCACCAAAGCTCCAAGTAAATTCTTCTTCATGTGAATTAATGTTAGTTATCGGCGAAATTAGAATATAAGTCCTATTTTAACTACAAAATATCTAATTATTTACCAAAACCCTCGACTCGAACAGGCCAGATGGCAGGAAAGCCAACAAATTGATTATCACCCATTTGACCCTTAGCTAGGAAAGCTAAACTTGTCAACAAACCTCCATTTCCAGGCAAATACAAACGAAGACGCTTATCCTGATAATTATGGCCATTCAATAAATAGGTATTCTTTTCTAGCGGAGCGAGCAATAAATTAATGGCTAACTCGGCATCTTTCAAGCGAATCGCCGTCATCGCCATCATGGGATAATCCCAGCCCCAAGTACTTGGCCAATTCCAAGTTTTCAATACTTTGGCCAGAGTATTTCGCATTTTTAATGCATCTGTTGTTGGCAAGGGCTCAACCATCCCCATAGCACCTAATACAGCAGGGTGATCCGACACAAAGCGTGGATTCTGAAAACCATCACCAATTCCTGCTGCAGCTTGGTAAATACCTTCATGTTCAGGCAATGTAGGAAAGTGCGCTAAGGCATGAGCCCAATTCCTATCTGCCTTTAATCCCAATCGTAGCCTCCAAGCTTGGGCCTTTTTCAAGCCTTGATACCAAGAAGCCAATTCCAAAGGTGCATTATACGTGCTTGCATAAAGCAATGATTCTTGCGCGGGAATAAAACCTGGTCCTAATTGATATTCCTGATTTCCCTTATTCCAAACCAACAATGCATACATGCCTTGGGCTGTTTCATTCACTAATTTGAAATACCGTTTCTGAAAAGCCAATGGTTTATCTTTTGCGATTAAATCCAACATATCAATTATATGCGGTTGCTGCCATAATAAAAATGAGCCGACCGAAGAGGGTGACTCTCCCCCATTTGGATCCGTCATCTTCTGCCAACGAACTCCCGAAAAACCTTGTCGGCGAGCTAAAGCCTTTGCCTCCTTAAAATTCTTCAAATACCAAGGCAAAGATTTCGCCAATAAATCAGTCTTTCCCCAATAACCAAAATGCATCACATGCCACCAAGTCATTTCCAAATGCGGTCGGCCGTACCAGGAATTATAAGTTAAACCTGTCTCTTGCGGCGGTTCCGCGCCAGTCGATTGAATCTTGGTCAAATACATGGATAAGATCATCCGACGCTCTAATTCCTTCGCGCGGGGATCTTTCACATTTCCAAAATCAATCAT
>JACCDG011128711.1_pt1 | contig 11861 bp, 12 predicted proteins | sample 7442471 | NCBI WGS metagenome assembly JACCDG01 (sample SAMN15323444, study PRJNA562643) | freshwater metagenome | isolation source: river surface water | place: USA:Blue River Watershed | collected 2017-08-17
AGAATCCATAAGGAGCTATTTTTTGTCAGGATCTTCATGTAGCGACCCGCTATCATCAGCTTCGTGAGTGCACTGGCGTGCAGCCTTCTGAAGTTTATATCGCCTTACGAAGAGTGCTGCCAACAATCCCATGTGTAGGCCAATGCTTTGGAACACAGACAGGATAAGTGGGTCCAACTTCTGGTCAAACCCGAGAAACATACTGCTAAACTTCCAAGTTGCACCAGTGGCAAGAAAAGGCATGCTTACAAAGACAGTTGCGACCAGAGCACGCAACCATTTCGACATTCCTCTACTGTACAGGACATGAATAGCACCAAACATGCCGAGAAAGCTCACGAGAAGAAGAATCAAACCAAGAACAGTATCCATGACTACCTCCTTCGCTACGTTAGTAGCCAAACACACGATATAGAATTATGGCAATCAAGTCAATAAGGTCTGAATCACTCTTTTTTATACCTCTCCTCACCCCACCACTTAAAAAACTCATACCCTACCGGTACGGCCGCCGACCCACCACCCTCACCTTCTTCAATAATAACCGTAAATACTACCTGAGGATTGTCGTATGGCGCAAACGACGTAAACCACGCATGAGGGAGCCGGTTTTTATTCCACTGAGCCGTTCCTGTTTTTCCTGCCACGTCAGCCGGCAACCCGCCCAAACGATGGCACGCTCCGTATGACACACAGTCATGCATACCTTGACGCACCACCTCAAGCATACTATTTGGCACACTTACTTGTCGAATAATTTGTGGCGTTTGCACTTTTGGCGCGTCATCATTGGCCCCTTCCACCGCACCAACAGCATGTGGTACATACACCGTTCCACCATTTGCGACAGTCGCGGTCATAGCGGCAACCTGTAACGGAGTCACGAGCAGATCCCCTTGACCAATCGACAGGTTATACGTGTCGCCGACATACCAACGCTCTTTTTTCACCTCTTCTTTCCAGGCAGGGCTTGGCACAAATCCGCGCTGTTCACCGGGCAAATCAACCCCGGTTTTTTCTCCAAGCCCAAACATGCGCATGTACGACGTCATAGTCTCAACCCCAAGACCCGTAAAATTATTATACCCGCCGCCAATGTAATAATAGAAAGTGTTAACCGACCATGCAATTGATTTTCGGACATCCGTTATGCCATGACCACCCGCTTGCCAATCAGGGAAAAAACGCGGACCAACTTGAATACCGCCAACACTATTCACCGTTGTACGAGGTGTAATAACCCCCTCTTTCAGCGCAGCAGCCGCAATAACCGGTTTCACTGTTGAACCCGATGGATACGTGCCGGCGATCGCACGATTAAACAGTGGCTGGCTGGGATTTGAGGTGTATTTGCTATACGCTTCTATAGAAATACCACCAGAAAAATCATTGTTGTTAAACGCAGGCAAACTGACCAGAGCTAGTATCTCGCCACTCCGCGGGTCAAGGGCAATGGCCGCGCCTTTTGTTTTTCCAAACTGTCTCAGCGCGCTTTGAAGTATTTGTTCAACTTTTTTTTGCATCTCGGCGTCAATGGTCAGATGCACATGGTGTCCAGGAATGGCTGGGGTTTCCGTAATAATTTTTTGTTCGCGTTCCAAAAAATCAACTTCGCGGCGTTTGATGCCAGAGACTCCCCGAAGCACTCCTTCGTATGTTTTTTCAACACCAGTCTTTCCCAGTGTGTCCGTAATACGATACCCACGATCACGAAGGGCTTGTAATTCGTCGCCTGTAATTTTTCCTTCATAACCCAAAAGATGAGACAGGGAGAGTGATGGTGTGCTTGTGCGCGAACCACCACCAAGCAAATACTGACGCTTACTTCCCTCAACCACCTCTACGCCAGGGAGTTCCGACGCGTGAATACGAATAAGAAGTGCCATATCATAAGAAATATTTTCACGTATAACCACAGGCAACCCTTGCGCCAAGGTATCACGGAGTACTTTTGGCACCTCACCGATAAAACTAGAAAGTGCACGGATCATGTGTTCGCGCGCAAGCTTGTCACGCGGCGCGTCTTGTGGGGTAAGCAGAAGTGAAAAACTTGAAATATTTTTTGTGAGTTGTACGCCAAACCGATCAAAAATATGCCCGCGTTCCGCTGGTACAATTCGTACCCGCTCACGATTCATCTCGGAACGACGCGCGTAATATTCACCACGAATAAGCTGTGTGTAGACCAACCTGCTCATGATACTTAACGACACCAAACCAAGAATCACAAAAGCCACCACAATACCTTTTGGCGGGACATTGCTCCCTAAATGAGACGTCTCTTTTGCTTGACCACGTCCTTGAGTGTGGGCAAATGATATGCTACCCTCCACCCAATCAGTGGTAGGTCGTTTTTGGAGTGCGCTAAAAAAACCTTCATCACTCTCAATCGGAAACAAAGAATGTTCATCGCGATGAGCCATAGCCGAACACAGAATAGCGGTCTTTCGAAACTCGCGGTGTACGCTTGGTAAATACAAGAGAGGTGAAAAGCACCATAACTGTGGTAAACACAAGCTCAGTCACATACGTCAAAAGGATTGTGGTTGAAAACACAAAGGTTTCTCCTGCCGCAAACGTAGCAACAACAATACTTCCAGTGTAGAGCACACGATACATCACCATCACGATACCCGATAACGCCAAGGTGCTATACCATGTTTGGTTTGTAAAAATATAACTATAAATCCAATATCCAAATAGAAGTGAGCATGTTCCCGCAAGTAAAAGCACACCGAATGGTGTTTTTGTGTACAGCTCAATAAGAGCATGACACACAAACGACACCCACACCACCCACCCCTTTTCCTCGCGAACCAGAATAGACAAACACACACCCATAATACTATTGATCGCGTTCCATGGCGTCCCAAATGACGAAGCAACAGCAATGTGCGCGATAACTAAGCATATCGACAAAAAAAGTACACCGAGCATTCGGAGAAAAAAGCGCATACCTACGACACAATAATAGTAATGAGCCGCACCTTATCGAGCCTCGTAATCGGCGAAATCACGGCTTCTTGAAACGCTTGATATTGCCCTTTGTCTACCGAATCAATAGTACCAATTACAAGTCCCCGCGGAATACCCGGTTCTAGACCAGAGGTGACCACAATACTCCCGGGCGCAATTTCTTCCTGCTGTGGAATCCATGTCATACGCACACCAATACCATACCCACCTTCAACCATACCGAGACTCTCAATACGTCCGGTGACCGTGGCGGCCACTTTACTTTGACCGTCAGTTAAAAGACTAATTACCGCGGAACCAACATCAACACGCGCAACTTTTCCTATAAATATCCCATTACCTACAATCGCTGCTTGGCCCACTTTGATGCCTGCCTCACTACCGCGATTAATAATAATGGTACTACCAAGCGGTTCAATATTTTTTCCAATTGCCTCCACTTGCACTGATGCGCCAACATGACGCACGGCAGTGGATGTTACGAACCCAAGCATGACGCGTAAATCATCATTTTCATTTCGAAGAAGCAAAGCCTCAGCTTCATGCACCACGCTTTCTTCATATTTTTTTTTGAGATTCTGGTACGCCGTCTGCAACTCTTCAACACTATGAAACGTCTCTCTATCTTCTCCGCTACCCACATTCCACGAATATACTTGCTCCGACGCACGGTTTACAAGACTACGAAAAAATCGTTCAATGGGACCGAGCACGCCAAGCGTATGCAAAAAAACGGTCAGAAGAATCACGACCCCAAATGCAACCAGGGTACGTATTTTGGTATTATCCATATCGTTTTAGCTCATCCGTTTCGGTGGCGCCTTGGATTGCGGGCAGAAGGTAACCGCACTTCTTTCAAAAGAGCGTGTTCGGCCAAAAGAAGCCCTGCTCCACGCACCACCGCGGTTTGAGGGTCATCAGTCAAACGTACCGGCACTTCAGTAGCCTCGGCAATTAAAGAATCAATGCCGCGAAGAAGCGCGCCACCGCCCGACAAAATAAGCCCACGTTCATGAATGTCGGCCGTCAATTCCGGTGGAGTAAGCTCAAGAGCCATTTTTACATGATCAACAATAACGCGCACCGAACGCTCAAGTGCTTCGTGCACATGATCATTCGTCATCATCACTTCCTTAGGCAGTCCGGTTAATACATCACGCCCGCGAAGCGGGAATTCCATGTGTTCTTTTTGATGCACAGCCGAACCGATCTTCATTTTCATCTGCTCAGCATACCCCTCACCAATATACAAATTAAATACTTCGCGCGCGTACTGCATGATATTTTTATTCATTTCATCACCTGCCACATGGGTCGATTTCCACGTCACCACACCGTGAAGCGATATCACAGCCACCTCTGTTGAACCCGCGCCAATATGCACAATCATGTTGCCAATTGATTCTTGAATCGGCATACGCGCGCCAATCGCCGCGGCCATCGGTTCTTGCACCACAATCACTTCACGCGCTCCAGCAGCAATGGTTACATCCTCAACCGCTTTCGTTTCTACCTCAGTTACCTCAAGAGGCACGCAAATAACCACGCGTGGGCGTGTAAACAAATTAAATCCGTCTTCGTGTACTTTATCGAGCAAGTATTTGAGTAATTTTTCAGCCACCTCGTAGTCGGAAATAATCCCATGGGTTAGTGGACGCGACACAGTAATATGTGCTGGAGTTTTTCCAAGCATTTGTTTTGCTTCCTGCCCAACAGCCAATATTTGTTGTGTTTTGGTGTTCACGGCAACGACCGTCGGCTCATCAATCACAATACCTTTATCGCGCACAAACACACGGGTGTTCGCCGTACCCAAATCAATGGCAATGTCATTTGAGAATCGACTGAACACGCCTTTTAACATACTTAGGCAAGAAATGATTCAAGGGGTTGCATCGTTGTTTCCCCTGTTTTGCGATTCGTTACTTCGACCACACCGGCCGCAATCGTTTTTGGTGATACGACCACGCGTGTTGGCATACCAAGCAAGTCGGCATCAGCAAATTTTTCACCAGGTCGGAGTCCTTCGCGATCATCGTAGAGTACTTCCACACCTTTGGCTTTAAGTTTCTCGTATATCTCATTGGCTTTGGCGATATCAGCATCTTCACGACACAGTGACACAAGATGCATTTGAAATGGGGCTACGGCTTCTGGCCAAACCATGCCCTTGTCATCAGCAAATACTTCGGTAATAACTCCCATGAGACGAGTAATACCGATACCATATGAACCAAGATACACTGGCTTACTTACTCCATCTTTATCAGTGAAATACAAACCAAGCTGTTCACATTTACCTGTACCAAAGGTAAAAATATTTCCCACTTCAGCCGCTTTCTTTGCTTCAAACTCTTCTTTCTTTTTGCCCATTTTAGCGAGTGTTTCTTCATTAAAGATCTCTTCATTCATGGCAAGTTTACCATCCTTATGTACATAAATAACATCTTCACCCGCATCACAGATCGTTTGAAATTCATGACTAAACTTGTCAGTAAACACACCGCCAGACGCTGAGGTCACAAATGTAATGTCACCTAATCCAACACGGCGATACACATTCATGTACGCATCGATTGTTTTGTTATAGAACGCCATGTGTTCCTCTTCATTCGTACAATACGAATACATGTCTTTCATCACAAACTCACGGCAACGCATAACCCCACTTTTAGCACGAGTTTCATTGCGAAGTTTGTTTTGAAATTGATGAACGTAGCGTGGCAAATTCTGATAACTTTTAATATGTGACTTCATCATTTCAGTAATTGGTTCTTCGTGAGACCAACCAAACCCAATGTCTGTTCCATTTTTTAACTGTGATTTAAACCACACATCAACTTTTTCATCACTCCAGCGATCTGTTTTTTCCCAAGTTTCTTTTACCTGAATCGTCGACATGATAATTTCCTCTGAATCTAACTGCTCCATTTCCTCATTCACGATCTTTTTAATCTTGTTTAACACTTTAAAACCAAGAGGAAGCAGAGAGTACACCCCTGCCATTTCTTTATGAATATAGCCACCACGAATTAAAAGCTGGGCATTTTTTGCCACTTCTTCTTGTGAGACTTCTTTTCTTGTTTGGGTAAATAAGTGTGATTGTTTCATAAATAATTAGTGATACCGCGCTCGAGCTGCCAGTGTCCAAGAAATGACCGCCAGTAAAAGAAGCGCGATGCAGAAAATAATCGTATTTACTGGAGTCAGCCACCCTTTCCCCTGAAAAAAGAGAAGGAGGGTGAGCCCGGCAGCAAAGAGTACACCATCGCGAAAACTTCGTTCCACATGATAATACATCGGCACCGAATCACGTGAAAAATTGTGGTACAGGGCAAACATAGCAAGTGAGAGTGCCCCCACCAGAGAAGCGAAGAACGTGGCGTAAAAGAAGAGAAACCCCGACGTGGCTGTGGCAAATGGATTGATGTTCATAAGGACAAAAATCCACGCACCAATGCAAAGCATAGTGCCAAAGGTCATTAACAAAAGGTATTGGCGCAGAGTCATATACCGGTCTAGTCTATCGGGTTTTATGAGTTGGAGCAAGTTTACGCCAAATAGCGAATCCGATCGACCTCTTTTTTTCCGAGAGCATCGTTGATTTTTTCCACAATTTCCGCTTGACGCAGGCGAATTTCCTGCGCCATAGCCGCAGAGGCGCAGGTAATAGTGAGGGTTCTATTTTTAATATAGAGCGGCTTAGCATGGTTCGCCAAGGTACCAAAAAGTTCAGCAAAAATAGCCGACGTTTTTTCAACCACAAGGGCAGCGTCAATTTGACTACTGAGCGATGTGGGGCGTGATTTGTTGGCCTTAAACCGATCAGACAAGGCGTGGGAAATGGGCGTAAATGCCATAAGTACTCATTACAATTTTATGATAACACGCGCCCCCCAGGTCGACAAGCATGTTAGAGAGTGCGAAACTCACAAATGTCTTTAAAGTCACACCATGAGCACACATGCCCTGAAGGCGTAGCCACAAAATCACCAGCATGAATATGCTCCATAGTGGCAAGTAATTTTTGCTTGAGTGCCTCAAGCTCATCACCTTCTGCCCTAAAGCTGGTCTGAATACTATCGTTCACATAATAAAATGTGAGCTTGCCGACAGGCCCATATCCCCGATACTGTGGCAAGGTAGTTGCGGCAATGTGGTATATAAGAAGCTGTGGCTTATCATCACTACTTAATTTTTCCTTACTCTTCCCTGTTTTGTAATCTATAATCTCAAGCGTACCATCGGGCTGCTGATCAATGCGGTCAATGCGCCCGCGAATACGATGGTTCCCCACCATAATCGTAAACGCGCCCTCAAGAACAATTGGTACAGTCCAACGTCCTTCATTCGCCTTGTAAAATAATTTCAAAATATCTTTTCCTTTTATAAAATAATCGTCACGCAACTTAGCCGATTCGTACCAATCACCGTTCCATTCAGTTTCGTATATACGCAACAGCTCATCAAAAGAAGGAACGGTCACGGTGTTTGTATCACGATTCTGGCTCGATGTTTCAAATAACGATTCTTGTTTCGCACTGTTTAATTCACGCACTCGTTCGTAAAACACCTGAAAGGTGCGGTGCATGGTCGACCCAAAACTAAACGTGCCTCGACTCGGGGTTGGAATACGAAGGACATGTTTTAACTTATACCGATAGGGGCACGCCGCGTATGTTTCGAGCTGAGAAAAAGAAAACGTTTGGGGCGCATGTAAACGCGCGCTTCCGGTTGGCACCTCCTCCTTACGCGCGAGGTCGGCTGTAGTTACAACGCCCTTTGGAGTTCGTTTCTTTTTTGGTGCATCTTCTACCAAACCTGCTTCTACCAAAAAACGAGATGGTTTTTTATCGCGCGTACCACCGTAGTCGGTTGAACTTACGAGATATAATTTTTCTTTGGCGCGCGTGGCTGCCACATAAAATAATCGCCGCTCTTCTTCCATATGCCTGTCACCACTTGGTACGGTTTCGTGGAGAAGTGCGTCAGGCAGTGGCATGGCCTCGCCGCGACGACGAGTGGGAAACCGTTCTTCTACCATGTTCACTATAAATACCACCTTAAACTCGAGCCCCTTTGATTTGTGCACGGTAAGTACTTGCACCGAATCCGGTGTTTCTTCAATTTGTTCAGTTTGCCCCTCATCTCCGGCATCAATAACGTATTTGTATCGCTCCAAAAAATGAGCGACATGAGCATCAGGGGTGGCCGCTTCAAACGCCTCAAGTTCACTAAAAAATGTAGCCAGGTGATGAATTTGGCGTATCACATTTGCGTTCCCCGCCACTTCTTCTTTGGTAAGATACCCCAAGTACCCAGACACATCTAAAAACGCATAGAGCACCTCGGTTGGTTTATGGTGGCGTACTTTTTTCAGTGCCGCGTGCATGGCGTTCAATAATGTATTCAGGGCTGCCACACCTTCTGCTGACACCCCAAACTCGGTTGCCCGTTTCGCGGCTTCGTAAAGTGATATTTTGGTACGTGTTTCGTGGGCAATCACTTTTTGAAAATCATTTTCCGATAATCCCAAACACGGCAAACGAAGCAATCGAAACATGGCAATCGGGTCGTCGTGCTGTACGAGCACCTTGCACACATTCAGGCAGTCAAGGACAATAGGTTGTCGATATAATCCCAGTGACGACAAAAACTCAAATGGAATACGCGCTTTTTCCAGTGCTTCTACAAATGGCTCAGCATGCGCGTTGGCGCGCACTAAAATAGCCACATCATCCCACGAACTAATTTCTTTATCATTTTTTAACCGTTCAATTTCTTGAATGACCGCAGTTACTTCGTCTTCTAACCGATCACGCTTCACATGAATCACCTCACCTGCTTGCACACTGCCTTTGGCGACCAATTTTTTATTGAGATTTAATTTTACTTCTAACCGGTCAGGATTGTTGTGCTGAATCACCGTGTACGCTGTATCGAGTATGGCTTGTCCGGAACGGTAATTTTCTGTTAATACCACCTCAGACGCATGAGGATAGTCGTCTTTAAAGCGCAAAATATTAGACACCGATGCGCCACGAAACGCGTAAATACTCTGATCATCATCACCAACCACCGTAAGCTGTGCTTCTTTGCTCGTAAGAAGCTTGACCAATTCATATTGCGCGTGATTCACATCTTGAAACTCATCGACCAAAATATACTTGTATCGTGACTGTATTTTTTCACGCACTCCTTTTCTTTCATTCAAAAGTTTCACGGCATAAAAAAGGAGGTCGCCAAAATCCATCACTCCCTCATTAGCCAATAATCTTTGATATGTGTGATACGCGTTCGCGATTTCAAGCGCTTTTGTTTTTTCATCATCTGCAACTTTGTCTGCATCAAGCGACAACCCTTCCGCATACGCCACATACGCCTCGGGTGTTACAAGTTCGTCTTTACATGAAGAAAAATGACTCAACAGTTCGTGAATGTGCCGTGTAGGATTTCCGAGTGGCCTGTAGTACGTGAGTTGAAACGCCTCAAAGTGCTCACGCACAAAAAGCCATGCATCCGTTTCCGTGAGCACGCGAAACTGGTTTGGTAATCCAATATCAAGCGCAAATTCGTGCAAAAGGGTTTGGCAAAACGCGTGAAACGTGGCAATGGGCATGTCGGTATACCCCGTATCAAGCAGCGCGTCAACGCGTTCATGAATTTCGTCCGCTGCCTTCTCGTTAAAACTAAGGGCCAATATTTCTTCAGGTTTCGCAAGCCCTTCTTCAATAATATATTGAATTTTCTTCGCAATCACCGTGGTTTTTCCCGTACCCGCGCCTGCTACAATCAAAAGCGGGCCCTTGGTGTGGGTCACTGCCTGCCTTTGGGCTTCATTGAGGTTGTGCATAACTGGTCTTGACAAAACCCTTAAAACATGGTATAATCCGTTTTGTGTCTTTAGCCCGGTTTGGGCTATTTTTTTATCTCTACTTAGCCATTTTTACTTTTTTGCGTTCAGTGTACCACCAAATACTGTAAGCAGCAACAATGAGTGCCCAGTTGGGAAAAAAGATATACGGATGTGACCACGGCACCCCATGTACATGCGGGTGTGCTATAGGCCAAAGAAATGGCGTTGGAAAAAAGGCGGTCGAGTGAGTGGGAATATCTAAAAGAATATGAAACGGCCACGCAAGCATGGGAAGAAACGGTTTTTTGCGAATCAACCACACAGTGGCAAACACAAGTACAAAAGGAATGAAACTGTGCGTGATATTGTAGAGCGAACCAACAAATGTGGGAATGGATGATTCAGGTGGTGGTCCATTTGACCAATCGGGTCGCGGTAACACACCGACCATCGTGAGCAACGTGTAGAGCCCAAACGATAGCATGTCGGGCGCTACGCCGAACGCGACAGCCGACCAAAACATTTTTTTATTCTTTTTTCCAAACAACATCCCACCCCACAACCCATGCGAAAACACATCCATATATATTACCAATGATATAATCGTAATTCTTTTTTTCGCGCGCTACAGTGCGGTACGGTTTCGCCGACCAAGCGCCAAAACGCTTTTGAATGATTCATTTCTTTTCGGTGACACAGCTCGTGCACCACAATATAATCAACCAGTGGCAGCGGGAGAAAAAAAATACGATAATTGAAATTCAAATTACCCTTGCTCGAACAGCTCCCCCACTTCGACAAGTGATTTTTTATACTCACGCGCTCTATACGCACGTTGTAATGTGTATTATACAAAGCAATACGTTCTTTCACCAACTTAAGCGCGCGGCCTTTGCACGCCGCATAATTGGCTTGCATGCCAGGTGGCACGGGAATGGGCTTGCGTTTTGCCAGTAATTTTTTCTTCATCACCTCAATCCACTCGGCCTGTTCTGTTACAAACGCATCAATTATGTCTTTTGGTGTGCGCTTTGGCGCGGTTACAATCACCTGCCCATTTGAGCGCACGCTTAAACGGACACGACGGGTGCCGAGGCGGTGTTTGAGGGTGTAGTGGGGTACTAACATGATCATTCGTTAGCAAGCTGTTCCTTAAAATCTTCAAAATCTCTCTCAACAACCCCTAAGAGTAAAGCATAAAAATCCACAATCCCATTTAATGCTTGTCCTGTTAAAGTCGGACTATCTAAAGGGGACACAATTTTTCCATTAACGAAATCCACATGAAATGTTGAAAACTTATACTTTTTGAGTTGCTTTACAACATCACTGTCACTAGGCATACCTGCTGCTCGAGTTTTAGGTCTAAACGCTTGAAGCAATTTTTCTATCTTTTTACTGTGATCTCTAAAACCTAAATCTGTTAAATTCAAGGTTTCTATCTTTTGCGGATACTGACCTTTGATAAGGCAATATTTTCCAAGTTCTTCAAGACCTGCAAATAAATGATATTGAGCACTTGCAACCAGATTAAGTCTTTCAGTCTTAGTTGCTACTAATAAGCCTTCTTTTAACAAAACCGATCCTGTTTCTTTGTGCTGCTTGGAATTATCTATAATTTTTGAGAGAAATTCTATATACTGTTTTTTTGTGCTATCATCGGTTTTCATAAAAACATACCTGTTAAAAACAGTACCACAAACCTAAACAACCAGCTAGGGGAGAAAGAAGTTTCTCATAATCCCAATCCGCTCAATAAAATACTCATCATGACTCGCTACAATCAGTGTTCCGGGAAATTCTCTCAGTGCACTTTCTAATGTTTGCATTGCCTCCAAATCAAGGTGGTTTGTTGGCTCATCAAGAATAATGCAATTCGGTTGCTTGAGTTCAAACATAGAAAGCAGTAACCGCGAACGTTCACCCTGACTAAGCGAATCAACAGGTTGCCGCATCACGTCGGCAGAGAACCCCCAAATGTGTAAGAGTTCTCGTACCTCATGCTCTTCATGTCCTGAAATTCTAAGCC
>JACCDG010130964.1_pt1 | contig 11858 bp, 9 predicted proteins | sample 7442471 | NCBI WGS metagenome assembly JACCDG01 (sample SAMN15323444, study PRJNA562643) | freshwater metagenome | isolation source: river surface water | place: USA:Blue River Watershed | collected 2017-08-17
GGCGGGCGTGGTGAGTTGCCAATAACCAGACGCTGTGGTTCTCTTCGCATACAACTTCATAGGTGGCTTGTAGGGGAAGTTCGGTGAAATTCCGACGCTGACCCGCAACCGTAAGAATGGCTTGTACGCTCTCGAATGAATCTTTCGAGAGTAATGAGTTGTTTAAGTCGGATTACCTACATGTCACTTGTTTTCGACCAACACCCGCCGAGGTTTGCGGGGTGTAGTCCAAAGGTTTTTGGCCGTTTCTTGGCCGAGCGCTAGCGAGCTACCCCTGTGAAACTTCCTGACACAGGAGTTCCACACATGAAGAAAAGCATCTACGTAACAATCGCTATAAGTATTTCCCTCGCATTGTCACAGGTAATAACAATGCCGGCTGCAAACGCTGCCTCTAAAGGTTGGCGCTACTGGGGGTATTTTCAAGCAGCCCCAGGTTCAACTGAATGGAAGGCGGCAATGACTGGCCCGACAGTTGATATTGAAGATGGAGCCGTTGAAGGATGGTCATTCGTCTTTAGTAGTGATGATGTTCCATCTGCAGCCCCACTGGTTAAGCCAGACTTTGCCAAAATCTGCGGAAAAGTGAAGAAGGATCCAGATACAAAGCGGATTGCACTCGTCATTGATTTTGGTAGCAAGGCCTACGCACCTAAGGGTGAAAAAGTACAAAGAACAATTGTCCGTTGTGTGACAACAGCTAAGGGATCACAAGGGATTGATGTTTTGGGCCAGGCTGTAAAAGTCAGATCAGCCTCATCTGGTCTTATCTGCGGATTCAACGGATATCCAAAGAAAGAGTGTGGCGTAGAGATTGAAACTCCAGCTGCACTTGCCAAGAAGTAGCCAGAACGTTTAACAGACTCTGACGATGAAACAGTCGCTACACCCACTCACTATGTGGATTTGGGCGCTTCTGCTGATAACAGCGGTGGTGCTCGCCGATAGCGCATGGGTTGCACTCAGCTCAGTTGCTGTAGCGACCGTTCTCGTTAAAGTGCGAAGTGATGGCTCACCTTGGGGCAGAAGTTATTGGATCGCCCTGCGTATAGGGGCTGTCATTCTGATCATTCGTGCAGTTGTCGGCGTTCTTATCGGAGTTCCCATTCCAGGGAAGACCTTGTTCACCGTGCCCATCATTGATTTACCTTCTTGGATGCCAGGAATTAGATTGGGTGGAGCGGTAACGCTTGAGCGTTTGTCATCATCTCTTCACGAAGGATTAATTATCGCAACCGTCATTGCTCTTTTCGGTGCGGCTACTTCGTTAACTAGCCCGCACAAAGTGCTTCGCACGTTGCCGTTCTTTATCTACGAAATTGGAATTACTCTGGTCATCGCAACCTCACTCTTTCCCCAATTGGCGCAAAGCGCTCGTCGCATACGTTTAGCGCAACAACTACGCGGCCACGAGAAAGTTTCTTGGCGAGGGCTTGCTCTGCCTCTGCTCGAAGAATCTCTCTCGAGATCCTTGCAACTGGCAGCATCCATGGACTCTCGTGGCTTTGGTGTGAGTAGAAAGCGAAGTCGCTATAGGCCAGAGAGATGGCATATGAGTGATAGTGCGGTTGTCGTAATCACCTTTGTGGTCAGTTCGGCGTTGGTGTTGGCATGATCAAATTTTCAAACGTCTCACTGATCTATCCCCATTCAACTAAAACCATTATTGAAGATCTCACCTTCTCAATTCAAGAGGGCGAGATGGTTCTGGTGATGGGTGAGACAGGTTCAGGAAAATCATCACTCCTGCGTCTGATTAATGGCCTTGTCCCCCATCACACTGGTGGAATTTTAGCTGGCGATATAAGTGTTGATGGAATTTCAACTCGTGAAGTAAAGCCTGGTTCTCTCGCGCATATCGTTGGAATTGTTGGACAGAACCCACTCAACAGTTTTGTAGCCGATATTGTTGAAGAAGAATTGGCATTTGGTATGGAAGCTCTGAACTTCCCGCACGAAGTTATGCGAAAACGTGTAGAAGAAGTATTGGATCTGCTTAGCCTTAATGCAGTCCGAAATAGATCTATCGCTACTCTCAGTGGTGGTGAGCAACAACGAGTCGCAATCGGTGCAGCTCTTGTGATGCACCCTAAAGTCCTTGTCTTGGATGAACCAACAAGCGCGCTGGACCCGATTGCTGCCGAAGAAGTTCTCTCACTCCTGCACCGACTTGTTCATGATCTAAGCGTCACCGTTGTCATCGCTGAGCATCGTCTTGAACGGGTCATTCAATTTGTAGATCGCATCATTTACATCGAAGGCAATGGTGAGACCGCTATAGGCCCCGCCGAAGAAGTTCTCAAGACCGCTCAATTGGTTCCTCCGATTATTCGCTTAGCACGTGCGCTCAACCTCAGTGAGGTAGGGACCAGTGTCAGGGAAGTACGGCGCTTGACTGAAGGCATTCGCGCACAAACTTTTGAGACCACAGAACAGATAGCAGCCAGCTCTGATGTTGTTATCGAAGTAGATGGCTTAACTATTTCCTACGGTAACCACCAAGCGCTCAAAGGTGTTTCAACAAAAATTGGCGCCGGTGAGATTGTCGCTGTGATGGGACGCAACGGCGCAGGTAAGAGTTCGCTCTTACAGGCGACAGTGGGTTCACAGCCTGCGACAAAAGGAAGTGTGCGTGTTCACGGAAAGGATCCCGCACAATTAAAGGGTCTAGAGCGAAGACGAAGTATTGGTTATGTTCCGCAAGAACCAAGTGATCTTCTTTATGCCCAATCTGTGCGCGCTGAATGCACGCAGGCAGACCGCGATAACGAAATTGCGGAAGGCTCCACCTTTGCTTTTCTCTCACGACTCGTTCCTCATATTTCACAAGACACCCACCCAAATGATTTATCTGAGGGGCAACGCCTCGCTCTGGTGCTCAGCATTGTTCTCTCAGGTAACCCTGAACTATTAGTTCTCGATGAACCGACTCGAGGCCTTGATTATCAGGCTAAAAACCTCTTTGCCCTTGCCCTAAAAGAGTATGCAAGTACATTTAATCGCCCAGTCCTCATGGCGACTCATGATGTAGAGCTGGTTGCAGAGCTCGCACACCGAGTTCTCTTCTTGGCAGAAGGTGACATCGTTGCCGATGGTTCCACCCTTGATGTTCTTCTCTCCTCGCCTGCCTTTGCACCACAAGTAGCCAAGGTGATGTCACCCAAGCCTTGGCTTACAGTCTCTGATGTTATGCAGGCGTTAGAGAAGCAACCATGAACCGCACACCCGCAGCATTTTCGTTTCGAGGGTTAGCTCTTCCGGCACTTATTGCCACCAGCGTAATTAGTGCATTGGGTTTCATTTGGCCCTTTCTCATTTCAACTCCGCAAGCGCGACCACAATGGCTCTTTGCAATCGCTGTTCCATGTGCACTTTTGCTTCTCTTCGCTAGCGTCAGCAATAACAAGTTGGATACTAAGTCGATTGCACTTCTTGCTGTATTAGCTGCAGTTATAGCGGCGCTACGTCCTATGGGCACTGGTGCAGTCGGTATTGAACCCATGTGGTTTTTACTGATCCTGGCCGCACGTGTTTTTGGCCCATCTTTTGGATTTCTCTTGGGCGCACTTTCAATGGTTCTGTCAGCTTTTCTCACTGGTGGAGTTGGTCCTTGGGTGGCCTACCAAGCATTTGCAGCCGGTTGGATTGGACTCGGAATTGGGCTCATTCCTCGCAATATTCGTGGACGTAGTGAACTTGTTTTACTTGCACTGTACGGAGTTGTGGCTGCAGCCTTCTTTGGGATCGCTATGGATCTGCAGTTTTGGCCGTGGACTTTAGGAGCTGATACTCAACTTTCGTATCAGGCAGGAGCGCCTTTTTCTGAGAATGTAAGTAGATTCCTTAGTTATCACTTCTTATCAGCGATGGCATGGGATGTGCCACGTGCAATTTTTACTGCTTCACTGATAGCAATCACTGGTAAACCGATTTTGCACACTTTACGGAGGGCACACACTCGCGCAGCATTCTTTACTCCGATTGAATTTGTTAAGGCTCGGTCTAGCGAACGTGAGAAGGCAGAAAAGGCAGCGCAGTAATCTTTGCGGCGCACGCTCTTCCGCGAACATCGATAGCGACTTCAGTTCCTATTTCGTATCCCGGCTCAATGAGGGCCAGTGCAATTCCAACTTTGAGGCTCGGTGAGAACGTACCGCTAGTTACTTCACCAATTTCAGTACCTGAGTCATTGAGGACCTTCATGCCGGCGCGAGGAATTCCTCGATCTAAGGAAGTGAGCGCCTTCAAGGTGCGAACTTTCCCTGACTCTTTCTGTGAGCGCAGAGCTGCTTGCCCAACAAATTCGTTCTTCTTCCATCCAATGGCCCATCCAGCGCTTGCTTGCACGGGCGAAATCTGAAGTGAGAGTTCGTGGCCATGTAGCGGATAGCCCATCTCAGTACGCAAAGTGTCTCGAGCACCTAGTCCGCAGACCACTCCCATGAAAGGTTTCATTGCTATGCAAATTGCATCCCATACACGGACTGCGTCTTCAACTTTTGGAACAATTTCAAATCCCTGCTCACCGGTGTAGCCAGTTCTACAGAGAATTACATCGCAGCCGGCAATAGTTACATGAGCAAAAGCCATGTAATCCATGGCTGGATCAACTCCGAGGCTCTGTATTACTTCTTGTGCTTGTGGGCCTTGCAGCGCAAGAACTGCATATTCTGAATGAAGATTGGTAATTGAAATACCTGCGGGGGCGCTTGCCTGCAAGGCTGCTACAACGTCAGATGTATTTGATGCATTTGGAATAAGAAAGAAATCCTCGGCGCTATTTCGGTAAACGATCAGATCGTCGATGACGCCACCTTCAGGTGTGCAATACAAGGTGTACTGCGCCTTGCTATCGGATATGCGATTGAGGTCATTGGTGAATTGCGAATTGAGAAAATCCAAGGCTCCAACACCGGTGACGCTCGCCTTACCTAAGTGAGATACATCAAAGAGCCCCACGCGCTCACGGACTGCAGCATGCTCAGCTAATACGCCAGCGCCGGGATATTCGATAGGCATGAGCCAGCCACCAAAGTCGGCCATCTTGGCCTGCAAATCGAGATGTTTCTGATGCAAAGGTGAAGTTTTCACGGGCTTCAACCTACACTTACGCTCTGCCGCACGCTCGGTAAAACACCTCGTTCGCCGTATCGCCATGAGAATCTCAAGGGAGCCGTACATGACATCGATTCGCCTCAGTGACGGAATCGTTAAGGATGAAATTCTGGTTGTCGGTCTCGCCGTCAAGGCGTCAAAAGGCGCAAAAGCTTCCTCCTCACTACATATTGAATCAGGTGATATCGCACTAGATACAAAAGCCCTGCTTCAGTCACTTGTAGATATGGGTGCGACAGGTAAGGCAGATGAAGTAGTCAAAGTTCCTGGGACTGCTACTCGCCTGATTGTCTTTACTGGTCTGGGCAAGCAGAGCGCTACCTATGACAATGAAGTTCTCCGCCGCGCAGCCGGTGCCGCATCTCGCGCACTTTCGGGAAATACCGGCGCAACTTTCTCGCTACCTGCAAAGAATGAAAATGCAGTGCGCGCGATAGCTGAAGGCGCTGGACTTGGGAACTACCTCTTCGATCAATTTAGAGGCTCTACCAAGAGCGCACAGAAGGCCCCGCTCAAGACAATCACTGTTCACACATCTTTGGCGGCAAAGAGTTCAGCCAAGGATGCAGTCAAAGTAGCTGAAGTCATCTCAACATATACATATCTAGTTCGTGACCTGGTTAATACTCCCCCAAGTCACTTAACTCCTGAATCTTTCTGTACTGCCATTAGCGCAGCAGTAAAAAAGGCCGGTGGCGCAGCAGCTGGGCTCAAAGTTACCGTGATGACTGATTCACAACTTCGCTCAAAGGGTTACGGTGGAATCATCGGCGTCGGTCAAGGTTCAGTTAATCCTCCGCGCTTACTCAACATTTCTTACACTCCCAAAGGTGTAAAGGCTAAGAAAAAGTATGCCTACATAGGAAAGGGCATCACCTTTGATACTGGAGGTTTGGCGCTCAAGCCAGCTCTTGGCATGGAGGCGATGAAGTCAGATATGAGTGGAGCTGCCGCTGTCTGCGCGGCCACTATCGCGATTGCACTTCTTAAAGCACCGGTAGCAATCGATGCTTGGGCGCCACTTGCTGAGAACATGGTCAGTGATACAGCAACGAGACCTAGCGATGTCATCACAATCTATGGCGGAAAGACTGTGGAAGTTCTCAACCCTGATGCTGAAGGTCGTCTTGTTCTTGCCGATGCACTTGTGAAGGCGCAAGAGAGCAAGGATCTCGATGGCATAGTCGATGTCGCAACACTTACCGGTGCGCAGGTTGTAGCTCTTGGGACCCGTACTAGCGCAGTAATGACAAATAACTCAGAATTTTCTGCAAGATTTGTTGAACTCACTAAGAAAACAGGCGAAGCATTTTGGCCTATGCCACTTCCAGTTGAGTTGCGCGCCTCACTCGATTCACCTGTCGCAGATCTTGCGAATATTGGTGAGCGGATGGGCGGAATGCTCGTCGCTGGCCTCTTTCTTAAAGAATTTGTTGACGATGAACTTCCATGGCTCCATTTAGATATTGCAGGTCCTGCGTACAACGAAGGAGCGCCACACGGATATACCCCGGTTGGCGGCACTGGCATAGCCCTCCGCTCCTTGGTGCAATTGGCGCTGGAAGAGCGGTAAAGCTGCCTTTTCTCTTCAGTTAGGCGAGCCCTCAAAAGGCTGGCAAGATATGGTCGTTAGAGCAGATGGAGTACTTGCGAAGTAGATGAAGAAGGAGCCTCACGGGTGTCGAATTTTGATCTGGTAGTTCTTGGTGGCGGAAGTGGCGGATATGCCGCAGCTCTACGCGGAGCGCAGCTGGGACTCTCAGTTGCTCTCATCGAGAAAGACAAAGTTGGCGGAACATGCCTTCACCGTGGATGTATCCCAACAAAGGCGCTCTTACATGCAGGCGAAGTCGCCGATAGCGCTCGTGAATCTGCTCAGTTCGGAGTCAATGCAACTTTTAACTCCATCGATATGGCGGGTGTGAATTCCTATAAAGATGGCGTCATCGCCGGACTCCATAAAGGCCTGCAGGGTTTGGTCAAGTCTCGCAACATCACCTACGTTGAAGGCACCGGTCGTTTGGTTTCAGCAAATACCGTTGAGGTCAATGGCGTCCAATATGTTGGTAAGAATATTGTTCTTGCAACTGGCTCATATGCACGCACACTTCCTGGTCTAGATATTGACGGTAAGCGAGTCATCACATCCGATCATGGAACTTCGATGGATTATGTTCCGAAGAGCGTCATTGTTCTAGGTGGCGGAGTCATCGGTTGCGAATTTGCTTCAGTATGGAAATCTTTCGGTTCAGATGTCACCATTATTGAAGGTCTGCCTCACTTAATCGCCCTTGAAGATGAATCTTCCAGCAAGTTACTAGAGCGCGCCTTCCGTAAGCGTGGCATCAAGTTTGAACTAGGTGTTCGCTTTAAATCCCATAAAGTCAATGGTGACAGCGTGACCGTCACACTTGAAGATGGCCGTGAGTTCACCGCCGATGTACTTCTGGTCTCGGTCGGACGTGGCCCTGTTACCGATGGAATTGGCTATCAAGAGCTCGGAATCGCCATGGATCGCGGATACATCACAGTCGATGACCACTGCCGTACCAATATTCCTGGCGTCTGGGCTGTTGGCGACATCATCCCAACGCTGCAATTAGCACACGTTGGATTCCAAGAAGGAATTCTCGTTGCCGAAACGATTGCAGGTCTGAACCCACGTCCAATTAACTACGACGGCGTTCCACGCGTTACATACTCCGAGCCTGAAGTTGCATCAGTTGGTCTATCTACAAAGGTTGCAAAAGAACGTGGCTACGACGTCGTAGAACTTGATTACAACTTGGCCGGTAATGGCAAGGCGCAAATTCTGAAAACTGCTGGCTCTATCAAATTAGTCGCAGAGAAGAATGGGCCAGTACTTGGAATTCATATGGTGGGTGCTCGTGTTGGCGAACTCCTTGCTGAAGCACAATTGATTTACAACTGGGAGGCAACGGCAGATGATGTCGCTCCTCTTATCCATGCACACCCAACAATGTCAGAAGCTATGGGCGAAGCTCACATGGCGCTGGCCGGCAAACCACTTCACGCACACGGTTAAGGTAAGAGGAGAAAATAGCGATGTCATTCTCAGTCACAATGCCAGCTCTCGGTGAGAGCGTTAGTGAAGGAACCGTTACACGTTGGCTTAAGAACGAAGGCGACATGGTCGCAGTTGACGAGCCACTCCTTGAAGTTTCAACTGACAAGGTAGATACAGAGATTCCTTCTCCCGCAGCAGGAGTACTTTCAAAGATTATCGTTGGCGTAGATCAGACCGTTGCAGTCGGCGCCGAACTTGCCATTATTTCTACGGATGCGAGTGCACCCGCTCCTTCAACACCCGCAGCTCCAGTGTCCGAACCACAGACAAATGCAAGTGTGGCAGGGGTTCCTCCCCAAGTTGCGACACCTGCATCCGTTCCTTCACCTCAGCCAACTCCCCCACCAGTTGCCGCTCCTGCAGCACCTGCTGCAACATCGGGCGGAACAGTTATCACGATGCCAGCGCTTGGTGAATCAGTGAGTGAAGGTACTGTGACACGTTGGCTTAAGAACGTCGGCGATAACGTTGCAGTCGATGAAGCGCTCCTTGAAGTTTCAACAGACAAGGTAGATACAGAGATTCCGTCCCCTGTTGCAGGAACTCTCCTTGCAATAGATGTTCCTGTCGATACAACAGTTGCAGTTGGAGCTCGTTTAGGTCTCATCGGTGTCAGTGGCGCTGCAGCTCCTGCTCCAATCGTTGTACCGGTAGCACCGGCTGCACCTGCTCCAATCGTTGCACCGGTAGCACCTCAAATTTCAACTCCAGTACCTGCGGCGCCCGCTCCTGTAACACAAGCACCAGTGTCACAACCACAAGATGCTTATGTAACTCCTATTGTCCGCAAGCTTGCTAATGAACTTGGAATCAACCTTGCAACAGTACGTGGAACCGGAATTGGTGGACGTATTCGTAAGGAAGATTTACAAGCTCTGGCGCCACAATCAGCACCTGCACCTGTTGCAAACGCTGCTGCTGCGCCAGCTCCTTCTGCTCCACGTCCTGCAGCTCCAGTAGCTTCTCCTCTTCGTGGAACAACTGTGACCATGTCCAGGCTTCGCAAAGTTATTGCAGCGCGTATGGTTGAGTCTTTGCAGGTCTCTGCTCAGCTCACAACAGTTATCGAAGTAGATGTCACCAAGATTGCTCGTCTCCGCGATCGCTCTAAAGCAACATTTGAAGCGCGCGAAGGTGTGAAGCTCTCTTTCCTTCCATTCTTTGCAGTCGCAGTTTGCGAGGCGCTGAAGCAACATCCGGTTCTTAATTCATCCGTTGAAGGCGACCAGATTATTTACCACGGTGCAGAGCATCTAGGAATCGCTGTCGATACCGAACGTGGACTCCTTGTGCCAGTGATTCATAACGCAGGTGACCTCAATATGGGTGGCGTTGCTCGCAAGATTGCTGATCTGGCAGCTCGTACTCGTGACAATAAGGTAACCCCCGACGAACTCGGTGGTGGAACATTTACACTCACCAACACTGGATCACGTGGTGCGCTCTTTGACACACCAATCATCAATCAACCACAAGTTGCAATCCTCGGACTTGGCGCTGTTGTAAAGCGTCCAATGGTCGTCAAGGGTGAAGATGGCGGTGAAACGATTGCTATTCGTTCCATGGTTTACCTCGGTCTCTCTTACGATCACCGCGTTGTCGATGGAGCGGATGCAGCTCGCTTCCTAGTCACTCTCAAAGAGCGCCTCGAAGGTGGCGCATTCGAATCTGATTTGGGTCTGTAAGCCATATGTCTTTGCCACAACGCATCGCCATTACGGGCGCTTCCGGACTTATTGGAACTGCATTGGTCGGTCACTTAAAAAGTGAAGGCCACACAGTCCAACGCTTGGTACGTCGACCTGTCGTTGCTCCTGATGAAATTCAATGGGATCCCAAGACCGGTTATGTAGATATTGAAGCACTTCGAGGCGTAGATGCGGTTATTCATCTTGCTGGAGTGGGCGTTGGAGATAAGCGTTGGAGCAAGAAATACAAAGCCGAGATTTTAAATTCTCGCCTCTTGGGTACAACAGCGATTGCTCACGCAGTCTCTGAAGTAAAACCGCAGGTCTTTATCTCAGCCAGCGCTATCGGTTGGTATGGCGAATCAGGAAATCGTGCAGTCGTTGAAAGCGATCGAGTGGGAGATGATTTTCTTGCCGCAGTTTGTCGCGAATGGGAAGCCGCTGCTGACTTAGCCCAAGGAGTAAGAACAGTAAAGATTCGCACTGGCTTAGTTCTAGATCCAACCGGTGGAGCGCTTGGCAAGATGCTTCCACTATTTCGCTTAGGACTTGGTGGAAAACTTGGTAATGGTAAGCAGTGGTGGTCTTGGATTACCTTGCACGATGTAATTCGCGCAATCTCATTCCTTCTTGAAAATAAGATCGAAGGACCAGTAAACCTCACCTCTCCAAATCCAGTTACTAATCAGGAATTTACTTCAGCTCTTGCGCGCGCAATGCATAGACCAGCCCTCTTTCCGGCCCCAGCAATTGGCCTAAAGATTGCACTGGGTGGATTCTCGAGCGAAATCTTGGGTAGCAAGAAGGTCATGCCACAAGAACTTTCCAACGCCGGTTTTACGTGGGATTACCCGCACATCACCAATGCGCTAACTGCGCTCATCGAAGAGTAGCTCTTCCGCAGCCAAACGGCCTGATAAGAGCGCGCCATTTTGTGAAGGCGTACTTCTGTAATCTCCTGCGACATAAATGTTATTAGCAATTTTTGCTGACGTAACACCCTGGGCGCCCGGTGCAAATATTGGTAGCGATTTAGGTATTTCGTATTTGGCTATCAGCGACCAATCTGATGAATCTGCTCCCCACAGTAAAGCCAGATGGCGGCGCACCTCAGACTCTGAGGCAAATTCAACTGTTGTCGAAGAGAGCAACGTTTTTCCTGCAGGAGCATACGATGGAGCAAGATTCGAGATTGCAATTGAGTTAACTACAGGTCCTCGTTTTTGGCCATCGATGACCAAGCACTTTGAAGAAGTTAACTGCGTAGGAATTTCGTGATACCACGTTGTACTAGTCGCAAGTTTAGGAACACTGGTCATATCTAAGAGTTGGGCAGCAGTAGTAACATCAGTAGCGACAATAACTGGGCCGGTCAACTCGTTAAGTGAATTAATGTTGCGCCCAAGCTCGATATTGCTCAACCTCTTTGCTAACGCTTCAGGAAGAGCGCCCACTCCTCGTGTCGGGATGCCTGGTTTGCCCGAAATAAAGGAGCGAATAATTTCTTTGCCAATGACTGCGTTGACATTTGCTGGCGAGGTGAGAAAAACACCCGTCAAAAATGGACACAGCACTTTCTTATATAAGTCTCCAAGTTTTTGTAATTCATCCTCAACGCTGATAGAGACATTAGAATGTGAATACAGGTATCGAAGGAAATTCACCTTGGAAGTTAATGAACCAGTCTCTGATGAGAACGCTGAGAGTGGATGAGACCTTGGATCTCCGAGAACTATTCGGTCCTCGCCAAGCGAAATTTCTACTGCACGCGGCGCTGCAATGAAGTCCACTTCCTCAATGACTTTGAGCCTCTTAAGTTCTGGGTACTGCGAATTAATGAGCTGAAATCCCCGATCCAGAGTGAAGCCATCAATGACATCGGAAGCTACTCGTCCCCCAACGCGATCGCTGGCCTCAATCACTCTTACTAAGCGCCCAGCACCTTGCAAAGTAAGTGCGGCGCTTAA
>JACCDG010760392.1_pt1 | contig 11858 bp, 8 predicted proteins | sample 7442471 | NCBI WGS metagenome assembly JACCDG01 (sample SAMN15323444, study PRJNA562643) | freshwater metagenome | isolation source: river surface water | place: USA:Blue River Watershed | collected 2017-08-17
ATGCGATGCAAGGTTATAAAGTTTTTTTGTAAGGTGTCGCGATGGAGCAAGATGAAAACAGTAAGCGTAAGAGGGGCGAGGGTGATAAACAAGGTACTTAGAGTAACAAGCTGGAGAAACTGTGCACCTAAGAACAGAGCGCAATAGCCGTAAAAGCCAAGTAATAATGGTTTCTGTTTGTCTTGGAAGAGCCAGAGAGAAAAGTAGTAAAGAGAGAGGGTGAAAAGAGCTATTTCCAGTCCATCTTGCCAACGAAAGATGCCAAACTGCCACCAGAAAGGTGAAGTAATCATACGATCTCCTTTTTAAGAATTTTCTCTTACTGTAAAAAATGAAGAATGCTCTTGTCGATGCATTGAAAAGAAAGACTTTTTATAGAAAATCCATACGCTATACTAAATAACTTTACAGAAAGAAATTCTATATGAACAAATGTCTATTTGTTGTTTTTTTAGTCTGGGTAAGGGGACTGCAGGCAATTGCACCTCTTGGGGAGCTTCCATCTTCTCAAACTATTCCTTCTTTTTTTGTGGCTACACCAGGAAACGCTGGCTGTGTCCAGTTGGATACAGAAGATGCTCAGTATTGGGCATCTCTTGCCCTTGCTGCGGCTGCTCAACGGCACCTAGAAGAGGCCCAGCAAGAGGAGAATACATCTTTATTAGCTGAGCAGTTGTACTCTAGGTAAGGACTGTAAAAAGTACCTGAGAGGAAAAAGGCGATCCTCTAAGGTTTCCCTTCTTTTTTTAGAAAATTAGGTATGCTTTTTTATCTAACGTCGTCTTGAGCGTAGCAGCCTGTCCTAAGCGTAAGCGTGAGGATGGAGATTCACCCGCCGCCCATCCGCTGTTGCGTAAAGCTATGGTGTGACTTTTAGCCTGAGGCGTGGTGTCACGCTAGAGCTTTAGCGAAAGAGGGCATTTTGCAACTCCTTAAAAAAAGGAAAAATTATGAGTAAAAAAGATATTGTTTTAACGGGTGATCGTCCTTCAGGTAAGTTACATGTAGGGCATTATGTCGGTGCGCTTAAGAATCGTGTTCAATTCCAGGATACCTGCACACAGTATGTGATGATTGCTGATGTACAAGCGCTTACTGATAACTTTGAAGATCCAAAAAAGATACGAGATGCTGTTTTTGAAGTGATGTGCGATTATCTTGCGGTTGGTATTGATCCTCTTAAAACAACTATTTTTCTCCAATCTATGATTCCTGCAATTCCTGAATTAACCATGTATTACATGAATCTTGTGACAGTTGCTCGTCTTGCGCGTAACCCAACAGTAAAAGCAGAAATTAAACAGAAAGGAATGGAAGAGAGTTTGCCTGTTGGTTTTTTTACCTATCCTCTTAATCAATCGGCTGATATTACAGCGTTTAAAGCAACGCTTGTGCCAGTAGGAGAAGATCAACTTCCTATGATTGAGCAATCCAATGAGATTGTACGTTCCTTTAATCGGATCTACAAAACTGATCTGCTTGTAGAAGCAAAAGGGCTTGTTCCTAGAATAGGTGGTCGGCTTCCTGGTATTGATGGTCAAGGGAAAATGTCAAAATCGCTCAATAATGCTATTTACTTGAGCGATCCTATGGATGAAGTGGCTAAAAAAGTACGCAGTATGTACACCGATCCGAACCATTTACGCGTAGAGGATCCAGGCAAAGTTGAAGGCAACCCTGTTTTTGATTATCTCGATGCCTTTGGTACCGATGTCGATAAGATCATAGAATTAAAATCTCACTATCAGCGTGGTGGTCTGGGTGATATGACGGTCAAAAAATATCTTCTTGAAGTGCTTGAAGGTGTATTAGATCCTATTCGTGAGCGACGAAAAGTGTATAAGCAGGATCGAGAAGGGGTAATGCGTATTCTTATGGAGGGGACAAAAGTTGCCCGTGAAGTTGCCCAAAAAACTTTAGATGAAGTGAAGCAGGTTATGTACTTGCAGTACTAAGATTTTGGGTATTTTTCTTGTTTTGTGTCTTTGCGCTTTGTTATCTCTGAAAGTTATTAAAAAATAACTAAAGGAGAAAGCATGGGGAAAATGAGATGGTATGGGTGGGCCTTTTTTGTAGTTTTTGGTGTGTATGGGGCTCAGGGAGTGGAAGATGAGTATGCTGCGGTTGCTCAGCTTGAACTGTATACTAAACGTTTAGATACTATATTGAGTGATCTTAATGAGCGAGAAGAAGCTGCCGTAGAAGATCTTTCTTTAGAAGTCTTTGTTGCTTATAAAAAGGAATTAGAGGATATAAGAAAGTCTTCTTTTTACAAAGAAAGTAAAAATGAAGCATTGCAGACAAAGTTCAAAGAAGTTTTTGCAAAAGTAGGAAAACGGTTAGGGCAGCCTCCGTCTAAAAAAGCGGAAACTCTTGTAAAAAAATCGAGAGGAAAAGTTGCTTCTTTGGTCCCAGAAACTCCAGTATTAGCTTCTTTGCCGGCTAGATTGCTTCATCAGAGATTTCTAAGCCAGATCTATCCTCCTGCTTCTATGGCTACAGGAAAAGAGCTTTCTTATTGTGTGAAAGGAATACTCGCTGATTTTCCTGTGGAAATTTCTCCGGCGCGAGGAAAAATAGTCTGCGCAAATAACTCTCTTAAAAAAATGGTTAAACAAGCGAAAGAAGTCGACAAAAAAAAAGAGAAATTATCTTTTATACAAGAACTTTTTTTACAGCTCTTTACTATCTCTCCTGAAGATCGTTTGATTTCAACAGGACTTGCGAGTAACCCCGTTATAGCTTGCTCTCCTGAAATGATCGCGCAGTGTATTCGTATGATATATGCCGATCAGGTGATGACGGTGGGGATGAGTAGCGAGTTTTTAACAGAGTGGAGAAAAGCGTATGAAGAGGTCGCTCTTGAAGGGAAGCAGTTTTCGGTTTTTTCTAAACGAACAAAAGAGTTTCTAAAAAATCTTCATGAATCATCCAAGACTGATAGGCAAACTGTTTTTGATGCTCTTCTTGCCTTCTTGGTCTTACGTATTCCTGAGGGACATGAAGGAGAAGTTTTACAGAGATTTGCAGATGCTTTGGGAATTTCCTTTAGACCTCTCCTATGGCATGAAAATGAATTTGAATATGTGCTTAAAAAATATCAGGTACACCTGTATGGTCCTGAAGAAATTGAACGGTGCTTGGAAGAACTTTTGTTTCTTATAGAGCGTGAAAATAAAGGAGATCTTCTTCCTCTTGTTTATTTTCCGTCTGCACGATCAGCAACAGTAGAAGGAAGAAATTTTTCTGCATGCCAAGAAAAATGCCTTACGGACTTTGGTTTCTATGATTCTATGTGATCCTGAAAAAAAAGAATTAACACTCTCAGTGCTACCACCTTCAGTTAGAGTGACGCCTGGTCTTGAACGTTTTGTATCTCTTAAAGGTTTGACTTCTGACCAACTAGATCAAGAATGGACTGATTTTGTAGAAGATCAGCCGGTTCTTGCCTATGCAAGACAGGTAGGCAATGTGCGCTATGATCTTAAAGGAAATTTAGAAAATGCTATTGCTTTTCTAAGATTTGCCTTTGAGATTTCTGGTGAGCAGGTATCACCATCTCTTCCGTTAAGTACTCAGTTTGTGGATATTCTTAAGCTTTTTTCAACGCCAGAACATAGAATACAAGCAGAATTTTTAGGAAAATGTGGAAATAAATATTCCTTTGAAATTACCCTTTCCGTTTCTACTCAGCATCCTCCTTTAAAACTTACAGCGCAAGGAGAGTGGGACGCACATCACGCAGATATGAGTTTTCATCAGAAAGAACAAACTGTGTATAACGATGTTCTTATTCAAAATATTTTTTATGCCGGTAAAAGATTGGGCATATTCCTTTTAGGAGCCTGTAATGTTTCATTTAGTACGGCATTATTAACTCTTATAGGGAGTGGTGTTATTACCGATTCTTTAGAGATAGAAGAATTTTTAAAGGGTTACAGTAGTGGATTTTCAGAGCGCATAAGTTTTTGCACAATGGATTTTAGTTGTACCCAAAGCATGCCTTTTATTCCGTGCCGACGGATTTTAAAGGCCTTACCATTGTTGGCAGACAGAGAGCGTTTAGGAAAACAGCTGACTACCTATTACTATGATATGCCTTACGTTTTTCCTTCGCTTATCAAGACTGCTATCGTTAATAAAAATGGAAGTATGCTTCAGTTCTTACTTTCTATGAATCAACCGTTAGAGGTTGATAAAGAAGATTTGCATTCTCTTCTTTATTGCTTAGATGCCTGTAGTGACGAAACGGTAAAAATGATTGTTGCGTCTCTTAAAAGAGCAGGAATAACTGAGCAGGAAATGATAGAGGTTCTTTTTGCAGATCTTAAGTATGTGCCGGCGGCAGTTTTTAGAAAGCTTGAAAAAGAAGGTGTTAATTTTAACGCCCTTATGTCTAACGGTCGTACACCGTTGATGGAAGCACTCATAAAAGATTTCCCTGCTAAATTTGAATATCTTTTAAGTCTTGATCGGGTAAAAATGACCACTCGCTCTTCTAACGGGCAAACGATTTTTGATCTTTTTGAGTCAATGACAAAAGAAAGGCTTCCTCTTCATAAGGTATGGTCAGTGATGGGTATGTTAGAGACTTTATTGGGTAAGATAACTCCCTCTTTAACAGCAGAAGAGAAAAGTGAACTTACTCAAAAACAGCGTCATGTTCCTTATGAGCAGCGTAGACGGATGGTGGCTCTCTATAAAAAATTGCAATCAGAAGAAGATGAAGAGAACGGAGATGAAGTAGGGGTGTTTCTTACGATTACAGATGCTACTGCTTGGTTAGCTTTTTATAATTGCGACATCTTAGCCATGGAACAGTGTATAGCAGAGGGGAAAATACATTTAGATGATGATAATGAAGAAGGGATGTTTTTTTGCTTGCAGATAAAAGACCGCCATGTGGCTTATAAGCGGGTCATACCAAATGATACGCCTGAGGATGCCATTAATAGAGATACTCAAATTACCGAAAAAAATGCTCAAGGATTGAAAAAGATTATAGAGTTGTTGTTGCAACAATCAGATATTAGCGAAAGAAATCAAACCATTTTACAGACAGCACTTAGTAGGTTGCAAGGTGAGCTTGCTACCTATGAAAAAACAGAGAAATAATTTAAAAAAAAAGGAGAAAATATGAAAAGGTGGTATCGATATCAGTTGCTAGGAGTATTTTGCTTACTTTCACAATGCATCTACTCTGCAGATCCAGGTATAGAAGTACATAATGATTCTTTTGATCTTGGAATAGATGATCGTGATCCTCTTGCCAAGCCTCTTCCTGAAGGTAGAGGTAATCTTCTGCATCTATCAGAACCAGGGCTTCACCATCCACCTGTTTCTTTGCCCTTAGATCTTCCAATTCATGTCGAGCCTCATCAGCAGGAAGGAGGTTCAGTCTTAGGTGGAGAGACTCTTGAACACTCTTCTGTTCAGGATCCAACATCGAGCACTCAACTTAAGGGGATATCTACTGCTTTAGGTAGTGTGGCTGTTGTGGGTGGAGGGAATCATCCAACCGTGTCACTTTCAGATGTAGTGCTTTCTCCAGAGCTCCAAACATTACAAACGCGTCTTGAGAAAGAGATACAAGCATTTCATGAGTTGGTAAAAAGTTTTGAAAAAATTCCTCCTTCTACGTCTACAGCAAGAAAGGCTCTTTTAAGTAAAATTACTAGGATTTCTGCAGATTTAAATAAAATTGAAAAACAACTAGATAGTGTAAGTGGAGACAAGGAAGAGAAGCAGGAACTGCTTGTTGTTATAAGAGGAATGTACGATCAGGCAAGAAGTTTTAGCAGTAAGGTTAAGGCGTCTGGGGCTAAAGAAGAAGATGGAGTGGCAAAACCAGATAAAGGAGGAAAGGCAGTTTTACCACTTGCTCCTCTTCCTCCTGATATTTTACGGGATGTCTATCCTGTTCAATCTGAGGTAGCACTATTGCCTGGTGAGGAACAAGGAGAACAGATTTCAGGATGCTTTAGGGGGCAAGAAGGTCCTAACGGATTTCCTAAAGGTCTTGCAGTTAGTAGGGGAGGGATACTCAAAGCAATCGGGGAGTTGGAACAATTGGTAGTTTCTGGCGAAGGAAAAATAAAAGCCAATAAAGAAGCTGCAAAAAAAGATGCAGAAGAAGGGACAAAAACAGTATTGCAAGTTTTAAGTTCCGATGAGGCCTTGGCTGTAGAATTATTCCATCTTAACGTAGATGAAGAGCTTGCTTTGACCGCTTTGGCATCCAATTCTGCGGTGGCTCTTTCTCCCAAGATTATTGGTCAAATGGTCCGTATGATTGAATCGGGGCAGCTTGCTACGCTTGTTACATCAACTGGTGATGATGAAGGATTTCTAAAAACATGGCATGACTATTATACGGAAATACCGCTTGCATTAGCAGATGAGGCCAAGGGGGTAAAGCCGCTTACGGAATTTGCTAAATTTAAGAAGTCAGCGCGTTTCTTTTTAAGAGTATTAAATGAGTGTGCTCGTACAGAAAAACAAAGAGCTATTGATTTATTGCTTGCTAATTTAGATCAAAAAGTACAGAGCGTTTCTTCTAGTGCCGGTCAAATTGAAATGATAGATGAATACAAAAAAGCTTTGGAGCTTTCTTATGAGCTTAAACTCGCTCCTTATTATGTGGGAGATAGAAAGAGTCTTGTTGCTTGGTATGGAAAAGAAAAATTTACTCTTGCAACGATCGAATCAGAAGTAGAAAATCTTACTTTTCTTGCGCAGGCCCTTTTTCGTGATCCTGATATTGAACGTATTTATCAAACATCAGTTAATTATTCTCTTGAATTTGAAGGAGATGTGTTTCCTGCCTGTCACGAAGGCGTAGTGGAAACAGTTCTTAGGCTGATTTTTTATGATTCTGTTTCTAAAACTTTGGATCTTTCTAAGGTTCCTCAAGCGATACAGGATTCTATGTCTCCAGCATTAAAAGAATATATAAAAACGTATGGAAAATTAGGAAAGGTTGACCGTGCAACGGCGAAGAAAGCTCTTCTTGCCATTATTGAAAATATACCTGGTGTTAAATATTATCGAACATCTCCTACAGGTGTACGGTATGAATTAGATGGTTCCACGCAAAATACAGCCAATCTCTTAAAAGCTCTTTTTGGTATACGAGATGACCAGGTAACGGGCAAACGAGCAGAAGAATTGAAAAGTATATTTGGATTGCTTTCTACTCCTGATCATACGCTTGCTTTAGAGTTTTTGGAGAACGATCAAACGCCCTATTCTGATGGACATCCGGCTGATAGAGATATATTTGCTCTTACCTTACAAACTCCAGATTTTGTTGTTCAGGCAGAAGCCAGTCTTGATGCTGAGCATGGGGAAACTAGTTTTCCAGCTTTAACCACTGTCGAATATACTCATGAACTTATTCGTAATCTCTGGTTGGCAGGGAAAGTAACAGATCAGTTTCTCTTGGGCGGATGTGATATTTTAGCAGGATCTCTTATCGATAGTTTGCTTTTCACAGAAAGTTTGAAAACAAAAGATGATTTTCTTTTTTTCTTTAATAAGTATTCCAGTGCTTTTGATAGAGCTTTTACTCGGCCATTTACTGCAGAGCAAGTGTACAATCGAGTAGTGTCAGTACTTTTTTCTCATCCGATAGAAGTTCGTTTTGAAGAGTCTTTTAAAAATTTATTTGAAGCCCTTAAGGAATTAGGGCTTGATATAAATCAAAAAATTCCTAACGAAGCAGGAGGATCAACCACATTTTTACTTCTTGCTGTGTCTTTGAATGACCCGCTTTTATTTAACATTCTTTTAGAGAGTGGTGCAGAAATTTCTGAAAAAGAAGTAGGTACTCTTATGGAAATTTTTGCTCAATCGAGACATCAATGGTCTGCAAGGCAACAACAGACAGTGATAGCCACGTTGTATGCAGTGGGGAAAATACCTCTTACTTCAGAATTTTTAACAATGGCTCTTGCGAAGAACTGTGGAATGCTAGTTAAATTTTTGGTGGATCATGGAGTAATCCCTACAGCAGATCAAATACAAAGTATGGAAAAGCTTGCTCCTGGATGGACCCCGGAAATAGCATTAGGAATTTTGAGTGAGCTTGTAGCAAAAGGAATTCCTGTAAAACATCCTGATACCTTTATACTAACTGCTGCAGGTAGTGTATCTGCTAGTGCGTTATTAGAGGCTATTGGGAAATATAATTGCACTAATCTTTTACAGTTGGCAGCTCGGCAGACGATGAGATATACAACTTCTATAGAATTTTTTCAAGAGGGTAAAATAAGGACTATGACTCTTCTAGAGGCATTATATGAGCATGGTGATAGTGATTTTATTCGGCAACATATGGGAGACGTTATTTCGTCCCTACGACACTGTGGTCTTGCAGAGCAAACAGAAGCTTTAGGATTGTTAGAAAAAGTGGGTATAAGCCGTTCTGACATCCTTAAAACTATTTATATACAGAATGATTTTAAGGTATTGGAGGCGGTTTCTGATCCTCGTCAGGCACTGGCACTACTTAAGGAATTGCCGGGGTTTTCTCTTGATGCACAGTATGGATGGGATAGGCGAACTCTATTGGATTATGTGATTGAGTATTCTAATTTTCCTTATATAGAAGTTTTTCTAGAAGCAGGTATATCTGTGAATAATGGACAGGCTCGCGACCTTATACGTTTTTTAAATAGAAAGCACCAAACTTTATCAGTCGCAACACAAGCTCATTTATTGAAGCTTCTTCTTGTAGCAGGGATAAAGCATGAAACCATTAACAATTATATTAAACATTATCCTTCAGTAGGTTTAGCATGGGAAATGGTTCAGAACTCTGATGAGAACAAAGACGCATCTTTGACTGCAGTTGGCAAAAAAGAATTAAGTGCTGCTCGTGATAGAGTAGATGGACTGGTTGCTTAAAGAGATACAGAGATAAAAGGGGGGGCGATGAAAGTCGCCTCTTTTCTTGCAAGTAAGGGCAAATGATGCGGTATAAAAAAACACTTATGATTTTTCATCGTGACCTTCGTCTTACAGATAACACAGCCTTGTATGAAGCATTGCGTCTTTCTGATCATGTTATTCCTCTGTTTATTTTTGATCCCGTGCAAGTAGGAAAGATAAATCATTATAAAGGGAGTCATTTTCTGCAATTCATGGTTGAGTCATTGGACGATCTAGCAGAGCATCTGCATAAACAGGGTGGAAAGCTTTTTTTCTTTCATGGTCATACGCAAGAAATTGTTAAGCAGCTTTTGAAAACAGAGGCAGTTGATGCAGTTTTTTGCAACAGAGATTATACGCCGTTTGCTCGTGAGCGGGATCAAGAACTAGAAAAACTGGTAAAACAGCACAACAGAGCGTGGCATCTTTATGATGATGCTCTTCTTACTAACCCTGATGAAATCTTTACAGGTAAAGGTACCCCGTATACGATCTACACGGCCTTCTTAAAAAAAGCGGCAACATATGAAGTAGCCTCGCCTGCCCGGATGCCAAAGGGGCAGTTTTTTAAGGGGCATATTTCAAGAGAAGTTACGTTAGCTTCAGTTAAGAAAGGGCTGTATGAGCAGAATGTTCATGCATTTGTGCATGGAGGTTCTACAGTAGGTAAGAAGCTGTTGCATTCTTTGGGGTTATTTAAAAACTATTCGGCTACCCGTGACTATCCTACTGCTCCCACTACTGGCCTTTCAGCTCATCTTAAATGTGGTACGGTTTCTATACGTGAGGCCTATTACGCCATTAAAGAACATAAGACTGATCCTACTCTTATTAAGCAACTGTATTGGCGTGATTTTTTTACTTATCTGGGCTATCACTTTCCGTATGTATTTGGAAAAGCATTTGTGGAAAAGTATCAACATCTTGAGTGGTCAGATAACCATGCGTGGTTTACTCGCTGGTGTGAAGGGGCGACGGGATTTCCTTTAGTAGATGCGGGAATGCGTCAATTGAATACTACAGGGTATATGCATAATCGTGTACGCATGGTGGTTGCCTCATTTTTAACAAAAGATTTACATATTGATTGGCGCAAAGGAGAGCGATATTTTGCTCAGCAATTGATTGATTATGATCCATGTGTAAATAACGGAAATTGGCAGTGGGCAGCTTCAACAGGTGCTGATGCACAGCCTTATTTTAGAATCTTTAATCCATGGCTACAGCAAAAGAAGTTTGATCCTGAATGCGTGTACATTAAACAATGGATACCTGAATTGCAGAATCTTCCTGTCAAAGCAATTCATAACTGGTACAAGGCAACAAGTTCTCATAATGGGTATCCGTTGCCTGTGGTGGATCATGCACAAGAAAGCAAGAAGGCTCTTATGTATTTTAAGAAAGCTGCCTTATAACAAGAGTGGCTTAAAATAGGATAAGCACTTACACAGTAATAGAGTGTGTCGTATGTGGTGTTTGGTAATTCTAAAAATTATTGAATAAATAACTGAAGGAGAAATGAATGAAGAGACAGGTGTTGTATTTATGGTTGATAGTTATTGTTCAATGTATGCAGGTGATGCCTGGTTATATAATTGTAGAATATCTTGATCCTTGCGATGACCAGACGATTCGTACTGTTTTTCCTCCTCAAACTTATAAAAATAATCAAGATGATAAGTGTCTACAAGAACACACTCCAATAAAACAAGGCAGAGGAGTTAGGCGTTGTTTTATAAATAGTAGTCAGAAAGATACTAAAACGATTCCTGTTCTTCCCTCACATCTTGATAATAATCAAGAAGACGATGAGTCAGAGGAAACGGCACTTGATCGTAAAGCGTTGAGTGATGCATCGCAAGATGCATCAACAGAGGAGTAATGGAGCTTGTTTAAGGAGAGTAAAGAGTAGAGTCAGGATATTGGCAATGCGTTTTTCTTGATTATCAGATTATTCAGAAGGTGTGGCACGAATACTAGACAAACATTTGAGTTTGGAAGAAAGGGATAATTTTAAAGAGAGAGGGGCGATAAAAGTAGCCCCTTTGTAGTTTTTATGCGTTTAAATATGCAGTGCAGATACCAAGTATGAGCGCAAAGATAAGCCAGGTTATAGAGGAGGCCATTAATACCCCCGCGTAGGGATCAACTCGCACAAAAAGGCGCATGGTGTAGATCGCCATGGCAAGCAAGAGTGCTGTTAGAAGAGCGGAGGCAACAAGAAGATGGTGCCCAAAAAAGAAGGGAACGTAAAAAGCATTCACGGCAAGTTGGCCATAAAACCAGAGAAGTTCTTTACAAAAAAAGCCACGACGCTTCCAGACCATCCAGGAAGCACATGCCATAAAGAAATAAAGAATAGTCCAGACAGCACCAAAGATCCAGGCTTGAGGAGTAAAGAAAGGCTTATGTAAACCTTCGTACCAAGCAGCACTGGTCTCAGTTAAAAATGATTGAGCAATGAGAGATGGAAAAAAAGAAGCGGTTAATAAGGCAGCAAATGCTGCTAATTGACGAAATATTCTTTGCATAAGGGTTCCTTATTCTTTGGACGTCGTCCCGAGCGTAGCGTGGGGATCTGGTCTCATGTGAGTCTTCAGTTTTAATTTCAAAATGGATAAGCCCGAGAAAATCCGAATCTCTTGTTTTTCGATATATCGCTTTGTTATATTTTTATCTTACTTACTTACAAAATCCGTTAGGAATAAAGGAAAACTATCATGCTTCGATTTTTACAGAGAAGAAAACAAGGGCACTCTCGGTGTCATCATTACTTTCCTATTTTTGCAGCTATTGTGTTGAGTATGTTGTTTTCTATTTGTATCGTCCATTACTCTGCAAGCCCTCTGTTTTTTGTGACTTCTTCGCTTTCCGTTTCCGGAAGTGATTAAAGTGTTTGTAAAAACGAAACTTCTATCTTCTTTAAT
>JACCDG010689394.1_pt1 | contig 11857 bp, 13 predicted proteins | sample 7442471 | NCBI WGS metagenome assembly JACCDG01 (sample SAMN15323444, study PRJNA562643) | freshwater metagenome | isolation source: river surface water | place: USA:Blue River Watershed | collected 2017-08-17
CGCGATCTCCAGCCTGCGCGAGTGGATGGCGCAGATCGGCGCGAGCAAGAGCGTGGCCGTGCACATGGTCGGCAAGCTCAAGACCACGGTGCAGATGGTGGCCATTCCCTTCCTGCTGTTTGACGGCATGCTGCTGGGCTTGCTGGACACGCGCACCTGGGGCGCGGTGCTGATTTGGGTGGCCGCGGTGCTCACCGTCTGGTCGATGATCTATTACATGCAAAAGGCCTTGCCAGAGATCCGGGCGCGCGTGCGATGAGTGGCGCCGGTGGTTTGACCTGGGTGCGGGCCATGCCCGCGGTGTTCGTGCTGATCTGGAGCACCGGCTTCATCGTCGCGCGCTATGGCATGCCCTATGCGCCGCCCTTCACCTTCCTGCTTTGGCGTTACGCTTTTTCGATCCTGTGCTTTCTGCCCTGGATCGTGCTGGCGCACGTGGCCTGGCCGCGCGATCGCCGCCAGGTGCTGCACCTGGCGCTCACGGGTGTCCTGATGCACGCGGGCTACCTGGGTGGCGTCTGGGCCGCGGTCAAGGCCGGCATGGGCTCGGGCCTGTCCTCGCTGATCGTGGGCATCCAGCCGGTGCTGACCGCGATCTGGCTGTCCACGCTGTCGCGCGCGCCGGGCCAGGTGGCCGTCACGCGCCGCCAGTGGCTGGGCCTCTTGCTCGGTTTCGCGGGCCTGCTCATGGTGGTCTGGCGCAAGCTCACACTGGGCACCCCGCTCGACCATGTGACGCCTGTCAACATGGCGTTCGCCATCGGCGCGCTGCTGGCCATCACGACCGGCACCCTCTACCAAAAGCGCTTTGTGCAGCCCTGCGATGTGCGCAGCGCCAACACGGTGCAGCTGGCCGCGGCCGCGCTGGTGACCCTGCCGCTGGCCTGGCTCGAGCCCGAGTCCATGCAATGGAACGGCCAGCTCATGGGGGCCATGGCCTGGTCGGTGCTGGGCCTGACGCTGGGCGGCTCGTCCTTGCTCTACCTCTTGATCCAGCGCGGCGCCGCCGCCAGCGTGGCCAGCCTGATGTACCTGGTGCCGCCGACCACGGCGCTGATCGCGTGGGTGTTGTTCGACGAGCAGATCACGGCCATCACGCTGCTGGGCACTGCCATCACGGCCGTGGGCGTGAGCCTCGTGGTGCGCGCGCCTTCGCCGCCGAAGGCCTGAGCGCGTTCCAGGGCGCGCCCGCAAAGCGCTCGGCCAGAAAGTCCTGCAAGAGCCGCAGGCGACGCGGCATCTGCGCGCGGTAGGGCGCGATCCAGTGCACATCGGCGTCGTGCATGGCCCAGTCGGGCAGCACGCGCACGAGCTGGCCCTGTGCGAGCGCCTGCGCCACGTCCCACTGGCTGCGCAGCATGATGCCGTGGCCCGCCAGGCACCAGTCGCGCACGAGCTCGCCCGAATTGCTCGACAGCGGCCCCGCCACCGTGACGGCGCTGCGCCTGCCCTGCGCTTCGCGGCCGAGCCACCATTGCTCAAAGCGCTGGCCCTGGCCGGTGTCGCCGCCGTTTTCGCGCACCACCAGACAGGCGTGTCGCGCCAGGTCTTCCAGCCGTTCGGGTTGGCCATGGGCGCGCAGGTAGGCGGGCGCGGCCACCAGCACGCGCTGGTTGGGCGCCAGCTTGCGCACCACCCACTCGGCCGCCACGCTGGCCGGCGGGTTCCAGAGCCACACCGCCGCGTCAAAGCCCTCGCTGGCCAGGTGCGGCAGCTGCTCGCTCAGCTGCAATTCGATCTGCACGCCCGGGTGGCGGCGCTGGAATGCGCTGAGCGCGGGACCGAGCCAGAGCCGCCCAAAGCCGAAGCTGCTGAGCAGGCGGATCGGCCCGGCGGGCTGGCTTTGCTGCTCGCGCAACTCGTCCTCGGCCGCGGCAAAGCCCTGCAGGATGCCGCGCGCGCGCTCGCACAGCGCATGCCCCTCGGTGGTGGGGCTGACGCGGCGCGTCGTGCGCTGGAACAGGCGCACACCGAGCTGCGCTTCGAGCGCGGCCAGGCGCTTGGTGACCACGGGCGGGGTCAGGCGCAGGGCCTGCGCGGCCTTGGCCAGGCTGCCCTGGGCCTGCACGGCCAGCACGAGTTCGAGGTCGCTGCGGTCCATTCTTGTCTTTTTGGAAATGATCGATTGCCAGATTGTTTCCGATTTCGCCGCTAAGCTTGCGCCCATGTTTGAAAACCTTCAGGTGCAGACGGTCGAGCGCGAGGGCGTGCGCCTGCACAGCCGCGCGGGCGGTGCGGGCGCGCCCCTGCTGCTCTTGCATGGCCACCCGCAGACCATGGCCATGTGGCACAAGGTCCTGCCGGCCCTGATGGCGCGCCACCGCGTGGTGCTGATGGACCTGCGCGGCTACGGCGACTCCTCGCGCCCGGCGCCGGACGCCGAGCACCGCGCGCACAGCAAGCGCGAGATGGCGCTGGACGCGGTGGCGGTCATGCGTGCGCACGGTTTCGAGCGCTTCGATGTGCTGGCCCACGACCGCGGCGCGCGCGTCGCGCACCGCCTGGCCGCCGACCATTCGCAGGCGGTGGGGCGCTTGATGCTGCTCGACATCGCGCCGACCTTGGCCATGTATGAGAACACGAGCGAAGCCTTCGCGCGCGCCTACTGGCACTGGTTCGCGCTGATCCAGCCCGGCCCCTTGCCCGAAGCCCTGATCGCGAGCGACCCCGTGCGCTATGTGCGCAGCGTGATGGGTGGCCGGCACGCGGGCCTGGCACCCTTCACACCCGAGGCGCTCGCCGAATACGAGCGCTGCGCCGCCATCGTGGGCACGGCCACCTCGATCTGCGAAGACTACCGCGCCAGCGCTGGCATCGACCTCGCGCACGACCGCGCCGATGTGCAGGTGGGCCGGCGGCTCACGCAGCCGCTGCGCGTGCTCTGGGGCGCGCACGGCGCCGTGGGGCGTTGCTTTGATGTGCTCGCGCTCTGGCGCGAGCGCGCCCAGCAGGTCAGTGGCCATTCGCTGCCCTGTGGCCACTACCTGGCCGAGGAGCTGCCCGATGCGGTGGCGGCCGAGGCCCTGTCGTTTTTTTCATCCTGATTTGTTGAGGAGTTCCCCATGCGCAAAACCCACCGCATTGCCGTCATCGCCGGCGACGGCATTGGCCAGGAAGTCATGCCCGAAGGCATCCGTGTGCTCGAAGCCGCGGCGCGCAAGTTCGGCATTGGCCTGCAGTTCGACCACTTCGATTTCTCGAGCTGGGCCTACTACGAAAAGCACGGCAAGATGCTGCCCGACGACTGGAAGGACCAGATCGGCGGCCACGACGCCATCTATTTCGGCGCCGTGGGCTGGCCCGACAAGATCCCGGACCACGTCTCGCTGTGGGGCTCGCTCTTGATGTTCCGCCGCGAGTTCGACCAGTACATCAACCTGCGCCCCGCGCGCCTGATGCCCGGCATCGTCGCGCCCGTGGTGCGCAAGGACGGCAGCCCGCGCCAGCCCGGCGAGATCGACATGTACATCGTGCGCGAAAACACCGAGGGCGAGTACTCGGCCGTGGGCGGCAAGATGTTCGGCGGCACCGAGCGCGAGATCGTCATGCAGGAAACCGTGATGAGCCGCATCGGCGTCGACCGCGTGCTCAAGTTCGCCTTTGAGCTGGCCCAGTCGCGCCCCAAAAAGCACCTGACCAGCGCCACCAAGTCCAACGGCATCGCCATCACCATGCCTTACTGGGACGAGCGCGTGGCCGAGATGGCCAAGGCCTACCCGGGCGTCAACGTCGACAAGTTCCACATCGACATCCTGACCGCGCACTTCGTGCAGCGCCCCGATTTCTTCGACGTGGTGGTGGCCAGCAACCTGTTTGGCGACATCCTGTCTGACCTGGGCCCGGCCTGCACCGGCACGATCGGCATCGCGCCGAGCGCCAACCTCAACCCCGACCGCAAGTTCCCCTCGCTGTTCGAGCCGGTGCACGGCTCGGCGCCCGACATCGCGGGCCAGGGCATCGCCAACCCGATCGGCCAGATCTGGTGCGGCGCGATGATGCTCGAGTTCCTTGGCCACAAGGACGCGCACGACGCCATCCTGGCGGCGATCGAGCAGATGCTGCAGCCGGGCAGCGGCGCGCCGCGCACGCCGGACCTGGGCGGCACGGGCCGCACGCAGGACGTGGGTCGTGCGATCGCTGGATTGATCTGACGCGTTTCTGACAAATGCGTCAGGAATGCTGATTAATTTGAGAAAAATTGTGCTTGAGCGCTTCGGTGGCGCAAAGTTTCAGGGCTAGAATCCACGCCGCACCGCGCAGCTTGTCAGCGCTTGATTGACAGGCTGCGGGCCGCTGGCTGTAATGGCCGACGGCCCATGGCCGGAGACATTCCCCGGGGCCGCGCACCCAGCGTGCGCGGCCGCATTCACAGTCCACATGCCGGTTCGCCGGCTTGCAACTTCAAGAGGTTTCTTGTGAACAAAACCGAACTGATCGAACACATCGCCAAGCACGCCGACCTGTCCAAGGCCGCCGCTGGCCGCGCCCTCGAAGCCACCATCGGCGCCGTGCGCACCACCCTGAAAAAGGGCGGCACCGTCTCCCTCGTGGGCTTTGGCACCTTTGGCGTGACCAAGCGCGCTGCCCGCACCGGCCGCAACCCGCGCACCGGCGCCACCATCAAGATCAAGTCGGCCAAGGTGCCGAAGTTCCGTCCGGGCAAGGCCCTCAAGGACGCGCTGAACTGAAGCCGTTTTCAGGTGGGGTGCTTAGCTCAGCTGGCAGAGCGGCTGCCTTACACGCAGTAGGTCGGCGGTTCGACCCCGTCAGCACCCACCACCCGGCCCCAGCCGCTTGCCCCGCAAGCGGCTTTTTTCTTGGGGCGCCCGTTCTGTGAAGCAAGCCGCAACCCGCGCGCGGGGCCTGTGGCGAATGCGTTACGATGGATGCCGTGCGATGCCCAGGCGAACAGCGGTTCGCCTTTTTTCTTGTTTCACCGAGATTCCGCCATGTTCGATACCGTCCGCAACAACTCCAAAGTCATGATGGGCTTGTTGTTCCTGTTGATCATCCCGTCCTTTGTGATGTTTGGCATCGAGGGCTACAGCCGCTTCTCGGACCAGGCAGCGACGGTGGCCCGCGTGGACGGGCAAAAGATCACGCAACTCGAATGGGACGAGGCGCACAAGCGCGAAGTCGACCGCATCCGCGCACAAAGCCCCACCCTCGACACCAAGCTGTTCGATACGCCGCAGGCGCGTGAGGCAACGCTCGAACGCCTGGTCAACGACCGCGTGCTCGCGGTGGCGGCGCAAAAGCAATTGCTCAACGCCAGCGACCTGCGCCTGGCGCGCGAACTGCAAAGCAACCCGGTGATCGCCGGCCTGCGCGGACCCGACGGCAAACTCGACATGGAGCGCTACCGCCAGCTTGTGGCGGCCCAGGGCATGACGCCCGACATGTTCGAAAACCGTGTGCGCCAGGACCTGTCGCTGCGCCAGGTGCTTGAGCCGGTGCAGGCCTCGGCCCTGCCGCTGACCAAGCCGACCGAATCGGCGGTGCAGGCCTTTTTGCAGCGCCGCGAAGTCCAGGTGCGCAAATTTGCCGCCAGCGATCACGTCGCCCAGGCGCGGCCCAGCGAGGCCGACCTCGAGGCCTTCTACAAACAGCACGCCGAGCGCTTTCGCTCGGTCGAGACCGCCGACGTCGAATACCTGGTGCTGGACGCCAACAGCCTGATGGCCGGCGTCACGGTGCCCGAGCAGGACCTCAAGAGCTACTACGAGCAGAACCTGCAAACGCTGGTGCAGCAAGAGCAGCGCCGCGCCAGCCACATCCTGATCGGTGCGCCTTCGCAAGCCCCGGCCGCCGAGCGCGAGAAAGCCAAGGCCGAAGCCCTGGCGCTGCTGGCCCAGGTGCGCAAGTCGCCCAAAAGCTTTGCCGCCGTGGCCCGAGACAAGTCGCAGGACCCGGGCTCTGCCGCCAAGGGTGGTGACCTCGACTTCTTCGCGCGCGGCGCCATGGTCAAGCCCTTCGAAGACGCCGTGTTCGGCATGAAGGAAGGCCAGATCAGCGACCTCGTCGAAACCGACTACGGCTACCACATCATCCAGCTCACCGGCATCCAGGGCGCCAAGACGCCCAGCTACGAAGCCATGCGGCCCAAACTCGAAGCCGATCTGCGCAAGCAGCAGGCCCAGCGCAAATTCGCCGAGCTGGCCGAGGCGTTCAGCAACAGCGTGTACGAGCAGTCCGAGGCGCTCAAGCCCGTGGCCGACAAGTTCAAGCTCAGCCTGCAGCAGGCCTCGGGCGTGAGCCGTGAGCCGGGCAAGTCGCTGCCGGCGGCGCTGCAGCACCCGAAGGTGCTGCAGGCCCTGTTCGCACCCGAGGCGCTGCGCAAGCAGCGCAACACCGAGGCCATCGAAATCGCGCCCAGCACCCTGGTCTCGGCCCGCGTGCTCAAGCACCACCCCTCGGTGCTGCGCCCCCTGGCCGAAGTGCGCGACGAGCTGCGCACGCAATGGGTGCGCCAACGTGCCGCTGAACTCGCCCGTGCCGAAGGCCAGGCCCAGCTCCAGGCCTGGCAGGCCAAGCCCGAAGGGGCTGCGCTGGGGGCGGCCGTGGTCGTCTCGCGCGACCAGCCGCAGGCCCAGCCACGGGCCCTGGTCGATGCCGCACTGCGCGCCGATCCGGCCAAGCTGCCCGCCCTGGTCGGCGTGGACCTGGGCAACGAAGGCTATGCCGTGCTGCGCGTCAACAAGATCGTGCCGCGCGAGGCCCAGTCCGAAGCCCAGGCCGCGGCCACCCGCCAGCAATTCGCACAGCTGTGGGCACAGGCCGAGGTGCAGGCCTACCTGGAGGCGCTCAAAAAGCAATTCAAGGTCGAACTGCTCGCCGTGCGCGCCAAAAGCGCGGGCGGCGCCGAAAAGCCCTGAGCTTGAGGCTATAATTCCATCTCTGCGGTGGCTATAGCTCAGTTGGTAGAGTCCCAGATTGTGATTCTGGTTGTCGTGGGTTCGAGTCCCATTAGCCACCCCAAAAACACCAAAGCCCTTCCGATTCCGGAAGGGCTTTTTGCTTTCTGGGGCCCGTCCGATGTAACAGCGGATGCAAGCGGATTTCCCAGAGGCTGGGCCAAGCAGATGAAAAAACGCTACCCTCCCAGCCTTCTTACACTTGGCTTCGTCGCCACAGGGCAACAGCAGCTGCTTCCTGTTTGTCGATCCATGCGCCAAGGGCTTCGGCGCTGACCATCATGGGGGCCTTGCGGCTGTTGGTCAGGCGGAAGGTGGGCACCGGCAGCTCGTTGCGCGCGGCTTTCTTTAGTGCTTCCTCATAGGACAGCGCGAAATACATTTCGCACACATCGGCCAGCGGGATCGCCGGCGACTTGTGGATGGAGATCAATGCGAGGGTCGTCATCATGCTGCTACCTCCTGGTCTTGCTTCCCTGCGCGCTTGGCCATTGCGCGCGTCTTCAAGTGCTGGCGCACCCCTTCAGGTGCGGCCTTCATGGGGGCCCCCAGCCGGCGGGTGAAGGGCTCCGCTTTTCAGTTCGCGGGCCTAGCTGGGGCGTATCTGGTTCAGTCGAGTTGCTTCAGTGCCATGCGCTGCTCTGGCGTCAGTGCCGGGCGGGTCCATGGCTCAGGTGCCACTTGATGCGGCCCAACAGTGTGTTGGGCGGTTGTGGCCTCCGCGGGTGGCCGGCGGAAGTTAATCAGCGTCACATGTTCGCCGCGCCCAGAGTGCAACCGGGCCAGACGCTCGGCTTCGGCTTCGGGGGCGGCGGGTTTAGGCTGCTGCAACGGCATGCGTTCTTGATGCGGGCGTTTATGCCGCAACCTGCGCCAGCTTCATGCGTTTGACCTTGGGGCGTTGCTTGGCGTTCTGGCTGGCCTCCCACAAGTCACGCTGGGCCTGCATGGCAAGCCAGTGGCCAGGGGAGGTGCCCAGCGCCTCGTGCAGCCTCAGGTCCATGTCGGCAGACACGGCAGCATGGCCGTTCAGTACCCGGGACAGCATGACGCGGCTGATGCCCAGATGGGTCGCAAAGTCGGTGACGCTGGTGCCCAGGTCGTCAAGCCAACCCCGGAGCATTTCGCCGGGGTGTGCTGGGTTGTGCATCTTCATGGTGTGCTCCCTCAGTGGTAGTCCAGGTAATCCAGCAGTTCCACGTTCTGCCCAACAAAGCGGAACGTCAGTCGCCAGGATGGGCGGTTCAGGTCTTGCGGGCCTGCGGCCACGTTCAGTGCGATCAGCAGTTCGCGCAGGCGGTTGGCGTGGATGGCCTGGATGCCTTTGGTTTTGCCGGTCAGATAGAACGTTTCCAGCCCTTTGTGTCGGAATGACGCAATCATATTCTGTAAATCATGACTTTACAAGTTATCGTGATGCCGCCAGCTTTGTAGGGGCTGCTTTCTGCTCGAATGAAACTAGGGCCTGTTCCAGCATCCAGGCCTCGATGCGCTCATGGTGCAGGCGCAGCAGGTCCAGCGGGCGGCGTTTGTAGTGCTTCTCAGCGGTGGCGCTGGGCTTGTGCCCTTGAATCTGCGCCACCACACCTGCAGGGATTTCCAGCCACTCGGTCAAGCTGGCAAAGGACCGGCGCAAACCGTGCAGGAAGGGCTTTTTCTTTGGGTGCATCCGCTCAGTTGACCATGACGAGCTTGCCCATCACCGCGCGCGAACCCATGCGCGCATAAGCGGCCTTGAGTTCAGCCATGGGCATGGTGCGGTCGATCACGGGCTTGACCTTGCCTTCGCCGTACCAGCGCGCGAGCTCGGCCATCATGGCGGCGTTGGCCTGCGGTTCGCGGCGTGCGAAGTCGCCCCAGAACACGCCCACCAGCGAGGCGCCCTTGAGCAAGGGCAGGTTCAGGGGCAGGGCAGGGATGGGGCCGCCGGCAAAGCCGATCACGAGGTAGCGCCCGCGCCAGGCGATCGAGCGAAAGGCCGGTTCGGCCAGCTCGCCGCCCACCGGGTCGTAAACCACATCGGGGCCTTTGCCCTCGGTCAGCGTTTTGATGGCGTCGCGCAGGTTTTCGGTGCCGTAGTTGATGACGGCGTCGGCCCCTTGCGCGCTGCACAGCGCGCACTTCTCGGCGGTCGAAGCTGCGGCGATCACCTTGGCGCCCGCGGCCTTGGCGATCTGGATCGCCGCCGTGCCCACGCCACCGGCCGCACCCAGGATCAGCACCGTCTCGCCGGCCTGGAGCTGGCCGCGGTCGATCAGCGCGTGGTGGCTCGTCGCATAGGTCATGATGAAGGCGGCCGCGTCCACCGCCGGAAAGCCGTCCGGCAGCGGCATGCACAGCTTGGCCGGCGCCAGCGTGTGGGTGCCAAAACCACCGGTGCCCGACAGGCAGGCCACGGTCTGGCCGATCTGCAGGCCTTTGACGCCTTCGCCCACGGCCCGCACCATGCCCGCGTATTCCGAACCCGGCACAAAAGGCAGGGGCGGCTTCATCTGGTATTTGTTCTGCACGATCAGCAGGTCGGGGAAGTTCAGGCTGGCGGCCTGGATCTCGATCAGGACTTCGCCGGCCCCGGGCTGCGGGGTGGGCAATTCCTTCCAGCTCAGGGCGTCGACGCCGATCGGGTTTTCGCATAGCCAGGCGTGCATGGGGTCTCCTTGAAGTGCTGCGGTGCCAAAAGTTTGCGGGCGATCTTAGGCAGGCCGGGCAGGGCGTCAATGTCCCGGGAGCGACCGGGTGGCGGTGCCGCAGCCCGGCATGTGGCGCCGCCTACAATCGGGGCTTTCCGAGACACCGCATGCGCATCCTCCTCTCCAACGACGACGGTTACCGGGCCGATGGCCTGCAGGCGCTGCGCCAGGCGCTCTCGACCATGGCCGAGGTCGAGGTCGTGGCGCCCGAGCACAACAACAGCGCCAAGTCGAACGCGCTCACGCTCAATGCGCCGCTGTATGTGCACGACGCCGGCCCCGGCGTGCGCTATGTCAACGGCACACCGGCCGACTGCGTGCACATCGCGCTCACGGGCCTGCTGGGCTACCGGCCCGACCTCGTGATCTCGGGCATCAACAACGGCGCCAACATGGGCGACGACACCCTGTACTCGGGCACGGTGGGCGCGGCCATGGAGGGTTACCTGTTCGGCATCCCGGCCCTGGCGGTGTCATTGGTCGACAAGGGCTGGGCCCACATCGAGGACGCCGCGCGCAAGACCTGCGACCTGGTGCAGCACCTGCAGCAGCAGTCGCTGGTGGGCCTGCGGCCCTGGTTGCTGAACGTCAACATCCCCAACCTGCCGTATGCGCAGCTGGGCCACCCCAAGATGTGCCGCCTGGGCCGCCGCCATGCGGCCGAGCCGGTCATCACGCAGATCAGCCCGCGCAGCGAGACCATGTACTGGATCGGCAACGCCGGGCCCGCGCTCGACGACGCAGAGGGCACCGATTTCCACGCGGCGCACCATGGTCACGTGGCCGTCACGCCGCTCAAGGTCGACCTGACCGAGCACGAACACCTGGGCTACTGGGCGCAAAGCCTGGCGCCGGTGGCGCGCAAGGCGGGGGCCGCATGAGCCAGCGCCCGGGCTTTCCCGTCAAGCTGCCGAGTTCGGCCGCGCCGGCCAAGGCGACCCGATCGGGCGCGCCGTCGGCCAAGGCCCGGGGCACGCCAGCGCGTGTGGCCGCGCCGGCCGGGGTGGGCCTCGATTCGAGCGCGGTGCGCGCGCGCATGGTGCACAAACTCGCCGAAGGTGGCGTGCGCGACCCCCTGGTGCTCGAGGCGATGAACACGGTCGAACGCCACCGCTTTGTCGAAAGCGCGCTGGTCGGCCAGGCCTACGAAGACACCAGCCTGCCGATCGGCCTGGGCCAGACGATTTCCAAGCCCAATGTGGTGGCGCGCATGATCGAGCTCTTGCGCGAGGGCAGCAGCGGCAAGCTAGGCCGGGTGCTCGAGATCGGCACCGGCTGCGGCTACCAGGCCGCGGTGCTCAGCCATGTGGCGCGTGAGGTCTACAGCGTGGAGCGCCTCAAGGGCCTGCACGAGAAGGCGCGCGAAAACCTGCGCCATTTCCGCCTGCCCAATGTGCACCTGATTTTTGGCGACGGCATGCTGGGCTATGCCCAGGGCGCGCCCTATGCGGGCATCATCTCGGCCGCGGGCGGCGAGCAGGTGCCCCAGGCCTGGCTCGACCAGTTGGCCGAAGGCGGGCGGCTGGTGGCCCCCACCGTCACCGCCGCAGGTCGGCAGGCGTTGGTGGTGGTGCACAAAACCGCGCGGGGCTTTGAGCGCCAGGTCCTCGAGGCGGTGCACTTCGTGCCCCTAAAATCGGGCGTTGCCTGAGATGGGTTGTCCATGAAACTTCTGACTGCACGCATTGCCTTGCTCGCACTGTCGGCCTCGCTGGCCGCGCTGCTGAGCGCTTGCGGCTCCTCGCCGCGCACCCCGGCCCCGGTGGAAGACCGGGTGGCCCAACGCCAGGCGCCAACGTCCAGCGACAGCAAGCCTTTGCCCGGCGCCGAAAACGCGGGCAAGCCCGGCTACTACACCGTGCAAAAAGGCGACACGCTCACGCGCATCGGCCTCGACCACGGCCAGGCCTGGCGCGATCTGGCGCGCTGGAACAACCTGAGCAACCCCGATGTGATCGAGGTCGGCCAGGTGCTGCGCGTGGCGCCGCCCGGCGCCTCGGTGGAAACCTCGGGCGTGGTGGTGCGGCCCATTGCGCCGCCTGCCAACGGCAGCGTCAGCGCGGCGGCACCGGCGCGATCGCCAGCGTCCGCGCCCCAGGCCGGCAGCAGCGCGGCGCTGGAAGAGGCCGGCTTTGCCTGGCCTGCCAACGGCCAGGTGGTGCAAGGCTTTGACGAAGCCAAGAACAAGGGCATCGACATCGCCGGCAAGGCGGGCGAGTCCGTGGTGGCTGCCGCAGACGGGCGTGTGGTCTA
>JACCDG011455621.1_pt1 | contig 11857 bp, 9 predicted proteins | sample 7442471 | NCBI WGS metagenome assembly JACCDG01 (sample SAMN15323444, study PRJNA562643) | freshwater metagenome | isolation source: river surface water | place: USA:Blue River Watershed | collected 2017-08-17
CCTCAAAATACCATTGGGCGCGGTGGAGCGGGGGAGCGCTCGTTACTTTCGTCCACACTCCGCGCGGCGTGAGTTTGTGGGCGCGCACGTTATCGCGCAGGTAGCCGGGCAAAATCACCTCCGCGATGAACTTATAGAGGCGGGGGTGGAGCACGGGGAAGGCGATCTCTAGGCGGTTGAAAAAATTCCGCGGCATCCAGTCGGCGCTCGATAGGTACATGGCGTTCGATTGCTGGAACCAGTAGATGCGGCTGTGCTCCAGGAAACGGTCCACGATCGAAATCACGCGGATATTTTCGGAGAGGCCTTTAATGCCCGGAATTAAGGAACAGGCGCCGCGCACGATGAGATCGATTTGCACGCCCGCCTGCGAGGCCACGTAGAGGTCCTCGATGATCTTTTCGTCCACGAGCGCGTTCACCTTGGCCACGATGCGGGAGGGCTTGCCGCTACGGGCCGCCTCGGTTTCGGCCTTGATGAGCGTGCGCATGCGCTGGTGGAGGCGGGTGGGCGCGGTAACGAGGTGTTGGAAGCTCCCCGGCACCTCTTTTTGGTAAACGGAATCGAAGAAATGCCGGGCGTCTTCGCCGATTTCTTCGTTGCTCGTGATGATGGAGATGTCGGTGTACTGGCGAGCGGTTTTGGCGTTGTAATTGCCGGTGGAGAGGTGAGTGTGGCGCAGAATTTTCTCGCCCACCTTGCGGGTGACGAGGGTTACCTTGGCGTGCAGCTTGAGCGAACCGAAGCCGAACTTTACGTCCACGCCGGCCTTCGCTAGCTCCTCGGCCACGCGCAGGTTATTGCTCTCGTCGAAGCGCGCGCGCAGTTCGAGCATCACGCGCACTTTTTTTCCCGCGCTCGCCGCCCGCTTGAGCAGCTCCACGATGCGGAGATCGGAATCCGTGCGGTAGATCGTTTGCTCGATCATCGTTACGGTGGGATCCTCGCAGGCGGTTTTCAGCCAAGCGATGAAGGCGTCGAAGGAATCGTAGGGATGGTGGAGGAGAAAATCCACTTCGCCGAGCGCGTCGAAGAGCTTCTCGCGGCGGGGATCCTCGAAAGGGCCGGGCAGGGTAATTTTGAGGTGGGGATTCTGGAAACCGGGGCGGCGCCCGAGGTGGTCGGGCACTTTGGTCACGAAGCCGAAGAGCCCGTGCAGGCAGAGGGTGCCGGGGGCGGGGAGGCACTGGCGGAGATCGAGCTTCAGTTGGTCGGAGGCCTCGGCGAGGAATTCCTTGGGAAAGTGGCCCTGCCACTGCAGGCGCACGGGGCGGCCCTTATCGCGGGTGGAAATATTTTTGCGCACCAAATCGGGGATCGATTCCGAATCGTTGTCGGGCAAATCGAGGGTGAAATCGGCGTCGCGGGTGAGGCGGAGGATGCCGGGCTTTTCCCGGATCGGCAGCATGGCGTCGAGGTGGGAGAGGAGGAGCTCGTCGAGAAAGAATACCTCCATTTGGTCGCGGGTTTCGTCGATCTCGAAGAAAACCGGCGGCAAGGTGCGCGGCACTTCGAACCAGAGATCCCGGTGAAGATGCACGAGCAGCTGGAGATTGTGGAGCTCGCTGATCTTGCCGTAAGTGAAGCCTTTTTGGGGCGCGAGAAAAGGCAAGATCTGCTGCTCGAAGATTTTGCGGCCCTTCAGGAAGGCGGGGGAACCCTTCAAAGTTTTCGTGTAGAGGTGCACCCGGTGGCTTTCGCCGGCCCGGCGTAGGATCTCCAAGGTAGTGCGTTGGCGCACGCCGAATTTACGCACGCTCTCTAGTACGGTGCCGTGAACGCGTATGAGATTTTCCCGCGCGTCTTCCGTTTTGGTGGCGGAGAGGGAGCGAAGCAAGGAAGCGAAGCGGATCATGAAAAATTCATCGAGGTTCGACGCCGTGATCGAAAGAAATTTAATCCGCGAGAGCACCGGATTACTTTTGGAACGCGCCTCGGCGAGCACCCGATCGTTGAATTGAATCCAGCTGAGATCGCGGTGGATAATGGGCGTGCCGGGTTTGGGCAAGAGAAACGAGAGCGTGGGCAGCGTGGATTTGTTCTCGTTCGACATAGGCACTTTCATTTTAGCTTGAGGGAGGCGCAGCGCACTAGAGACGGTCCCGCGCTTGGGCTAAACCTAGCGGAATCCTAAAAATCCTCGTCGCCATTGCCGCAGCCTATGACCCGCTGCGCCCATGCTAGCGTAAAAACGCTATTGTTTGACCTAATGGAACGTTTCGATACAATTTTGCTGTGACCCGCACAATGTGACCCGCACAAAAAGTTCAGGCCGCGATTGGCCTAAGAAGGAGAAAAAGAATGAAAATGCGAATTTTGGTAGGCTTGGCAGCGATTCTCATGACGGTAACCGCCCAGGCGGCCCCCCGCAAAAAGGGCACCGCCCGGATGGAACCCACCTATGAGCGCAGCAGCGCCGCCGAGCACGGCAGCCAGAACATGGCGGGTTGCGGCTTGGGTTCGATGGTGGTGCGCGAAAATAATAAATGGGCGCAAGTGGGCGCCGCGTTCCTGAACGGTACCGGCTTTCAAACCTTCGGCATCACCTTCGGAACCTCTAACTGCACCGAAGACGGCGTGGCTTCCGCTGCCCGCGAGAAAGAGGCCTTCGTGGAATCCAACCTCGCCGATATCCGCCGCGACGTGAGCGTGGGCTCGGGCGAATACCTCAGTTCGCTGGCTAGCTTCTACGGCTGCAAAGGCGAGAATACGGCCGCTTTCGGCCGCGCGCTCCAGAAGCACCAGGATCAAGTGGTGGGCGCTTCCGCCGAAGACGCCACCCGCGTGATTGACACCGTGGTGACCGAAGAAAAAGCTTCCTGCCAAGGTTAGTCTTTTCGTTGCCCGCAAAAGGCCGTAGCTTAGGGCTGCGGCCTTTTTTTATGATCTTCTTCCTCCTATTTTTTTGGGGACTTATTCCCGCCCACGCCCTCGCCGACGTGCACCCCGGCTGGCGCGCCCTCCTGCATTTTTCGGGATCGAAATCTAGCGCGCAGCCCGGCGCGCCTTTTTTTCTCTCTCCCGAGGGGCACCAAAATCCCGCGGCCGAGCTCGCAGCCACCCGCCGGTACTTCGACGAAAACCCCCTCGACGCGGCCTGCCGCTATCCCGCCCGCGCGCTCTACCTGGGCCGCACCACCGAGGGGAAATCCGAACTCTGCGAGCGCTGGCACCGTTGGCGCGACGCCATCAACGCCCGTGGTGCCGAGCTAGTATTCGCCGCGGCTTTTATCTCTAGCCCCTCCAGCATGTACGGGCATACGCTCCTGAAGTTCGTGCGCGGGGGAAAAAGCGCGGGCGAGGATCTGCTCGACTATACCCTTAACTACGGCGCCAATACCGGCTCCACCGTGGGTTTGCCCTACGTTTGGCGGGGGCTCACGGGCGGCTTCGACGGTAACTACGCCACCGCGCCCTTCTACCTCAAAGTGCGCGAGTATAACTTCGTGGAGAACCGCGATTTTTGGATTTATCCCCTGCGGCTCAGTGAGGAGCAAGTGCGCTTGCTCGTGGCGCATGCCTGGGAATTGAGGGAAGTGAATTTTCCCTATTTTTTTCTCCACAAAAACTGCGCGCTCTATCTTCTGGAGCTCCTCGAAGTGCTTTTTCCGGGCCGGGAATTCACCGCGCATTTTCCCTTCTGGACGGTTCCGGTGGACACGATCCGTCTGCTCCGCCGGGAAGGCGTGCTCGCCGAACCCCGCTACCGGGCTTCACGCTACCGGCGCCTCCGCGCTCTGCGCGCGGCGCTAGATGATCCGGAAACCAAGCGCGTGGAAAAGCTCGCCGAAGGAGAGGAGGGCCCGCTTCCCGCGGAGCGCGCGCCGCTCCTCCTCGACGCCGCCTACGAGCTCTGGCGCTACCGCACCGAGGGCAAAAAAATCGACGATCACGGCGTGGAGAAAAAACTGCTCGAGCGGCGCGCCGCCTATTCGGCGCCGCCCACCCCGATTGTGTTCGCGGAAAAGCCGCCCGAGCTCGGGCATCCCTCGGCGCGTGCGGGGATCGCTTACGGGCGCAATCGCGGGCACTCCTTCGCCGAAATTTCCTACCGCGGCACCCTGCACGATCTCCTCGCCGATCCGCACGGCTACGAAGATTTCTCCGAGCTCTCGATGGGCGATATCCGCGCGCGCGTGGCGGACGAACAGATATTTCTCGAGCGCTTCGATTTGTTCAAGCTGCGATCCTTAGCGCCCCGCGAGCGCTGGATCCCGCGCTCGGCCTGGACTTTCCGCGCCGGTCTCCACCGAGCCAAGGAATTTTCCTGCGCGGATTGGGGCTGCTTCGCCGGCGGAATAGAGGGCGGGTGGGGCCTGGCCACGCGGTTCGGGCCCTTGCTCGGGTTTGTCTTGGCGCAGGCGGATTTCGAACTCGGCCGGCCCTTCGACCGCGGCTATCGCTCGGGCGTGGGACCCACGGGCGGGATCTTTGCGGCGCTTTGGGACGGCGGCCGCGTTTTGCTGGAGGGCGATGGGCGCTGGCGCGTGATGGGGAGCCACCTTCCGCGGCGGGCGGCGCGGCTCGGATTTTCGCAAAGTTTGGCGCGCACCTGGGAGGCGCGCGTGCAAACGGAAGTTTCGCGGGGGTACCGCGAGGGAATCCTGCAGCTCTATTATTATTTCTAGCGCCGCGTAACCACTTGTTTACTCGCGCGGGTTTGGCAAGGAGAAATATCTTTGATGGCGTTCACGATACGCTCGGCCTTCTCCAGGGTGGCCGGATCGCCGTTCAGCTCGCCGAGCTCGCGCAGATGCGGAAATTTTGCCTTGAACATGGCGTGGTAACGCTGCAGGTTTTCTTCCAGCGATTTCGGGTGCGGGGAGGCGCTCTCAAATTTCCATTCCCCGACGCCGAGCCACTGCGGGCCCGTTACGGCCGGGTCGCGGCTCACGGTGCGTCCCTGCTTCTTTAGGCGGAGATTCTCCACGTAGTTTTCCAGCAGGATCAGCAGACTGCCCTGCTTATTGCGGGCCGTGCGGGTGATATAGGTATTACGCTGGAATTTTCGCTGCTGCAGAAGCATGGATTCCACGGGCGCCTCGTTGCAGATCTCCCGCATCCACTCGCCGAAGCGCTTGTCTTCGTCGAGATTGAAATATACGGAACGAGGCGCAGACGCGGCTTCCACTACGGGAGGAGAGTGGCCTTCCTCCGGCGCCGCTTCGTTCTCCGTTGGGGCCTCAGGGGCCGGCGCGGGCGGCACGTAAGGCGGCGAGGCGGGCGAGGATCCGGAACTGCTCGTATCGAGCAGCCGATCTAGTTCGGCTTCGTCGTTAGCGCGGGCCCCGAAGGGGCTCGAAAAAAGGGCGAAGAGAGGAATGATTACGGACCACCGCATATAGTCCCTATCGGCTTTTTCCCTGTTAAACTGTAGGGTTAGGCCAGGATTTTCGGCCCTGAGACCTTCAAATTCCCGGGTTCCCCACGTAAACTAGCTTTAAGCCCGGATTAGCGGGCCTACACGATTTCGGGCAGCGAGGATTCCTATGGTCGACCGCACTTTAAACCTCCACCAGCAAATCGCACTTTTGCCGGCCGCCATCCCCGACGCCATCCTCGATTTTTTGGAGGATTTCGCCTTCGGCAATGTTTTGCAGTCGGAAAATTCCCGCAATGCCCTCGATGCCGAATACCTCAAGGCCCACGGCGACGCCCTCAAAACCGAGCTCGAAAAACTGCGCGCGGAAATGGGCGCGCTCAAGGAATTGCACGTGGACCAGGGGGGACGCGAAATCCCCGGCGCCTTTTTGCTCAAACTTACTTTCGAAAAGGGGCTGCGCGGTATGGGCGTGCTCACCAAGCTTAAAGAGCGCACGATTCTGCGCGTGCTGATCCAGCCCGGAGAATATTCCGAAGCCGATCTCAAGGCGCTCGTGAAAAATCCGCCGATACAGGTATGAGGCCCAGCGCCGGCGGCGGCGCGGATTTCCAGAGAGAAAGCAGAAAACCGCCTCCGCCCGAGCCGGTGGGCTTTACCGCGAGCGCGCCCGCTTCCAGCAGATGATTTTCGAGCGCCGGCGAGCCCAGTTCCCATTCGCTAAAGCAGGAGCGCGCCAACCGGATCGCCTCCGCGAGCGCCGTCTCTCCGTCCGCGCGGGCGAGCGCCTCGCGGGCGAGTTTCACCGCTTCCTGCATCCGCTCATCGAGATCCGGGCGCCGCGCAGCTTCCACTTTCGCCACGCAATCTTTGGTGGAGGAGCGCAGGCCCGTATCGGCGAGGTAGAGCGCGGGCCGCCAAACGGGAGCGAGGGGGGCGGGGGGAGAATTTTTGCGGTACGCAATGGGGGAAGAAGTTAGCACGCTCGCCACGTCGATCCCGCTCGATTTTCCGTGGAAGAGATTCTCGATCTCTATCGCGAGCGCGAACAGATCAGGAATCTGCGCGCCCTGTTCTTCTAGGAGGCGCGCCACCGCCACCGACAACGCGGCCGAAGAGCCGAGGCCCGCTCGCACCGGGATATCGCTCGCGATCCGCACGCGCAGGGCGCGAGTCGGGGTGAAACCACTGAGGGATAGTGCCCGTTCCCACGCTTTTTGAAAGGGAACGGCGAAAGCTCCCTCCGGCACGCTGGGCGAGGCGGCCTCTTCCCAACCGAGTGAGAGACCGCGCGAGTGGAGCGGGAAGACGAGGGCCTCCCCTCCGCGCACCACGCTATGCTCTCCGGCGAGGATGCATTTGCCGTGGGTGCGAATCGTTCCCGTCACGGGCGGCTCTCTAGTACGGTGATGCCGGCGAGGGCGCCGAGCTCGGCCCGAAATTGTTCTTTTTCGGCGGCGGGCACGAGCAAATGTACGTTCGGGCCGGCGTCTACCGTGGCGATCGGGCCGTGCCCCTTCTTCTCCCAGCGATTCTCCGACCAGCGCAGCACTTCGAGGGAGAGGGGGGTGAGGTAGAAGAAAGGGGGATCGCTCGTGTGGAAGAGGCTATGCATGTCCCACAGCTCCGCCCAGGAGATTTCGCTCGCGCGCCGGAAATTTCCCTCGCGCATCGCCCGCTTGAGCTCTTCCATCCGGCGGGTAACGCGCGCCGGGCGGTCCGCGAAGAGCGGGCTCGCGGGCACGCGCTTGTGGGCCTCCGAACTCGAAATTTTTTTATAACCGGTATCCACCACCACCACGAGATCCACGAGCTCCGGCAATTTTGAGTCCACGGGACCGATTTTTTCACCTTCCCACGCACACCAGGGAGAGAAGAAGGAACGGCAAGACGAGCCCGAGCCCGTACGGCTGATCATGGCCTGCTGCTCAGGCGTAAGACGAGGTCGGCCGAGATCCGTAAAGGCTTGGCAGGCGGCCATAGTGAGCGCGGCGAAAGAAGAGGCGGAGGAAGCGAGGCCGGCGTCGCTCGGAAAATTATTGCCCGAGCGAATTACGAAGGCGCCCGTAATTTCCTGCTCGTGTTTGAGGCGCGTGAAAAATTCCACGAAGCGCTTCGTGCTTTCGGCGCGCAGGGGCGTGGTGCCGCCAAGTTGTTCCCAGCGATCTTCGCCGCTCGCGCCCGCCTTCTCGATCTCCACCGTGGTGCGGAAATCTGCGAGCGTCATCGAGAGGCTTGGGTTCACGGCCTGGTTGCGCGCGCCGCTTTCCTTGCCCATGTATTTGATCAACGCGATATTCGAAGGGGCCGATGCTTTCCACATGGTTCACCTATACCGGGAAATTTCCCGCGGGAGTTAGCGAATTTTCCGCCGCCCAAGACGCCAGATCCGCGCCCTCGTGGGCCACGAGGAGCACGTCGGCGCCCATTGCGCCGCATCCTTTGGCGGCGAGCACCTTGGGCACGGAGTGCGCTTTATTTAGCGCGAGCGCGCTGTGCTCGGTGAGCAGGCCGAGGCCCGCCAGGGCATCGCCGTAGCTCTGGAGCTGGCGGGCGAGCTCGGCGAATTTTCCCGCCCAGAGCGCTTCCACGGCGCCGCGACCGAGCGCGCGGAGCTTGTCCATCGGCAGAGGCGGCGGTGAGAGGTTTTCGTGGGTGGCGAGTTTGCGGCCCGTGTGGAAGAGCGAGAGGGTTCCGCTTCCGCGCACCGGTAATTTCTCTAATTCGCGCCGGAAGATATTGAGACGCACGCAGTAAGCGTCGGCTTGATTCACGCCGAAGGCTTGCACGAGAATATCGGCGCCGCTTCCCGGAAAACGTCGCGTATCGTCCCAGGCCGCCCAGGCGAATTTCCGGCGTTCTTCCTCCGTTTGCGGGAGCGCGCGATCCTGGCCCCAAATCGAGAGGAACTCCGCGCCCGAACCGCCAAAACCTCCGCATCCCCGGTGGGGATCCGTGAAGGTAAGCTTGCCGGAGGGCGGGAATTCCTCCGCCCGTTTGCCCGCGGGGCTCGCGGGGTGAAAGGGGTGCTCCGGTTTGCCCGGCATGAGCGTGGCGCGGAAAAAGGGCGGGTGCGAGAGCAGCACGGCGTCGATCGCCCCGTGGATCACGGCGTATTCCCCCACCAGGAAAGTTTTGCTGGGGAAGCTTAAATTCACTGCGACTGTTTGAAGCCGCGGAGCAAGTCTAGCAGCTCGCGCGCGCGGCTCATGGTGATCGTTTTCTCTAGCTTGAGCGCGCCGAGAAGCTTCTCGCGCAGGAGCGCCATCTCGCTCGGCTGGGCACCGGCGGCGATGGCGAGGTTCGTGGCGTGGAGGCTCATGTGGCCCTTCACGATGCCCACCGTGGAGAGCGCGCGTAGGGCGCCCAAGTTTTGCACGAGGCCCACGGCCGCGATGATGCGCGAGAGCTCGTCGGAATGCTTTACGCCGAGCACGCGGAGGCAAACCTGGGCGGTGGGGTGAAGCTTCGTAACTCCGCCCACGGTGCCCACCACGAGCGGGGCCGCGAAACGGCCCACGAGGGCTTGGCCTTCCATCCGCCACTTGGTTACGGGCTCGTAGCGGCCGCTGCGCGTGCAGTAAGCGTGTACACCGGCTTCCACGGCGCGCCAGTCGTTGCCGGTGGCGATGAGCACGGGATCCACGCCGTTCATTACGCCTTTGTTATGGGTGGCGGCGCGGTAGGGATCGAGCTCGGCGAAACGTGAGGCCTCCTCGATTCCCTGGCCCACTTCCGGATCAATATTCGGGATGCGCACTTCGGCGGTGGTGATGCGCGAATCCACGAGGTTCGAGAGGATGCACAGGCCCACCTTCTCGCCCGTCCAGGCCGCGAGAAAAGGCTTCAACGCTTCGCAAACTTGGTTGATGAGGTTGGCGCCCATGGCGTCGCAGGGATCCATATACACGTGGAGCACGAGCATTTCGGTGCCGTCTTCGCGAGGGAGACGGCGAACCTGGAGCGATTGCACCCCGCCGCCCCGGCTGCGCAGTCCGGGCACTACGGAATTGGCGATCTCTAAGAGCTCTTCCTCACGTTCACGGATCACCTTGAGCACGTGGTCGGTGGCGGCTACGCGCGGGAACTGCACTTGGCCGATGATGGTGCGGCCGCGGGTGGCGGTGTGGATCGTGCCGGCCTGCGTGCGGATCCATTTGGCGGTGGCGCTGCAAGCGGCCACCACGGAAGTTTCCTCGATCGCCATGGGAATAGGCACGTCGCGGCCGTCGATGCGGAAATAGGCGGCGAGGCCGAGCGGAATGGGGAAAACACCGATGAGGTTCTCGATGAAATGCTCGGCGAGATCGAGGTCAAAGGGCGCGGTGCCGTCGAGGATCTCTAAATCTTCGTCGGAGAGGTGGCTCATCGTTTTCAGGCGGTCGAGGCGCTCGGCTCGGCTGAGCTTCGAGAATCCCTGGAAAAGCTGCTCTAGGTTTTCTGCCATTTCTTTCCCTTTCTCAATTCCGTCGGCGTGGCGCTGCCCGAACAGAAGAGCGCCACTTTGAGCTCGAATTCGATCCGTTTCATCCAGGCATCGAGGGTGGCCTCGCCGTGGAGCGCCGCCTCTAGCGCGGGCTTAGCGAAGCCCACTTTACGCGCGCCCATGGCAACGCATTTGGCCGCGTCGAGACCGGAGCGGATACCGCCGCTCGCCCAAATTTCGGTTTTGGAGAGTTTTTTCGCCAGCGTTGCGGCGTTCTCTAGGCTCGCGGCCGTGCTCTCGCCCCATTCGGCAAAGGTGCGCGCGGCGTTTTGCTGGGCGCTGAAATCGGCGGCGCGTCCGCCTTCGATGCGTCCCCAATGCGTGCCCCCGTAGCCGCTCAGGTCGATGGCGGAGAGGCCGGTGCGGGTAAGCCGCGCGAGCGTTTCGCGCGAGAAGCCGCAGCCGGTTTCTTTGAGGATTACGGGCACGGGGCTCACCTTGCAAATTTTCTCTAGGGCTTTCAGGCCACCCTTGAACTGTGGCGTGCCTTCCGGCTGGAGGCATTCCTGCACGGGATTGGTGTGAATGATGAGCGCACCGGCCTCTAAAGCTTCCACGAGTTCGAGCACCTGGCCGGGCTTCGTTTGGATGAGTTGCGAGAGCCCGAGGTTGCTAAAAAAGAATCCTTGGGGCGCTAGGCGGCGCAGACGCTTCCATTCGCTCTTCGCGTTGGGATCGGAAAGTTCGCGCCTCTGGGAACCAAGGCCCATCGGCCAACGTCGCGCGGAGGCCACGCGCGCGAGCGTGAGGTTGAGGGCTTCGCCGTTGGCGTGGCCGGCGGTCATCGAGCTTACGAAGCAGGGGCTAGCGGCTGGGTAGGAAAAAAATTTCGTGCGTAGATCTACATCCGAAAAATCGAGCTCGGGCAGGGCTTCGTGCGTCAAATGGATACGGTCAAGTCCGCTACCGCCCGCGGCTTCCATTTGGGGGTCGAGCGCGAGCCGCAAGTGATCGGCTTTTCGGCTTTCAAAATGCTCGGTATTCATGGCCGGGGGAGAAGCTCCATTACTGGCTCTAACTTATAGAGTTTATTTGCTTTTGTCGAGTTGATTGCTCGTGTGTTTGTGGCTTGTGGGACGGAAGGTCAATCCCGTTAAGGTTGCAGATGGTGCGGCCAATGGTGTGCTCGCGTTTGCCGCAAAATTCGATCGATCCATTGTTTACGTTTTCTTGGGTGCATTTTCCCTCCCGGCACGCTAACGCCTGAATCTAGTTGGATATTTTATCTCATTGAGCACACTATTGGCCGCACAATCTAAGCTAGAGCTCGGGCCGCTCTTTGGCTTATGCTGAAACCGCTTATGCAGGTGCAATTCGTAGAAGTGCAGGGGAGCGGGGCCGCCGAGTTTCTCCACCGGGTAACGGCGGGAACCGTAAAGGGATTGGAACCCGGGCAGGGCCGCGCTGGCCTTTTGCTCAATGGCCAATCGCGGATGATGGCGCAGTTCGACCTGCTTTGTTTAGCCCCCGGGCATTATTATTTGGCGTCGCCGCTGCCTTGCGCGTCCGCTTTAGCCGCGGGGCTCGAAGCCCTGCATTTTGCGGAAGATTTAGAAATCCGTCTATTGGATTTGCGGGCGGGCGCGGTGGCGAGCTCGCTCGTGCGCCCGGAAGTGTTTGCGCACGAGCGCGAAGGCGGGGCTTTTTACTGGCCGAGCGCCGTTCCCGGATTTGCGTTTTCCACTAAAAGCGGCGAAGCGGCGGGATGGGACTTCGCCCGCATCGGCGCCCTGGTTCCCTGGCCTTCGGGCGAGTGGGATTCTTCCACGCCCGCTTTGGAGGCCGGCGTGCTTCCCTGGATCGATCGCTTTAAGGGTTGTTACCCGGGCCAGGAAGTGGTGGAGCTTTCCCTCAACGTGGGCCATCCCGTGCGCGTGCTGCTCGCCGTAAGTTCACCCTCCGCTTTCAGCGCCGGGGAAAGGATCGCCTGGGACGACAAAGAGGCTTTGGTTACTTCCGCTGCGTCCCAAGGCGGGGAATGCCGCGCGATCGTGCGCGTGGCGTGGGCGAAGCGTGATTTTTTGCCGCCGGATTTTCGAAAGCTGCGTAGC
>JACCDG010122247.1_pt1 | contig 11854 bp, 17 predicted proteins | sample 7442471 | NCBI WGS metagenome assembly JACCDG01 (sample SAMN15323444, study PRJNA562643) | freshwater metagenome | isolation source: river surface water | place: USA:Blue River Watershed | collected 2017-08-17
ACCCTTGAACTGCCCAACGGCAAGCACGTCGCGCAGTACCACCTGAAAGAGAAAGAGACAGCGACATGCTGAACCAAGTCCAGATCATCGGCCGCGTCGGCAAAGACCCCGAAGTCCGATACCTCCCTAGCGGCGAAGCCGTCGCCAACTTCTCCGTGGCCACCACCGAGAAGTGGAAGGACAAGCAGTCCGGCGAGCTGCGTGAAGAGACCGAATGGCACCGCATCAGCACTTTCGGCCGCCTGGCTGAAATCGTCGGCGAGTACGTCAAGAAGGGCGGGCTCGTCTACGTGAGCGGGAAAATCAAGACCCGCAAGTACACCGACAAAGACCGCTCGGAGAAGTACGCGACCGACATCCGCGCGAACGAGCTGAAGTTGCTCAGCAGCCGCGAGAACAACCAAGGCGGCGAGCGCGCGCCCCGTCCCAGCACCACACAACAGCGTCCAGCGCCAGCCGCACAAGGGTCCGGCTTTGACGACATGGACGACGACATCCCGTTCTGATGGTGACGCGATGAAGGAACGACCAATATTATTTTCTGGCGCCATGATCCGCGCCATCCTGGCCGGCCAGAAGACGCAGACGCGGCGGGTGGTACACAACCCCCACCGCAACGATGGCGGGTTCGTCTTGCAGGACTACGGTAAGGGCTTTTGGCCGTACCGAAGCCACGACGGCGATTCAGGGTTCTACCTGGATCGCCAGAAGGGCGGCGACTACTACAGCGAGGCTCCGCTGCGCTGCCCCTACGGCCAGCCCGGCGACCGGCTTTGGGTACGGGAGGCATGGGCAGCACCTCACAGCGAGGACGGAAGACCTCCGCGTGCCATTCAGTGCGACCAAATGCGCATCCACTACGCCGCCACTGAAGATCGTGGTGGTCTGCTTTGGCGACCGTCGATCCACATGCCCCGCTGGGCAAGCCGCATCACCCTGGAGATCACCGGCGTGCGCGTGGAGCGCCTTCAGGACATCAGCGAGGCCGATGCTCGGGCCGAGGGTGCGCCACCGTCGCATCCGTCGATCAACGCAATCTCTCGCGAGTATGGCTTCCCTGATTTCCCGCGCTCTTGGTACGGGCAGTTGTGGGACCAGATCAACGGCGCTGGCGGGTGGGATGCGAACCCGTGGGTATGGGTCGTTGAGTTCAAGCGAACGGAGGCGGCATGAGCGTCCAGCAAGACATCCTCATGCGCCGTTTCGTATTCCAGCGCGACGCCGACGTGTCGGGCACCTCGGGAACGGGCATCGTCGCCGAGGGCGTGCAGTTCACGGACGGCACCGTGGCCGTGCGCTGGCGCTCGATGTTGGCCAGCCACGTCATCTACCCCAACGTGCACACCGCCGAGCACATCCATGGCCACGGCGGAGCCACCAGACTGAAATGGATCGACTGATGAAGTTCACCGAGACGATCGGCGACCTTCGCCGCCGGCAGATCGCCGGAAAGATCAACAAGCCAATGCGGTCGTTCGCTGAGCTGTGCGCCGAGCTGGGAGTCCCTCCGCGAGTGATGAGCGGGAAGCTGCACCGGAAGGACGCGCCGAAGCCAAGGGTCAAGCACAGATCCAACGGCGGTGGCCAGCAGAGCTGGTACGACCCTATCGAGTTCCGCGAGTGGTGGAAGCGCGTCCAGGAGGAAGCATGAACACCTGGCCAGACGGCACACCCAAGAGCCAGGGCAACGCCTTCTCATGGAGCGGCGCTTCCACGATCGGGCAGGCCATTCAGCGCAACGCTGACAAGTCCAAGACCATGACCGAATCGGTCAACCGACTGCGCGCAAAAGGCAAAGACCTTTCGACCATCCCCGGCCTCAGTGACCGCAGCGAGAAGCATGAGCGCGACCCGAAGCGCTTTGTTGTTGGAAAGAAGAAGAAATGACGACGACCGTTGAAACCATCGACTCGGACGAGTGCGCGGTACTGCTTCGCTGCACCTCCGAGCAAGTCGAAGAGCTGGCCCGTGCCGGCGAGATTCCCGGCCTGAAGATCGGCCGGAGCTGGCTGTTTGTCCGCTCCGACCTTCTGGCATACCTGGCAGAGAAGGCCCGCCGCGAAGCCGACGAGCGCCGGGCCAAGCGCCAGCCCGGCGTGGTGCAGCTCACTGCGAAGCCGAAGCGCCGGCAGCCGCCGCCGCTGATGTTGCCCACAGCCTAGCGGCCAGATCAGACCCTCGGAATGACGCATACCGCTGGGCCATGGTCGAATTGCTCGACCAGCCCATGATGCGGTTGACCTCTTCCAGGCGGAACATCCAGTTGCCCGTGGCGTCCTTCATCTCCAGCCAGCGGCATGTGGCCTCGTGCCGCAAGTCGTGCTCGTGCAGGCCAACGATCCCCGCATACTCGAATGCCAGCCGGTACCGGAAACTCAGACGCTGGCTGACCTTCTTGATTGGCAGGTCCGGCTCTTCATCCATAAACGGGAATAGGTGCGCACTGGGCAGCATCGGCCGCGTGCTCAGGTAGTTGGCCAGAGCTGCATGCGCCTCTGGTCGCATGGGCACATCGCGGAAAGACACCTTGCCGCGCCACTGCTTGCTGTTCTGCACCCGGATCACCTTCGCATCCATGTCCACCTGGCCGCGCGTCAGCGTGTACGCCTCCTTCAGTCGCAGCCCCGTGTTCACAATCAGCAGGTACATCGTCAGCAGGGCGTTGCCCCCTTTGAGCTGAAGCCCGCGCTGCTTGTCCTCCCGTTGATGGCCAGACAGCACCGCGACGATCTTCTCGTGCTCTCCAGGATTGAGCCGGCGATCGCGCGCGACGTTCTCCTTGGCCTTCCCGCCAGCCGCTTCGGCCAGCTTCGCATCGACCTCGGAATAGTTGGCGTACCCCTTGGGCAGCAGGCGCGTCGGGTTCTGCATCACCACGTCGGGATGGTGGCGCAGGTACTCGTCGATGGAACGCCCCAGAGCCTGGACCCGGTGCTTGATGGACGTGGGCGTCAGGTTGTTCTTGACCTTCAGGCGCTGCACGTACTCCATGAGCCACTTGTAGCTGGCATCGGCCAGGCGCACGGACCCGACCTCCATCACCAGTGAGCCCAGGGCGGATTGCTGGGTCGGCGCAGCTAGCCCGCTATTCATCCAGGCCCGCACCACATGGGCGAGCGTCACCGTGTTCTTGGGTGCTGCTTTCAGCAGCTCGGCCGGCGGCGCGATGTCCGCCATCTTCATCAGTCGCCACTGGTCGGCGTAGGCGTTGGCCTCGGCCTCCGTGTCGAATGTGAAATACTTGCGGCCACCAGGAAGCGATGGATGCCGCAGCCCGATTTCCCACTTGCCCGAAGGCTTCTGTCTTGCTCTTGCCATGCCGGTCCCCGTCTCGTTCAGACGGCTATGCTATCCGATCGGCGGCGTCTCAGCCGCCATTTTGTGGCGGCTGGAGCTGGTTTTCGGGCTATTCGAGCTGGGAAAGGTACCCGAAGAAGTGATGCAAGTTGTTGATTTCAAACAGATTCGGCACATGGCCGAATGCGGACTTAACGGCTACAAGATTGAATTGATCCAGCGGCCCAGCATGGCCGGCGGCACCGGCCTGAACGGCTGATCAGAGCGCTTCGCCGCGCGGGCCGCGGCCCATGAGCACCTGCACGGCGTCAAAGGCCTTGAGCTGGCCGTCCAGCAATGCGACGACTGCCGCTGTGATTGGCATCTCCACACCCAGCGCCAGCGCGCGCTGGTGCACCGTGCGGGCGCTGTAGACGCCTTCGGCCACATGGCCCAGCGATTCAACCGCCTGTTGCAGCGTGAGGCCCTTCGCCAGCAGCAGACCGACCTTGCGGTTGCGGCTCAAATCACCGGTCGATGTCAGCACCAGATCGCCCAGACCCGACAGCCCCATGAAGGTTTCCGCCTTCGCACCCAACGCCACGCCCAGGCGCGTCATCTCGGTCAGGCCACGCGTGATGAGGGCAGCGCGTGCATTGAGCCCGAGCGACAAGCCGTCGCACAGGCCGGTGGCGATCGCCAGCACATTCTTGACAGCCCCCCCCACCTCGACACCCACAATGTCGTCATTGGCATAGACGCGCAGCGCCGGGCCATGGAAGGCCGCCACCAGCGCATCGCGCACCGTGGCATGCGGGCTGGCGGCCACCAGCGCCGTGGGCTGGCCACTGGCCACCTCTTGCGCAAAGCTGGGACCGTTCAGGGCGCCGGCCCGCAAGGCAGGTGCGACCTGGGCCTGTACCTCGTGCGGCATCAGGCCGGTACCGGCTTCAAAGCCCTTGCACAGCCAGGCCACCGAAGACGGCACAGAGGCCAATGCCATAAGGTTCTGGCGCAGACCGGCCATCGGAGTGGCCACAATGAACAGGTCATCGGCCGCAGCACCTTGGGTGAGCTCGGAGAGGGGACCGCTGAGGATCTGCAGCGCTTCGGGCAAGGGCAGGTCCGGCAGGTAACGTGCGTTGACACGCGCGCTGCGCATCGCATCGGCCTGCTGCGCATCTCGCACATGCAGGCGCACCTCGCGCTCACCCGGCAGCCGGCAGGCGGCAATCGCCAGAGCCGTGCCCCATGCACCGGCGCCGATGAAGGTGATGCGCAGGGTCACGGCCGGGGAAAAATTACTGCGCAGTGGCGCCGGCCTGCTCGGCCTGCTGTTGCTCGTACATGGCCTGGAAATTGATTTCGGCCAGGTGCACGGGCGGGAAGCCGGCGCGGGTGATCAGGTCAGCCATGTTGCCGCGCAGGTAGGGATAGACGATCTGCGGGCAAGCGATGCCCATGATCGGGCCCATCTGGTCTTCGGGCAGGTTGCGGATTTCAAAAATGCCGCCTTGCTTGCACTCGGCCAGAAACACGGTCTTGTCGCCAATCTTGGTGTGCACGGTGGCGGTGACCGCCACTTCGTAGACGCCTTCAGCCGCCGGAGTGGCTTCCACACCCAGCTGGATGTCCACCGTGGGTTGCTGCTGCTCGAGCAGGATGGCCGGCGAGTTCGGTTGCTCCAGGGAAGCCTCCTTGAGGTAGACGCGCTGGATCTGGAACACGGGGGTGGCGTTTTCGGACATGTTTTTTCTTTCGGAAACAAAACCTTTTGCGGGACAGACCGTGGGTACTGTCCCCAACAAAAAAGACGGCCCGCCAGGGCCGCTACGGAATCTCGAACGAGGCGATTATGCGCGATCCGGATGGCCGCAAACCCCGGCCATCGGCGGTTCAGGCACCCTGCAGCAGCGGCACCAGACCGCCTTTGGCGTCCAGCGCCATCAAATCGTCGCAGCCCCCCACATGGGTGTCGCCGATGAAGATCTGTGGCACGGTGCGGCGGCCGGTGATCTGCATCATGTGTTCGCGCAGCTCGGGCGAGGTATCCACGCGGATTTCCTCGATCTGCTCCACCCCTTTGGCCTTGAGGACCTGCTTGGCGCGCACGCAGTAAGGACAGACGGCGGTGGTGTACATCTTGACGGCTTGCATGAGGAACTCCTGGACTGAAATCAGGTTTTGGACACGGGCATGCTGGCGGCCTGCCAGGCCTTGAGGCCACCGGCCAGGCTCTGAGCATTTTCATAGCCCAGTTTGCGGGCCACCGAGAGGGCACGGCCCGAGCGGACACCGGCCTGACACACCAGAATCACCGGCGTGGCCTTGTTCTTGACCAGACCTGGCAATTGGCTTTCGAGCTGAGCGAGCGGCACGTTGCGGGCGCCGGCAATGTGCCCGGCGGCATATTCGCCGGGTTCGCACACATCGATCACGACCGCCTTGTCACGGTTCATCAGCTGCACGGCTTGAGCCGGGTTCAGGCCTTTGCCCTGCGAGAGCACGGGCCACAGCAGCGCGCCACCGGAGGTCAGCGCGATCAGGATCAGCATCCAGTTGTCGATCAGAAAACTCACTTGTTTCTTACCTTGTTCAGCTCAAAAAAGGGGCTCCCGTCAGGGAGCCGGCAAGCGCAAATTCTAAAATGCCGGGCAACGCCCTGTTTTCTCTCCTGTTTTTCAACATCGTTTTAGAACCTCAGCCATGTACAAACTTGTCCTGATCCGCCACGGCGAAAGCACCTGGAACCTCGAAAACCGATTCACCGGCTGGACCGATGTCGACCTGACCCCCGTGGGCGTGCAGCAGGCCATGTCGGCCGGCCAGCTGCTCAAGGCCGAGGGCTGGGACTTCGACCTGTGCTTTACCTCGGTGCTCAAGCGGGCCATCCGTACCCTGTGGCTGACCCTGGACGAGATGGACCGCACCTGGCTGCCGGTCATCAAGGACTACCGCCTCAACGAGCGCCACTACGGCGCACTGCAGGGTCTCAACAAGGCCGACATGGCCAAGCAATACGGTGACGAGCAGGTGCTGATCTGGCGCCGCAGCTACGACACCCCGCCGCCGGCCCTCGAAGCCACCGACCCGCGCTGCGAAAAAAGCGACCGCCGCTACCCCAGTGCCGACGTGGTGCCGCTGACCGAGTGCCTCAAGGACACCGTGGCCCGCGTGCTGCCGGCCTGGAACGACGCCATCGCCCCCGCCATCCAGAGCGGAAAGCGCGTGCTGATCGCCGCCCATGGCAACTCGATCCGTGCCCTGGTCAAGTACCTGGACGGCATCTCCGACCAGGACATCGTGGGCCTGAACATCCCCAACGGCATCCCGCTGGTGTACGAGCTGGACGCCAACCTCAAGCCGATCCGCCACTACTACCTGGGCGACGCCGAAGCCGCTGCCAAGGCCGCTGCCGCTGTGGCCAGCCAAGGCAAAGCTTGAGTCTTTGAACGTTTGTGGGAGCGCGCCCCTGCGGGCGAAGGCATTCGGTCTCAGGGGTGGCCTCCTACAAGCAGCAAGGTTATCGGGCCTCAGCTCCCCCGGGTGTATATTGCCTGCGTTCAAGGAAGCACTTTCAGATGGGCAAGATGGGACAGAAACTCAAGATCGTCGGCTGGGTCGGTGCAGGTGCACTGGCCGGCGCATTGACGACCGTGTCGCTGCAGACCGTGGCACGTGGCAACATGGCGCCGCTGCCACTTGAAGAACTGCAGCAGCTGGCGGCCGTCTTCAGCATGGTCAAGAGCGACTATGTGGAGCCTGTCGACGAGAAAAAACTGATCACCGAGGCCATTTCGGGCATGGTGTCCAGCCTGGACCCACACTCGCAGTATTTCGACAAGAAGAGTTTCAAGGAATTTTCTGAAGGCACCACTGGCAAATTTGTCGGGGTGGGCATCGAGATCACCCAGGAAGACGGACTGGTCAAAGTGGTCTCTCCGATTGAAGGCTCGCCCGCCGATCGGGCCGGACTCAAGACCAACGACCTGATCACCAAGATCGACGACACCGCCGTCAAGGGACTGAGCCTGAACGAGGCGGTCAAGCGCATGCGCGGTGAGCCCCGGACCAAGGTGGTGCTGACCATCTTCCGCAAGGACGAAAACCGGACTTTCCCGGTGACCATCGTGCGCGAAGAAATCAAGACACAGTCGGTCAAGAGCAAAGTAATCGAGCCCGGCTACGCCTGGGTGCGTGTGTCGCAATTCCAGGAACGCACCGTGGAAGACTTCGCCCGCAAGGTCGAAGACATCTACAAGCAAGAACCCCAGCTCAAAGGCCTGGTGCTGGACCTGCGCAATGACCCGGGCGGCCTGCTGGATGCGGCCGTTGCCTTGTCAGCCGCCTTCCTGCCCGAGAACGTGACCGTGGTTTCGACCAATGGACAGCTCGAGGAAAGCAAGTTCACTTACAAGACCTCGCCGCAATTTTGGCGACGCAACGCCAGCAACGACCCGATCGGCAAGCTGACGCAAACCACGGGCGGCGCCCTCAAGAAGGTGCCGCTGGTGGTGCTGGTCAATGAAGGTTCGGCCTCGGCCAGCGAGATCGTGGCCGGCGCCCTGCAGGACCACAAGCGCGCCACCCTCATGGGCAGCCAGACCTTTGGCAAGGGTTCGGTGCAGACGGTGCGCCAGCTCGGACCCGACACGGCACTCAAGATCACCACCGCCCGCTACTACACCCCCAGCGGCCGCAGCATCCAGGCCAAGGGCATCGTGCCCGATGTGATGCTGGACGAAACCGCCGAGGGCAATGTGTTCGCTGCGCTGCGCACCCGCGAAGCCGATCTGGACAAGCACCTGTCCAACGGCAGGGAAGCCGAAAAGAAGGACCCCGAGCGCGAAAAAGCCCGCGAGGAAGCCATCAAGAAGCTGGAAGAGGAAGCGAAGAAGCCGGCCGCTGAACGCCGCTTGCCCGAGTTCGGCTCGGAAAAAGATTTCCAGCTGCAGCAGGCCCTCAACCAGCTCAAGGGCCAGCCCGTCAAAGCCAGCACCACCGTGGCCGAACGCAAGCCCGAATCCAAAGACAAGAACTGAGTGCCGGTTTGAATCAGGGCATGGACGACCAACAGCTGCTGCGCTATTCGCGCCACATCCTGCTCGAAGAGCTGGGCATCGAGGGGCAGGAAAAGCTGCTGGGCTCGCACGCCCTGGTGATCGGCGCGGGTGGCCTGGGCTCGCCGGTGGCACTTTACCTGGGCAGCGCCGGCGTCGGGCGCATCACTGTGGTCGACCACGACACGGTGGACGCCACCAACCTGCAGCGCCAGATCGCCCACACACTCGATCGCGTCGGCCAGCCCAAAGCCGAATCGGTGCGCACGGCGATTGCCCAGATCAACCCCGACCCGGTGGTCAACGTGATCAACCAGCGCGCCGACGAGGCCCTGCTGGATGCGCTGGTGGCAGAGGCCGATGTGGTGCTCGACTGCACCGACAACTTCGCCACGCGCCAGGCCGTCAACGCCGCCTGCGTGCGCCACGGCAAGCCGCTGGTCTCGGGCGCGGCCATCCGCATGGACGGTCAGGTCTCGGTGTACGACACACGCGACGAGAAGGCACCCTGTTATGCCTGCATCTTCCCGGCCGATCAGATGCCCGAGGAAACCCGCTGCGCCACGCTGGGCGTGTTCGCGCCGCTGGTGGGCATCATCGGCACGGTGCAGGCGGCCGAAGCGCTCAAAATCCTCAGCGGCATGGGCTCGCAGCTGGCCGGGCGCCTGCTGATGCTCGATGGTCGTGCGCTGTGCTGGACCGACATCCGCATTCAGCGCGACCCGGCCTGCCCGGTCTGCGGCACCCGCTGCACGGGCGCCTGACCTTCGGTCTCTGCATGGCAGCTGCCATGGAACTGGCGAAATACCGCCGGTGACATGGCGGTCTCACGGGCCGCAAACAAACCTCGACGCTCACGTTGGGCCTCGCGCTGCAGGGCGGCATAGGGGCCGCGACCGGTGCGAAAACTGTACGCCCAGGCCCAGCCCGCACGCACCATCTCCGCACCCACATCTTCATCGCCTACCCACAGCTTGCCCAGCTGCCGCCCATAACTGTCCACGCCATGGGACTCGACCTGCACCGTCTTGCGCAGCACGCGATCGATCAGGGCGTTGCGGGCACGCTCACCGCCGGGCTGGCAAGACTCGGGTGCATCAATGCCCTGAATGCGCAGCTTGACGGGTTCACGCTCGCCATCGGGCACCAGCAGCACGGTATCGCCATCCATGACCCAGCTGACCCAGGCCAACGGCCAGGCCAAAGCCGAAGCCGTCAGCCACGCCGCGCAAAGCCCGACCAGCCAGCCCTTCATGTGCGTGGGCGTCCGCGTCCCCCCCGGCGCCGGTCCGCCTTGGGCAATTCGGGGGCGATTTCACCCAGCAAGCGCTGGGCCTGCATCCGCATGCGCTCCAGCGCCTCATCAAAAGCCTGTTTCTGCGCCGGCTCCAGCACCGCCAGGATGCGGGCATTGATCGCCTGCACCTGAGGCATGAGCTCGTCATAGAGCGCCTGTCCTTGCGGCGTGAGGCTGACCCGTACACTGCGTCGGTCGTGCAGCAGCGCCACCCGCTCGACCAGCCCCTTGGCCTGCAAGGCCGTCAAAGCCCGGGATGTGCGGGCGCGGTCGCGCTGCATGCGCTCGGCCAACGCCGAAGGCAATACGCCCTGTGGCTGGCCATGCAACTGCGCCAGCACCGCCCATTCGCGCCGGGTGATGCCGTAGCCCCCTTCACACAGACGCACCACCATGGCGCCCGCCGTGCTGGTGAGCTGGCCCAGCCGGTACAGCAGCATGTCATCAACCGAAGCCAGGCGCTCGGAAGGGGTGACGACAGGATTCTTGACGGACATCAGGGTTTTCCGGGGGGATGGTTGATTTGATCAATCATGGCCGGACATCCTACAGTCTTGTGGATACGCCGCCCAACCAGGCAGGACCGAGGAGACAAGACCATGCAATACACCGCACGCCGCTGGCTGGCCACAACCTTGCTGCTGGCCGCTGCCGCTGCCGCACAGGCCCAGGGCAAACCTCCCCTGAAGATTCTGGTGGGCTTCCCGCCTGGTGGCTCAGCCGATGTGCTGGCCCGCTTGGTGGCCGATGGCCTCAAGGACGACTTCAGCCCCATCGTGGTGGACAACAAACCCGGTGCAGGCGGCCGCATCGCGCTGAACATGGTGAAAAACGCCAAGCCCGATGGGCAGACCGTGATCGTGCTGCCCAGCGGCCCGATGGTGCTGTTTCCGCACGTTTACAAAAAGCTCGACTACGACGCCGTCAAGGATTTCACCCCGATCTCGCAAATCGCGCGCTTTCAGTTCGGCGTGGTGGCAGGTCCTGCCAGTGGCATCAAGACCGTCGGCGAGATGATCGCCAAGGCCAAAGCACAGCCAGGCACCAGCAGCTACGGCACGCCCGGCCAGGGCACCTTGCCGCACTTCATGGGCGTGCTGATGGAGCAATCCTCGGGCATCCAGCTCAACCATGTGCCCTTCCAGGGCGGCGCTCCCGCCAACAACGCCCTGCTGGGTGGTCACATCGACTACAAGTTCGATGTGGTCAGCGAAACTGCTGAACTGCACCACAGCGGCAAGGCCCGCATCATCGCGGTGACCGGCAGCAAGCGCGACACGCAGGTGCCCGAAGTGCCCACGCTCAAGGAGTCGGGTGTGAACATGGAGGCCACCGCCTGGTTTGCCATGTACGGCCCCGCCGGACTGAGTGGCGAGGCGCTGGCCCGGCTCGAAAAAGCCATGATGAAGATCGTGCGCGACCCGACCTTGAAAGACAAGCTCGTCAAGCTCGGCTATGAGCCCATTGGCTCGGGCTCGGCCGAGCTTGCCGCCGCGCAAAAAACCGATCTGGCCCGCTGGGAAAAACCCATCAAGGCCACCGGTGTGCAGCTGGACTGAGCCACAAGGCACACACCCAAACACAAGGAGACTCCCATGAAATCGTTCGCAACGCGCCGCGCCTGGCTGCTGGGCTGCCTGGCCGCTCTGGGCTGCATCGGCGCCAGCGCCCAAACCGCAAGCCAGACCCCACCCGCCTGGCCCAGCAAGCCGGTCAAGTTCGTCAACAGCTGGCCAGCGGGCGGCCCCTCGGACATCCTGGCCCGCGCGGTCGGCGATGTCCTGCAAAAACAGTTTGGCCAGCCCTTCATCGTCGACAACAAGCCTGGCGCCGCTGGCAATGTGGGCGCCGACCTGGTGGCCAAATCGGCTCCCGATGGCCACACCCTGGCCTGGGGCATCGACACCACCCACACCATCAACCCACACATCTACAAGTCCCTGCCCTTCAAGGACAGCGACCTCAAGCCACTGGTCGTGATCTCCAGCTCCGGCCTGCTGCTGGGTGTGCACCCATCCACCGGCATCAAGACCGCCAAGGACTGGCTGCAGGCCGCACGCGAGCGCAGCATGAATTTCAGCTCGGGCGGCAACGGCTCACCCGGTCACCTGTGGGTCAACATGGCCAACATCGGTGCCAGCACGCGGCTGGTGCATGTGCCTTACCGCGGCAACACCCCGGCCGTGATGGCCGTGCTCAGCGGCGAGGTGGACGGCGGCAC
>JACCDG010426993.1_pt1 | contig 11854 bp, 9 predicted proteins | sample 7442471 | NCBI WGS metagenome assembly JACCDG01 (sample SAMN15323444, study PRJNA562643) | freshwater metagenome | isolation source: river surface water | place: USA:Blue River Watershed | collected 2017-08-17
AAAATCTGCATCTTGTCCGCTAAGAGCACCGACTGCTAGTTTTGAAAATAATGTTGATGTTGCTTGTTGCCCAGTTCCAGTTGTAAATGTATTGACTGCACCTTCAAATAATTTTCTACCTGCCTCCTTAGTTCCTTCTAAAACATCACCACTTTCAATTGCACCTTTTCCAGCACTGATACCTGCTGCTAAAGCCGCATTCAATTGTTGTTCGGACCAATTGGCAACATTAGAATCTGCAATTCCTTGAGGCATTGGTAAAATTATATTTTGCTTTACACTTCCACCAGAACCAGTATTAAGACTACCGAATCCACCACTTGATAACCCACCAGCTTTATAGGATAAAATTTTGATTAAAACATAATCATCATTTTTTCCTATTCCAGTATTCGGAAACCTAAGTGTACCTGCCATTTTTCTAACTATTTATTATGAATTAGTGACAAATTTAGCATAAGGAATTGATCTAAGAGTAATAAATTCTTCAGTTGTTACTTCATAAAAAGGACTTGCAACTTCAGGATAAGTATATTGTCGTATTTCTCCCCAGTGATAGTTAAATCCATAAAAACCATAGTCAGTTGCTGCTGATGAAAGAATTAATGGATGTCTATCGTAAGCAATATTTGGAGTTTTAGCATAATATATGTAGGTGTAATATTTACCCATGGATGGTCTAGATGTTTGACTATCTTGTAGTTGCTCAATAATCATATCCATTAATTCTGTAGGACTTTCAATTCCTAGTAAGTCTCTTTTTACTGGTATGATTCTGTTTGAACTTTTTTGAGTTTGTTTTCCACTAACTCTGACTTTTGGATTTGATCTTTGATAATCTGGATCATATTTAATAATGTAAACCAATTGAGTCTTATTTAATCGACTATAATTGGTACTCGTTGCACCTGTTTTAGTATATTGGTGAGTAATATAATAAGAGGATGCAATTTGTTTTAATTCATCTAAAGTATAGTCTTCAAGTTTTGGTTTTTCGTAACCTGTAAGTGCCATTATTTGATACCTAGTTCGTCTTCTGTGATAATTTTAAATTTCCATTGACGATCTTCACAAAATTCTTGAGCAACTTTCCACTTTGCTTGATTTCTTACCCATTCAGTCACTTCGTAAATATATCCTTTTGTTTTTCTTTTTTGAACTTTTGGTTCAACTGTTTGCTTCTTCGGTTTAACTTCGATAATATATTTTTGTATTTTACCATCATTTTCACGAACTTTAATATAAAAATCTGGAAAATATCTATGAATTTTTCCGTCTATTGGTGATCTATATGGGAGGGCAATCTCTTCACTACCCCATTCTAGAATATTTTCGTTTAAATCACAATAATTCATGAATCTTCTTTCCCACAAAGATCTATACACAATATTAGTGGGATCTCCTTTGTACTTTTGGGGATATGATGGTTGGTATTTTCCTTTATATGACATCTAAATAATTATAATAAAATATCCAATATAGGTATTTAGAGTGGCAACACCATTAAGAATGTCCAGCGTAAAAACCTTATTTGGTAATGTAGCGCAGACTTCACATTACCAAGTAATATTTGGTGGACTACCTGGAGGTTTATCTGGGTTTTTGGGTTCTAAAGGAGTTAGTGCATCTTTTGCTAGTGGTGACTTTGGTTTATTATGTTTTTCAGCATCTTTACCAACATCTTCTTTTGCTATAACAGAATCTTCCCCTAATATAGGAATAAAAGAAAAAACTGCACATACTAGAATATATGGAAATATAACTTTAGAATTTTATGTTGATAGTGATTATAAATCATTAAAATTGCTAGAACACTGGATGGATTATATTTCAAGTGGATCTGGGGCAAGTCAAGCGTCTAATGAATATTTTATTAGAATGCAATATCCAAGTATGTATAAATCTGATCAAACAAAAATAGTAAAGTTTGATAGGGACTACAGAGTAGAATTTGAATATACTTTTAGAGGTTTATTCCCAGTGTCAATTTCATCAATACCTGTTTCATATGCTGCTTCTGATGTATTGAAAGTTGCAGCAACTTTTGAGTATGATCGTTATATTGCTGGAAAGCCATCAAGTTCAGCAATAGCATTAAATATTGCTTTTAATAATAATCCGAGTGCAAATCCACCAAGAGTTCCTATGTCTCCTGGACAAGCAGGCACTGGTGGAGTTGTGTTTAGGCCTTCTAATTTAACACCAACTGAGGCAATTGTTAAGGGAGAACTATATACAACTTTAACAGGAAATCAGAAGGTTAGATAACGCTTCTAAATATTTTTATTAAATTATTAAAATTGTTATGCCATTACCATCTATAGCAACACCAACTTATGAGTTGGAAATTCCATCGTTAAAAAAGACAATTAAATACAGACCTTTTCTTGTAAAAGAAGAAAAGGTCCTAATTATTGCGATGGAAAGTGAAGATCCCAAACAAATTACTAACGCTGTAAAGGAAGTTATTAGTAATTGTATACTTACAAAAAATATTAAAGTTGAAAACCTTGCAACATTTGATATTGAATACATCTTTTTAAATATCAGAGGAAAATCAGTCGGTGAGGTTGCAGAAGTTTTAATCACTTGCCCAGATGACGGTGAAACTCAAGTTCCAATTAGTATTAACTTAGATGATATTAAAGTTATAGTTCCAGAAGAACATACAAAAGACATAAAGTTAGATGATAATTTAACTTTAAGAATGAGATATCCATCTATTCAAGAGTTTATTAAAAACAATTTTATTAGAACTGATGGTATCAGTGTTGATGATACTTTCTCTGTTATCTGTTCATGTATTGAGCAAATTTATAATGAGGAAGAATCATGGTCTACTTCTGATTGCACTAAAAAAGAACTTGTAGATTTCTTGGAACAATTGAGTTCTAAACAATTTAAGAAAATTGAAAAGTTTTTTGAAACTATGCCAAAATTGAGTCATACAATTGTTGCAAAAAATCCAAATACTGGTGTGGAAAATAGTATAGTTTTGGAGGGATTAACATCTTTTTTCGCATAGCGATGGCGCATGAGAATCTTGCGTCTTATTATAAAATAAATTTTGCCCTGATTCAGCATCATAAATATAGCTTGACGGAGTTGGAAAATATGATGCCCTGGGAAAGAGAAATTTACGTATCGTTGCTCCACCAATATATTGAAGAAGAAAATTTAAAGAACAATTCAAATAATGGCTGAGCAAGTTACTCCACTTACGGGTTCTCCCTTATCTCAAGAATCTAGGCAAGTAATTGCAAGAAGCACTTCTGTGTCTGGACAAGACATTAGAGGTGCTAATTTATTATCTCCAGTAGCACCAAGTGAATCGGAGATTAGAAATCTTCAAGTTGCACAGAAGAATCAAGAATCTTTAGTTGAAATAAAAGGTGGATTATTTGGTGTACAACAGGACATTAACAGATTAAATGGTGGACTAATTAATATTGCCAACTTATTGCAACAAGATGCTGTTAATGAAGAAAGGTTATTACGCTCTCAACAAGAAAGAGAAAGAAGACTTGCTGAAGAACAAGTTAGAATTGGTAGAGAAAGTGATGTAGAGAGAAAAATAGAAGCAGCGATAGTAGCACCAGTTCAAAGAGTTGCACCAAAAGTACAAAATCTTTTTGGAAATGTTTTACAATCTTTAGGATTTTTATTTGGTGGATGGTTAACAAATCAAGTTATTGAATATATTAAAGCAGAAGGTAAGGGAAATAATGAAAGATTAGAAGAGATTAAGAAGAATATTATAAAAGGTCTTGGGGTTGCGGGTGGTACTTTACTTGCTGCCAAACTTGGAATTGAACTATTAAAAAGAACTTTATTTGGTATTACAAAACAATTAGGATCATTAATAGGAAAAGCAGTTTTTGCACCAATTAATGCAATAAAAAATATTTTACCAGGTGGAGGGGGCGGTGGTGCAAAACCTCCAAGTGGTACAAAACCAGGAAGTGGTGGAACACCAAAACCAACTGGAGGAATTTTATCTGGATTAAAGAATTTTGGTGGTGGACTTAAAAACACTGCTGGAAACTTTGTAAAAGGTATGGGATTACCTTTGTTAACTGGATCTATAATGACTGGTCTTGACATTAAATCTGGAGAAGACCCTGGAAGAGCAGTTGCTGGTACAGTAGGTGGAATGGTAACATCTGGTGCTGCATTTGCTGCAGGATCTTTACTACCTATTCCTGGGAGTGGTGTTATTAGTAGTGCTCTTGCATATAGTCCTGGACAAGACATTGGAAAAGGAATTTATGATAAGTTTTTTGGTGCTCCACAAACTACACCTCCCCCACCAACAACAACTACCACTACAGAGAATCCTAAAGTAACACCAACAGAAACTTTAACAGGACAAAAATTAGAAACTCCATCTCCCCAAACTAATACTGAAGCATCTACTCCTCAAAAACCACTTGATATTGATAATAATTCAACCTCAATTCAAAATCAAATAGTTTCTGAAATGAAGTCGATTATGCCTTCAGAAACTTTAATTGGTCAAGCAACAGAAGAACCTAAAGCAAATACATACAACTTAGAACAAAAATTAAATTTTCCAAATTATTCTAATATATTTAATTTACCATCAACTGAAAAATCGCCAGAATTTGTAAATTCAGATTCGACAGAAAATCAATTACCTTTATTAGATGTAAAGAATATTTTTGCCGATCAAAAATCTCCAGAGCAATCTTCCGATCTTTATAGTGGTTTAATCCCACCAAAACAAACAGCGGAAGTTCAATCAAATACAATTAATTCTTTACCAAAACAAGGATTAAATGTTGGTGAACTTCCAGAACCAAAACCAAATATTGTTTATGCAACTACTGGATCTCAATCTAATGCTAGTGTAAGTTCAAGTTCTGGCCCTGTAGGAACATCAGGAGTATTGGCGGATGTACCTATCATAGCGCCAAATAATCCTGATAATTTCCATGTATTATTAGCATATTCAATTTACAACGTAACGTTATAAAATGGCAATAACTGCAGATAATCTAACACAAAAAACATCCGATAGTGTTAATACAATTTCTCAGTCAATAAGTTCTACTAGATCTTCATTGTCAAATTTGAGTAGTTCTGTAAATAGAATATCACTAATCATTTCAAATAAAACTAAAGTAAGAACTGATTTGATTCTTAAAAGTAGACAGATAGAAGATAGAAGAAGAGAAGCGGCAAAAAGAAGAGAACTGGAAGACCAAATTGAAGCATCAAAAGTATCAACTGACATTAGATCTGGTCTTAATGTAGCATCATCAACGGGAAAGGGACCTCTAGGAAGAATATTATCTTTCCTTGGATACATGGGAGCGGGGTGGATACTTGAAAATCTTCCCACATGGATTGCAATGGGAAAAGAATTTATGGCAAGGATGAGAAAAGCAGGAGAATTGATTTATTCTATTCCACAAACCATGTGGAGAATATTACAGAACTTTGGAACTTTATTGAGTTCTGTAAAACAAAACATTTTAAACTTAGATTTTACAGACTCTTCTGGAGAAGTTCGTGACTCTTTTAAAGAACTTACTGATACTATGAACCTCTTGGGTAGTCAAATATATGGTGGATTTTCATCTTTATTGCAACCATCTGGAGAAGTTGAAATTCCATCTACTGCCGAACAGCAACCTGATGCTGAACCATCAGCACCATCCCAACCTTCTCCTTCTGGTGGTGGATCTAATCCAACAGATTTAAAGAGTGGAGCAAAACTTTTAATGCAGAAAGGATTTCCTGCTAAAGGTGCTGCATATATTGCGGGAAATATTCAACAAGAATCTGGTTGGAAGGCACAGAGAAAACCTTGGGTTTTAAATGATGGTGCGGGTACAAATAAAGGTTTAATTAGTTGGAATAGAAGTAGAATTGTTGCTGCTGAAAAGTTCTTAGGAAAACCACTTGAAACTGCAACTGCCTCTGAACAAATAGATTGGATTAAGGAGGAGATGAAACAATATGGAGTATTGTCAACTTTTATGAATCCAAATGCTTCTGATCAACAATTAAAAGATGCATCTTACAAATACATTGTATGGGGTGATGAAGGATCTCGTTGGAAATACTCCCAAACTGCTTATGAATATTTACAAAAAGAAGGTGCAAAACCTTCAACACCACCAAAACCAACAGTAACTCCACAAACACCAACTGCTCCACCACCACCTAAAACATCAACCGAAGGAACAGGAAAAATTGCTCAATATTTTCATGGCGAACCTGGAAGATCTGGATATGATCCCAAGGGGCATTCTGATCATGATCATTTTAGTTTTACAAATCGTGCTGCTGCAGTTAAGGCATTTTTAGCTTTAAGATCAAAAGGATTTCAACCATATGAATTTGAAGGGTATGGTAGAAAAATGCCTAGGGATAGTCATTCTGCAACAGGTGGACATTTTGGTCCAGTTGGAGGTAAACCTACTTATGACGATTTGACAGATGGAACTGCTTTTGATATCCCATATTCATCTTATGGATCTGGTCCCATAGGACCAAAAGATTTTGCTAAATCTAGAGAAGCACATAAGATTGTTCTTTCATCATTAGGGCAAAGTGGAGGACAAACCACATCAGCAAAACCACAAAGTGTTGCTACTACAACACCATTAATGGGTCAGAGACAACCTGAAACTTCAGAAACTGAACAGGTTCAAACTGAAAAACCATATGAGTTTACTGCACAAGAATTGGAAATGCAAAGTTCATTTAATACTGAATTACAAAGTATCATACAAGGTACTTTTGCATCACAAGAACAACCACAAATTTCACCTACAAGTGCTGGACAATTTGGTGCTGTAACTGGTGCAATAACTCCCCAAAGAAAAGGTCAAGAAATACTCTTTATTGATGATAGATCAAGAGCATCTGGAGGAGGAGGTGGTGGTAATGGAGGATCTATGACTTCAGCAGGTAAATCTACTGGTAGATATGCTGGAGGAGGAAATCTTCAGGGTACTATGTTAAATAGGTATATGAAACAAAAATTACTTTTAGATCTTAACTACGTATAATTTTAACCTAAATGGATTTTGCTGCAGTAAGAAAGTCGGTATATGATGTATTAAAATTAGAATCTTTTGATCTAAGGACAAAAGTAGTCGGATTGGAATACTATGAGGATTTGTTCTCACCAATTATCACTATGAAAGTGAAAATAGTTAATAGTGGAGATTCTATACTTCCATTGTCTGGGGGAGAAAGATTAGTAGTCAAAATATTAAAAAATAGTAGTACAAATATAGATTTAGATTTTTCAAAAGGACCTCCAGATTATTTTCATGTAATGTCAGTAACTGATGTTGTAAAAGAAACTGGTAGAGAAAGTTTTACTCTTAATTTGGCACAAAAAGAATCTGTAGGTAATGAATTATCTAGAGTTGTAAAAAAATATAAAAAAGAAATACCAATTCACGTTACTGTTAGGAAAATATTAGAAGAAGTTTTAAAGACATCTAAAATTTACAAAATTGATCAAACTTCTAACCAATATGGTTTTATCGGAAATATGAGGAAACCATTTACAGTATTGCATTGGTTAGCAACTAAATCTGTACCAGTAGAATCTGGTGATAAAACAGCAGGATTTTTATTTTATCAGACAAAGGAAGGATTTCAGTTTAGATCCATAGATGCACTCCTCAAAGAAGGTCCAAAAGCAACATATACTTATACACAAGGTAATGAAACATATACAAAAGATAACAAAAAAGTAAATAATGACTTTAAAATTTTAAATTACTTTGTCAAGAGAGATCAAAATATAGTTGAAAAATTAAGATTGGGAACATATTCGAGTTTTCGAATGTTTTTCAATCCCTTAGATTTTAAATTTACTGAACCAGAAAAAGGTTTATTTAATTCCTCTGATTATGGTGGTACAGGTGTAAAAGTACCAGTGATACCTCCAGGAGCGTTGGGATTGACTAAGACAAGTTTTGAATCTTTACCTACTACTCAAGTGGGTGGTCAAAGTTCAGGAAAGGGAATTTACACTAGAGGAGGAAACCCAGAAATAGACCTTGCTAAAACACCAAGTCGTCAAATAACACAAATAATGGATGTTGGAACTTTGGAAAAGGATGTATCCACAGACATGAATGCAGATCCTATGAAATATCAATCTCAATCTTTAATGAGATATAATACATTTTTTGTTCAAGAACTTCATGTTGTAGTTCCATTAAATAGTAACTTATCTGCTGGAAACGCTGTTACGTGTAATTTTCCAAAAGGATCGGATCTTAGTGGAATATATATCATAAGAGAATTATGTCATCATTATGATAGTGAAAGTTCTTATACTTCAATGAATTTAACTAAACGAGGTTAACACTAGAAGAAATGATAGAAGAGTCTCTTTATAAAACGGCATTTTTAGGTAGAGATGGATTCCGCTGGTGGATAGGTCAAATTCCCCCAATCGAATCTCAAAAAGGACAAGCTAATGGAGCTGGTTGGGGAAATAGAGTTAAAGTTAGAATTTTAGGTTATCATCCTTACAGCACTGCAGAATTGCCTAATGATGATTTACCTTGGGCACAAATATTAATGTCACCAAATACTGGAAGTGGTGCAGCAAATTATGCAACAAATCATAAATTAAGACCTGGAGATGTTGTATTTGGATTTTTCTTAGATGGTGATAATGGTCAATTGCCAGTAATCACAGGTATATTTGGTAGAACTGATCAAGTTCCAAGTTCGACATTCTTATCACCTTTTGTACCATATACTGGATATACGGAAAGAATTCCACAACCAGACAAAACATTACACCCATCAGAAGCAGCAGAAGATAAAAAGAATGCTCAAAAATCACCAAGAGATGTTCCTCCAGATGTTGCACAACAAATAAATATTGCAAGTGAATATAAAGATGAACTTTACTATTTTTCTGGAGTTGGTAAAAAAATTGTAGTAGGTAATACCAGTACAGATACTCTTTCTAAAGGAATAGGAGCAGAAGTTGGAAATCTGTTGCAAAAAGTCAATGACGTAACAAATAAAGTATTAAACGTTGCTGCAGAAATTAGTAGAACTGTAGATAAAGTTGTTGGTATTGCAAATGGATTTGTATCTCAATGCATCAATTCTTTATATACTCAAATGATTCCTCTTTTGCAGGAAGGATTGGATATTTTATATAAAACTGTTTATGCACAAGTTCTTGCAGCAACTCAAAGTGTACCTGCAGCTCATGCAGCAGGTGTTGCGGCACAAACTGCCATGGTAGGACCCGTTAAAACACTTCAAGGTTTTATACCAAAGGCTTTTGGCACTGTTGTGAATAGTTTATTTTCAATGGTTGAGGGAATGGTCAGTGATGTTGTAAAAAATGCCAAAAAATTTAGATCTTGCGTTGAAGAGCAATTTACAGGATCATTGTTAAATGGTATTATTGGTAAAATTGAAAGTGTTCTTTCTGGTCCTTTGCAAGGAGTTAGTAAAATATTATCAGCAGCATTTTCTGTAGGAGATTTTCTTCGTAGTGGTGTAAGTGCAATTAGAGCAGTGAATGGATTGTTCAATGCTTTTCAGCATAAAAACAAATCTGTTGGACACGCTGAAGAGTGGACGATTGGTATGGGAATTAATGATGGTGGAAATGATGCATCTAAATTTGAGGGTATTTTAGGGGCAATGAATACCGCAAACGCTATTGCAAAGTCGGTAGGTGATTTAACACAAAGTGTATCAAGTGGAATAGGTGCGGTTAATAGTGCGGTTAATACTGTTTCTAGTGGTGTAAGTGATATTAAATCTGGATTTGATATCTTTTCATCTAATACAAAAAGTGAAAAATCAAAATGCTTTACTGGTCCCAAAAAGAAAGGCGGCGGCGCTGGTGGTGGAGGAGGATGTTCTGGACCAAAAGTTAAAATATTTGGAGGATCTGGAAAAGGAGCTTCTGCAGAAGTTATTATGGGATCTTTCAACAAAAAATCTGATGAAACAACTGGTGGAATAATAGGAATTAAAGTTAAAAAGAAAGGTAAAAACTACAAACACCCACCTTTTGTTGAAATAGTTGACGATTGTGAACAGGGATATGGAGCTGTCGCTAGATCAGTTATAAATGATAAAGGTGAGGTAATAGCAATTTATATTGTTTCTGAGGGTGAAAATTATCCAGTTGGAAATATAAACATCAATATATCAGAAACTATATCAGAAACCGATCCAGAAAATATTCCAACTTATGTTTCTGAAGTTATTGTTGTTGATCCTGGATACAATTACAGTCCAACAGACACAGCATATGATGATTTTGGGAATCAATATACTATTACGACTGACGATGATGGATCTATTGTGTCTGTTAATATAACTGCTCCTGAGGTAGAAAATACAAGTTCTTTACCTGATACTGTATGGGAGTCTCAGATAACTCCATCTCCATCTCCAACAACTCCATCTATTATAACTGGTGTTGAAGAAGTTCAACCAACAGGAATAAATAAGTATATTATTGTTGATACTTTACCAATAATTACTATAGAATCTGAAACTGGTTTGGGTGCTGTCTTAAAACCAATTCTTGAAAAATTACCAATAGAAGAAATACAAAAAGCAGAGTCTTTTGTAAGGGGATCAAAATACGTAAAGGATTGTATCTAATAAAATGCCAAGGAAAGAAAACTGGGAAAGAAGAGATATTTGGAGCATTGGTCCTAAATTTAGGATTGATACTAACAACCCTCAAATGGGAGCAGAAGGTACAAATGTTTATGCACTTTATGCAGTAACGGATGATAAAAATATAAATTTATGTGGTTTTAATGAAAATGGAAATTATAGAATTTGGAATGATAGAAGTATAGAACTTATTGGCGGAAATAAACAGTCAACTGACGGTGTTGATATTGTCATTGCCGGAATGAACGGTGATATTACTATCACTGCTATGAGAAATGGTGCAGTTAGAATAAAAGGTAAAAATATTGTTATAGAAGCTGACGAAGATATAGATTTAAAAGCAGGTAGAAATATTAATGTTAATGGAAAAGCAAGAGTACTATTGAAAGGAAATGAATGTGATGCAGATGGTTTATTGGGTAATTTGGTACCAGATACTTTCGGTACCCTTGCATTTGCAAAGAGTTTTGTTGGTGGCGATGTATTGGGAAAAAGTTTCGTTTCAGGATTACCAAGTGTAATAGGTACGTCATTAGATATTGCGATTGGTGCAAAAGATGCATTATCAAATGGTCCTGGAGCACTTGTTCAAGGAGCATCAGATCTTGCTAGTGCTGCTTTAGGATCTAATAATCCAATTAGTAATCTTGCCGAACCAGTTTTACATACTTTACAATCTGCCTCCGATTTAGATAAATCAATAAAGGCAATTGAAAAGGGTGAAATTTCTTTTGAATTGTACTAAAAATGGCAGATATTACAGTAACTGGTAACGAATCTTATTTTAACGAAAAAGCAACTTTTTTCAAAGGAATAGTCGTTTATGGTGATGCTGTAAATGGTGATACTGGAGAAACACTTGGAACTGGTGGAGGTGATGGTGGTGAAGGACCTCAAGGTGTTCAAGGTTCTTTAAGTAACTTTCAAGGTACTCAAGGACTTCAAGGTACTCAAGGTTTAAAGGGTGAAGGTGCTCAAGGTACTCAAGGACTCCAAGGTCTTCAAGGTTCTTTAAGTAACTTTCAAGGTACTCAAGGTCTCCAAGGTACTCAAGGTCGTCAAGGATTGCAGGGTATTCAAGGTCTTCAAGGTCTCCAAGGTTCTTTAAGTAATTTTCAAGGTACTCAAGGACTTCAAGGTCTACAAGGACTTCAAGGTCTACAAGGACTTCAAGGACTTCAAGGAC